>OLPD01000083.1_pt1 | contig 91844 bp, 89 predicted proteins | sample 1672111 | NCBI WGS metagenome assembly OLPD01 (sample SAMEA3136646, study PRJEB25190) | human gut metagenome
ACATCCAGCCATTCTCCGATGGTACAGACTTTTCTTTCCATTGTAAACCTCTCCTATTAGATAAAAATTCCCGTTAGGGTTAATTCAGTTTAACAGTGAAAGGAAAGAAAAACAAAAACCGGCAATGTTGCCGGTTTTTGTTCTAAGACAATTTGTTGCATAGGCTTATTCGTATTTCACGTTATTGAGCTCGATGAGTTTTCGTGTTGGGCAATAGGAAACGCAGAGGTAGAACGTGCCGGTTTCGATGGTTTTATTGGTCTTTTCAGAGTCGGTCATGCTATTCATCGGCTGCTCTACGAACGGGAAGTGAATGACTTCTGTTGTGCCGGGTTTCAATCGGAATACAGCGTTGCCTTCGAGCTGCGGGGTCAGAAGATTCCAAATTTCAAAATCGACCGGCATGGTCATAGCGCCGCATTGCAGTTCGTAGCGGTTCAGATAAATGAGACCGTCTGTGTTATTGGTGTTCGTCAAGGTGACTTCCACGTCGTATACATATTTGGGCACGGAAGCGCCTATGGAGGTGAAAGATTCTTCATCCACCGTGCCGCCAAGTGATTCATAGTAGGTGCGATAATCCCGCACGGCAGCACTGTTTACGCGAATGATATAGCCGTCCGGGTTTTCTGTGACGACGTCAAAAAAGTTGAGACCGATCTCCACATTGTCGCCGGTTTTGTAGTATTCGTTCATAGGCTTATAAGGCACGTTATTGGCGTTTACGAAGGAGACGCCCCAGACGGCGAGCAAGGCGGCTGCAAGGCACGCAGAAAGTGCGATTTTCACCCACTTTTTCATATGCTTTCCTCCTGTTTCAATTTTTCAGAAAGCTCCTTTGCTGTGTACTGTGCTGTCAGTTTGCCGTTATCCAAGCAATACACGACGTCCGCAACGGAGCGCAGCAAAGAAAAATCATGGCAGGAAATGATTACCGCTGCACCGCGTTTCTTTTCACTTAAAATAATATCGTGTACAAGCTTTACGCCGGAATCGTCCAACGCGTTGGTTGGCTCGTCCAGTACCAAGATGTCCGGCTTTTCCATGATCGCAGCTGCGATGCCAAGCCGCTGCTTCATGCCGAGCGAGTATTTTTTGTATTTTTTATTGGCATTTTCGGATAAGCCAACCGTTTCCAGAACCTCATGGATACGTGCTGCATCGATTAAGCCGCGAATGGAGGACAGCATCTCAAGGTTTTCATAGCCGGAATAATTGCCGAGAAACGCCGGGTTTTCAATTAAAACACCGATGCTTTCCGGAAAGGTGATTCCATGGCCGAGCACCTTGCCGTCGATGCGCACTTCTCCGCTTGTGGGATAGATGAGCCCTGATACAAGCCGCATCAGCATCGTTTTGCCGGAGCCGTTTACACCTTTGAGTCCGGATATAACGCCCGGAGCAAAAGATATGGATATATCATCGACGACGGTGCTGCCGCGAATTTTTTTCGTTACATGGTCAAGTACGATTTCTGCCATTATGTTTCCTCCTTGCCGAGTATATTGTGCCTTTTGAACAGCATATAACCGAGCACTGCGCTCAATACAGTGAGCACGGTGGCGTACAAAACGCCAACTGTTGGCGACACGCCGTTTTCCATGACTTGTTCGCTGCGCAGAACCATGGCATAGTTTCCGAGTAGAGCAGGAGACGTATAATACGCCGAAGCCAGCAAGTAAACGAGAGAGCAAATGTAGCTGAAAACGGGCTTCATGAATAACGAAAGCGTCATTTGTGCCATGCTGAGTGCGATTGCTACCATGGGCGGTAGTATAAAAAGCTCGAGTGTCAGCGACCATTCCACAGACGGTATGTGTACCTCTCCGGCATCTAAGAACAAATCCATATACGGCGAAATCTCAAAAGAAAATTGCAGGTCGCCGCAGAGCGCAAACAGAAGCATGACGACCCAGAGAAGCAGGAAAAGGGTGAGCACAGAAAGCGCGTTCCACGCACATTTTGAAAACCACCATGCGCTGCGGCTTGCAGAATGCAGCATGGTGTGCTGTCCAAAGCCGCGCATGTCTTCATCGGTATAACGCAGCGTGCCGTATAAGATCAGAGCGAACAGGAGCACCCACAGCGCCGGAAAACGGAAGGAATCATAAATACTGGGGACATATTTTCGCATACCGGCAAAAACATAGGCGGCAAAATCACCGAGTGTGAAATTCTGCTTTGGCTGAAACACGGCGCAGCGGTACAGAAAATCGACACCGATGCACAGAAAAAACGCCAAGGCCAGTAGATAATGCTTCCAAACGGAGAGTATACCGTTTTTCAGATCGTAACGCAAAAATTTAATAAATTTCGTCATAACGACCTCGCAAAAGGATCGTTCCCACAGAGAACAGCAGGAAAATGGCAGCTTCGCCGAAGATCACACGGCCGTCTGCTAAGAGCAGCGGTGCGGTCGTGTGCAGGAAACTCATAGGGACGGCTTCGACCGACCAAGCACTGGTCTGGCTTGCAATGCTGTTTTCAACGTATTGTAAGCCGAGAAACAGCAGAAACGGCGTAAACAGCAGTGCCACACGGTTGTGAATATAAAACGATACAGCAAAACTGAGCAGCGCAAACAAGCCGCAGAAAAGCGCCGTTAAAAGTACGAACAGGGTGAGGTACAGCAGAGGGGTTGTATAGTAAAGGTCAGCCCAAAGATCGCCGAAGCCGATGTGCGTATAAACGACGTAATTGACCTCCGGCTGAAAGACCGGCAGCGTTGCGCTGACAAGCAGGACGTTGACTAAGAGGGGGATCAGTGCCGTCAATGTGCCGGAGAGGAACGTCGCAATCATTTTTGCGGTGATATACCGTGTCTTGTGTACGCGTGTGGCGACATTTTTTAAATACCCGGTTTTGCGCTCTAAGAAAAACGACCACGCGTACGGCAATGCTGCTGCGACCGGCAAGAGTGTATAGAACACCGAGTACGCAAGGGACAAATTTTCACCGCCGACCCATGCGTTATAAAAGCCTAAGAGAGACAGCATGGGGTTATCGACGAGTTTTCCGTTTTCTGCAAAGCGTTCACCGACTATGCCGTATAAAACCGCGCTGTTATTTTGGTACATATACACAGCGCTCAAGACGGCAAACAACGTCATGATGGAGACGGACAGCACAAAGAAACGGTTTTTGAGCGCTTTTTTAAGCTCTAACCGCAGCAGTCTTTTCACGAATTTCCCTCCTGTTCAGAAAGTGCAAAATACTGCACGGTAGGATATTCTACAAGATCATCTTTACCGACGCACAGGTAAATGCAGTGATCTCGCACGTAGTTTTTGGTGCACAGAATGCCGATTTGGAATTCCATGGTTTCTCCCGGTTCCAAAGCGGGCAGATACCAGTAGCGCCTTGCTGTTTCCGGGTCGTCAAGCGACGGATGTGCGCTTTGGTAAACATTCTCTGCGTAGCCGGAACCGTCTTGAAGCAATTCATCCGCAGAGGCGTTGTTGACAGATTCTTCGCGATCTGTTTCCGCCGGGATCAAGTCGCAATAAATGGGGTAATCGCCGAGTTCTTCGGGATATTCCTCAGACCCGTTATAACTTACGGACATGTCGATGAGGTAAAATCCGCAGCGAGAGAGCACGTCATCGTAATACTCGTCATCGCTGATTGACAATTCCTCATGAGGAATGCCGGAATCTACAAAGCTTTCGTAGTAGGTATAGCCTTTTAATGTGTACTCTACGCCATCCAAATACGGAATGCGGGACGGGAAGCTTTCGCCGATACCTTTTATTTCGATTTTGTCTTTCGTCGCGTCGGAGGGAATATATGCCGTTGTGCCGGTGCTGGAATCTTCTATTACATCCATACCGCTGGGCACAGATTCGCTGTTTTGCAGCTTATCCGCTGTTTCATTCACTTTATCGTGCAGCGCGTCGTCGATTGCTTTATAGTTGCAGGCGGAAAGGGAAGAAACGAGCGACAAGAGCAGGAGCATAGTAAAAATCTTTTTCATAATGGTGTACCTAATAACAGAGTAATGCCCAGCCGAAAATTCGTCTGAGCACTACCCACAGAGTTTATCAACCGTTGTAATCTACGCAACCACTTTCTGCAACACTGTCAGGGCTCCAGACGGCGCTTACATAACTGGCGGCATAGCCGCAGCCCTTGCCACCCACACGCGCCCATGCGGAGGAACCGTATGTTTCGCGTACATCTTGCCTGACGTATCCTTTGGTTCCTTTGGTTATATACGCAGTGGAACGCTTTGTACTGGTGCCTGCATAATACGTTGTGCAGTCTGTCCAAGACGAGGCATTTTTAGCACTGGCACCCCATATTGTAGCAATCCACTGACGAGGGCCGGAAACATCTTTTCCTGAATAGCGGATATACGAACTGGTCGTATTGTCCTTTTTCTGAGCGGTACTGTCAATAGAGACAGAAGTTGTGCTGGATACCTGAACTGTGAAGTAATTGTCGTTTGTGTGAGCCGAAACCGAGAAAGGAATAGCAGACACAAGCATTGCAGTAACAGCTAAGACAGCGGCAATACGTTTTTTGAGCATGAATTATTCCCCCTAAAAGAATTTTATCATAAAGAATGTACCGGCCGGCAATTCATTACGTCAATTTATTCAACAAATTGCACATAATTATATTATACAGAGAGATAAATAGGTGCATATCGAACTATCTGACATTAAGTTAGCACATATATGTTTATTTGTCAATACATTATTTTATTTTTAAATATTGAAATTTGGAATAAGTTTTGATATAGTTTTGCTAAGAGAGGATGAAGAGTATGGCTGTGGATATTTTCAAAATTGGATCCGTTGAGCTTCTTGTGCTGCTGCTATTGCGGGAGCAAGATGCGCACGGGTATCAGCTTGCACAGCTTATGGAAGAAAATAGCGATGGCCTTTTAACGGTTAAAACAGCTTCTTTGTATCCGATTTTATATAGACTGGTTGACACCGGGTGCATTTCCTGCAAAGAAACGCATGTGGATAGTTCGAGAGATGGAACAGTGCGACGTTCCGCCCGTGTACGTATCATATATCACCTTGAAGCTCCGGGAGAATTGAGGCTGCAAGAGCTGATGCACGAGCATAAAATGTTTATTCAGGGGTTTGATGCAATTCTTTCCCGAACGAAAGGTGAATGAAATGATGGTAAAAACGAGTGTTGAATGGTATTTGGATGCTGTGAATAAGGCATTGATCTGTTCGAGAAAAGTGAAGAAGAGAGTGATCTCTCAGCTTTCTGATGACATTTGCGGCTTGGAGGAAGAATATGGGCATGAATTGAGCCGAGAAGAAATTGAAGCACAGTTCGGCTCCCCGGAAGAAGCGGCAAAAGGCTTTTTAAAGGTAACGGAAATTAGGGAAAAAATTTCGGCAAAGAGAATAATTGCGATCTGCCTTATCGTTGTGTGCGCAGTAATAATCGGGTATGTTGGCTATGAGTTTATTCAGGAACGCAAGTTTGCGGATGGATATGCGGTTGAAACGCCGGTATACAATATTGAAGAAGTGCCAAGCGAAGTTACAAATCCACCGGAAGATGCTAAGGTGTATTGAATATTTTGGAGGTAGTAGTTATGAAAAAATCAGCAACAAAAGTTATTGCCAGTCTGTTCTGTGTAGTGCTTCTGCTTTCGTGCTTAACATTTCAAGTAAGCGCGCAGACCGTTCGTGATGTTGAGTATTTTGATGATGGTTCGTATGTGGTGACAGAGTTAACGGTGAATACCGATAACCCATTTGCGCGTACCGGCAAAAGCGGCTCAAAAACCAGCACTTATTATGGTTCGAACAATAAAGCCTATTTTGCTGTAACACTGACGGGACAATTCAACTATACCTATGGTTCGAGCGCAAAAGCAACCGGGGCCAGCACATCTGTTACGGTTTACGATAGTTCGGCTTCGTATGTAACAAAAAGTGCTACATATAGTGGCGCAACAGCGACCGGTACGGGAACTGTTAAAGTCAATGCAACTTCCCGAACGCTTACGGTGAAAATCACTTGTGATAAGTACGGGAATCTTTCTTGAGCACATCATAGGTTAAAGCATCTTCTGGAATGGTACTGTTCAATATCTAATTTATTAAAAAATGAGAGCTGTTTCGATATAGAAACAGCTCTGCCTATTTATAGTGCTATTGTAGGAGAAGTGAAATTTTATGACAAAATCAAAATTTGAAGCCGAAAAAGAAAAGTGGATAAAACGCGGTGAGATAAAAACATACAATATGACTGAACTTTTGACCTATGACGAGAAGCAAACAGAAGACCATTTGGCTGGTGCAGAAGTGTGTGCGTATGCAGCGTACACGTCTCGTCTGCATGTGATGTTGTATACGGTACGGACGGTTTGGAGTATCTTACCAAACAGGGATACGGGTGATGTTATGCGAGAAAATTATAAATTGTTGCTTGCATTTTAAAGAATCGAACGGATGCGGAAAAACCGGCAATGTTGCCGTTTTTTTCTGTGTGAATAAAGATCTTGCCAGAAAAGGATATTTCTGGTAGAATAAAAACGAACTGCAATACGCGGTTCGGGTGCTGCCATAACGGTGGACGGTTCAGCCCTCAGATACGCTTCGGCGTACCGTGTGAGGGAACATTTCTGGATATGAAAAAATCCCTCAATCCGGCACGGAGAGAGGGATGACGCTTATGAAGCTCGAGCTGAACTTTAGCGATTTGTGCCAGTTGGCACTTGTCGTTATTGCGTTGATCGAACTGTTTCGTGATCGTAAACATAAAAAGAGATGAGCCGCCCTGCCCAAGGTCTCGGCTCATTTCTTTAAGCTGAACTGAGGGCTAACCGTTCATCGGCAGCACTCTTTCTATTTCTAATTATAAACGCTTTTAATGTTTTGTCAAGCGCAAAAAGCGGTAATGTTGCCGGCTTTCGATGAAAGAAAAAGCAGGGGTGGGTTACGCGGTGAGCGAGATTGCGACACCTTGTTGAAAAATACAGAAATAATCTTATTTTGCGTTGACGAGCGGGGAAAGAAGTGCTATAATTTTAGGCAGAAATAAAGAAAACGTCCGCTACGGACGCTTCTCGGTCGATAAACGATCTGGTAAATCGTTTATCGATTCCAGATGTTACACCATCTGAAAACTTCGCGAAAAGACGCCGATAGGACGTTTTTTACAAGAGGGGTGCTTCATGTCTAACACTTAGTTAGATTATAGCACAAGCCAAAAGATATTTCAAGGCTTTTCAGATGCTTGTCTGGAGAGCCTTTTTTATTTCTGAGTTTGAACCTTGACAATTGAATGAACCCGCAGACGAGAATACCCGGCGCAAATCAGTGTGCATTTGCACGCCTCTGCAATGGGAAATACTTGGTATACAGGATTGGACAAACCTAATCTGCCTCAGGAACAGCGTTTGAAAACGGGTCACTAAAATCAGAATTATTAAAACGAATAATCTTTGTTTTAATCGATGTGCATAGCTACTATCCAGCTATGCACATACATTAGAACAAAGTTTGGTGGAAACGCGCGGGCTCGAACCGCGGACCTCCTGCGTGTGAAGCAGGCACTCTAACCAGCTGAGCTACGCTTCCATGTCAACTGTATTATGTATTCTACCACAGAAAATGGGATTTGTCAAACGCTAATTTGGGGATGACGTGATTTTTGCGAAGGGATTTACAGAAAGTTTCAGTAAACTTTCCTTTTTCCGACACTGTATTTAACGCGGGGGCAGTATACTGAAAACACAGAATACACGGGGAACGCCGCAAGTGGGCTGAAATGCGGCGGAGAAGCTTGCCTTTATGTGGGTTTTACCGGTGGTTAGTTATTGAAACTATACAAACCGAAGTGAGTTTTCATGGATTATTGTTAGAAATTAGCTAAAAACCCTTGAACTTTTTTCTTGTTGTGGTATTATTAGTATAAACATTGGTGCAGAGCGTCTTTTATTAAATTGAACGGCACGGAAAATAGGAAAATAAGATGCTGTGCGGCAAAAAATTCGGACGGACTGCGGGTGCAAAAATGAGAATGGCATGCACCGCCGGCTTTTGCCGGGATGTTCCGAATGGAAAGGACAGGACGTATGAGTGAGATGATAAACAAAACGGCGCCGGAAGGCAATGTTCCGCTTTATTTGTTCCGCAGCGGCAAAAACAGCCATTCCTACGAATACATGGGTGTGCACAACACGGTGAAGGACGGGAAGGCATGCACCGTGTGCCGCGTATGGGCGCCGAACGCGCAGGCAGTTGCCATTACCGGTGATTTCTGTGAATGGGATCCGGAAAAGTATCCGCTTACAAAGATCGACGACGCGGTTTGGGAGGGCTATACGGACGAACCCTTAAAGGAATTTGACGCGTATAAGCTCGTCATTACGGCGGAGGACGGCACGGTGACGTACAAGGCCGACCCGTATGCGTTCCACGCGGAGACGCGTCCGGGCACGGCTTCCCGCTACTACGACATTTCGGGGTACAAGTGGAACGACGGCCGCTGGTTTGAGCACAAGAAAAAATACCCGCATTATAACCAGCCGGTGAACATCTACGAGATGCACGCGGGCTCCTGGCGCAAATATGCGGACGGCAGCGTGTTCTCTTACGACAAGCTCGGCGACGAGCTGATCCCGTATGTGCAGGAAATGGGCTTTACGCACATTGAGTTGATGCCGTTGACGGAATACCCGTTCGACGCTTCCTGGGGCTACCAAGTGACAGGCTACTTTGCGCCGACCTCCCGCTACGGCACGCCGAAGGACTTTATGCGCTTTATCGACCGCTGCCACCAAGCGGGCATCGGCGTGATTATGGACTGGGTGCCGGGACACTTCCCGCGCGACGAGGCCGGCCTTGCGAAATTTGACGGCACGCCGTGCTATGAATATGCAGACCCGAGAAAGGGCGAGCACAAGGAGTGGGGCACGCTGGTGTTTGACTACGGCCGCACGGAAGTCATCAGCTTTTTGATGAGTAGCGCACTGCTCTGGGTAAAGGAATACCACATTGACGGCTTGCGCGTGGACGCTGTGGCCTCAATGCTGTACCTTGACTACAACCGCAAGGACGGCGAGTGGATCCCGAATAAGAACGGCGGCAAGGAAAATCTGGAGGCCATTGCGTTCTTACAAAGACTGAACGAGGCGATTTTCGCCGAGGTGCCGGAGGTCATGATGATTGCCGAAGAAAGCACCGCGTGGCCGATGGTGACGAAGCCGACTTACATGGGCGGTCTCGGATTCAATTATAAATGGAACATGGGCTGGATGAACGACATGTTGCGCTACATGTCTTTGGATCCGCTATTTAGAAAAGGCAACCACAACAGCCTGACGTTCTCGTTCTTCTATGCGTTCTCCGAGAATTTCATTTTGCCGATCTCGCACGATGAGGTCGTTTACGGCAAGGGTTCTCTCTATAATAAGATGCCGGGCACGCCGGAGGAAAAGGCTGCAGGCGCACGCTGCTTTGCGACCTACATGATGGCACACCCGGGCAAAAAATTGCAGTTTATGGGCACGGAGTTCTCGCAGCACGACGAGTGGAACTTTAACGAAGAACTCGAGTGGAATTTGCTGCAATACCCTGAGCACCAGATGGCGCAGACGTTCTTTAAAAAGCTCAACGCGTTCTACCTCGGCCGTTCCGAGCTGTGGGAGATCGATTTCTCGTGGGAGGGCTTCTCGTGGATCTCGAACGACGACGACAGCCAGAGCGTCATTGCGTTCCGCCGCTTTGACCGCGAAGGCAACGAGCTGATTGCCGTGTGCAATTTCCTGCCGGTCCGCCGCGAGAATTACTGCATCGGCGTGCCGTACGCGGGCGTTTACGAAGAGGTGTTTACCTCCGACGCTGCGGAGTTTGGCGGCACGGGCTTTACGAACGGCAACAACATACGCACCGTGGATGAAGCGATGCACGGCTTTGAGCAGAGCATTTCGCTGACGCTGCCGGAGAACACGGTATTCTTCCTGCGCTGCAAGCGCAAGGCGGCAAAGAAGCCCGCTGCGAAGACGACAAAGACGACGGCAAAGAAGCCCGCGGCCAAAAAGGCAGCCGGCACAAAAGCCGCAAAGAAAAAAGCCTGATTCATTTTACATGAAACAATATACGGGCGGCGGCAAAATGCCGGAACGCTCGAAATCTACCAGAGAGGGGATCATCAGTCATGTTACCTAAGCAAGAAGTAGTTGCAATGCTGCTGGCAGGCGGCCGTGGCAGCCGTCTCGGTGTTCTTACCAAGAACCTCGCAAAGCCGGCTGTTCCGTTTGGAGGCAAGTACCGTATTATCGACTTTCCGCTTTCCAACTGTGTGAACTCCGGCATTGAGACCGTGGGTGTTCTGACACAGTATCAGCCGCTCGAGCTGAACGAATACATCGGTTCCGGCCAGCCGTGGGATCTCGACAGTATGAACGCCGGCGTACATATTTTGCAGCCGTACGAGCAGAGCAGCGGCTCTGACTGGTACAAGGGCACGGCAAATGCCATTTACCAGAATATACCGTTTATTGAGCGCTACAACCCGGATTACGTGGTTGTGCTGAGCGGCGACCACATCTACAAGATGGATTACTCCAAGATGATTGCGTATCACAAGGAGCACGATGCGGCCTGCACCATCGCCGTTTACGAAGTGCCGATGGAGGAGGCTTCCCGCTTCGGTATTCTGAACACGAACCCGGACGGCTCTATTTACGAATTTGACGAGAAGCCGGCTGTGCCGAAGAGCAACAAGGCTTCCATGGGCATTTACGTCTTCTCCTGGAAGAAGCTGCGCGCGTATCTGGAGGCGGACGAGAAGGACCCGAATTCCTCGAATGACTTCGGTAAGGATGTGCTGCCCACCATGCTGAACGCAGGCGAGCGTATGTTTGCGTACCGCTTTGAGGGCTACTGGAAGGACGTCGGCACGATTGACAGCCTGTGGGAATCCAATATGGACCTTTTGAACCCGAAGGCCGGTCTTGACCTTTCCCGCGAAGACTGGAAAATTTATTCCAGAAACCCGGTCATGCCGCCGCATTACATTGCAAAGGGCGCAAAGGTGCAGAACTCACTCGTAGCAGAGGGCTGCAACGTATACGGCAATCTTGAGTTCTCCGTATTGTTCCACGGCGTTTATGTGGCGCCGACCGCGACTGTGACGGACTCCATCGTGATGCCGGGCGCTGTGATTGAAGAAGGTGCGAAGGTGCAGTATGCGATCGTGGCGGAGAACGCTGTCATCGGCAAGAACTGCGTCATCGGTAAACGCCCGGAGGACATGGAAAACAGAGACGATTGGGGCGTGGCGGTCGTAGGCCCGGACTGCAAGCTCTCTGAGGGCACCGTTGTGGCGCCGAAGGAAATGATCGATAAGGAGGCGCAGGCATAATGTTTGGAAATAATGTTTTGGGCATCATCTTTGCCTATGCACACGAAGAAAGAGTACGCGACCTGACAGAGCTGCGCGTGATGGCTTCCGTGCCGTTCGGCGGCCGTTACCGTTTGGTTGACTTCACCCTCTCCAACATGGTGAACTCCGGCCTCAACAAGGTCGGCATCATCACGGAGGATAACTACCAGTCCTTGATGGACCACCTCGGCTCCGGCAAGGCATGGGACCTTTCGAGAAAGCGCGAGGGTCTGTACCTGCTGCCGCCGTTCGGCAAATCGACTTCGAGAACCGACGGCAAGATCGAATCGCTCGATTCCATTCGCCGCTTCCTGAAAAATTCCCTTGAGGAATATGTGATTCTCTCCGATTGCGATATGGTCTGCAATATCGATTACCGCGAGGCACTGGAGCAGCATGTGCGCCAGAACGCGGACATTACGGTCATTTACCGCCATGGTACTTCGCCGGACGTAGACCGCAACAACATCTATATGGTAGACCCTGAGAACCGCATTCGCGAGCTGCTTCTGCACCGCGGAAGCGAGCACGGTGTGAATTACGGCATCGGCATGTATATCCTTAGCCGCGAACTGCTGCTTCAGCTCGTTGAAGGATGCATGAGCCGCAACGAATATGACTTTGATAAAGATATGGTTCAGCGCGTAATTCCCGAACTGCGCGTGATGGGTTATGAATTTAAGGGCATTGCATATCAAATTTCCTCGTTTGAAGCGTACTTTAACGCTAACATGGGTTTGATGGATCCGCGCGTGCGCGCAGAGCTGTTTAATCCGAACCGCCCGATCTACACGAAGGTGCGCGATGATATGCCGGCGAAATACGGTTTGAATTCGTATGCCACCAACTGTCTTGTTGCAGACGGCTGCGTGATAGACGGTGAAGTGGAAAATTGTGTGCTGTTCCGCGGCGTGAAGATCGGCAAAGGCGCGAAGGTCCGCAACTGCGTTATCATGCAGGACACGGTCATCGGCGCGAACAGTCGGCTCGATTATGTTGTGGCGGACAAGAACGTGGAGATTGAAGAGAACCGCACGCTGATGGGCTATCAGACCTACCCGGTGTACATTGCAAAGGAAAGCAAGGTCTAAGCTGCCCCGAAAAACGAAGGAAAGGAAAGCGGTGTAATTGATATGAAAGTTTTGTTTTGTGCCAGTGAAGCGTTGCCTTTTGCCGCAACGGGCGGCCTTGCAGACGTAGCGGGTTCTTTGCCGCAGGCGCTGCGCGCACGTCTGATTGGCTGCCGCGTGGTGATGCCGCTGTATGAAAGCGTGCCGCAGGAATTGCGCGACAACATGAAGTTTTTAACAAGCATCAGTGTGCCGGTGGCTTGGCGTCGCCAGTATTGCGGTATTTTTGAGGCGAAGGTAGGCAATGTCATTTACTACCTCATCGATAACCAGTACTACTTTAAGCGCCAAGGACTTTACGGTCACTTTGACGACGCGGAGCGCTTTGCGTTCTTCTCCCGTGCCGTTTTGGAGATGCTGCCGTACATTGAATTTAAACCTGATGTGATCCACGCGAACGACTGGCAGACTGCGCTGGTGCCGATCTACTACCGTTTGTTCTATGCAAATAACGACTGGTACAGCGGCATTAAGACGCTGTTCACCATTCACAATATCCAGTATCAGGGCCAGTATGGCTTTGAGATTCTGGAAGACGTTTTCGGTATTCCGAAGAGCGAGCAGAGCTTACTCGAATACAACGATTGCGTGAACCTGATGAAGGGCGCGATTGAGAGCGCGAACTGGGTCTCTACCGTGAGCCCGACGTACGCGAAGGAAATTCTTGATCCGTGGTTCGCCCACAAGCTGGACCCGATTTTGCGCGAGCGTGCCTGGAAGCTTTCCGGCATTTTGAACGGCATTGACGTGGTGGGCTATGACCCGGCGACGGACAAGAACCTGTATGAGACGTATGACGCAAAGCACCTGGAGGGCAAAGCCGTCAACAAGGCAAAGCTGCAGGAGCGCCTCGGCCTTGCCGTTGACCCGGATGTGCCGCTCATCGGTATGGTAACGCGCCTTGTCTCCCACAAGGGCCTTGACCTTGTAAAGGGCGGCGTGGACAACATCATGACGTACTCGAACGCGCAGTTTGTGGTCCTTGGCAGCGGCGACTGGGAGTATGAGCAGTTCTTTAAAGAGATGCAGGCGAAGTATCCGGGCAGATTTGTGCTGTGCCAGGGCTTTGTGCCGGAGCTTGCGCGCAAAATCTACGGCGGCTCCGATATTTTCCTGATGCCGAGCAAGAGCGAGCCGTGCGGTCTTTCACAGATGGTGGCGCTGCGCTACGGTTCCATTCCGGTCGTACGCGAAACGGGCGGCCTGAAGGACTCCATTACGGACAGCGGCGACGGCAAGGGCAACGGCTTCACGTTCCAGACGTATGACACGCAGGATATGCTGAACTCCGTGCACCGCGCGATCTACGCGTATAACGAGAGCAAGGACGGCTGGAAGGTGCTTGTGGAGCGCGCAATGGCGTGCGACAACAGCTGGGGCCGCTCCGCAAACGATTACATTCGTTTGTATAAGCAGCTCATCAACAGCTGATCTTCTAAAACGTCTTTCGAGAAACAAGACGGCGTTTTGCACGACCGTTTGATTAGGTATCGTAGAAAATGGAAAATGCCCTGCTTGTGTTTTTAGACACAGGCAGGGCATTTTTGCGTTTTTATGTTTTGGTTATTTCTCTTCCGGGTAACGGACGGGGACGAACTTTGCGCGGTTCATGAGGGGGTGCTCGAGGCGGATGGCACCGTCGTGCGGGCACGCCATGACGCATGCGCCGCAGTAGTAGCACTCGCCGGGGTAGAGCACGATGGGGTGCTTGCCTTTTTCGGGCGAGGGGATGAGAATATCCACCTGACAGATGTTGACGCAGGCGTTGCAGCTGACGCATTTTGTTTCATCGTAAAGAATCGGGTGTGTGCTGCACGGCACGGGTTCTGCCGTGAGAATTTTGTTTTGAAGCTCGCTCATTTCCGATACGCCCCCTTCTGCTCGGTTCTGATGTAATCCCCGTTGCGCTTTTCGTACTCGGTCTCAAGGTCGCCGAAATAGTAGAGCGGATGGCTGCCGTAGATGACTTCGCCGTTTTCTTGTCGGACGGTGATGAAGCGGCGGTCGCGCTCGGGGTCGGTCTCAGTGCTGTCCGTGCGCTTGAAAAACAGCGGCTCGGACGACGTTTTGCGGGAGAGGCAGGCGTGCAAAATTAACTTGGAGACGGTCAAAATGTCGAAGACCTCGTGCGCGCGCATGAGCTCGTGCGGGTTTTTGCAGCTGATCTGCGGGACAATCTCGGTTTCAAAGCTTTCGAGCAGGTCGAGACCCTCATGCAAAAGCGCATCGCACTTTACGCCGCCGCAGTAGTTCTGCATGGCTTTGGAGATGGCCATGTTGAGTTCGCGCCAATCCATGCCGTCTTCGCGGCGGATGGGGGCGAGCAGGCGTTCACGCTCGGCTGCGGCTTCCGCTTCATTATAGTCGGGCAGGGTATCGAGTGTTTTGGCAGCTGCGGCGGCTTTGCGGCCGGCGTAGTAGCCCGTGGCGCAGGCGAAACCGGCGCAGTCCGAAGCGTAGAGCTGGTCGCCGGCGGCGTAGATGCCGTCGATGTTTGTTTTGAGGTCCCAATCGTGCCAAACGCCGCCCGGCGCGCCGAACAGCTGCCGTTCCTGCTCAAGGAAATTTGCGGACTGCCAGCCCGTGCCGTAGCTTTGCAGCATGTGCTTTTTGGGGTCAAATCCACGCTCCGTGTAATTTTTGAGGATCGGAATTTTTGTTTTGCCCTCTTCGCCGACCATCATGCCCCAGATGACGCGGCGCTCCGCGTCGGGCATACGGCTGAGGTCTGCGTAGAACGGCAGCTGGTAGCCGCGGCGCATGAGCTCTTCAAAGTCGAGCGTTTCGGGGCCGCGGTACTCGTACTTCGGGTTATCGATGACGCCGCCCTTTAAGAAAAACTTCTGGCCGGGAGCGGGGTAGTAGCGCTCGGAGACGGTTTTAAGCTCATTGCCGTCGCGGTCGACGTAGGGGATTTCCACGCCGCGGGCGTCGACCATCGTTGCGGCATACCACGTGTTGTGGTTATTGCCTGCGCCGTAGGGCGGAAAGCTGCGGCCGGCGGCGGAGAACTCGCCCTTGACGGATTTTTCCATCATGGTGAACTCGATGCCGGCCTTGTAGCCCATGGCGTGGCCACTGCCGATGCTCTGCATAGGGCGGAACTCGCACAGGCCGGTCATATCCGGGTTAAAAAGCCAGACGCGCGCCGGGCGGCTCATGGTGAGAATGGTCTCTTTGGCGCGGAGGATGTAGAACTTGCCGGTGCGCACGTCCATGGCGCAGGCGCCCGCACCATGCTTTTTGTCGTTCCGGGCGGTGGTGAGCAATGCGGTGGCTTCGGTGCGGTCAAGCACTTTCACGCCGAGGCGCAGAAGCGCCTTGAAAAGAGCGGGCTTAAAGGTGCTGCCCCAGACGCGCAGAGTGAATTTGTTTTTATAATCGTAGGCGAACATCAGCTTCGTTTCGTCGTCGCGGAACTCTGCGCCCTTGAATTCATCGTCGGTGTCGCGGACTTTGCCGCCGAACGACTCAAGGTCTAATAGACGGTCGTAGCCCTCGCGGCACTCGATGTAGTGCGCGATGCCGTTAGAGTAGCCGCACTGCTCATCGACGTACGCTTCGGCGATTTCCTTCGGCGTGACGGTGGAGCAGGGGTTCGTACAGGCGGATTCCCAATGGTCGAAACCAGTGCCTGCGCTGCCGCTGCGGGCGGTGGCACCTTTTTCCACTAAGATGACGGACTGTCCGCGCCGTGCCGCCGCGATGGCGGCATAGCAGCCGGCAAGGCCGCCGCCGAGCACCAAAACGTCGCAGGAAAGCGTTTCGGTGATGTCTAATTCATTTTTATATGGCCAGTTATAGGTCTGCAAAGCAGATCCCTCCTTGTTTGAGTGTGAAAAGCGGAGCTTCAGCAAAGCTTTAGGCGGTGTGCGTCTTTTTATGCTTTGCGTGCCTGTATGCGAGCAGGCAGATGATGCTGCCCAGTACCACGAGCGCCAAGATCATCAAAGCGCAGTGCATGAAAAAGGTATCGGGCAAAATGGTGATGACGGGGTCTGTTGCGGCATCGAAGATCCAATAGTTGTTATGGAAGACAATCTTATGGAATAGGACGAACACTGTTTCCCAGTTTAAGGCGATGAGTGCACCGAGCGCTGCGGGAATGGCGACCGTTAAAATGCCGGAAAGCAGCAGATACCCCGGGTTCTTTTTAAAATGGCGGTAGATGATGCCCGCAAGGCTCAAAATGCCGCTGACGATGAGCGTGATCTCGAAGACGCCGAACACGTTTTTGACTTCTTCAAAATGGATGCGGCCGCTCTCGCTCATGGCGAGCGTGGGGAAATTCAGAACTTTTGTGCCGAAAATGGAGTTGTAATCGATGAGCACGTTGTAGTTCTGCAAAATTTCCTCGCGCGGCAGGCCGGACATGGCGGTGATGTTTAAATGGTCAACGTCAAAATAATAGAGCGGACGGAAATTGAGCGTGAAGACGACAGCGGCGCTGATAATGAACAGCACGAGCGCGACGGCGAGCACGATATTGAAAACGACCGCCAACGGGGATTTTTGAAGTTTATCAGACACGGGAAATACCTCCGAATTTTTTATTTTGCAAAGGCAGACCCGCACGGTGCTTTCTGCGGGGACATGCCCTCCGGGATGGGCTTTTCGAATTTTTTTGTGGAGACAAACGTCATACGGTGTCCCTCCTTTTTTGAATTTATAGGAAACATGGTAGCACAATCCCTGCAAAATTGCAAGGAACGCGCAAAAAGACTATTTGATAACGCGATACTGGCCGAAGCGCTGTCCGTTTGGCGTAAAGCAGATGACGCGCATGACGGAGATTAAGGATTGCTTCGGTGAATGCGTTTAAAAACAGGATAGATATAAGAAAACCGCCGCATACCGGAATTTTTCCGGTATGCGGCGGTTTTGTGCTTTTTATGATTCTTTGACGAGCACATCGATGACTTCTGCGATGTACATTTCGTGGTAGTCCTTGTTCGGGTACCAGCGTCCGTCTACGGTTTCATCGAGGAACTGCTCGGGTCTTAACGGCGTGCGGCTCATTTTGCGGCAGACGAGCACGAGCTCCGCTTCTTCAAAATACGCATTGCCGTTTGTGAACGCCGGGGTGAAGCCGACTTTTTTGACCTTGTCTTCATCGCGGCCGGAAACTTTACCAAGGTAGGAGAGTGCGTCTTTTTTCTCTGCGGGGTAGAACGAGAGCGTGAAAGTATCGCGGGTATCGACAAACTCTTTCGTGTAGCGCTGCGGGCGGATATACACGGTGACGGACGGCTTGCCCCACATGAAGCCCATGGCGCCCCAGGAGACGGTCATGGTGTTGAATCCGTTTTCATCGCCGGCGGTGAGCAGGGCCCACTCTTTGCCGATTTTTGTGAACGGGTTTAAAGACAGGGAGTCATACGGTACGGAACGAAATGCCATTTAAAACAGTCCTTTCGGAAAAGATTTACAGAAGTCAGGCGATCTGCTTTTGCGGACCGCGGTTAATAACGCGTTTGATGGTGAGTGCGTAGACCAAAATGGAGACGAGCGGCGGTAAAATATCCGAGATGGGCTCGCAGAAGAAGATCTGCTCGATGGGCAGGAAGCGCGGCAGGATGAAAATGCACGCAAAGAAGATGACCTTGCGAAAGACCGAAAGCGGCAGCGCGATTTTGACGACGCCCATGCCCGTAAAGCCGTCCACAATCTCGTACTGCATGCCAAGCAACACGGTGCCGAGCGTGTAAATACGGATGAGCCGCGCCGTCATGGCAATGTATTCGGGTTCTTTGGTGAAAATGCCTGCAAAGAGATGCGGGATGGTCTGCGCGGCGAGCGTCATGAGGACGCAAAAGCTGACCGCGATGACGAAGATGTACCGCTGCGCGCGAAGGATTTTCTCCGGACGGCGTGCGCCTAAATTGTAGCCTAAAATGGTCTGTGTGCCCATGGTGAGGCCGCCGAGCGGCATGGTGATGAGCAGCTCGAAGCTTTGCACGATGGTGTTGCAGGTGAGGAGCATGTCGCTGTTGTCGCCGCCGTAGCGCTGAAGCATCATGTTGAGCGAGATGAGCATGACGTTATCGAAAAGAATAATGAGAAACGCGCTCATGCCGATGCTCGTCACACGGCCGATGACTTTTAAATCGTATCCGCCAAATGTGATGGGAACTTCGATATGTTTGCCGAACAGGACGCACAGCACAAACGCACAGCTTGCAACCTGCGAAATGACCGTGGCGATGGCCGCGCCCGCGACGCCCATATGGAGAGCGAAGATAAAAATGGGGTCGAGCACAATGTTGATGATGGCGCCGATTAAAACGGAGAACATGCCGCTGCGGCTGTGGCCCTGTGTGATGATAAACTGGTTCATGCCTGTGGCGGTGAGGGCGAAGACCGTGCCGATAAGATAGAGCGAAAAGTAGGTCTCGGCGTAGGGGTAAACGGCCTCGGTCGCGCCAAACGTGAGCAAAATGGGGCGGCGGAAGATATAGGCCAGCACCGTGACGGGCACAGCGAGGGACAAAATGTACACGAAGCAGTTTGCGATAACTTTTTTAGCGGCGTCTATGTTCTTTTCGCCAAGGTTGATGCTGACAAGCGGCGCACCGCCGATGCCGACGAGAAACGCAAACGACGAGATGAGCGTGACGATGGGGCCGCACACGCCGACGCCCGCGAGCGCCTGTGTGCCGTTGCTCGGAATATTGCCGATGTACATACGGTCTACAATGCTGTACAGTACGCTGACGAGCTGCGAGAGCATGGAGGGAACGGCCAAGGTCCAGACGAGGCCTTTAATGTTATCCGATCCGAGGTCGTTTGTGAATTTCAAGGAAAAGCGCCTCCTCAGTGCTCGTGGCAGACTTGAAAAATATAGAACTTGAGGTAATAGGATTCGTCGGCACTCCACAAAATAGGATGATCCGGCGACTGGGTGCGGAACTCCACCTGACGCAGGCGGCAGTGCGCGGCGCGCGCGGCCTGCCCAATGGTCTGGGCGAAGAGCTCGGCGTTCATGTAGTGCGAGCAGGAGCAAGTGGCAAGGTAGCCGCCGTCCTTGACGAGCTTCATGCCGCGCAGGTTAATCTCGCGGTAGCCCTTGACGGCGTTTTTAATGGCGTTTTTGGATTTTGTGAACGCAGGGGGATCGAGAATGACGACGTCGAACTGCTTGCCCTCGTTTTCGAGCGCGGGGAGCAGGTCAAAAACGTCGGCGCACTTGAACTCGACCGTATCGGAAAGATTATTTAGAGCGGCGTTTTTCTGCGCCTGCGCGACGGCGAGCTCGGACGCGTCTACGCCAAGGACGTGCTTTGCGCCCGCGATGCCGGCGTTCAGCGCGAAGGAGCCCGTGTGTGTGAAGCAATCGAGCACATCCATATCCTTGCAGATGCGCTGCATGGCGAGACGGTTATATTTTTGGTCGAGGAAAAAGCCGGTCTTCTGGCCGTCTTTAACGTCCACGATGTAGCGCACGCCGTTTTCGACGATCTCGACATCGGTGTCGAATTCGTCGCCGATGAAGCCCTTTTTGCGGTCCATGCCTTCTTTTAATCGCTCTTTGGCATCGCTGCGCTCGTACACGCCGCGAATTTTGATGCCGTCTTCGAGCAGGACTTTCTTTAAGATGTCAACAATCTGCAGCTTCATTTTATCGATGCCGAGCGCGAGGGACTCGACGACGAGGACATCGGAGAATTTATCGATGACAAGGCCGGGCAGGAAATCCGCTTCGCCGAAAATGACGCGGCAGGCGGAGGTATCGACCGTGCGCTTGCGGTATGCCCATGCGTTGCGCACGCGCATCTCGAGGAACGCGTCGTCAATCTCCTGTGACGCGTCGCGGGTGAGCATGCGGACGCGGATCTTGGAGTTCTGGTTGATGAAGCCGCGGCCGAGCGGGAAGCCGTTTTGCTCCTGCACGGTGACGACGGCGCCGTTTTTGAACGTGCCGTGGATGCTTTCGATCTCGTTATCATAGATCCAAAGACCGCCCGCTTTGAAAGCGCGGCCTTCGCCTTTTTTGAGTGTTACAATAGTTTCGTTCATAGATGGGTTCCTTTTATATAGTTGAGATGGGGGAGCTTTTTCTAAAGGCTTGCAGGGCAAGCCTTTCAAGGGACCCCCTAATTGAGTCCCTTGCGGTTCAACTGTCCGCCGGACAGTTCTAGCAATGCGAAGCATTGCTTACTATCACTCCTGATTTTTGGGTAGGCAAAAGGATTTCGTCGTCTGCGAACGACGACCAAAGGTTTCACCTTTGGGATCTGACCGACTTTTTGAAAAAAGTTGGATCAAAAACTTTTAACCAACGCTTTCGGAGAAATTGGCGTTCGCTTTTTCCGCTTCGATCTGTTTTGTGACTTTCTTAATGCAGTGCAGGCAGGTAGGGGTGATGTAGAGCACGGCGGCGATCCACGCGGTTTGATCCGAGAAACAGATAGCCGTATAGCCGAACGCGCCGACAAAGCCGAGGCTGACGATGGAGCGCGCGAACATTTCCGTTACGCCGGAGAATACTGCGCGGCCGGAGAAGCCGATGCCCTGTGTCGCCATGCGGCAGATGTTGAGGATGCCGAGACTCCAGAAGAAGTAGCCCATGCAGCGCAGATATTTTGCGGAAGCGTCGAGCACGTCGCCTGCACTCGATTCAACAAAGAGCGTGGACATGCTGCGGCCGAAGAAGATCATGACAAGGCCGATGCAGAAGCCGTAGGCGACGCCGACGATGACGCCGAGCCGTACGCCCTGCCGGATGCGCTCCGGCTTTTTGGCACCGAGATTCTGACCGCAGAAGACGGAAACAGCAGAACCGAGGGCATCAAACGGGCACATGCAGAACTGCTTCAGGCGCATACCGGCCGTGAAGCCCGAAACATACACGCTGCCGAGGCCGTTGTTCGCTGCCTGCATGACCATGCTGCCGATGGCCGTGATGGAGGTTTGAAGTCCCATGGGGATGCCCATGACGACGAGGTCACGGATGGATTCGGCATCCGCTTTGCAGTCTGCGCGGGAAAGCGTGAGGAGCGGTACGCGGAAGCGGATATAGATGAGGCACAAAATGCCGCTGACCGCCTGCGCTGCGATGGTGGCGATCGCCGCGCCCGCAACGCCCCACTTGAAGACAATGATGCAGAGCAGGTCAAGACCGATATTCAGGACGGTCGAGATGGCGAGGAACAGGAACGGCGTGCGGCTGTCACCGACGGAGCGCAGGATGCTGGAGAGCAGATTGTATAATAAGGTAAAGGGGATGCCGAGGAAAATGACGATGAGATACGCGTAGGCGTCGTCAAAAACATCCTGCGGCACGGAGAGCATTTGCAAAATGAGCGTGCAGCACAGAGAACATACCGCCGTGATGAGCACCGCGAATAAGGCGGTAAGCAGCACGGAGTTGAAAATGTACGAACGCATTTTATCAAGACGCTCTGCGCCGAAGCTTTTGGCGATGGGGATACCAAAGCCGATGCAGATGCCGATGCAGAAACCGAGTACCAGAAACTGCACGCTGCTTGTGGCGCCGACGGCGGCAAGTGCGCCGGTGCCGAGCACACGGCCGACGATGGCGGCATCAACCAGATTATACATTTGCTGCAAGAGGTTGCCGAGCAAAAGCGGCACCGCAAATTGCAGGATAAGCTTGAGGGGCTTACCCTCTGTCATGCTTTTTGTCACGAAAATCACCCGAAAATACATAGTCTCTTTTCAACCTTCTTATTTTATCATACCTTTTTTATTTTGGCTATGGCAGAACTGCGGATTTTGCACGTTGTTTTCCACACTTTTTGCGTGAATTGCGGAAAAAGCGCCCGATTTGAGAAAAAAGGAAAAACGGTGGGAGAAAAGGTGTTTCCTGCAAAACTTACAGAAGAAAAATTTTGACAAGGCGGTCGAAAAGCATTGACAACGAGAAAAACGGGTGTTATAATCTATTCAATTTCATAACAAAAAGCGATGACGAAGACTGTCTGTGCAGAGCTGTTTCAGAGAGCCGGTGGAAGGTGTGAACCGGTGCAGAGATGCAGAGATTTCTCCCTTCCGAGCCGGATGCCTGAACAGCGAATTCAGTAGGGTATCCCGTGATTGCTACGTCAGTGCATAGAAGTTATTGGACTTCGAAGAGTGGCGGAGGTTCTCCGCAATTTGAGTGGTACCGCGAGTGCATAATTTAGTTATTACACCCGTCTCAAAGCATAAACGGCTTTGAGGCGGTTTTTTTACACTTCAAAGCGGAAGAACAAAGAAACAAGCTGCAAGTTTGAAAGCACAAACTTTCAAATTCATAAGGCTTTAAACCGAACACAGCAGGAAAGGCAGAAGAACATGTTATCATTAGACAAAGTATTTGATGCACAAACCGTTCTAAAGAGCATCATCCGCGAAACAAACGTCGTGAAGACCTACGGCATCGCGCCGGATTGCGACCTGTACCTAAAGCCCGAGAATTTGCAGATCACCGGCTCTTTTAAGGTGCGCGGCTCTGCGTATAAGATCTCCCAGCTTTCCGCAGAAGAGAAAGCGAAAGGCGTTATTGCCTGTTCCGCGGGCAACCACGCACAGGGCGTGGCGCTGGCGGCAACGAAAAACGGCATCAAATCGCTCATCTGTCTGCCGGACTCCGCACCGATCTCCAAGGTGGAGGCCACAAAGGGCTACGGCGCAGAGGTTTGCCTTGTGGAGGGCGTTTACGACGACGCGTATAACAAGGCGATTGAATTGAAAGAAAAAGAGGGCTATACGTTCGTGCACCCGTTTGACGACGAAGATGTTATCGCGGGCCAAGGCACCATCGCGCTGGAGGTTCTGAATGACCTTGACAACATCGATGCCATTGTGGTGCCGGTGGGCGGCGGCGGACTCATCTCCGGCATTGCGTACACCGCAAAGCACATCCGCCCGAGCGTGAAGGTGTACGGCGTACAGATGACCGGCGCACCGAGCATGTACAACTCCATTCACGACGGCAAGATCGAGACACTCGACACCGTGCAGACCGTGGCGGACGGCATCGCCGTAAAGCGCCCGGGTGACAACACGTTTGAGATTGTCAAAAAATATGTGGATGACATCGCGCTGGTGAGCGAGGACGAAGTTTCGAGCGCAATCTTGGCACTCATCGAAAAACAGAAAATGATCGCGGAGGGCGCGGGCGCTGCTTCCGTTGCCGCCGTGATGTTCAATAAATTTGATTTAAAGGGCAAGCGCGTTGTGTGCATCGTCTCCGGCGGCAACATCGACGTGACGAGCCTTTCCCGCGTGATTGACCGCGGCCTGATGAACTCCGGCCGTTCCGCGAGCCTCCTCATCGAGCTTATCGACAAGCCCGGTCAGCTCAAGGAGATCTCTTCGATCATCGCGGACTGCGGCGGCAACGTGACCGGCGTGCACTATGAAAAGGGCAACACCGAAAGCATTAACGGCTGCTTCCTGCGCATCGAAATGGAGACGCGCGACAACAACCATGTGAAAACGATCAAAAACGCCCTGCGTGAAGCAGGCTTCAGAACCACCAAGGGTTGAGAGGAGAAAGCAAAATGATGGACGCAAGCAAATATAAGGTCGGGTACTTCCCGGTATCGAAAGAATATAACAAGTGGGTGGAAAAAGACCACATTGAAAAGGCGCCGATCTGGTGCAGCGTGGATATGCGCGACGGCAACCAGAGCCTTGTCATCCCGATGAGCCTTGAAGAAAAACTTGAATACTACAAAGTGCTTTTGCAGGTCGGCTTTAAGGAGATCGAGGTCGGCTTCCCGGCGGCGAGCGAGACGGAATATGAGTTCCTCCGCACGCTGATTGACAACAACATGATTCCCGAGGACGTTACCGTGCAGGTGCTCACCCAGTGCCGCGAGCACATCATCCGTAAGACATTCGACGCGTGCAAGGGCGCACCGAGCGCGATTATCCACTTCTATAACTCGGTCAGCGTTGCACAGCGCGAGCAGGTGTTTAAGAAGTCCAAGGAGGAGATCAAGAAGATCGCCGTAGACGGCGCGAAGCTCGTCAAAAAGCTTGCGGCCGAATACGAAGGCAACTTCCGCTTTGAGTATTCTCCGGAGTCCTTTACGGGCACCGAGCCGGAATACGCGCTGGAGGTCTGCAATGCGGTTCTCGACGTTCTGGAGCCGAGCGAGACGAACAACGTTATCATCAATCTGCCGGTCACGGTGGAAATGAGTATGCCGCACGTGTATGCTTCGCAGGTCGAGTACATGAGCGAGAACCTCAAGTACCGTGAATTCGTGACTTTGTCTTTGCACCCGCACAACGACCGCGGCACGGGTGTTGCGGACACCGAGTTGGCGCTCCTTGCCGGCGCAGACCGCGTAGAGGGTACGCTGTTCGGCAACGGTGAGCGTACCGGCAACGTGGATATCATTACGCTTGCGATGAACATGTACTCCCACGGTGTTGACCCGAAGCTTGACTTCTCCGATATGCCGTACCTTGTGGACGAATATGAAAAATGCACGCGTATGCATGTGTACGAAAGAGCCCCGTATGCGGGCGCACTGGTGTTTGCGGCGTTTTCCGGCAGCCACCAGGATGCGATTGCAAAGGGCATGAAATACAGAGCGAAAAATAAGCTGCATCAGTGGAACGTACCGTACATTCCGATCGACCCGAAGGACATCGGCAGAACGTACGACGCAGACGTTATCCGCGTCAACTCCCAGTCCGGCAAGGGCGGCATCGGTTATCTGCTGGAGCAGACGTACGGCTATAACCTGCCGCCGAAAATGCGCGAGCACTTCAGCTATCTGTGCAAGGATATTTCCGACCACGAGCACAAGGAACTGAAGCCGGATGAGGTTCTGAATATCTTTGAAGAGAACTACCTCAATCTGACGAACGGTGTTACCGTGACGGATTTTGAGTTTATGCGCGACAAGGACAACGTGAAGATCGGCATCACGTTCGCGAAGGACGGCGAAGAGACCGAGATGGAAGCGGAGGGCAACGGCTCCCTCAACGCGATCAACAACGCGCTGCGTGCGTACACCGGTGCAGAGTACACCCTGCAGGTCTTTACCCAGCACAGTATGCAGGGACAGGGCTCGCAGAGCGTGGCGGCTTCGTACATCGGCCTTGAAAAGGAAGACGGTTCGATGTTCTGGGGCGCAGGCACCGACACCGACGTTGTAAAGGCGAATACAAAGGCGCTGTTGAGTGCTTACAACAATATGATCAAAGGGGGAAACTAAAATGAAAATGACCATGACGCAGAAGATCCTTGCGGCGCACGCGGGTCTCCGTGAAGTTACCGCCGGTCAGCTCATCAATGCAAAGCTGGATATCGTGCTCGGCAACGACATCACGACGCCGGTCGCAATCCATGAGTTTAAGAAAGCGGGCTTTACAGACGTTTTTGATAAGGACAGAGTGACGATCGTACTCGACCACTTTGTGCCGAACAAGGATATTAAGGCGGCGGAACAGAGCAAGACGTGCCGCGAGTTTGCGTGCAGCCACTGCGTGAGCCACTTCTATGACGTGGGCAAGATGGGCATTGAGCATGCGCTTTTGCCGGAGCAGGGCATTGTGACCGCCGGCGACTGCATCATCGGCGCGGACAGCCACACCTGCACCTACGGTGCGCTGGGCGCGTTCTCCACAGGCGTTGGCTCTACGGATATGGCAGCCGGCATGGCAACGGGCATGGCATGGTTTAAGGTTCCGTCCGCGATCAAATTTAACCTGACCGGCAAGCTGCCGGAAAATTGCAGCGGCAAAGACGTTATCCTCACAATTATCGGCATGATCGGCGTGGACGGCGCGCTGTATAAGAGCATGGAGTTCACCGGCGAGGGCGTGAAGAACCTCTCCATGGACGACCGCCTGTGCATCTGCAATATGGCGATTGAAGCCGGTGCGAAAAACGGTATTTTCCCGGTGGACGATATTACGCTTGCCTATTTACAGGACAGAAGCGAACGCGAGCCGGTTGTATACGAAGCAGACCCCGACGCGGAATACGAAAAGGTTATCGATATCGATCTCGCAAAGATTGTGCCGACCGTCGCCTGTCCGCATCTGCCGGAGAATACGCACCCGGCAAGCGAGCTGCACGATATTAAGGTCGACCAGGTTGTTATCGGCAGCTGCACGAACGGCAGAATGGAAGATATGGAAGCGGCGTACAGCATTTTGAACGGCAAGAAAATCGCGGACGGCATCCGCTGCATCATCATTCCGGGCACGATGCAGATCTACCGCGAATGCGTGGAGCGCGGCTACGTGACGGCATTTATCGATGCGGGCGCTGTTGTTTCTACCCCGACATGCGGTCCGTGCCTCGGCGGCTATATGGGCATTCTGGCAGCGGGCGAACGCTGCATCGCCACAACGAACCGCAACTTCGTCGGCCGCATGGGTCATGTGGACAGCGAAGTGTATCTGGCTTCACCGCACACGGCGGCAGCCAGCGCGCTGACCGGCTACATCACCGAATATAAGGAGGCGTAAGCATGAACACACAGGGCAAGGTTTTCAAATATCCCGATAACGTCGATACGGATGTTATCATTCCCGCACGTTACCTCAACACCCCGAACGCACAGGAGCTTGCGCTCCACTGCATGGAGGATATTGACAAGGCGTTCGTAAAGAAGGTCGAAAAGGGCGACGTCATTGTGGCGGGCTGGAACTTCGGCTGCGGCTCTTCCCGTGAGCACGCACCGCTCGTCATTAAAACCTGCGGCACGGGCTGCGTCATTGCAAAGAGCTTTGCGCGTATTTTCTACCGCAACGCCATCAATATCGGCCTGCCGATTCTCGAGTGCGAGGAAGCGGCGGACGAGATCAACGCAAACGACGAAGTTTCGGTCGATTTTGATACCGGCATCATCACCGACATCACGACCGGCAAGACGTATAAGGCACAGCCGTTCCCGCCGTTCATTCAGAACATCATCAAAGCAGGCGGCTTGCTGAAGTCCCTCAAGGAGGCGGAAAACAAATGACGAAGAACATCGCGGTGATCCGCGGCGACGGCATCGGCCCGGAGATCGTAAACGAAGCGCTCCGCGTGCTGGATAAAATTGCAGAGCTGTACGGACACACCTTTCATTATACAGACGTCGATATGGGCGGTTGTGCCATCGATAAGTGGGGCGACCCGCTGCCGCAGGAAATGCTCGATAAGTGCGTAGCTTCCGACAGTGTGCTGCTCGGCGCCGTAGGCGGCGACAAGTGGAACGACGTGCCGGGCCCGAAGCGCCCGGAAAAGGGTCTGCTGCGCCTGCGCGCGGGTATGGGTGTTTACAGCAACAACCGCCCGGCGAAGATCTGGCCGCAGCTCTCTGACGCTTCTCCGCTGAAAAAATCTATTGTCGAAAAGGGAATCGATTTCATCATCGTGCGCGAGCTCATCGGCGGCATCTATTTTGGCGAGCATAAGACCGATGATGCAGACGGCCAGCCGGTCGCGACGGACATTATGAAGTACAGTGAAGCGGAGATCGAGCGCATCGGCCGCATCGGATTTGAGACGGCAAGAAAGCGCAATCACCGTTTGTGCTCCGTAGAAAAGAGCAATGTGCTCGACACGAGCCGCCTTTGGAAGAAGGTCATGCACCGCTTGGCAGAAGAATACACCGACGTGGAGCTGACCGATATGCTCGTCGATAACTGCGCGATGCAGATCGTGAAGAACCCGGCACAGTTCGACGTTATTGTGACGGAGAACATGTTCGGTGACATTCTTTCCGACGAAGCTTCCATGATCACCGGCTCCATCGGCATGATCCCGTCCTCGAGCCTCGGTGCAACGAGCTGCGGCCTGTACGAGCCGATCCACGGCTCTGCACCGGACATTGCGGGTCAGGACCTTGCAAACCCGATCGGCACCATTCTTTCCGCCGCCATGATGCTGCGTTACAGCTTCGATATGGCGAAGGAAGCCGATGCGGTGGAGCATGCGGTTTCCAAGTACCTTGACGCGGGTTACCGTACTGCCGACATTATGGAAGATGGCATGACGAAGGTCGGCTGCAAAAAGTGCGGCGACCTCATCCTTGAATACTTAACGAAGGAGTAATTGAATGCAGCTTACAGGTGCAGATATCCTCATCAGAACTTTAATTGAACAGGGCTGCGACACCGTTTTCGGTTATCCGGGCGGGCAGATCCTGAACGTTTACGACAGTCTTTATAAATATCAGAATGAAATTCGCCACATGCTGACGGCGCACGAGCAGGGCGCTGCCCACGCGGCGGACGGCTACGCAAGAGCGACCGGTAAGGTGGGCGTGGTGATGTCCACCTCCGGCCCGGGCGCAACGAACCTTGTGACCGGCATTGCGACGGCGTACCTCGATTCCATCCCGCTTGTCGCGATTTGCGGTAACGTGCCGACGACACAGATCGGCACGGACAGCTTCCAGGAGATCGACATTACGGGCGTGACGCTGCCCATTACAAAGCACAACTACTTTGTCGGCTCTGTGGAGAATCTGGCGGACACCATCCGCGAGGCGTTTGCGCTTGCGCAGTCCGGCAGACCGGGCCCGGTGCTCATCGATGTGCCGAAGGACGTGCAGACAGCGGTCTGCGACTACGAGCCGCAGGCACCCGTACAGCCCGAAGAACGCCACGCGGCGAAGGACGTGCGCATCAAAGAAGCCGCGGCGCTCATCAATGCCTCGAAGCGTCCGTTCATTTACTTTGGCGGCGGTCTCATCACATCGGAAGCGCAGGAAGAAATGCTGGCGCTCGCCGAGAAGATTGACGCGCCGATCGGCTGCTCCTTGATGGGTCTTTCCGGCATTCCGACCGATCATCCGCGTTTCCTCGGTATGCAGGGCATGCACGGCCACTACGCTTCCTCCATGGCGATGCACGACGCCGACCTCATCATTTCGCTCGGCGTGCGCTTTAACGACCGCGTGACGGGCAACCGCGAGAAGTTTGCGAAGCTTGCGCAGATCATCCATATTGACGTGGACGGCTCCGAGCTCTCGAAAACCGTGAACTCCGCCTGCGGCCTGCGCGGCGACGTGAAGCTGACGCTGCAAAAACTCATTCCGCTCGTCAACGCAGAGCAGAAGCCCGACTGGAAAAAGGCTGTAAAAGCCTTAAAAGAAACCGAAAACGATTATCTCGATATTCGCCCGGGCCTTACACCCCGCAATGCGATCATGACGCTGAACAAGCACCTCGGCGAGAATACCGCCGTTGCAACGGACGTCGGCCAGCACCAGATGTGGGCGGCGCAGAACGTGAGCTTTAAAAAGCCGCGCCGCTTCATTTCCAGCGGCGGCCTCGGCACCATGGGCTTCGGCCTCGGTGCGGCCATCGGTGCGGCGGTCGGCACAGGCGAGCGCAGCGTGCTCGTCACGGGCGACGGCAGCTTCGGTATGTGTCTCAACGAACTCACCACTGCCGTAACCTACAACGTGCCGGTTGTCATCCTTCTGATGAATAACGGCGTGCTCGGCATGGTGCGTCAGTGGCAGACGCTGTTCTTTAATAAGCACTATTCCAACACGATTCTCGACCGCAAGACTGACTTTGTGGCGCTTGCGCGCGCGTTCGGCGCGGACGGCGAGGCTGTTGATACCGTGGCGGCGCTCGACAAGGCGTTTGAGCACGCGTTCAGCTGCGACGGCCCGTATGTCATCGATTGCAGGATCGATAAGGACGAATTCGTCCTGCCCATGCTCCCGCCGGGCGGCAGCATGGATGATATTATCATGAAGGTGGGTGAATGAGATGAATCGATATACCGTAGCGGTTCTGGTCAATAACCAGTTCGGCGTGCTGAACCGTGTGACGAGCATGTTCAGAAGACGTCAGTTCAACATCATTTCTCTGACCGTCAGCGAAACGGAATCGAACGCGCTTTCCCGCATCACCGTCACGTTTGAGGGCGGCGAGACGCAGAAGCAGCAGCTCGTGAACCAGCTTTATAAGCTGCCGGACGTTTGCTCCATTAAAGAGTTTACCCCGGACACCTCCGTCAGCTGCGAGCTGATGCTCATTAAGCTGAAAAACGATTCCAAAACGCGCAGTGACATCCTTGCCGCGGCGGACGCGTTCGGCGCGAAGACCATGGATTACTCCAAGGATTCCCTGATGCTTTGCCTGACCTCCGAATCGCGAAAAATCGATGAATTCGTCGATTTGATGCGCGACTACGAGATCCTTGAGATCTGCCGCACCGGCAATGTTTCCCTTGAAAAGGGCAGCACGACGATCCGTCAGGCCATCAATTTCTAATTTAGTTTGTCCATTTAAATTAACATACCAATTCATGCACAGAAAGAGGTAATTTATCATGGCAAGAATTTTTTATCAGCAGGATTGCGATCTGCAGAAGCTCGCAGGCAAGACCGTTGCCATCATCGGCTACGGCTCGCAGGGTCACGCACATGCACTGAACCTGAAGGACAGCGGCGTTGACGTTATCGTCGGTCTGTATGAAGGCTCCAAGAGCTGGGCAAAGGCCGAGGCACAGGGCCTCAAGGTCATGACAAGCGCTGAGGCTGCAAAGGCTGCGGACATCATCATGATTCTCATCAACGATGAAAAGCAGGCTGCACTGTACAAAGAGAGCATTGAGCCGAACCTGACCGAGGGCAAGACCCTGGCATTTGCACACGGCTTTAACATTCACTTCGGCTGCATCAAGCCGCCGAAGAACGTCAACGTCATCATGATCGCGCCGAAGGGCCCGGGTCACACGGTCAGAAGCGAGTATCAGGCAGGCAAGGGCGTACCGTGCCTCATCGCGGTCGAGCAGGATGCAACGGGCGACGCTTGGGACATCGGCCTTGCTTATGCACTCGGTATCGGCGGCGCAAGAGCAGGCGTTTTGGAGACCACGTTCCGTACCGAGACCGAGACCGACCTCTTCGGCGAGCAGGCAGTTCTCTGCGGCGGCGTTTGCGCTCTGATGCAGGCCGGCTTCGAGACGCTGGTTGAGGCAGGCTACGACCCGAGAAACGCGTACTTTGAGTGCATCCACGAGATGAAGCTCATCGTTGACCTCATCTACCAGAGCGGCTTTGCCGGCATGAGATACTCCATCTCCAACACGGCAGAGTACGGCGATTACATCACCGGCCCGAAGATCATCACCGAGGAGACGAAGAAGACCATGAAGAAGATCCTGAAGGACATTCAGGACGGCACCTTCGCAAAGGACTTCCTGCTCGACATGTCTTCCGCAGGCGGCCAGGTACACTTCAACGCAATGCGCAAGCTGGCTTCCGAGCATCCGAGCGAGGCTGTGGGCGCGGATATCCGCAAGCTGTACAGCTGGAGCGACGAGGATAAGCTCATCAACAACTGATTTGAACGGAATCTGTTTTAAGGGGATAGCCATAGGGGAGTTTTCCTCTATGGCTTAAACCCTATTTACACACGGCGCGTTTTTCCATGCGGGACGCCGCGCCACAGCCAAAATTTCACGGATCGAGGAAATAAAATGAAAAGTGATTCTCTGAAAATCGGTACGCAGAACGCGCCGCACCGTGCGCTGTACCATGCTCTGGGCCTCACGGAGGAGGAGATCGAACGTCCGCTCGTCGGCATCGTCAGCTCCTATAACGAGATCGTCCCGGGCCACATGAATATCGACAAGATTGTAGACGCCGTAAAGATCGGCGTTGCGATGGCAGGCGGCACGCCGATTGTCTTCCCGGCGATCGCGGTATGTGACGGTATTGCAATGGGCCACACCGGTATGAAGTATTCGCTCGTTACGCGCGACCTCATTGCGGATTCCACCGAAGCCATGGCATTGGCACACGGCTTTGACGCGCTCGTCATGGTGCCGAACTGCGACAAGAACGTGCCGGGCCTTTTAATGGCGGCGGCGCGCCTTAACGTTCCGACAGTGTTCGTCAGCGGCGGCCCGATGCTTGCGGGCCACGTAGACGGCGCAAAAACGAGCTTCTCCTCCATTTCGGAGGCGGTGGGCGAATTCAACGCCGGTAAGATTACCGAAGAAAAGCTGCGCGAATATGAGTGCAAGACCTGCCCGACATGCGGCTCCTGCTCCGGCATGTACACCGCAAACTCCATGAACTGCCTGACGGAAGCCCTCGGCATGGGTCTACGCGGCAACGGCACCATCCCGGCGGTATATTCCGCACGTATCGAGCTTGCAAAGCACGCAGGCATGGCGGTCATGGATATGCTGAGAAAGAATATTCGCCCGCGTGACATCATGACGAAGGACGCCATTATGAACGCACTTACGGTCGATATGGCACTCGGCTGCTCCACGAACAGTATGCTGCATCTGCCGGCCATCGCGCACGAGTGCGGCATCGAGATCAACCTCGACATCGCAAACCGGATCAGCGAAAAGACCCCGAACCTGTGCCATCTGGCACCGGCGGGCAGAACGTACATTGAAGAGCTTGACGAAGCGGGCGGCGTGTACGCTGTGATGAACGAGCTGAGCAAAAAGGGTCTGCTGCACACGAACTGCATAACCGTGACCGGCAAGACCGTCGGCGAGAACATCAAGAATTGCGTGAACCTGAACCACGACGTTATCCGTCCCATCGAGAATCCGTACAGTCAGACCGGCGGCATCGCCGTGCTGCGCGGTAATCTTGCGCCGGAGGGCAGCGTTGTAAAGCGTTCTGCCGTTCTGCCGGAGATGCTTGTGCATGAAGGCCCGGCACGCGTGTTTGAGAGCGAGGAGGACGCGCAGGCGGCCATCAACGCGGGCAAGATCGTACCGGGCGACGTCGTTGTCATCCGCTATGAGGGTCCGAAGGGCGGCCCCGGTATGCGCGAGATGCTGAACCCGACCTCTGCTATCATGGGCATGGGGCTCGGCAACAGCGTGGCGCTCATCACGGACGGCCGTTTCAGCGGCGCAACGCGCGGCGCGTGCGTCGGCCATGTTTCCCCGGAAGCGGCTTCCGGCGGCCCCATCGGCGTTGTGGAGGAAGGTGACATCATCAGCATCAATATTCCGGAGAACAGAATTGAACTGAAGGTGGACGAGGCTGTCCTCAATGAACGCATGAAGAACTTTGTGCCGAAGAAGAAAGAACTTTCCGGCTACCTGAAGCGCTACGCGGCGCTGGTCTCCAGCGGTGCTTCGGGGGCGATTTTGAACTGATGGGTAGTTTACAGGAGTTGAGCATCCGCCTTTCCACGTTGGCGGTGTTCAGAGAATTACAGGAAGATGCGGTTATAAATAGTCTGCGTAAGTATCTCGCAGAGCCGTCCCCGGCGCTGTATGCGTTGTTCGTCTCTGCGCTGTACCGCGCAAACGGCGGCATACTCGGCGCATATGTGCGCGAAATCTGTGAAAACAGCGAGAACGTCTACGTGCAGGCTGTGGGCAAAAAGGAAGAGATCCCCGCTTACCTGCGCGAGGCCGTTTTGGAAGAGCTTAAAACGCTGCAGATGACGGCGGAGCTCACGCCGGAAACGCTGCGCAGCGCGATGGAGTATAGGGGCTTTTTACCCGGCTTTGTCAGCGAAGCGCCGGACATTAAAGCGTGCTACACAGAGCGCACTGCGAACATCGGCAAGTACGGCTACGGCATTTACGCCAAAAACCGTATGTTCTACCTTGGCGAGAATGCCGAGATCGTGCCGGTCAGTAACCCGGACAAGACGGAGCTTTCCGACCTTGTGGATTACGCCCGCGAGCGCCAGATCATCATCGATAACACAAAGGCGCTGCTTGAGGGTAAACCTGCGGCGAACATTTTGCTGACGGGCGACGCCGGTACGGGTAAATCGTCTACGGTGAAAGCCGTCGTCAATGCGCTGTGGCGCGAGGGTTTGCGTATCATCGAGGTGCGCAAGGATCAGTTACAGTCTATCCCGAAAATTCTCGATGAGCTTTCTGCGAACCCGCTGAAGTTTATTCTGTTCATCGACGACCTTTCGTTCCTCAAGGACGACGATAACTTCAATGCACTGAAAGCGGTGCTGGAGGGCTCCGTTACGGCGAAGTCGCAGAATGTGGCAATCTACGCGACGAGCAACCGTCGTCATATCATCAAGGAGAAGTTCTCCGACCGTGAGGGCGATGATATTCACCGCAACGATACGATGCAGGAGCTTGCATCGCTTTCCGAGCGCTTCGGCATCCACGTGACGTTCAGCAAGCCGAACAAGGACACGTTCCTGCACATCGTGCGCCACCTTGCGGAGGAAAACGGCATCGATATGCCGACGCAGGAACTGGAGCTGCTCGCCGAGCGCTTTGCGCTGGAGCGTGGCAACCGCTCCGCGAGACTTGCCCGTCAGTTCATCGACGGACTGCTTTCCAAGGCGGAATAAAAACCTTATACAGCAGACTGTTTTTGAAGCGGCACCTTTGCCGTTAAAACACGAAATGAAAAATGCTCCCGGTTTTTAGCTGGTTGCTCATAAAAAAGTGAATCCGACCTATGGCTGCAATCAAAGGTCGGATTCTTTTTTTATGTTAGGGCTAGAATATCCATGGCTCCCTCTGACGCGGGAGGCTTGGATGCGGTGCAAAATCGCACATTACCGCACTACACCGAATGGTGTATAGAAGTGCGCCCTTACTGTTTGACAAATTGGAATTGATTTTCCTTTTTATTTCTTAGTATCAATCCAAATGAAAACTCTCTCGTCAGTTCTTTCAGTAACAACACCTCCGTTTGCTATTGCCACAGCTTGAGATGCTATGTTATCTAAAAGAATGGTTACTAACACTTTATCTATTCCCATTCCTTTCGCTTCATTAAGCAATAATCTCAGCAGTTCTTTTCCATATCCTTTTCCACGAAACGCTGGTGCAATTCCGTACCCGATATTTCCTCCTGCTTTTCTCAATGCCTCAGTCAAAAAATGTCTGACAGAACCAAATCCAACCGGAATACCATCAGCATATAGCCAAAAAGTTGTAGAAGGCACTTTCCAACCATCTACAATCCCTTCTTGCTCAGAATCCCTCTGTTTTACAATCAACCATTCTTTATACTCATCAAATGTTAATCCGTTGGCTTTGTTAATTAATCCATTTTCTTCAGCAGGGATCTCTTGCAGCATTGTGTAAATATCTAAGCCATCATCAACTGACAATCTTTTTAATTCCAACATTATTTTCAATTCTCCTTAATCAAATAAACTCAAGTTTATCAGTCTGTTTAATCATATCATATGGCTTCAATGTACGGCAAGAACAATCCCGGCAGACATTACTGCCGGGATTGATGCTGTTTTATGGACATCTACATTTATGCCGGGAGCGTTTTTGTGTATACAGGTAAATTTGATTTTACAAATTGCTGTGGCGGCGGCTCGAACCCGTTTGCAGGGTACTGCCGAGACTGGTGATGCAAAGGAGTGTTGCGATGAGGAACACGCCGGGAATGACGATAATCCACCACGCGTTTGTGAGCAGAGCCTTTTCGCCGACAGAAACGCATTACGCTTCGTATTCGCCGCGGATGTCGTCTTTCGGGGCGGGAATGGGGTAGTTACCCGTAAAGCAGCCCGTGCAGATGCCGAGGCCGTTCACCATTTCCGGCAGACGCTCTAAACGTAAATAACCGAGCGTATCTGCGCCGATCTCCTTGCAGATCTCGTCGACCGTGTGATTATAGGCGATAAGCTGGTGGCGCTCCGGCACATCGATGCCGAAGTAACACGGCCACAGGAACGGGGGCGAGCTGATGCGCATGTGCACCTCTTTTGCGCCTGCGTCTTTCAGCATGTTCACAATCTGGTCGCTCGTCGTGCCGCGCACGATGGAGTCATCGATGAGGATGACGCGCTTATCCTTGACAACCTCGCGCAGGACATTTAATTTAACGCGCACGCTGGATTCACGGCTGCTCTGCTTCGGTTTGATGAATGTGCGGCCGACGTAGTTGTTTTTCACGAATGCCGTGCCGTAGGGGATGCCGGATTCCATGGCGTAGCCCTGTGCTGCCGCGTTGCCGGATTCCGGCACGCCGACGACGATGTCCGCATCCACGGGGGAATCTTTCGCGAGGAAACGGCCGGCAAGCAGACGTGCGGAATACACGTTGATGCCGTCAATGCGGCTGTCCGGGCGGGCGAAATAAATGTACTCAAAAATGCAGCGTCCCTGCTTTTCGGCGGGAAGGCAGTGCGATTTGTCGGAGAGAATGCCGTTCGGCGTGATGGTGACAATCTCGCCCGGCTCTACGTCGCGGACGAATTCCGCGCCCACGGCGTCAAGCGCACAGGTCTCGCTGGAGAGGAAATACGTGTTGTCGCGCTTGCCGATACATAGGGGCTTGAAGCCATAGGGATCGCGCGCGCCGATCAACTTGCGGGGGGACATGACCGCGAGGGCATAGGCACCCTCAATTTTGTCCATCGTGCGGCTGACGGCCTCCTGCACGTTTTTCGTCTGCACGCGCTCGCGTGCGATGTAGTAGGCGATCGTCTCGGAATCGATGGTCGTCTGGAAAATAGCGCCGCTGTACTTTAGCTTTTCGCGGAGGTCAACGGCATTTGTCAGGTTGCCGTTGTGCGCTACGGCCAGCGTGCCCTTGATATAGTGGATGATGAGCGGCTGCGCGTTTTCGCGGTTGCTCGCGCCGGCGGTGGAGTAGCGCACATGGCCCACGCCGATATTGCCGTGCAGGCGATTGAGACGCTCCTCGTCGAATACCTCGTTTACAAGGCCCATGTCCTTGTAGTAATCCACCTTGCCTTTGGGGCCCTCGGTGTCGCTGACGGCGATGCCGCAGCTTTCCTGTCCGCGGTGCTGCAAGGCGAATAATCCGTAATAAATGGAAGAAGAAATGTCGTGTCCGTCAAAATCGTATGCGCCGAAAACACCGCATTCCTCGCCGGGCTTGTCCGTTTCAAATGGTGTTCGATCGTAGTTCATAGAAGTCCCCCGTTCCTCCGCAAACCGCGGTATTCTGCTGTTTGTGTTCAGTTTATCTGCCGAAAATACACAGGCGGCAAACGCCGTGAAAACGTTTCCCGCTTAACAGAATTATTATAATCGGATTTTTGTGAAATTGCAATTCTAAGTTTTAAAAACTGCAAATATGTGTAGAGGATGACAAAATCCTTTGACAAACGGCGCGCAAAATCGTTGAAACAAAAAACAAAATGCGGTATAATAGCAAGCGAAAGAAACGACGAGCCCGAACAGTCCGGGGGACTGTTCAGCCGTAAGAAACCCTATCAAAGGTTTTTTAAACGGCGGTCAGAAACGGCCGTTAGAAAGAGCCATAACACATTTTTACATGTAGGATAAAAAATGAAAGACAGAAAGGACCTCGCTATGCATATCGTTATTTTGGACGGCGGCTCTACAAACCCCGGCGACGTCTCGTGGGCGCCGCTCAGGGCGCTCGGCAGCGTCACCGTGTATGACTCCACTAAGCCCGAAGAAATCGTGGAGCGCGCAAAGAACGCCGAAGCTGTTATCTTGAACCGCAATGTTATAAGCCGCGAAATCATGCAGAAATTACCGAAGCTGCGCTTTATCGGCCTTCTTGCAACGGGATATAATACTGTCGATGTCAAAGCCGCAGGAGAACTGGGCATCACCGTGTGCAATGTGCCGCTTTATTGCGTGGAGACCGTCGCGCAGCAGGCGTTTGCGCTGCTTTTGGAGCTGTGCAATCACACCGAAAAAATAAGCGCCGCCACCCGCGGCGGCGACTGGGATAAGGCCGAAACGATGAGCCACAGCACGCACCCGCTGTTTGAGCTGTACGGCAAAACGCTCGGCATCGTCGGCTTCGGACATATCGGGCAGACCGTCGCAAAGCTCGGCGCGGCGCTCGGCATGAAAATTCTCGTATACAGCCGCACGAAACGGGAGCTGCCCGAGCGTTATCAGTGGGCGGAGCTCGACGCGCTTTTCAAAAATGCCGATGTCGTCTCGCTGCATTGCCCGCTCACGGACGAGACCCGCGGGCTTGTGAATGCGGAGCGCCTTAACCTGATGAAGCCCACTGCGTTCCTTATCAATACGGCGCGCGGCGCAGTTGTGGACGAAGCTGCCCTTGCCGAGGCGCTGAATAGTGGCCGCATCGCCGGAGCGGGGCTTGACGTTCTTGTGCACGAGCCGCCGAAAAAGGATGACCCGCTGCTCACCGCCAAAAACTGTATCGTCACGCCGCACATCGCGTGGGCGTCCCGAGACGCGCGCGCCCGTCTCATTAAGACTGTCGCCGAGAACCTGAAAGCGTTCCGGAACGGCACGCCGCAGAACGTCGTTTCGTGATTTTACCGCTCTTTTCGCTTTTTGCGGAGACTTCAAAAGCCTTCTGTAAAAAGTAATGCAAAAAAGAGCAAAAGGCGAGAAATGAATCTCGCCTTTTGCTCTCTTTTGGGGAGGAGTTGTATTGAAAAGTCGCGGTAACGTTTACCGCAGAGCTCGTTGTCATTTGTTATGTCTCTATTATAGCGACTGAAATATCGATTGTCAACGGTTTCTGAAACAATCTCCCTTTTGCTATTGTCGCACAAATCAAAATAAAAATTTGTGTATATTTTGCACATATAAATTGACCGCGTTTTTCCACATAACCCGTTTGAAATCGTATCTCACCCTTAAATTACCCGCATGTTCTCTGCTTTATGCATGAAAAAGAGAATTTTGTGTTTGACGGAGGTTTTTCCATGATAAAGAAAAATGATTTGTTTGAAGCGGAGATCACCGCCATGACCGCCGAGGGCAGCGGCATCTGCCGCGCAGATGGCATGGCCGTGTTCGTGCCCGGTACCGCCGTGGGCGACCGCTGCGTCGTGCGCGTCGTAAAAGTCCTCAAAAAGTACGCATTCGGGCGGCTCGAGGAGCTGCTTACGCCGTCGCCCGATCGCACCACACCGGATTGTCCCATTGCAGGCCCGTGCGGCGGCTGCGTTTACCGCCACATCACGTATGAAGCGGAGCTGAAGATCAAAACGCAGCGTGTCCGCGACGCCTTGGAGCGCATCGGCGGCTTTGAAAATATCCCCATGGAGCCGATCCTCGGCGCGCCGTCCCGCACGCGCTACCGCAACAAATGCCAGCTGCCCATCGGGCTTTCCAAAAACGGCGAAATGCAGATGGGCTTTTACGCCGTGAATTCCCACCGTATCATCGACACGCACACCTGCCTTTTGCAGCCCGAGGTGTTTGATCGCGCGGCGGAAGCGTTCCGCGCGTGGCAAAAACTGAGTGGGGAGAGCATCTACGATGAAGCGGCGCACAGCGGCGTTCTGCGCCACCTTTACATGCGCTGCGGCGAAAAGAGCGGGGAGGTGCTCGTGTGCATCGTCGCGAACGGCGCAAAGCTGCACGGGGAAGACTTGCTCGTCAAAATGCTGCGCGAGGCTGTGCCGGAAATTACCGGCATTGTGTTAAACATCAACCGCGAGCGTACAAATGTCGTTTTGGGTCGCGAGCTGCGCACGCTGTGGGGCAAGCCCACGATCCGCGATACGCTCTGCAGGCTGGAGTTTGAAATTTCGCCCCACGCGTTTTATCAGGTGAACCGCACGCAGGCGGAGGCGCTTTACAACAAGGCCGCAGAGTACGCCGGGCTTACAGGTGCGGAAACGCTGCTTGACCTCTACTGCGGCACCGGCACCATCGGTCTTTCCATGGCGAGCCGCGCGAAGAAGCTCATCGGCGCGGAGATTATCCCCTCCGCTGTTGAAAATGCCCGCAAAAACGCCGCGCACAACCATGTCACGAACGCCGAGTTCCTTTGCGGTGACGCCAAAGACGCCGCGCGCATCCTCTACGAGCGCGGCGAGCGCCCCGACGTCATCGTCATCGATCCTCCGCGCAAGGGCTGCGATGCCGCCGTTATCACGACCATCGCCGCTATGCGCCCCACGCGCGTCGTCTATGTCTCCTGCGACCCCGCCACTCTCGCCCGCGATTTAAAGCAGTTTACCGCCGAGGACTATAATATTGAGGCCGTCACCCCCGTCGATATGTTCCCATGTACCGCGCATGTGGAGACGGTATGTCAGTTAGTTCTGAGAAAACCGGCAGTACATATCAACATTGATGTGGATGTTGAGGAACTGGTGCAGGATAAAAGAGGGACGGCAACCTATGGTCAGATCAAGGATTACGTTCTTGAACATAGTGGCTTGAAGGTCAGCAGTCTGTATATCGCACAGGTGAAGCAGAAGTACGGCATCATCGAGCGTGAGAATTACAACAAGACAAAGTCTGAAAACGTCAAGCAGCCCCAGTGCCCGCCAGAGAAGGAAAAGGCAATTACGGAGGCGTTGAAACATTTTGGAATGATTTGACTTCAACATAAGGAAAACCCGAAGCAGCACGGTAAAGGTACTGCTTCGGGTTTTTTACTGTTTGGCCTTATATGCTTCGCCCCAAGCCTGCATGGAATCCAGAATGGGCTTCAGGCTTTTACCGAGTTCCGTCAGCGAATACTCCACTCTCGGCGGTACTTCGGCGTAGACCTCACGGTGGACAAGCCCGTTTTCCTCCATCGCCCGGAGTTGGGCGGTCAAGACCTTCTGAGACACATTGCCTACGGACTTTTTCAGTTCCCCGAACCGCTTCGTTCCCGGCATCAGGTCACGCAGAATCAGCACCTTCCACTTATCCCCGATGAGGGTCAGCGTGGTCTCCACAGGACAGGCAGGAAGAGTGGCTTTTGCGGTCATTTCGCTCATATTTGAATCCCTCCCATAAAAATTTTTTCAAGCGCCAAATTGCCGGAAAACCCAGGAACGGCGCAATCGTTTCTTTCTGGTAACTACCCATTAGTTTCTATTTGGTAACTACGGCACAATATTGTGCTTACTTTACGAATTGGGGCTACGGCATTATTATAATGCCAGAGGCAAACGAAAGCAAGCCCAATTACCAAGGAGGTTACTCAAAATGAAAAAAATTCTTTCCCTCGCGCTGGCTCTTGCCATGATCGGCACAGCTCTCACCGGCTGCGGCTCCAAGGACGCTGCTACCAAAACACCCGCTGAAAACACCCAGCAGACTGCACCTGTCCAGCAGGAGCAGAGCCAGACCGAAAAGGCGCTGGCGCTCATCAACACCTTTGCCACCGGCGATACGGACACCGCCCGCAGCCTGTTGGCGGATGGCTACATCCAGCACAATCTGGCATACGGCACCGGTGCGGATGCCTTTATCGGTTCCGTGGAATATCTCGCATCCGCCGATGTGAAAACCACTGTGAACAACATCCGTGCTTTTGAGGACGGCGACAAGGTGTTCTTGCAGACGATTTACAATTTTGCCGGTGCCGGTGAGCAGGTCGCCTTTGACATCTTCCGCTTTGACGGAGACGGCAAGATTGCCGAGCATTGGGACAATCTGGCGGCGCTGGCCGAGCCGAATCCCTCCGGTCACACCCAGATGGACGGCACGATGGAGGTCACGGATCTGGATAAGACCGAGGAAAACCGGGAGCTGGTCAAGAATTTCCTCTACGATGTCATGCAGGGCAACAACCTCGATAAGACCCCGGATTACTTTGATGGTGATGCCTACATCCAGCACAACAGCGGCATTGCCGATGGTGTGTCCGGTCTGAATGCCGCACTGGGCGCTCTGGCGGAGCAGGGCATTTCCATGGTGTACGATGAAGTCCACATGGTTCTGGCGGAGGGTAACTTCGTCCTTGCCGTCAGCGAGGGTACCTTCGGCGGTACACCCACCAGCTACTATGACCTGTGGCGCGTGGAGAATGGCAAGATCGCCGAGCATTGGGATGTGATGGAGACCATCGCAGACCAGTCCACCTGGCAGAATCAGAACGGCAAGTTCTAATTGTTACCCGGAGGTAACCATACCACAATATTGTGCGTGCTTCACAAGTCGTACAAATCGCATTACAATCAAAGCATCAAGAGAAAAAACAAATTACGGAGGTACTTATCATGAATAAAGTCGTAGAATTTCTGAATGCCAACCCTGTGCAGTATCTTGCTACCGTCGGTCGTGACGGCAAGGCAAAGTGCCGTCCCTTCATGTTCGCGGGCGAGCTGGACGGCAAGCTGTGGTTCTGCACCAACAACACCAAGGACGTCTACAAGGATATGCGGGAAAATCCGGAGATCGAAATTTCGGTTTCCAGCCCGGAGTATGCGTGGATTCGTCTGCACGGCAAGGCTGTGTTCGAGAATAACATGGCCGCCAAGGAAATGTGCATCCAGAACCCCATCGTGAAGGGCCAGTACGGCGAGTCCACCAACCCCATCTTTGAGGTGTTCTATCTGGATAATGCCCACGGCGTTATCGCTGACTTCTCCGGCAACCCTCCCTACGAGTTCTAAGAAACTCTCTCAATTCAACATCTTCGGGGCAAGGTGAAATCCCTGACCGGCAGTAAAGTCTGCGAAGCGCAAAAGCGCCCGATACGGTGAGATTCCGTAACCGACGGTATAGTCCGGATGAAAGAAGATATGAGGAAGCAGCCCCGCAGGAAAACCCGTCCTGTGGGGCTGTTTCAAATCCCAGCATATCTTTTCCAAGGAGCAATCATGAATACCGTTTCCATCGAAAAAAGCAGAAAGACCGCTGTTCTTTCCGTCCGTACCATCTCCATGACCGCCATGCTGTCCGCAGTCGCTTATCTGCTGGCCTTTGTGGAGTTTCCCGTTCCTCTCTCGCCGTCCTTTGCGAGAATGGACTTATCTGACCTTCCTGCACTCATCGGCGCATTTGCCTTTGGACCGCTCTCCGGTCTGCTGATTGAACTTGTCAAAAACGCCTTGCAGCTTCTGACCACCTCCACCGGAGGCATTGGCGAGATCGCCAACTTCCTGATGGGCGCAGCCTATGTGGTCACTGCGGGTTTCATCTATAAACGCCATAAAACGAAGAAAACTGCGCTGGCCGCCTGCGTCCTTGCAAGCGTCGTTATGGGTATCGCCGCAGCACTGGCAAATTACTTCATCCTGCTGCCGCTGTTTGAGAACTTTATGCCACTGGATCAGCTCATTGCCTCCTTTGCCGAGTTCCTGCCTTTTATCCATACCAAGCTGGATGTGGTACTGTTCAATGCGTTCCCCTTTAATCTGCTGAAAGGGCTCGTCATCGGCGGCGTGACGATGCTGATCTATAAACGGCTCACGCCGATCCTGAAAGGACGTTGACGGTATGACGAAACAAGATTATCTGAAACTGCTGGTGGAGAGCATCCACTCCACCACCATTGCCACCATCGGTGCAGACAGCCACCCCCAGACCCGCGTGATCGACATGATGCTGTGGGATGAACAGGGTGTGTATTTTCTCACCGCCAAGGGCAAGGCGTTCTACGCCCAACTCATGGAGCAAGGCTTCATCGCCCTGTCCGCCACAAAGGACAAAATCTCGATCTCCCTGCGGGGCAAGATCAGGAATATCGGCAGCGAGAAGCTGGATGAGATTTTCGAGAAAAACACTTATATGCAGTCCATCTATCCCGGCGATACCCGCAGTGCGTTAGAGGTGTTCTGCTTGTACGAAGCGGACGGGGAGTATTTTGACATCAGCGACCCGGCACACATCGTCCGGGACAGCTTCACCATCGGCAAAGCGGCACAGGAAGCACCGGGTTACTATGTGGGCGAAGGCTGCATCGGCTGCAAGCTGTGCTACTCCGTCTGCCCGCAGAAGTGCATCGACATTACCAAGAAGCCGGTGGTCATCGACCAGCACCGCTGCCTGCACTGCGGGCGGTGTGCGGAAACCTGCCCTAAACAGGTTATCGAAAAGAGGGTTTGACTATGAACCAGAGCGAAAAAAGACTGTTTCTCATACAATCTCTGCTGAACGAACGTCCCTCCTGTCAGAAGCAGATCATCCCGGCGGATTCCGAGCGGCAGAATATTTTACTGCGCGGGCTGATGAATGTCCGTAGACCGGTGCGCATTGGTGCGGATTTTCTGCAAGTGCAGGACGCCTATCTGCAAGACGAAACCGCCGCAAAGGGTATCACGGATATTGCCGACCTGACACCCATTCAGCCGGGGCTGTATCTCTGGCAGGGCGATATTACGACGCTCAAGTGCGATGCCATCGTCAACGCGGCAAACTCCGGCATGACCGGCTGCTATATTCCCAACCATCGCTGCATTGACAACGCCATTCACACCTTTGCGGGTGTAGAACTGCGCCTTACCTGTGAGCAACTGATGGAACAGCAGGGCTATCCCGAACCCACCGGACAGGCGAAAATCACCCCGGCGTTTAATCTGCCCTGCCGCTATGTGCTGCATACGGTCGGTCCGATCATCAGCGGTCGAGTAACCAAAGAGGACAAAGAACTGCTTGCCTCCTGCTATCGCTCGTGCTTGGAGCTGGCGGCAGAAAACGATCTGGAAAGCGTGGCGTTCTGCTGTATTTCCACAGGGGAGTTTCATTTTCCAAACGATCTGGCGGCAGAAATCGCGGTTCGGACGGTCAAAGAATATCTCAAAAAGCAAACCAGCGTCAAGAAGGTGATCTTCAATGTTTTCAAGGATTTGGACAAAGCCATCTACGAAAAGCTGCTCTGAGCCGATGGAACGGCTGAAAGCAGCATTACAGGACTGTGATGCCGTGGTGATCGGAGCCGGAGCCGGACTGTCCACGGCGGCGGGCTTCACCTACACCGGCGAACGGTTTGAAAAATACTTTTCCGACTTTGCGGCAAAGTACGGTATCCAAGATATGTATTCCGGCGGCTTTTTCCCGTTTGCCACGCCGGAGGAGCATTGGGCGTATTGGAGCCGATACATCTACATCAACCGCTATATGGATGCCCCCAAACCGGTCTATGATGCCATCTTAAAGCTGGTACAGGACAAGGATTATTTTGTCATCACCACGAACGTTGATCACTGCTTTCAGAAGGCTGGCTTTGACAAGAAGCGGCTGTTCTACACGCAGGGCGATTATGGCCTATTCCAGTGCAGTGAGCCGTGCTGTCAGGAAACCTTTGATAACGAAGCCGTGATCCTCGAAATGGTCAAACGGCAGGAGGACATGAAAATCCCGTCAGAGCTGCTCCCGGTCTGCCCCCACTGTGGGAAACCCATGACCATGAACCTCCGCAGCGATGATACCTTTGTGGAGGACGAGGGCTGGCACAGAGCAGCAGAACGGTATGAGGATTTTCTCCGTACCCGTACGGGTGGCAAAATTCTCTTCCTTGAATTAGGCGTAGGCTACAATACCCCAGTCATCATTAAGTACCCTTTCTGGCAGATGACAGCCAAGAATCCAGAAGCTACCTACGCCTGCATCAACCAAGGTCAGGCAGTTTGCCCTCAAGAAATTGAGCAACGATCAATCTGCATGAATGCAGATATTGGACAGGTTTTGCAGAGCCTGTCTGATGCTGCAATTCAATAAAAGAAAGCAGTTCTACCACGCACGTATTGTGTGATAGAACTGCTTCTTTTGCATTTTCTGAGCAGGTGTTCCAAACTGTATTTTTACAGCTTGGGTACTCGCAGCGAAGAAAATATGGGGTGTTCAGAGGGGGGGAATCCCCTTTGACGCAGGGTTTCCAATAGGGGCGCGAGCATCCCTGTTGGCACACGATTTTGCTTGCAAAGTCTAGTGTGTTATACCTTTGCTTCCGGCTGACGCGGGAAAGGGGCTGGCTTCGCCATCTGCTGTACGGGCAGATAGCGGTTGACAGACACTTTTCTGCGGCAGTAGGACAGGCGGATTTTGTGACACCAAGGTGACACAAATGCAGGATTTTTGAGAAGCAAAATCCGACTGGCCGGAGAAGGAAGCAGAGGTATATACCGCCCTCGTCCCGCCGCAGCGACACACTAAAACCACCACGGCAGTTCCAGCCAGAGGTTGTCCATCGCAGTATCTTCTAACGTCTTTGCGCGGCTCTCCCGCAGATTGAAATGAATTGCTGAGCCGATCATCGTATGCTCCACATCGTCCGTAAAGCCATAGCGGTACAGCAGATAGGCTTGCTCACGCTCGGAAAGTCTGCCCAAACCTTCGTACAGCTCACGCATGGTTTCTTTGTCCACATAAATCTGTTCCGGAGATTTGACGGTCGGATCAGCAATGGCTTCAATGCGCATCAGCCGTTCCTCACCGGGAAGGATCTCATCCAACCGGATTTTCTGCAAGGCAAGTCCGTCTGTGGTGCTGGTCATTCTCTGCTCATATTGGGAGAAAACATCCCGTATCAGGTCGGTCATGGTGTTGCGGATGAACGGTGCGGCGTAAGTCAAAAACTTGATGCCCTTACTGCTGTCAAAGAGGGGAATGGCGGTCAGCAGACCGAGGCAGCCCTCCTGTTCCAGATCGCTGGTTTCTGTACTGAGGTCACTCTCTGCCAGATTGGACTTCATATAAATCTCATTGGCGGTTTTGCGGATGAAACCCATATTGTTTTTCAGAAGAAGGTCACGAGCCTCTGTGTCCCCTTTTTGAGCCAGCGCACAAAGCTGCTCATTGTCCTGCTTCTTCATCGCCCTTCTCCTGTAATGGGGCTTGCTCTAAGGTGGTCTGGAAAAAGCCAGTCAACGCCTGTCCAAGCGTATTCAACGCATCCCGATTGACACCATCCAAGCCAGCCACACTGCCGATAATCAGATCAGATACCTGCTCCGGTGTAATGGTTGGATTTGTCATATCCTGTCCCTTTGCAACCTCTGTAAACATTCTTTTAGCTTGCTCTGCGGTCATCGACTGCATGGCAGCAAAGTCATTGCCGATTTCCTTTTTCACTTCCTTGACCGCCAGCATAAACTGATTTTCAATGGTGACAAGGTCAGCTTGATAAACTGATGTTCTCAGATGTGCGATGTCCCGTGCAGCTTGTTCGCCAGCTTCCGTTTTTACCGTTTTCCGCGTCAGGCTACTGATAGTCGTATATAGCTGGTTCTGTGCAGCATACCCGGCGGCAACCGTATCGTTGAAATACTGCTCCAATATGTAGGTCAAATCAAGAAAACGAGGGCTTTCCAGCAGGTAATTGACTACCTGAGCGTTTGCTTTTCCGGCATAGAGGTTTCTTGCCGCCTGTGCAGATAAGCCAAGCTCGTCAATGGCATAATTCTTTTTGTCAGGGACATTGGTTATGCCTAAAAGAAAGTCGGTGGAGACATTAAAAGCTCTGGCAATACGGATGATATTCTCGTCTCCGAGCTTGTCCGTCTTTCCGGTCAGAAACCGGCTGAGTAAGCTGTCTCCGCAGCCGATTTTCAGCGCAAGGTCTGTCTGGGATACTTTATGGTATTTCATCAGATCGGCAATGCGCTCCCGGACAGTACCGGGTAAAAAGGTGTTTTCCATTGGTTATGTCCCCCTTTCCTCTGTCGGCTTTTTGATATATTTTCCGCTTCGGATTCTGGCATCGGCAGGCTTTTCTGCATCCGCCGGGATAATCCAGCGGCTTCCTGCCCGCTGTGCGCCGGTGATGCGCCCCTCATTACAGAGAACGTTCACGCGCCGATGGGAGATGCCCCATTTCTCTGCTGCTTCAAAGGTTGACAGGTATTTCATTCGCATTCGCCCTCCTTCCCCAAAACTAACTTTATTATATTCAATAAGTGGAATAATATCAAGGCATATCTTGTGAACATTCGCCGTCCTGTGATTTTTGCATTTTTGCAAAAATTCAGGGCGGCTTTTTCTTTTTTTTTGCGGAAATGCCGGATTTTCCGGCTCAACCCGTTTTTCTCCGTATATTCAGGTGACAAGAGGAAATTGTCAAAAAATTACGGAGGTATTTGTATGAATCTTTTTGAAAACGTCAAGGCGGTGGTCACAGTGAGACAAGCTGCCGAACACTACGGTTTGAAGGTCGGGCGCGGCAATATGGCCTGCTGCCCCTTCCACAATGACCACACGCCCAGCATGAAGCTGAATGAGGATTACTTCTACTGCTTCGGTTGCGGAGCAACTGGTGACGTGATCGGCCTTACGGCAAGGCTGTTCAATCTGAGCAACTATGAGGCGGCGCAGAAGCTGGCGTATGACTTTGGGATTGACCCGGACAAGCCCCCTGCTGCGGCAGCACTGCGGAAACCGAAATACCCGCTGGCAAAGGCGTTCCAGAGAGAGGAACTGCACTGTCGGCGGGTGTTATGCGATTATCTGCATCTTTTGGAGCATTGGAAGGTGCAGTACGCACCCGAAACACCGGAGGATACTCTTGATGACCGTTTCGTGGAAGCCTGCCAGATGCTCGATTATATCGAGGATTTGACAGATATTTTAACCTTTGCAGAGTTGGAGGCTCGTGTGAAAACTGTGGATATGCTTCAAAAAGATGGCATGATCGACCGGCTGGAAGAACGCCTGAAACGGACGGCAAAGGAGGTGGATGCCCGTGACGAAACGGAAATCGGCTAATTTAGACGCGCCCATCTGGTTTGATGGCACAAATATCAATGAGGCGCTGTTCTGTGATGAATTTCTGAGCAGCCGGAAAATCATCTTTGCCAACGGTGCTTTCTTTACGCCGGACGGCAGAGTGACCGATGATCTGCCGCTTCGTGGCGAGATCTACGAAGAACTGAAATGCTGCGCCGTGAACAACATCCCCCGCAAAATCACAAACATTCTGGAAGTGATGAAGCTGGCGGCTCATGTAGAGGATTTCGTGCCGGAGACAGACAAAATCCATCTGGCAAACGGCACGTTGGCGCTGGACGGCAGCTTTACTGAGGGCAAACCTGATATTGTACGCAGCAGACTTCCGGTGGCGTACCGTCCGGATGCCCCAGTACCTGCCCTCTGGCTATCCTTTTTGGATGGATTGCTGTATGCGGAGGACATCCCCACCTTGCAGGAGTTCATCGGTTATTGTCTGATTCCCAGCAACAAAGGGCAGCACATGATGGTGATTAAGGGAAACGGCGGCGAGGGCAAGTCGCAGATCGGCGCGGTGTTGGGGGCGCTGCTTGGCAGCAGCATGAAGGACGGCAGTATCGGCAAAATCTCCGAAAATCGATTTGCCCGTGCCGATCTGGAACACATTCTGCTGTGCGTGGATGACGATATGCGGATGGAGGCGCTGCGGCAGACCAACTACGTCAAGTCCATCGTGACCGCCCAAGGCAAGATGGATCTGGAACGCAAAGGCAAGCAGAGCTACCAGGGGTGGATGTTTGCCCGGCTGCTGGCGTTCTCCAACGGTGATCTGCAAGCACTCTATGACCGAAGCGACGGATTTTACCGCCGTCAGCTTGTGCTGACCACCAGGGAAAAGCCTGCGGGACGGGTAGATGATCCTGACCTTGCCGAAAAGATGAAAGCAGAGGTCGAGGGTATCTTTCTATGGGCGTTTGAGGGCTTGCAGCGGCTTGTTGCCAACAACTTCAAGTTCACAGAAAGTCAGCGTACACGGGATAATCGGGAGGCAGTCAGGCGGGATAACAACAACGTCTTTGATTTTCTCGAATCAGAGGGCTATATCCGGCTGAAAGCAGACTGCACCATCAGCTCCAAGGAATTGTACGAAATTTATCGGATGTGGTGTGAGGAAAACAATCTGACGCCGCTAAAGCGCCGCAGCTTCAGTGAGAGTGTGATTGCGAACCAGAACAAGTACAATCTGGAATACTGCAACAAGATCACCAACGCTGCCGGACGGCGCGTATGTGGCTTTTTCGGTATTGAGGCAGTTGCCAGACCCAATATCAACGGGTTTTCCGATGTTTCAGAGCGTACGTACGTACCGGATGACTGGTGATGATTTTTCTGCGACTGTGCTGTGTACGTATGTACGCAGCGTTTTGCCCCAAACGACGCTATATAGGAAGAATGCTGACCGGCAGAACCTATATTTGGAGGGCGTGAATCAAGACAAGTGAAATCCGCAAAGAATTTGACCGTTGACAGAAATGGCTTCACGAAACCGCGCTGCTCGGAACTGCGTACCGGCATTACGAAAAAAGTGTGCATCTGCACGGTTTTATGAAATGCCACACGGTTTCGTAAAGTCGATACCCCTCACCTATGAAAGGGCATCGACCGCCGCGTTTCCAGCGGATTTGAGCAGAACAGATTTTTACACCAGACAGCGAAGCGGATGCGCCGAATGGCGTGTTGGCATCGCTTTTTCATGATCTGAATTATGGGAGGATTTGAATATGAGTGTACGCAACGAAATCAAGGCGCAGATCGTCCGCGCCGGTTTTACCATGCAGGAGGTTGTTGATCTTCTTCATGACGAATATGGTTGGTCCGACAGCGTCTCCAACCTGTCTGCCAAGCTGCAAAGGGAGAGCATCCGCTACAAAGAAGTCATGGAGCTTGCTGATGTGCTGGGCTATGACCTTGTATGGAAACGGAGGGAGAGATAAATGAGTAAGCCGCAGTTTGCCATTCTCCGATTTGCCAAGTACAAAGGACCGGAAATTTCCAATATTGAAGCACACAATGAGCGAACCAAAGAGAATTACGCCAGCAATCCAGACATCGACAAGAGCCGCAGCCACTTGAATTTTCACCTGATTACGCCGGAACAAAAATACCGGGCAGAGGCAGAGCGACAGATCAAGGACGCTGGCTGCCGTACACGCTCGGACAGCGTGCGCGTGGTGGAAGCGCTGGTGACGGCCAGCCCGGAGTTCTTCAAGGGTAAGAAAAAGGGCGAGGTCAAAGCCTATTTTCAGGAGGCGCTGGACTTTATTCAGCAGCACCAAGACCCGAAAACCATCATATCCGCCGTGGTGCATATGGACGAGAAAACGCCCCATATGCACCTTTCTTTTGTCCCGCTGACGGAGGACGGGCGGCTCTGCGCCAAGGAGATTGTCGGCAACAAGAAGAAGCTGACGCAGTGGCAGGACAGGTTTTGGGAGCATATGGTCAAAAAATACCCCGATTTGGAGCGGGGCGAGAGTGCCAGCAAGACCGGGCGCGACCATATTCCGCCGAGGGTGTTCAAGGAAATGACCCGCCTGACCAAGCAGAAGGCCAAGCTGGAAGAATTGCTTTCAGGCGTCAATGCGTTCAATGCCAAGGGAAAAGCAGCAGAAATCGGCGCTTTTTTGGACAAGTATATCCCGGCTGTGGAGCAGATGCACACGACGCTGAAAAAGTACAATACGGCGTTTATCGCCACGACCGCCGAGAACAAAAAACTGAAAAAGAAAACGGAGCAGTTGGCGCGGTCGCTGGACAAGGCCACGCAGGAAAGTACCTTGAAAAAGCTGGCCGACGCCAAACTGCACCGGGATTATGAGGATGCTGTCGCCGTGCTGGATCGTATTCCGCAGGAAGTGCTGGCGGCATATACGCACAGAACGGAGAAAGAGAGGGAGACTGCCTATGGTAGATGAATGGAGCGGCTTCGCTGCTTTGCTGGCAAATTTGATTGAAAAGTATGCCGTGGTTCTGGATCTTGACGCGCTGCCCGATCTCGTCATAGAGGAATCCATGCCCGAAAAAGTCGAGGCAGATGATATGATTCACGAAAATAATATTGAATCAGCGAAAGCGGCATGATATAATTATCATGAAATAAGTGTCCAAACCGCCATTGCAGGAGCTTTTGCTCCTGCAATGGCAGAAAACGAGGTGAAGTGACCATGGAACGCTGGGAGAATGAGCAGAACAATTCTGAAATGATGATTTATACCACAGAGGATGGCTTGACAAAGATCGAAACGACCTTCGATGGAGATACCGTTTGGCTGTCCATTGACCAGATGGCGGAGCTGTTTCAGCGAGACAAATCTACCATTTCCAGACATATCAAGAACATTTTCACTGAGGGCGAATTGAAGCGAGAAGCAGTTGTTGCAAATTTTGCAACAACTGCCGCTGACTGCAAAACCTATCAGGTGGATTACTATAACCTCGATGTCATCATTTCCGTTGGCTATCGTGTGAAATCCCAGCGCGGTGTGCAGTTCCGCATCTGGGCAACGGGAATTTTGAAGGAGTATATGCGAAAGGGTTTTGCCCTGGATGACGAGCGCCTGAAAAATCTGGGCGGCGGCGGATACTTCAAGGAACTGTTGGAGCGCATCCGCGACATCCGCGCTTCCGAGAAGGTGTTTTATCGACAGGTGCTTGAAATCTACGCCACCAGTATTGACTATGACCCCAAGGCGGAAATCTCTATTCAGTTTTTCAAGAAAGTCCAGAACAAAATCCACTATGCCATTCACGGGCAGACAGCGGCGGAGGTCATTTACACACGTGCCGACGCGGAGAAGGAATTTATGGGCTTGACCACCTTTGCGGGCAATCAGCCCACGCTGAAAGAGGTGGTAGTTGCCAAGAACTATCTGAACGAGAAAGAGCTTCGTGCTATGGGGCAGCTTGTGTCCGGATATCTGGATTTTGCGGAACGACAGGCAGAACGGGAACAGGCCATGACCATGCAGGATTGGTCGGAACATCTGGATCGGATTCTGACCATGAGCGGAGAACAGTTACTGGTTGGCAATGGAAGCGTCAGCCACAAGCAGGCCATCGACAAGGCGACCGGCGAGTACAGAAAATACAAAGCCCGCACCCTCAGCGAAGTGGAGCAGGATTATCTGGATTCCATCAAGCTGTTGGAGCAGAAAACGGATAACAAGCAAGGCTGACTGAGGATATGCCCATGAAAAAAGAAAAGATAAAAGTTTATATCTACACGCGGGTGTCCACCGCTATGCAGATTGACGGATATTCTCTGGATGCCCAGAAGTCCCGAATGAAAGCCTTTGCTGACTTCAACGATTATGAAATCGTGGGCGAATACGAGGACGCCGGAAAATCCGGTAAGTCCATAGAGGGCAGAATCCAGTTCAATCAGATGATGGAGGACATCAAGTCCGGCAAGGACGGCGTATCCTATGTGCTGGTGTTCAAGCTGTCCCGCTTCGGCAGAAATGCGGCGGATGTGCTGTCCACCTTGCAGGTGATGCAGGATTTCGGTGTCAATCTGATTTGTGTCGAGGATGGTATTGATTCCTCCAAGGATGCCGGAAAGCTGATGATCTCCGTTTTGTCGGCGGTTGCGGAAATTGAGCGTGAAAACATCCGTGTGCAGACGATGGAGGGCAGAATCCAGAAAGCCCGTGAGGGGAAATGGAACGGCGGCTTTGCGCCTTATGGCTACAAGCTGGAAAAGGGGCAGCTTTTCATCAACGAGGAAGAGGCAGAAGCAATTCGTGTAATTTTTGACCAGTATGTGCATACGGATACCGGTGCAAACGGTCTTGCAAAATACCTTGCAACCCATGGGATTCACAAAATCCAAAGGCAAAACGGGAAAAATCCCCTGTTTGATTCTGCGTTGATCCGCAGGATTCTGAAAAATCCGGTTTACTGCGGGAAAATCGCCTATGGTAGACGCCGGACGGAGAAGGTGCATGGCACACGAAATGATTACCGTCTTGTGGAGCAGGATGACTATTTGCTGGTTGACGGACTGCATGAGGGAATTGTCTCCGAAGAACTATGGCATAAGGCGCAGGTCAAGCTGTTGGCACAAGCGGAAAAATACGAACGCGTCAACAGAGACAAGGATACAAAAATACATCTGTTGTCCGGCATTGTGAAATGCCCAGTTTGCAGCGTAAGAATGTATGGAAACAAAAGCATCAAGCATAAAGCAGATGGTACGAAATACAAGGACTTCTTTTATTACGGCTGCAAGCACCGCACGATGACCCATGGACATAAATGCGACTTCAAGAAGCAGATCAACGAAGAACTGCTGGACAGCGCCGTGGCGGAGGTTATCGTCAAGCTGGTAAGCAATCCGAAGTTCGCCGCCATGATGCAGGAAAAAGTCAGTATGAAGGTGGATACCTCTGCCATTGAGCAGGAAATCAGCAACTATGAAAAGCAGCTTCGTCAGGCTTATTCTACCAAATCCAAGCTAATTGAAGAAATCGACTCTCTTGACCCAGACGACCGTCATTACCGCAGACGGAAATCTGATCTTGATGATCGGCTCTATGGGATGTATGATAAGATTGAAGAATTGGAATCTCTGCTGATTGCAGCCAGAGCCAAGAAACAGGCCATTGAGGCAGAAAAGCTGACCGGCGATAATATCTACAAGGTTCTGATCTACTTCGATCAGCTCTATGGAAAGATGGATGACAGAGAGAAACGGCAGCTGATTGAGGAACTGATCTCTGAAATCCAGATTTACGAGGAACGCCAGCCCAACGGTCAGTGGCTCAAGTCCATCAAGTTCAAGCTCCCAATCATTGCGGAGGATATGAGTTTGAGTTTGGACAACGATGCACATATTGAGACGGTTGTACGCTTAAAACAGAACAAGTAGGTGAAAATTCATGCAGTACAAGGCCGAAAATAAGCTTGATATTTTTGAGTTTCATGATGCGGAGCTTTCGCTCGGTTGCTTCGATAAAAACACACTTGTGTTTAGCGCCACGCATTTGAATATTCACAAGCACACGAAGCAAAACCCGGGAGATTGTGACTTGGAGATCGAGCGGGCGGTACTTCGGTTTGAGCACATGGAAAGCGTAACGTTTGAGAACAGAAGACCGATTGAAAACGGTAATCCGGTCGGAGAACAGATCGTGCTTGAAGGTGCCGATGCGGTGAAGGAAATGCTTTCCGGCTTTGTAAAGGGAATCAGAGTATTTGCCCTCTTTGAGGAAAATCGGCGGATTATCATGGATTGCATTACGGACGGCATAGAAGTAGACTTTACATTTTTCACCATCGCCTTTACGCCGCAGACGACTTCTGTCGAGTGGGACGCGTATATCGGCCCGGCTTGGTATGAAACTTAAATCGTTACGGCTTTTCTGCAAGATAAATTGATAACGCTGCTAAAATGTTGACAACATAATACCAACCTATTATAATAAAATCCGGCTTTATTAGTATTTATGTTTTTCGTTGTGATAGGAGGATAAAATGTTAAAAACCGTCCTGCTCCAGAAAATAAAACCGTACCGTCGGGTAAATAAAAAAGGCTTCACGCTTATGGAAATGCTGATTGTCGTGGCTGTCATCGCGATACTCATTGCGGTCGCGATTCCGGTTTTCAGCGCACAGCTTCATAAGGCAAGGGTCGCAACGGACTGGGCGAACCTGCGGTCGTTTTACGCCGACATACAAACGGATTATATGACAACAGGGGAGCAAAACCCGAAAGTCCCCGTAGATTGGCACACAAACCCAGCTTACGACTGGCATTCGGTGACGTTTTTGAACGGGCAGAAAGTCAAAATGAAAGCAGGCTTCTGCGCGGTGAGTTTTACAAAAGATGTGGGTTATTCGATCGAATACGAGTGTAACGACGGACACCCAGCGTGCCATCTCAGCCTGCCTGCACAATAATATCTTGTTTAGAAGACTTTGTGCATTTTATGTGCAAAGTCTTTTTTATGTTCTCGATTCCCTCGGCATCGGTGCTATGCCGGATGCCGAGGCGTTTGGCGATGTCGGCGTTGATACATTCGGCCATATCGCCGATACCGTGAAAGCGATGGAGACCCCGAACCTCAAAAAGCTTGGCATGCTGAACCTCCACCCAACAAAAGATATGCTGCTTGCAGCTTTCGGAGCTGCTATAAAAGATGTCTTTTTCGTAGTATCCGTCAAGCAAAAAAGAGAGTTCTGCTGGCGGTTTTTTACTTTTTCCTCTACACTGGAGGAAAAGGGGGAGATGCTTTTGGAACGACCGGTATTCAGCTTTTTTTCAAAACTTATTATGCCGCTGTTTTACGATAAAAAGTTTTTGCGTGGCCGCTGGTTTGAGGAATCCAGTCTCGGCTGGACATGGTGCTGGCGAAACTTGTGGATGCAGAAGGTAAAGGGCATCAATCGCGATATTCCGTTCCCGGTTTTTTTCCGCAATGAAGTAAGCAGCGCGGAAAATCTGGTTTTCGACCCGGATGATATGAACGATTTTAACGCGTTCGGCTGCTATTTTCAGAATTTCGCCGCCAAAATCGTCATTGGCAAAGGCAGTTATATCGCGCCGAATGTCGGTCTCGTCACGGCGAACCATGTGCTGACCGATTTGGAGCAGCATCAGCCCGGCAAAGACATCGTGCTCGGCAAAAACTGCTGGATCGGTATGAATTCCACCGTTTTGCCCGGCGTGGTGTTGGGCGACCACACCGTTGTGGGTGCGGGTTCGGTTGTGACGAAAAGCGTATCCGTCAGGCCATGGAAATGCTCACGCAGACAAACGACCGTGTGCTGAACATCTGCTACGCCTGTGGCTTCAATAATATCAATCATTTTAACCGTATTTTCAAATCCATCGTGGGCGTTTCGCCCACCCAGTACCGTTCTGCAAACCGCGAGGAAGCGCAGAACTGATTTGATTTTTGTAAAACTGTTTTGGGTTGACACGGTGAAAAAAAGCGGTATATAATAATAGAAAAATACTGCGAAGCAGAAGGTTTTGTGAACCATCTGCTATCCCGCCAAACTCTGTCTCTCAAAATCAAAACACAGCTTACCCGCATCACGGAAAGCCGGAAAACGCATCCGGCAGAGAACTTCCCCGAAGACGACCTCGAAAAGCTCCGAAAATATCTCATCGCCGAAATTCGAAAGTGAGGGAAAATATGAAAAGCCCAAAAACGCTCTACGTCTCCGATTTAGACGGCACCTTGCTGCGCCGCGACCAAACTGTCTCGCCGTTCACGGCGGAAACGATCAACACGCTGACGGCGCGCGGCATGCTGTTTTCCTACGCCACGGCGCGCTCGCTCGTCACCGCGAAAACGGTCACTAAGGGGCTCAACACGCACTTTCCGCTCATCATCTATAACGGGGCGTTTGTGCGCGATAACGTCACGGAGGAAATTTTGCTCGCAAATTACTTTGACGCTTCCGTGTACGCAGTTTTAGATGAACTCTTCAAGGCGAATATCTACCCCATCGTGTACGCAAATGTGGACGGAAAAGAGCATTTTTCCTTTATCTATGAAAAGTGCACGCCCGGCCTGAAAGGCTTTGCCGATACCCGCGTAAACGACCCCCGTACCCGCGAGGTGTATACGACAGAAGAGCTCACGCGCGGCGATCTTTTCTATATCACCTGCATCGGCGACCCGCAAAAACTCGCGCCATTTTACGAAAAATACCGCGAAACCTACCACGTCGTCTACTCCAAAGATATTTACTCCGGCGAACAGTGGCTCGAAATCATGCCGAAAACCGCCTCCAAAGCGAACGCTGTCCGCGAGCTGAAAGAGAAGCTCGGCTGCGAAAAGCTCGTCGTGTTCGGCGATGGTAAAAACGACCTTGATATGTTCCACGCTGCGGACGAAGCCTACGCTGTCCAAAATGCCGACAAAGAACTGAAAGCCGCCGCCACTGCCATCATCGGCGGCAGCAACGAAGACGGCGTAGCCAAATGGCTTTTGGAGCACGCAATTTTTTAAATCCCGGAGGAAAATATGTACATTTATTACCCAAGCTGCAACTTTAGCGCTGCAAGTCCCGCAACGGCAAAAAAAGTCAAAGCGTATTTTGAAAAGCAAATGCCGGTTGCCGGCTGCTGCCGCGTCGACAAAAGAGAGATTTCCCCTGCGGATATCGCGCTTTACATCTGTCAGGCATGCCGCGAAACGCTCGAAGACAAAGTGAAAACGCAGTCGATGTGGGAATATCTCGATGCCTTAAAAGATTTCAACTTTCCGAACCTAAACGGTCAAAAATTCTATGTGCAGGATTGCTGGCGCGACCGCAATCACCCGGAGATCCACGAAGCCGTGCGCAGCCTTTTAAAGAAAATGCACGCGGAAGTGATAGAGATCGAGCATAACCGTGAAAAATCCATATTCTGCGGCAACCTGCATTACGAAACGGATGATCCGCGTCTCAAAAACTACCCGAACACTCCGCTGTACAAGCTGCCCGAAGACCTGCAAACCTCTCTCATGCAGCATTATGCCGCGCAGTTTGACCCCAAAATCCCGGTGCTGTGCTACTGCAACCGCTGTTATGAATGCCTTCGCATGGGCGGTGCAACCGCCGTTCACCTGCTCGATATCGCTTTTTCTGAAATGTAAAGACAGATTTGTTTCCTTTCAGACAGGAAACGAACCGCAAAATCGCCTATACTGAATACAGCGACAGAGAAAAGGGGAGAGCGTAAATGGAGTGGCTGCCCGGCAACAAGGAGTACGACCTTGCCGGCAAGTACAACATCGAGTGGTATTCCGCAGACGGCGACCCGGACAGCACCGACTACGAGTCCGCTATCTGGATCCCCGTTATCCCGAAAAAGTAAAATCTTATCACGCCATAAGAAAACTGCCCTACCGATGCGCAAAACGGCAGGGCATCTCCTATTTTATGTCGGTTCCCGGGTAAAACCGTGCCAAAATTTCGTCAACCGTCATGCCGCCTTCCGCAAGCGTTATGGCGGCCGCTTGACTCATGCCCACGCCGTGCCCATAGCCGAGCGTCGCAAATGTGAACGCGTCGTTTTCATACGTCACCGTAAAACTCGCGCTGCGTAAACCGAGCGCCTCCCGCACATGCACGCCTGTCATTTCCACCCCGCAGACCGTAAGCTTTTCCACATATCCCGTGTCAAAATATTGAATATCCGAAAACCATTTTCCCGGCGCATCGTCAAATGAAATTTCCGAGAAATCGGCTCGTATCTCGTCTTCCGTAAACGTTGCCGCGCTCTGAAACCCCTGCGCCAAAAGGTCGCTCGGGCACGCCACAGCGGTGAGGTACGGGTAGCTTTTTTCCGGCCACACGTTTTCAAACGGCTGCGTGCACCCGGCAGAAATCGCAAAATAACACGCGTTGATCGGCTCGTTTTCAAAATAAATTTCTTTGTCGAGCACCGATAAGCACAGCGCCCGCACGCGGTTTTGTTCTTCGTCCGTCAGCCCCGCGTCGGTCGTGTAGATGCTCTTTTCCGCGCTGTCACAGGTAAAATCAAAATCTTTCCCCGTGTTTTCCCGCCGCTTGCGGTCATAGAGCGTGTGTATCGCGATGATTTGTGCCTTTAACGCCTCGTCGGGGGCAGAAACAGCCATCTCACACGGCAGCGCCCCGCAGAGAAAATCCAGATCGTTCACTGTGCGGACCGTCTCTGTTGCCGTGTCGTAAATGCGAAAAACAGATTCGCTTTTTGCCGTGCCGTTCTCCGCAAACAGCAGCGGCGTTACCGCGCAAAACAGATACAGCGCACCCAAAAACGCGAAAAACCTGCGTACCGGCCATTTTGATTTCAGCTTCATTTTACACCTCAAGATGAAAAAACTTATTGTCACTCATGCAATATTTTGTGCTAAATTTATTTTTTGTAGAATAAATCAAGATAAAAATGAAAGATATTGAGTTTCATAATTCAAAAATGCTTGACGAAACCGCAACTCTGCGCTATTATATATCTACTACGCGAAAATGTGCGGAACGCAGTGCGAAGAGCCGCGCAGGAAAGGATGAGCAGTTTTGGAAAGATTGATAAACGAAAGTGCAAGCAGCACAACAGTCAGCGAGCTTTGCGCCGAGTATCGTGCCAATAACCAGATTACAAAGGATGAATACGAGCTTTACCACGTCAAACGCGGCCTGCGCAACCGCGACGGCACCGGCGTCATGGCCGGTCTTACGCACGTCTGTAACGTGCACGGCTACCTCATCAGCGACGGCGTGAAGATTCCGGATAGCGGCCGCCTCACATACCGCAGCATGAATGTTGTGGATATCATCAACGGCTGCCGCGCGGAAGGCCGTTTCGGCTTTGAAGAAGTCGTGTGGCTTTTGATCTTCGGCAAGCTGCCCGATGAACGCCAGTATAACCGCATCTGTCAGCTCCTTTACGAAAACCGCGAGCTGCCGGAATACTTCCCCGAGGACGTCATTATGAAAAACCCGTCGCGCGACGTGATGAATAAGCTCGCGCGTGCCGTTTTGACGCTCTATTCCTACGATGACGACCCGGACGATCTCTCACTCGAAAATAACATGCGCCAAAGCATCTCGCTCATTGCGCGTATGCCGGCCATCATGACGTATGCCTATCAGGTCAAGCGCCGCCATTACGATAAACAGACCATGTTTTTCCACCCGTTCGAGCCGCAGCACAAAACGGCGGAGGCGATTTTGAATGCCCTGCGCGAGGATCGCCAATTCACGCACGAGGAAGCCCAGCTGCTCGACCTTTGCATGGTGCTCCACGCAGAGCACGGCGGCGGTAACAACTCCACATTTACCACGCGTGTGCTTTCCTCCGCGCAAACGGATATCTACTCCACCATCGCCGCAGCTATCGGCTCCCTGAAGGGCTTCCGTCACGGCGGCGCGAACCACAAGGTACGCCAGATGATGACGGACATCATGCAGAATGTGCAGCACTGGGACAGCGATGACGAAGTGGAAAACTACCTCGAGCGCATTTTGCGCCGCGAGGTGGGGGACAAGAGCGGCCTCATCTACGGCATCGGTCACGCCATTTACACATTGTCCGATCCGCGTGCCGTCGAGCTCAAAAAACAGGCGCGTTCCCTCGCCGCCAAAACCGGCTACGCCGACCAGTTCGCGCTGTATGAGCGCATCGAGCGCTTAGCGCCGGACGCGTTCCATAAAGTTACGGGGAACGAGAAAGTAGTATGCGCCAACGTCGATTTTTATTCCGGGCTCGTCTATGAGATGCTCGGCATTCCGGAGGATCTCTACACGCCCATGTTCGCCGTTTCGCGCATCTCCGGCTGGTGCGCCCACCGCATCGAGGAGCTCACAACGGGCGGCCGCATCATCCGCCCGGCGTACCGCGCGCTGCCCACCGGTCAGACCTACATCCCGCTCAAGGATCGTCATTACGATGCAAAGTCCGTTTTGTAAATAAAACGGCATAAAAGCCCAAAACGGCTTGCTTTTTGCCGTTATTGCCCGTATAATCAAATTCAGAAAGCAGCAAGGTGTGTGCGATGGCCCTGTCTTCGCCCGCACCTTTCCGTTTGCATGATTCCATTAAATCTCGTTTCTCTACGAAAGGAAGAGGGGGTAAAATCCATGAAAGCACCCATCACATTTGCCATCGCCGGCTTCGGCGACCGCGGCAGCACATACGCCTCCATGCAGAAGCTTTTCCCGGACCGCATGAAGGTCGTCGCCGTGGCGGATATCAACCCGGAAAAGGTACAGAAAGCGAAAGAGCTCTACGGCATCAAGGATGAGCTTTGCTTCACGAGCGCAGAGGAAATGCTCGCGCAGGATAAGCTTGCCGATGTCATGGTCGTTTCCACCATGGACCGCCAGCACGTCAACCACGCCATTCCGGCGCTTGAAAAGGGCTATAATATCCTGATGGAAAAGCCGATCTCCCCGGATCTTCAGGAGTGCAAGCGTATCATCGAGGTTGCAAAGCACTGCCCCGGCAAGATCATCGTATGTCATGTTCTGCGCTATACCACGTTCTATAATACATTAAAGTCCATTCTCGACAGCAAAAAGATCGGCGATGTCGTCTCCGTTTGTGCAAACGAGAACGTCGGCTACTGGCACCAGGCGCACTCCTTTGTGCGCGGCAACTGGCGCAACAGTGACCAGACAAGTCCTATGATCCTCCAGAAGTGCTGCCACGATATGGACATCTATACCTGGCTGCTCGGCAAAAAATGTAAGGCCATTTCCTCCGTCGGCGATACGCACCTCTTCAAAAAGGAGTGCGCACCGGAGGGCGCAACGCCGTACTGCCTCGGCGGCTGCAAAGCGAAGGAAAACTGCAAGTTCGACGCCGAGAAGATCTACATCACGAACCCCGCAACGGGCATCCGCAACGGCAATACGTGGATGGCAGGCGTTGCCTGCGGCGTGAACCCCACCGAAGAGCGCACCTATGAAGCACTGAAAAACGGTCAGTACGGCCGTTGCGTCTATATGTGCGACAACAACGTCGTCGACCACCAGCAGACGAACCTCCTCTTCGAGGACGGCACAACCATGAGCTTCACTATGTGCGCGTTCACCGAAAAGTGCTACCGTTATTTCAAGGCCATGGGCACGAACGGTGAGATCGAAGCCGATATGCTCTCGAATAAAATCCACGTCCGCGTCTTCGGCGAGCCGGAAGAAATCATCGATGTCAAGCTCCTTGCAAACGACCTCAAAGGTCACGGCGGCGGCGACAGCGGCATCGTGAACGATTTCCTCGATATGCTCATCAACGAGACCGAAGCCACCGAGCGCACCACCACGCTGGAGCACTCCCTCGAAAGCCACTTCATGGCGCTAGCAGCCGAAGAATCCCGCCTCCGCGGCGGTGAGCTCATCAACATGGATGCGTTCAAAAACGGCAAGTAATTTAACAATCTGAACATAAAAAGTCCTGCACGCATGATAAGCTGTGCAGGATTTTTTACTATATTCAAATTAATATTTCATCACAAATACGCGTCCACAACGGTCTGCGTCTCATCGCGCTTTGCTTCCATTTCCGCCACAAGGTGGAACTGATTGCGTGCGCGGTCTAAGTTGTGCTGTGGGTACTTCGTCTTAAAGTACACATCGCCGTTCAGGTAGTCCGCAAGGAAGCGGATGCCCACCTCAAACGTCATCAGCTTCGCGCCGTCCGGCAGCGTGCGGATTTCCGTCTCGGTCAGCGCCTTGCCGGCTTCGCCGAGGAAGCCTTCCGTGTACGCCTTAAAGAGCGGCACGCTGAAGTGCACCTTCGTCAGATCGGTTTCGTCCTCCGCACCGGTGGAAGCGCCCGCGCGGATGGAATCACCGAAGTCAAACGCCGCAAGGCCCGGCATCACCGTGTCAAGATCGATGACGCACACCGCGTCACCCGTCGCGTTATCAATCAAAACGTTGCTCATTTTCGTGTCGTTGTGCGTCACCTTCAGCGGCAGCTTGCCCTTCTCAAGCAGGTTCATCAAAAGCCCGCAGTCCGTTTCGCGTGCCTTTGCAAATTCCAGCTCGTCCGCAACATTCTTTAAGCGCCCGGCTTTATCCTCACGTACTGCGTCCATCAGTTGCCGGAAGCGCGCCGGGGTGTCGTGAAAGTGCGGGATGACCTCGTGCAGCGTCTCTGCCGGGTAATCAGAGAGCATGTTCTGAAACGCACCGAACGCCGCGCCGGATTTTTTCAGCATCTCCGGAGATTCCGCAAAGTCATACGCCGTTGTGTTCTCCAAATTGATCGTCGAGCGCCAGTAGTTGCCCTCACTGTCGATATAATAATCCTTGCCGTCGTTTGTCTTTAAAACCGTCAGCGTGCCGCGCTTCGGGTCTTTGCCGGCCTTTTCAAGCTTCTCCGCCAAAAATTTCGTCACGTGCACCATGTTGTCCATGATCTCATCCGGGTGTGGGAACACATACCCGTTCACGCGCTGCAAAACAAAGTTGCCCTTTTCCGTGCGCGCCAGAAACGTGTCGTTGATGTGCCCGCCGCCGTACGGTTCAATGGAGCTTACACAGTCGCCGTAAAAATACGCCTTTGCGGCCTCGTTATAAAGAATTCCCTTTTTGTCCGCCATGTTTTAACCCCTTAGAGTAAATTTAAAACCGTCAATTATTGATGATGATGCGCAAGATTTCGGAACCGCCCGCCGCGGAAAGATCCATCGCGCCGCTGTACCGCTCCAAAATGCCGCGTACCACTTCCATGCCGAGCACCTGCGGCTTTTTCGGCTCAAACAGCTTATGTACAAGGTCGTTCACGGAGCTCTTCGTCGCCGGTGTGCGCTTTTTCTGTTTGTTCTGCGCCGAGTACACCGCCTCAAACGTGATGCGGTTTTCCACCGGCAGCGCCGTGATGCGCACACGCGGCTCCTCTGCGCCGGAGTGCTCCGCGCAGTCGATGGCGTGCGTCAGCATGTCGTTCAGAATCGCGCAGAATTCAATGGTTTTCAGCCGCACCGCGCCAAGCTCCACATTGCTTTCCAAAACGATGCCGCAGTGTGCCGCGTAGGCCGCCTTGCCCGCCAGCACTGCATTCACATACGGGTTTTCGCTGTATCGCTGTAAATACGGATCGTGCAGAACTGTTTCCTCTTTGATGATATTCAGTACGCCTTCGCAGCTGCCGCCCTGCGCCTCAGCTGCGATCTCATGCAAAACAAAATCATGGTGTTCCTGCGCGTTCTTTGCGTTTGTCACGTTGCCCACCATCGCGCGGAAATAATCCGCCTCCGCGCCGAGCAGCTGCTCGCGGTGCTCCGCCGTGCAGGCACTCTCCTGGTACTTTGCCGCGTTAAATGCCGCACGCACCGTAAACGCCAAAACAAGGTACAGCGCCGCTGTCAGAATAAGGCGCTGCGTTACGCTGTTCAGGCCGAAAAAAGTCGGCAAAATTCCGTTTGCGCAGAATAAACAGACAACAAGCGCCGCACAAAGCCCCACAGACAGCACCGAAACGCCGCGCTGTGCAAAATAGCGAAACGGGTGTGCCAGCGTCATAAAAGAGAGGAATGTCAGCACAATGTACAGTAAGCTGCCGATGACCGCCGACCATATGCCGTCGCCCGCAAACGGCAGCGCTTTCAAAAGCGTGGTCGTCACGGGCAGCAAAAACGCGTAGTTGCAGATCATCAAAAGAGAAAGGCTCAGCTTCTGCGCCAAATTGTTCGTGTAGAGGAATACCGCCGCAACCAGCAATAAGAGCACATTCATGCCGTTGCCGAATTGCCCCGTCGCGTCGTTAAAGGCAGGGGAGAGCAACAGATTCAACACAATAGAAAGCACAAACACGCCGCCCGAAACAATGGCCTCCGCCAGCAGCCGAAAGCGGCTGTTTAAAACCGTCAATAATAAAAGTGCATTGCACAGAAAAACGACCGGTAAAAGCATTTTAAAACGCCTCACTTTTCCAAGTTTGTGTGCGCGAACCCCTAAATCGCACACAATTTTTTTCAGTATACCATATTTGGCCGCTTCTTTCAACAAATTCCACAAAGAAATGTTCCGCAGCACGAATTTTTCGACACTACGGAACGCATTTATGCATTATACAATTCTATATCTCTCAAAAATCAGCCCATGCGGCGGTTCTGCTTGCCGGTGACAGATTCCATCTCAATGCACCACACACCCGTCGATTTCGGCCCCGTTTCCACGCAGCCGGTTTCCTCTTTCGTCAAACTCGGCACAAAACGGTCGCAAAGCAGACGCAGCGCACGGCGTTTATCATCGAAATCGGTTATTTCTGTCACTTTGCCGCGCACCACAGTGGAGGTATAGAGCGTCGTCAGCCCCTTTTCGTAGATCGTCGGGTTTTCCACAAACAGCAGGCAAACCTGCGGATTTTCGCGCAGAGAGTTGACCTTCAGCCCCGCCATCGCGCTGTGGAAGAACAGCTTCTCGCCGTCACGCACCACGTTCAGTGCCACCGCATACGGCGTGCCGTCCGTCGCAATAAGGGAAAGTGTGCCGTAAGCGCAGCGGTCAATGACCGCAAGCGCATCTTCGCGGGAAATCGCGCGGTCGGCGCGGCGCATTTTGGTCATGTCTGGTTTTGCCATATCCATCAATTCAAAACAACTCCTTGTCCTTTGTTGGCTTTAGTATAGCATTGCATAGTGCCGAAAACAACCGTTTTCAAAAAACACGCGAATTTTCGACGAGAAATTGCAAAATTTCGCTGTGAAATGGCTAAATTTCGTACAAGCCCTTGTTTTATTCCGGGTTTTACAGTATATTTAATTGGTATGACTTTCGGAAAGGAGCGCAATGGACTGCACGGCAGTCTATATCTGTATATATGGAAAACACAGAAGCAAAAAGAAACATCAAGCTCATCGCGTTCGATCTGGACGGCACCACGCTGCACGGCTTCGCGGAGCTTTCAGAGCGCAACCGCCGTGCCATGGAAAAGGCGAACGACGCAGACATTCTGGTCGTCCCGGCCACAGGACGCGTGCGCAATTTTATTCCGCCGTGCCTCACCGAGCTGCCGTTTATCCGCTACGCCATCACCTCAAACGGCGGCGCCGTGTGGGATATTCTGGAAAACAAAGTGCTCTGCACCGATCTCATTCCCACCGAGACCGCGCTCGAAGTGCAGAAAATTTTTGACGATTACGAGCTTTATGTGGAATACTACGTGCACGGGCGCGGCGTTACAAAGCGCGGCAACCCGGATAAAGCCCGCACCATTTTCGGCTTCCCGGAAGAAAAATATTACTTCCTCACAAAAGATTATACGTTCACGGACAACCTCTCCACATATTTGAAAGAAACGCACGCCGAGCCGGAAAAGATCAATATGATGTTCATTCCGGAAAGCGTCCGTCCGGAAATTTTAGCCCGCCTGCAAAAGTTAGACGGCATCGAGCTTACGTTCTCGAACGTCGATAACATCGAGATCAATAAAAAAGGCTGCGATAAGGGCACCGCACTGCATTCGCTCTGCAAGGTCCTCGGCATCGATCCCCAAAACACCATGGCGGCGGGCGATAACGGAAACGACCTCGGCATGCTGAAAGCCGCAGGCTTCGCCGCCGTTGTCGGCAACGGCATAGAGGAAGCGAAGAAGATTGCCGACGCCGTCGTCGCCCCGTGTATCGAAGACGGCTTCGCGGAAGCCGTGGAGCGGTTTGCACTGAGATAAAAGGAAAAATATAAAAGCACCATGTGAAAGGAACCAAACTATGCTGAATGTCAACGGGGTCGCCATCAATTTCGATGGTCAGAACCTCTTCTCAAACGTCAATCTCCAGTTTTTGCCGGGCAACTGCTACGGCATCATCGGCGCAAACGGCGCGGGTAAATCCACCTTCCTGCGTATTTTGTCCGGCGATTTAGAGCCCAGTAAGGGCGAGGTCACGTTTGACCCCAAATACAGAATGTCCGTTCTGAAACAGGACCACTTCGCCTACGAAGACCAAACCATTTTCGATACCATCATGCAGGGCAATGCAAGGCTGTATGAGATCGCACAGGAAAAAGACGCGCTGTACGCAAAGCCCGATTTTGATGAAGAAGACGGCAACCGTGCCGCCGAGCTCGAAGCCGAGTTCTCCGAGCTCAACGGCTGGGATGCCGAGACCGAAGCCGCAAAGCTCATGCAGGGTCTCGGGCTCGACAGCAACGATATGTATAACACCATGAGCACCCTGAACCAGACCGAAAAGGTTAAAGTGCTCTTGGCCCGCGCGCTGTTCGGCCAACCGGATATGATTCTCCTTGATGAACCGACGAACGGCCTCGACGCCAAAGCCATCACATGGTTAGAGGATTTCCTCATCGAGTACGAGGGCACCGTCATCGTCGTCTCCCATGACCGCCACTTTTTAAATAACGTCTGCACCCATATCGTCGATGTCGATTACGGCAAGATCAAAATGTATGTCGGCAACTACGACTTCTGGTATGAGTCGAGCCAGCTCATGCAGCGCATGATGCGCGACCAGAACCGCAAGGCGGAGGAAAAAATCAAGGAGCTCCAGAACTTCATCCAGCGCTTCTCCGCAAATAAATCGAAGTCCCGTCAGGCGACGTCCAGAAAGAAACTGCTCGATAAGATCACCGTCGAAGAAATGCCCGCGTCCTCCCGCCGCTACCCGTATGTCGGCTTTACGATGGACAGAGAGCTCGGCAAAGACGTCCTCACCGTCTCGGGCCTTACAAAGACCGTAGACGGCGTAAAGGTGCTTGATAACGTCACGTTCACCGTCGGCCGCACGGATAAAATCGCGTTCACCGCATCAAACGAGTTCGCCGTGCCGACGCTTTTCAAAATCTTAATGGGCGAGCTGGAGCCGGATGCCGGTACATTCAAGTGGGGCGTTTCAACGAGTCAGTCCTATTTCCCGCAGGATAATTCCGCCTATTTCACCGATACGGAAGATTCCATCATTCGCTGGCTCGAGCAATATTCCAAAGACACCACCGAAACGTATCTGCGCGGTTTCCTCGGCAAAATGCTGTTCTCCGGCGAAGACGTCTATAAGCCCGTGCAGGTGCTTTCCGGCGGCGAAAAGGTGCGCTGCATGCTCTCGCGCATGATGATGTTCGGCAGCAACGTCTTGCTGCTCGACCAGCCCACGAACCACCTCGACCTCGAGTCCATCACTGCCGTCAACAACGGCCTCATCGATTTCAAGGGTGTCGTGCTGTTCGCATCGCACGACCACGAGTTCACCCAGACCGTCGCGAACCGCATCATCGAAATTCTGCCTGAGGGCGGCACGTTCGACCGCGTTACCACCTACGACGAGTACCTCGAAATGCGCGGCTAAACCCGTATTGAATACGGCTAACCCGCAAAGGTCGCGGCTGATTCATAATCTGGAAAACGTTGTCCGGCACTAAGCTTTAGTCGCCGGACAAACTTTTATCGCAAATTTCAAAATCCGTGTAACCTGCCGATATAAAACGCCTACTTATAAAGTGAAGGGGAAGGGAGGACAAAAGCATGAAGGAAGACCATGAGATCATCGAGCTCTACTGGGCGCGCAGCGAAAGCGCCGTGCACGAAACGGACGAAAAGTACGGGGCGAAGCTCCACACGCTCTCCGGGCGCATTCTGCCCGAAGCAGAGGATGCCGAGGAGTGCGTCAACGATACGTACCTCGGCGCGTGGAATGCCATGCCGCCGCAGCGCCCGCTCGCGCTCTTTGCGTTTCTGGCGCGCATCTGCCGCAACATCGCGTGCGATAAGTTAGACAAGCTCCGCGCGAAAAAGCGCAGCGCAGAGGTCTCCGCGCTCACGGAAGAGCTTTCGGCGTGCATCGCAGACCCAACAGCAGCAAGGGAAGCGGAAAGCCGCGAGATTGCCGAAGCCTTAAACAGCTTTCTCTCGACGCTCCCCGTCGATGCCCGGCTCTTTTTCATGCGCCGTTACTGGTATATGGATTCCGTAAAAGCCATCGCCGAAAAGTACGGCTGCGGCGAAAGCCGCGTCAAAACGTCCCTCCACCGCACGCGTGAAAAGCTGCGGGATTATCTCCAAAAGGAAGACATCTGGCTTTAAAGAAAGGCGGGAACAGTATGACAGGTATCGATTTATTCAAGGCCCTCGGCGGTGTAAAGGAAGAATATATCGCGGAAGCGGACGACAGCCGCAAGCTGCCGCACGTGAGAAAAGTCACCCTGCAATGGTGTGCCGCGCTCGCCGCGTGCATGTGTCTGCTGCTCGGCTGGGGCTTCATCGCGCAGCACCTCAGCGGCATAGCCGATTACACCGGCGACGAAACGAAAGTCACAGGCGCCGCCGAGACCGCGCAGGCAGACGGCGCAGATCAGGGCACCGCGCCCGCCATCGGCGGCAAGGTCGTGCTCCCTGTGCGCATCACGGCAGAAACACAGCCCGTAAGCGACGTGAAGGTCTTCACGGACGAGGAAAAAATCGGGCAGATCATGCCGCTGCTTCTCTTAAAGAACGCGGCGGAAACGAGCGACGACCCGAACGCATACGTCGGCTCGGCCAACATTTTCACGCTGGAATACGCAAACGGCGAAACGAGTACGATCACGGTTTACGGCAATCTGTTCTATAAAAAGGACGACGGCCCGTGGTGCGATATTCCGTACGAACAGGCCGAAAAGCTCGAAGAGCTCGTCCGCAGCCTTGGGTCCGACGCATAAAACCGTAAAATTTGACAAAAAAGGCAAATAAGACTGGATTTTCCTGCGGTTCCCCGCTATAATAGAAATAATGTCTTTCTCCGCATAATCTTGCGGAAGAAGAAAACGAAAACGCTCTGAAAGCGTAAAAAAGGGGAATTTGCAAATGGAAATTGCAATTACAGTCTTGCTGCTCATCGTGGGTCTCGTGCTCATCATCAAGGGCGGCGATTTCTTTGTGGATGCCGCATCGTGGATGGCGGAAGCCTCCGGCATTCCGAAGCTTATTGTCGGCGCAACGGTCGTCAGCTTCGCGACCACTTTGCCGGAGCTGCTCGTCTCCATCTTCGCGGCGCTCGACGCACGTGCCGCAGAGGCACTTTCGCCCGGCAGCGGCATCGGCATGGTGGATATGTCCATCGGCAACGCCATCGGCAGTGTCACGGCGAACCTCGGTCTCATCATGGGCATCGCGCTTGTCGCCATTCCTATGGCGATTCGCCGCAAAGATTACATGCTCAAAATGATCCTCATGCTCGTGGCTGCCGCTGTCGCCGTATGTTTCTCACTGTTTGATAACGGCGTCGGCGTGGTTGCCAGCATTTTGCTCATCATCATTTTCGTCATTGCCATGTACGACAACATCCACGAGGCCGTCGTCGCCGTCAAGGGCGGGGCAAAGGGTCAGCAGCTCGATGAGCCCGTCACGAAAAAAGCCGTCATCACCAATGTTGTCAAGTTCCTCATCGGTGCGGTCGGCACGGTCGCCGGTGCACAGCTCCTTGTCGATAACGGCTCCGCGCTCGCTTCCATGTGCGGCGTTTCGGATCGCGTCATCTCCGTCACCATCATCGCCATCGGCACGTCTCTGCCGGAGCTTGTCACCACGCTCACCGCCATCGCGAAAAAGCAGGGCTCGCTCTCCGCAGGCAACATCATCGGCGCAAATATCATCGATCTGACCTTGATTCTGCCCGTATGTGCGCTCATCTACGGAAGCAAGCTCCCCGCGTCGCCTACCGTCGCCATGGTCGATATCCCGGCATGTCTCATCATCGGCATTCTGTCTGTCGTGCCCACACTCATCACGAAGAAGTTCTCGCGCTGGCAGGGCGTTTTAATGCTCGCCGCCTACGCCGTCTATATCGTGCTTAGCGTCATTGTTATGGCATAACTTGTAACTTTTGTAACGAAAGCTCCGTTTTCAAGAAAAACGGGGCTTTTTTATGCACTTTTCAAATCATTTCCTCTTGACTTTTCAGCGCTCTGTATGCTAAAATGTAACAGAAGTGTAACAAATGTTATTGCTTTGTAATTTTTGAATGTCAGGTGAGAAGTGCATGCAGGCGGCAGAAATGCAGATAAAAACCGAAAACAGTGTTGAGGCGGCAAGCGCCATTCTTCGCACACTGCGTCATGCCGTGCCGGTGCTCTTGGCCTTGCTTATCGCTTTGCTCGCCGCCGCACCCGTTTTGGCGGATGAGACCGATGAAGCGATAACGGATACCGAAACCGTCTCCGCCGAACCGACGGAAGACCTCCGGGACGATTACACCGCCGTCGCCGCGCAGCTGGAAGCCGTCGCGCGCGCAGAGGGCAGAGATATGGCAGATAAAATGCTCAGCACTGCCCTGCACAGCCTCACGGGGACTTCGGTCGATACTGATGACGTCGAAAGCGCCGCCTCTGCGGCTGCGCCCGAGGCCGCAGAACCGAAGGCCGTCGTCGTCAACGCTTCCGCGCAGGCGGGCACGAAGTGGTCTGCAAAGGGCATTCTGCCGTTTTTGGCCGTTGTGCTGCTGGCGCTTTTAGGTCTCTCGTTTGCCGTGCGCCCCATGCGCCGCCGTCGTGTGCATTCGGCCCGTGCTTATTGCCCCATGCGTGACCGCACTCTGAATGACACTGCGTTTCAAGGCCGCGCACATTCCACTTTATAAATCCGATCATAAGGAAAAACATACTTTTCCTCTCTTTTCGGCGCCGCTCGGTTCTCGGGCGGCGCTCTTTTTTTCGCAAACCCGCATAAATCTCTTTTTGACATTCCTGAAAATCCCATTTTTAAAAATGCACACAAATCCATCGTCAAACTTTATTCATATTTTACGCAAAAGCGGTTGACAAATCCTGACTTTTTCCGTAAACTGAACGTATTGCGTTTGCATCTAAAACCAAATAAAATCGGCTGTTCCGGAAAGGTCGCTAAAACGGGCAACACACAAAGCGTTGTGTTGCTTTTATCCTGTTCGGAAAAGTGTTTCTGCCGCGGCCGGATCGCGGGCGAAAGCCTGCGGCCGTGAAAAATCCTTTGCGGAAGCAGTACGCATCATGCAGCCGGGGTGTGTGATTCACTGAGACCGCGCAACTTTCGGGGGACAAGGGTCCCACCAAACCGCAAAGGGGATGCTTTCCATGTTAAAACCAATCATCACGCTCAAAGACATTGCAGTATCGTTTGACGGCGAGCAGGTCTTAAAGAACTTCAACCTCACCATCGGTGACGGCGAGTTCGTAACACTGCTCGGACCCTCCGGCTGCGGCAAAACCACGGTTTTGCGCACCATCGGCGGCTTCGTCACACCGGATAGCGGCGATGTCTTTTTTGGTGACGAGAAGATCAATAACGTGCCACCGCATAAGCGCGCCGTCAATACGATTTTCCAAAAGTACGCGCTTTTCCCGCACCTGAACGTCTATGAAAACATCGCGTTCGGCATGCGTCTCAAAGGCAAGAAAGAAGACGAAATTCAAAAGACCGTCACCGAAATGCTGCATATGGTGAACCTGAACGGCATGGCGCACCGCGGTGTCGGCCAGCTTTCCGGCGGTCAGCAGCAGCGTGTCGCCATTGCGCGCGCCCTCGCAAACGAGCCGAAGGTGCTCCTCCTCGATGAGCCGCTTTCCGCGCTCGATTTAAAGCTGCGCAAGGATATGCAGAACGAACTCAAAAAAATCCAGCAGGCCATCGGCATCACGTTCATTTTCGTCACGCACGACCAGGAGGAAGCGCTCTCCATGAGTGACACGGTCGTCGTCATGGATAAGGGCGAAATTCAGCAGATCGGCTCGCCGATTGACATCTACAACGAACCGAAAAACGCCTTCGTTGCGGACTTCATCGGCGAAAGCAATATTCTCGACGGCACCATGATCGAAGACTATCTCGTCGAGGTCGCCGGTCAGCGCTTCAAGTCGCTCGACAGAGGCTTCGGCAAAATGGCCCCGGTCGACGTCGTCATCCGCCCGGAGGATATCGACATCGTGCCCACCGGCTCCGCCGCCGCACACATCAACGGCGTCGTCACCAGCGTCACGTTTAAGGGCGTACACTATGAGATTATCGTCGATGTTGACGGCTTTAAGTGGATGATCCAGACGACCGACAGCGCCAACGTCGGCGATAAGATTGGCCTTGCGCTCACCCCGGACGACATTCACGTCATGGCGAAGTCCGTTTACTCCGGCACTATGGGCGATTACAGCACGTTCAGTGACGAAATGGAGGAAGCGCTCCAGGAGGAGGGCAGCGAACATGAGGACTAAGCTCATCTCTGCCCCATACACGATCTGGATGACGCTGTTCATCATCGTGCCCATGGGTCTTGTGGCATTCTTTGCCTTTACCGATAAAAGCGGCGCTTTTACGTTAGATAACATCGCGCGCGTCGGCCAGTATTCCAACGTCTTCCTGCGTTCCATCTGGCTCGGCGCACTCGCAACGTTTATTTCGCTTCTGCTCGGCTACCCGCTCGCGTATACCATCGCCAAAGCGGCGCCGAACCGCCAGAGCTTCCTCATTTTGCTCATCATGCTGCCCATGTGGATGAACTTCCTGCTGCGCACCTACGCATGGATGTCCCTCCTTGAGGATAACGGCCTCATCAACAATATGCTCGCCGCCGTCGGTCTGCCGCGCATCCACATGATCAACACCGCGGGCGCAGTCGTCCTCGGCATGGTGTATAACTACATCCCGTACATGATCCTGCCCATTTACTCTGTGCTCACCAAAATCGACAACAGCGTTATCGAAGCTGCGCAGGATCTCGGTGCAAACAACCGCAATGTCTTCCTTAAAGTTGTCCTGCCCATGAGCATGCCCGGTGTCATTTCCGGCGTTACCATGGTGTTCGTGCCCGCTGTTTCCACATTTATTATCTCTAAAATGCTCGGTGGCGGCGGAAACCTGCTCATCGGCGACCTCATCGATATGCAGTTCCTCGGCTCGGCGTATAACCCGAACCTCGGCTCTGCCATTTCACTTGTCCTCATGGTCATCATTCTCATCTGCATGGGCATCATGAACCAGTTCGACGACGGTGAAAATGTGGGAGGAGGTATGATTCTGTGAAAACGGCTTCCAAAGTCTATACGGCGCTCATTTTCATCTTTCTTTACGCGCCCATCATCGTGCTCATCATCTTCTCGTTCAACGATACGGATACCGCAAGCCGCACCCAGTTTTCCGGCTTTACACTGCGCTGGTATCAGCGCCTGTTTGAGGATCGCTATATTCTGGAGGCGCTGCTCAATACATTGATCATCGCCGTCGTTTCCGCGTTCGCTTCCACTGTACTCGGCACCATGGCGGCGGTCGGTATCAACCGCATGAAGCGTATGCCGAAAAAGGTCATGATGAACATCACCAATTTTCCCATGGTCAACCCGGAAATCGTCACCGGTGTTTCCATGATGCTTCTGTTCGTCGCGGCAGTCAGCCTGTTCGGCGGCAAAAGCCTCGGCATGGCGTCGCTCATCATCGCGCACATCACGTTCTGCCTGCCGTATGTCATCCTGTCCGTTCTGCCGAAGCTGCGCCAGATGAACCCGAACCTCTTCGAGGCCGCGCAGGATCTCGGCTGCCCGCCGGTACGCGCGTTCTTTAAAGTCGTGCTGCCGGAGATCATGCCCGGCATCGTCACCGGCATGATCATGGCGTTCACGCTCTCCATCGATGATTTCGTCATCAGCTACTTCACAAGCGGCACCACGCAGACGCTGCCCATCTACATTTATTCCATGACGAGAAAGCGCATCTCCCCGGAGATCAACGCGCTTTCCACCGTGCTCTTTGTGTGCATCATGCTCTTGCTCATCATCATCAATGTCCGCCAGGGACGTGAAGAGCGCCGTGCCAAAAAGGCAGAAAGGGAGCGTGCCTGATGAAAAAGAAATTTTTTGCCATCTTTTTTGCGCTTCTGGTGTTCTGCACCGCAGGCGTGCCCGCCTTTGCCGATGAAGCCGACGACTGGGATTTTTCCGAAGAATACCCCACCGCAGAGCCCACCGGTGTGACCATCAATGTCTACAACTGGGGCGAGTATATTTCAAACGGCACCGAGGGCTCGCTTGACGTCAATGCCGAGTTCACCCGTCGCACCGGCATCGAGGTCAACTACACCACGTTCGACAGCAACGAGTCGCTGTACTCCAAACTCGCAGGCGGCGGCGCAAGCTACGATGTCATTGTCCCGTCCGATTACATGATCTCAAAGCTCATGAACGAGAACATGCTCGCGGAGCTGGATTTCAGCAATATCCCGAATTTCGAGTACATCGACGAGCAGTTCCGAAACCCCGATTACGACCCCGAAAACAAATTCTCCGTGCCGTACACATGGGGCACCGTCGGCCTGTTCTATAATACCGATTATGTCACCGAGCCCGTCACCAGCTGGTCTATTTTGTGGGACGAGCAGTACAGCGGCAAGATTTTGATGTTCGATAACCCGCGCGACGCGTTCGCCATCGCACAGGAGCGCCTCGGCTTCTCCCTCAATTCCACCGACGAAAGCGAGTGGGAGCAGGCGGCTATGCTTTTAAAAGAGCAGAAGCCCCTCGTACAGGCGTACGTCATGGATCAGATTTTTGACAAAATGGAAAGCGGTGAAGCGTGGCTTGCACCGTACTATTCCGGCGATGCCGGCACGCTTGTCGAAAACAACGAAAACATCAAGTTCATCGTCCCGGAAGAGGGCACGAACTACTTTGTCGATGCCATGTGCATCCCGGCAACGGCCGAGCACAAAAAAGAAGCCGAACTGTACATCAACTTCATGTGTGACCCCGAAATTTCCGGTGCGAACATGGATTTCGTCGGCTACGCCACCCCGGAGACCGCCGCGAAAGACTATCTTGATCCCGACGCCGTCGCAAATCCCATCTACTACCCGGATCAGGACGTGCTCGACCGCACGGAGGTTTTCGTCAATCTCCCGAGCGAGACGAGCAATCTGCTCGATACACTCTGGGCAGAGGTCAAAATGGGCGGCCCCGGCCAATCCGCGGTTCTCATCGCCATCATCTTAGTCTTCCTCGCAGTCTACATCGCCATCATCATCTGGAAAAAACAAAAGCGCAAGCGCGAGATGATGTAACAACTGCGTCAATAGAAGTATATTGAAAGCTCTTCGAAAATCACTTTCGGAGAGCTTTTTCTCTGTCTGGGCTTTTTATCAAAAGGCTTCGCCTTTTTAGGAAACCCATGCAACTGGGTTTCCTAGTTTTGGTGTAGGTAAAAGGTGTTTTGTCGGCTGTGGACGACGGCTTAGGGCGCTGCCCTAAGAACCTGCAAGCTTTTGAAAAAGCTTGCGCAAAACTTTTTACGTTCTTAGCGTCTTGCAATTTCCTCTGCACCTCGGTATAATGTGGTTAGATTCAAAACAGAAAGCAAGGATGAAAAAACCATGAAAATTCAGAATGTTTCGGATGCCGCTTTTAAAAAGTACGGCAAAGTCATCACGGGGCTCGATTGCTCCGACATTATCGCCGCCATGGCGGAAACGCCCTGCCCGGAAAACGTCGTCTATGTGCCCGGTGCAGAGTCTCTCGAAAACTGCGCGTCTGCCAAAGACGTCGCCTACACGCTCTACGGCGGCATGCCCGTGCAGATCGGCTACTGCAACGGCAATAACCATAAGTTAAACGGTCTCGAATATCACCGCGATAGTGAAGTAAACATCGCCGTCACCGACCTCATCCTGCTCATCGGCTCCGAGCAGGACATCGAAAACGGCAAGTACGATACGTCTAAGGTTGAAGCGTTCCTCGTGCCCGCCGGCACCGTTATCGAGGTTTACGCCACCACGCTGCACTATGCGCCGTGCAATGCAAACGACGGCGGCTTCAAGTGCGTCGTCGCGCTGCCGAAGGGCACGAACACCGACATCGAAAAGCGCGCGCCGAAGACCGAGGAAGACAAAATGCTCTTCGCCCGTAACAAGTGGCTGCTTATGCACCCGGAAGCGGCAGAAGAGGGTCAGTACGTCGGCCTTGTCGGTGAAAACATCTGCGTTTGATTTGCGTAGAACGCCGTAAAACCGAACAACCGGGGCATACCGCACGGCACGGTGCAGTATGCCCCTTTTCGCTCAAAATCTATCCATAATAAGGGGGAGACCCATGACATTTTATGATCTGCTCTGGTATTTTACCATTTATTCGTTTTTAGGCTGGTGCTCGGAGGTCATTTTTGCCACCGTCACCACCGGCAAGTTCGTCAACCGCGGCTTTTTAAACGGGCCCGTGTGCCCCATCTACGGCTTTGGCATGTCGCTCGTGTTACTCGTTTTGCTGCCGTTTTCGGATAACATCCCATTGCTGTTTATCGGCGGCGCGCTGCTCACCAGCGCCATCGAGCTTGTCGGCGGTTGGGCGCTCAAAAAATTCTTCCACACCACGTGGTGGGACTATTCCAACCAGCCCTTCAACCTCGGCGGCTATATTTGCTTAAAATTCAGCATCCTCTGGGGTCTGTGTGTCGTTGTCGTCATTCGCATTGTTCATACGGCTATCGCGTCTCTCGTGCACTGGATTCCCTTCACGCTCGGCGCAATTCTGGTCGGTATTTTCATCGCGCTGTTTATCACGGATACCATCGTCACCGTGCTTACCATCCGCAAGCTCAACGAAAAGCTCACCGTCATCAACGATATGTCCGCGCGTCTGCGCAAAGAGAGCGACGCCATCTCGAACGGCCTCGGTCGCCTGACGCTTCTTGCAGACGAGAAGATCACCGAGCAGAAGCAGGAGTTCAACGAAAAAGCCCGCCCTGTCCTCGAAGAGAAGCTTCAGGCACAGCGCGCTCAGCTTTCGGAGAAGTACGAAGAATACCGTGCGTCGCTGGAAGACCGCCGTGTGAAAGCACAGAAGTCTGCCGAAGACCTCCGTGCCCAGTGGAACAGCGTTACCTCCAAGCTCCAGCGTCACACCCAGCGCCGTTTGCTGCGCGCCTTCCCGACCATGAAAAACGACCGCGCAGACGAAGCACTTCGCCGCTTGCGTGCGTGGATGGATGAAAAGAAGGAAAACTGATGCGTCGCTATGTGGAAAACGTTCCGCCCTCGCTCACGCAAAAGGAGCTGCATGACCGTGCTTACGCGCTTTTATACCGCGTCTTAAAGGACGAGTGGGGCATCACATCGCCTGTTGTGGAAAAAACTCCGCTCGGCAAGCCGTATTTAAAAGGGGAGAACATGCCCCATATCAGCCTGAGCCACACTAAGGGCATCGTCTGCTGCGCCGTGTCGCGGAAAAATGTCGGCATCGATGCCGAATATCCCCGCCGCGTGCGGGGGAGTGCCGCAGAGCGCGTCTGTACGCCCGCAGAGCTTCGGGACATACAAAGCAACCCCAATCCCGCCGCGCGCTTTCTGGCGTACTGGACGCTCAAAGAGAGCATCTCCAAGTGCCGCGGCACCGGCCTTTCGGAATCGTTCCAAAACTACGAGATCACCTTTCAGAACGGCATGCCGCATTTTAACGGCTACACGCTCTTTTTCGAGCAGTACGGCGTGCATTTTCTCGCCGCCGCCGAGGAAGCATAAAGCATAGCCGCCCCGCATACCTATGACCGAAAAGAAAGTCTTACCCGGTTTTCTGCGGTGAAAGGTGGCAGCAATATGGTTGTATCGCTCGGCGCGAACAAAAAACGAATTTTGGCGGTGCTTGTGCTCATCGCCATAGCCGTCAGCGCGTTTTTCCTCATCCCGCGCGGCGAAAAGCGGCAGACATTCCCCGGTATGACGGGGGAGGAGCGCCTCGCGTTTTTAACGTCCTTCGGCTGGGAGGCGGAAGCGGAGCCGCAGGATGTGCGCGAGGTTGTCATTCCCGCAAAATTTAACGATGTCTATGCGGCGTATAATACGATGCAGCAGGCGCAGGGTTTCGACCTTTTGCCCTATGCCGGCGAAAAGTGCACGCAGTACCGCTACCGCATCACAAACTACCCGAATACGCCCGATGGCGTCTTCGCAACGCTCCTCGTCTTTGAGGGCAATATCATCGGCGGCGATGTCGCGTCCGGCGCAGAGGATGGCTTCATGCACGGCTTTGCGGCAGACAGCGCCCGCTATGAGATGCCGAAATCGGTCATCAAAGAGAGCGCGCCGCCCGCGCCGGACACCGGCGAATCCACACAAAATCCAACGGAAAGTGAAACAACATGAGACTCGATAAATTCCTTTCAAACGAAAATATCGGCAGCCGCAAGGCGGTCGGCACGCTGGTGCGCAGCGGTGCCGTCGCCGTCAACGGACAAGCCGTGCGCAAAAGCGATATCCAGATCGACCCCGAAAAGGACGAGATCACCGTTAACGGAAAGCCTGTGCGGTACAGCGCGTTTGTGTACATCATGCTCTATAAGCCCTCGGGCGTGCTCACCGCCACGCGTGACAGCCGCGCAGAGACCGTCTTAGACCTCCTGCCGCCGGAGCTTAAGCGCCGCGATCTGTTCCCTGCAGGCCGTCTCGATAAGGACACCACCGGCCTTCTCGTTTTAACGAATGACGGCGAGTACGCCCACCGCATGTTGGCGCCGAAAAGCCACGTCTGGAAGCGTTACCGCGCCACGCTCGACCTCCCCGCCGAAGAAAGCGACATCGCGCGCTTTGCCGCCGGCATCAAAAGCGGCGAAAACGAGTTTGCCCCTGCCGTGCTCGAAATCAGTAAGGACGATCCTCACATCGCGTGGACAGAAATTCGGGAGGGGAAGTTCCATCAGGTCAAGCGTATGTTTTCAGCGTGCGGCAAGACCGTCACGGCCCTTCACCGCGAATCCATCGGCGCTTTAACGCTCGATCCCACACTTACGCCCGGCGAAGCGAGAATTCTCGATCCGAGCGCCGCAGCGTTGGTTTTTGAAAAACCTGCACAAATAATCTGAACAAAAAGCATCAAGAATTTTTGCCGTTTATTTATTTTAACTAAACTCAAAGGAAAAAGTTTGGGCAAATAAGGACTGTTCAGGGACCCGATTTTCTGCTATACTTAGTGCATTGAAAAGAGACGTTGTTCGTCACATATGGCTGCCAGGCTCTGACGTATAACAACCTATCATCAGGAGGAAAAATCTTATGGCAAGTGTAACACTTAAAAATGTCTATAAAATCTATTCCGGCGGCGTTACCGCTGTTACAGATTTCTGCTTGGACATCGAAGACAAGGAGTTCATCATTCTCGTTGGTCCTTCCGGCTGCGGTAAGTCCACCACGCTTAGAATGATCGCAGGCCTCGAAGAGATCAGCAAGGGTGAGCTTTACATCGGCGACCAGCTCGCAAACGATGTTGCTCCTAAGGACAGAGATATCGCAATGGTGTTCCAGAACTACGCTCTGTACCCGCACATGACCGTTTATGACAACATGGCATTCGGTCTGAAGCTCAGAAAGACCCCGAAGGATGAGATTAAGCGCCGCGTTGAAGAGGCTGCTCGTATCCTCGATATCTCCCACCTGCTCGACAGAAAGCCGAAGGCTCTTTCCGGTGGTCAGAGACAGCGTGTTGCTCTCGGCCGTGCTATTGTCCGTGACCCGAAGGTCTTCCTGCTCGACGAGCCGCTTTCCAACTTGGACGCTAAGCTCCGTGCACAGATGAGAACCGAAATCGCTAAGCTTCATAAGAGACTCGGCACCACCTTTATTTACGTTACACATGACCAGACCGAGGCTATGACCATGGGTGATAGAATCGTTGTTATGAAGGACGGCTTCATCCAGCAGGTCGATACCCCGCAGAACCTGTATGATCTGCCGGTCAACGAATTCGTTGCAGGCTTCATGGGCTCCCCGCAGATGAACTTTATCGATGCTACCCTTGTTAAGGAAGGCGCAGATTACTACGTCACCTTCGGCGCAGCTAAGATTAAGGTTCCGGCTAACAAGGCTAACGATGAAATCGCTAACTATGTTGGCAAAGAGATCGTCTTCGGCATCCGTCCGGAAGACGTACACGATGAGCCGGAGTTCATCGAGAAGCATCCGGAGTCCAGAGCTACGGCTGACGTTGAAGTTACCGAGCTGATGGGCGCAGAGACCTATCTGTACCTCAACTGCGAAGGCAATGCTCTTACCGCTCGTGTTGAGCCGACTTCCACCGCTAAGACCGGTGACAAGATCACGATCGCTCTCGACATGAACAAGATGCACCTCTTCGACAAAGAAACCGAGAAGACCATCCTCAACTAATCGGTTTTATAAACAGCATACAGACGGCGTTCCCAATCGGGAGCGCCGTTTTTGCGTATCACACGTACTGTGGTATTCTTCCCCACAAGCTTTCGGCACAGGTCGCACAGCTTCACACTGAATCTGTCCGCGTTACGCTTGGCATTTCACTATCTTTAAAAAGCATTTGCATCGTGCGAAAACTGTGGTATACTGAAATCAGAACATTCAGAACATAAGGGAGTGCTTTTACATGTTTGTAACAGAAGATATTCGCTATATCGGCGTAAACGACCACGACGTAGACCTTTTTGAGGGACAGTACACCGTAGAAAACGGCATGTCCTATAATTCCTATGTCATCCTCGATGAAAAAGTTGCCGTCATGGATACGGTAGACGCCCACTTCGGCGTGGAATGGCTGCAAAACCTCGAAACGGAGCTTAACGGCCGTCGCCCGGATTACCTCGTTGTGCAGCACATGGAGCCGGACCATTCCGCCAATATCGCCGTCTTTATGGAGACATACCCGGAGGCGCAGATCGTCTCCTCTGCCAAGGCGTTCGTCATGATGCAGCAGTTCTTCGGCACGGATTTCCCGGAGCGCAAGGTTGTCGTCGGCGAGGGCAGTACGCTCAAGCTCGGTCGTCATACTTTGACGTTTGTCACCGCGCCCATGGTGCACTGGCCGGAGGTTATCGTCACATACGACAGTACAGATAAAGTCCTCTTCTCCGCAGACGGCTTCGGCAAGTTCGGTGCGCTTGACGTGGAGGAAGATTGGGCAGACGAAGCCCGCCGTTACTACATCGGCATCGTCGGCAAGTACGGCGCACAGGTGCAGGCGCTCCTTAAAAAAGCCGCCGCGCTCGACATCGCCATCATTTGCCCGCTGCACGGCCCGGTTTTAAACGAAAACCTCGGCTATTATCTTGATAAATACAACACATGGTCGTCCTACGCGGTCGAGGACGAGGGCGTTGTCATCGCCTACACCTCCGTCTACGGCCATACGAAAGAAGCTGTGGAGGAGCTTGCCGAAAAGCTGAATCAGCGCGGCTGCCCGAACGTCGTTGTCGCAGATCTCGCCCGCTGCGATATGGCGGAGGCCGTTGCCGATGCGTTCCGTTACAGCAAGCTCGTGCTCGCCACAACGACCTATAATGCGACGATTTTCCCGCACATGCAGAGCTTTATCGACCATCTCACCGCTCGCAACTATCAGGGCCGCACCGTCGGCATGATTGAAAACGGCGCGTGGGCGCCTATGGCGGCAAAGGTCATGAAAAAGATGCTGGAAACGAGCAAGAACCTCACCTACACGGATACCACCGTCACCGTAAAGTGCGCCTTGAACGATGCCTCCCGCGCCCAGATTGACGCCCTCGCAGATGAGTTGTGCAAGTAAACTGAAATTGAAGCTTTAAGCAACATCCCGGTCGTAAAATTTCGGCCGGGATGTTTGTGCAAAAAGATGTCCTGTGATGGCCTCTCATGTCCTTGCTTTTTGCGAAAAAATGTGTTATACTGGCTAAAAGAAACAATAGTTCGATTAAAACGGTGTGCGTGAGCGTGCACAAAACCGCGTTTTGCGTGCAGTGAACGAACAGGCCTCCGTTTTTTAAGGGGGATACTATGCCCAAAAATCCGATTGTATTCACGCTCGATGGCCGTCGCTGCACCTGCCTTTTGCCGGAGGGAAAGCCCAAGCGGCTCTATGTGCTGTGCGGGTGGGAGATGGAAAAGCTGATGATGCTACTCGCCGAAGATGCGCCGGAGGTATTATTTTTTTCTACGGAAATCGACGGCGGCCGGGATTTCACCCCATGGGAAGCGGAGCCCATTTGGCCCGGTGAGCCGTTTTCGGGCGGCGGGGAAGGCTACTTAAAATTCCTGACAGACACGGCGCTGCCGTATTTAGAGGAGCGTTTCGGCGCGCCGGCGGAACCCGAAAACTGTGCGCTGCTGGGGTATTCGCTCGGCGGATTATTTGCGCTTTGGGCGCTGACGAAAACGGAAAAATTCGGTTCAGGTGCAAGCCTTTCCGGCTCTTTGTGGTACCCGCAGTTTTTGAAACATTTGGAGAACTGTCCGCCTAAAAAGGACACCGCAATATACTTATCCCTCGGCGACCGCGAACCGCTCGGCGGCCCGCCCGTCATGCGGACGGTGGGCGACTGCACGGAAATGGCGAAGGAGATTTTAAGCGATCACGGCTGCAAGGTATTCTTCGAGTGGAATCAAGGCGGGCACGGCAAGGGCGTCACCAAACGCTGGCAGCGCGCCGTGCGCAGACTTTTGACCATGATGGCAAAAACGGTGGAAAAGTAAGACAGAATGCGGTTTTAATCGTTAATGATGGTGGAAAACGGAGAGGTGCGAAGCGCAATGCAAGAGCAGATCGAGCGGGAAGGCTGTTTTTGCGGAAGGCGGATTGAATGTAATTTGCGCAGGCTTGCGTGATAAAAAATCAGGGCTTATGCAGGTTTTGCAGACGGAAGGAGACGCGAAATGGAACAGCAGAGCTTATTTGGAAACCGGGCGGGGCAGGACATGCCGCTTGCGACGCGGATGCGGCCGCGGACGCTGGAGGAATTTGCGGGGCAGCGCCATTTGCTCGGCAAGGGCAAGGTACTGCGGCAGCTGATTGAAGAAGACCGCGTGTCTTCCATGATTTTCTGGGGGCCGCCGGGCGTGGGTAAAACGACGCTGGCGCAGATCATTGCGGCGCGGACGAAGGCGAATTTCATCAATTTCAGCGCCGTGACGAGCGGCATCAAGGAAATTCGCGGCGTGATGAGCGAGGCGGAGCAGAACCACCGCATGGGTGAGCGCACACTGCTGTTTATCGACGAAATCCACCGCTTTAATAAGGCGCAGCAGGACGCGTTTTTGCCGTTTGTGGAAAAGGGCAGCATCGTGCTCATCGGTGCGACGACAGAGAACCCCTCGTTTGAGGTGAACGCCGCACTTTTGTCGCGCTGCAAGGTGTTCGTTTTGCAGGCACTTTCCGAGGATGAGCTTGTGGAGCTGATGAAGCGCGCAATCAAAGACCCGCGCGGCTTCGGTAACCAGACGGTAGAAATCACCGATGAGATGTTGAAAATGCTTGCAGCGTTTGCAAACGGTGACGCGCGAACGGCGCTGGGAACGCTGGAGATGGTCGTTTTGAACGGGCACCGAGAGGGCGACAAGACGACCGTGACGATGGAGACGCTGGAGCAGTGCATCAGCCGCAAGTCGCTTTTGTACGACAAAACCGGCGAGGAGCACTACAACATCATCTCGGCGCTGCACAAATCGATGCGCAACAGCGACCCGGACGCGGCGGTCTACTGGCTTTCGCGTATGCTGGAGGCGGGCGAAGACCCGCTGTATGTGGCGCGGCGGCTCATTCGGTTCGCGAGCGAGGACGTGGGCATGGCGGACAGCCGCGCACTGGAGATCGCCGTGGCGGCGTATCAGGCGAGCCACTTTATCGGTATGCCGGAGTGTTCGGTGAATTTGACGCACGCCGTGGTGTATTTGTCGATGGCGCCGAAATCAAACGCGCTGTATGTGGCGTATGAGAGCGCGAAAAAGGACGCGCAGAAAATGCTCTCCGAGCCGGTGCCGCTCGTCATCCGCAACGCGCCAACAAAGCTTATGAAGGAGCTGCATTACGGCGAGGGGTACGAATATGCGCACGATACGGCGGAAAAGCTGACCGCGATGCAGTGCTTGCCGGATTCGCTTGCCGGGAAGAAGTATTACAGACCGACGGAACAGGGCAGCGAAGCAAGGGTGAAGGAGCGACTGCGGCAGATTGAAGCGTGGAAGGCGGAGCGGAGGAAGAAGTGAGGTTGCGTTGAGCAAAACTTTTGACAACGATTGACGAGAGAGCGTGAAAATTCGGGAGGCATTTTGTGTTGGCGGTTAAGTTTTACGAAGATGTGAAAGACGAGCTGCTGCGTTTTGCGGTTGTTATTGCGAAGCATGACGGAAAATGGGTGTTTTGTAAGCACAAGGAGCGCGAGACGCTGGAGTTTCCGGGCGGGCACAGAGAGACGGGCGAGGCGATTGCAGAGACGGCGGAGCGCGAGCTTATGGAAGAAACGGGTGCGGTGAAATTTGAGATTCGTCCGATCTGCGTGTACTCCGTGACGGGTAAAACGCGCGTGAACGAGATGGGTGAAGAATCGTTCGGCGGGCTGTTTTATGCGGAAATCGCATCGTTTGGGGAGATACACAGCGAGATGGAGAAAATTGTATTATGCGACGCTCTGCCGCAAAACCAGACGTACCCGGAAATTCAGCCGGCGCTTTTGAAAGAGGCGAAAAGACGGGGGTTCGGAGCATAAATCGGCATAAAGAAAGCACGCAGAGCATGAAAATCTGCGTGCTTTTTGTGTGTATTGTATTGACTTGAAGCGCCGGGGCGTCTTCAGTTTTTCGGTTTGTTTTTTTCAAAGAGGATGGAGAGCCCTTTGAGGAGCAGGTCGTCATCTAAGATGATCTTGTTGCGGCAAAGGGGCGCAATGACGGAGGAGAGTCCGCCGGTTGCGACGACCGTGCAGGGGGTGTTTAATTCCGCGTTGATGCGGTCGATGAGGCCGTCCAGTGCGCCGGCGTTGCCGTAGAGCAGACCGCTTTTGAGGCAATCTACGGAATTTGTGCCGATGGTATGCTTCGGCAGCTCGAACGCGACCTTCGGCAGCTGCGCGGTGCGGCTTGCGAGGGCATCGTGCGAGACGGCCACACCCGGCAGAATCATGCCGCCGCGGTATCCGCCCTCCGCATCCAGAACGGAGACGGTGGTGGCGGTACCCATATCGATGATGATCTGCGGGAGGGGATAGTGATGGATGCCCGCGACGGCGTCCACGACGAGGTCGCTGCCGAGTTGGGCGGGATTATCGATGTGGATGCGCAGGCCGGTTTTGATGCCGGGGCCGACGACGAGCGGCGTGAGGTGCAGGTATTTGTGCACCGCGTCGCGCATGGTGAGCGTGACGGCCGGGACGACGGATGAGAGAATCGCGCCGTCAACCGCGGTGATGTCTGCGCGGTTCATATCAAACGCCATTTTGAGCATGGCGGCATATTCGAGCACCGTTGCGGTGGGGTTTGTGGAGACGCGTTCGCGGAAAATGACCTGTCCATCGGCACAGCAGCCGATGACAATGTTGGTGTTGCCGATATCGATGGCTAAGATCATGGGAGGACCTCCTTTTAATCTGCTTTTTTAGCGGGTGTTTGAATAAACCCGGCTTTTAAGAGGACGCTGCCGACGGCGCCGGTGATGACGGTGGACGAGAGCATCTCGAACACGGCATTGACGCCGACGAACGCGCAGACGAACAGCAGAATGTTTTGGCCGTTGATCAAGCCCTGCATGTACTCGGTCTGCCCGAAAAGCAGGATGAGTGCGGACATGAAGAAAAGCGTATTTAAGAACGCAGCGGCGAAGCCCGTGACGAAGCACGCGGCGACGCGGCTCAGCTTACTGACGCTGCGGAAGATGTAGCCGAGCAAAAAGCCGTCCAGCATACGCGGGACAAAGCACAGCAAAATGGAGAAAAACGGGTTGATGCTAAAAAGCGTGGACCCGAGCATGCTCACACCGCCGACGCCGATCGCCTGCAGAAAGCTTGTGAGGCCGAAGACGGATCCTGCGATGAGACCACCTACAGGTCCGAGGGCCAGTGCGGACACGGCGACCGGGATAACGTTGAACGTGATGGCGAGCGGCCCGATGTTCAGATAGCCGAGCGGCGTAAAAGACATCAGCAGCAAAAGCGCCGTCATCAGGCCGAGCAGAGTGAGCTGCTTTGCGTTAAATTTCTTGTTCATATTCAATTTTCCTTTCTTGTTATTATTCTCCGTAGGAGATACAATACAATACGAAAAAAGTATAGCACAGATTTTGAAAAATCGCAATGTTTTCTATTGACTTTGACGCGGCGTAAAGTGATAAACTGGGCTTAGCCCGAGAGGAGGACGAAAGATGAAAAGTGAGACCAATCTCGCCACCTCAAGCAGGGACGAGAAATTCTGTATTGCGATACTGAAAAGCTGTGCTATACTGAAATTAAGAAATTCAGTTGTATTGAAAAGCTTGATTTTGGAGGTGCACAGTGGAAAATAAGGATATTTTAAACGCTTTGCAGAATTATGAAATGACATTCGGAACGGCAGAAAACATATTTAACGGCGGACTTTTGACAGATGCAGAGCGCGATTTTGTGATGCGTGACAGCAATGCATTTTTGTTCGGGCTTATCGCAGATCAATCGGTGAAAGCGGAGACCGCATGGTCACTGCCGTATAAATTGGCGCAGCGGTTAGGGCATTTTTCCATGCAGAAGATTGCCAAAGAAAGCTCGTCGGAAGAAATAGGCACACTGCTGCGCACAAAGCCGGCATTGCATCGCTATCCTGGCAATATGGGGCGGTATTTGTGGTCGGCAGCCGAAAGACTTACATCGGAATACGACGGCTGCGCCGAGAATATCTGGGGCAATGTGACTGCCATGGAGATTGTAGAGCGGTTGGAGGCGTTCTCTGGAATCAGCCACAAAAAGGCTTCACTTGCTTGTTTGCTGCTTTGGCGCGATTTGGGTGTCGAAATATCAGATAAAGAAAATATAGATATTGCGTATGATGTGCATATTCGTCGTATTTTTCTGCGCGCCGGGTTCTGCGAAAAAGATACATTGAAAGACGTAACGGAAGCGGCGCGGCGGCTGAACCCTAAGTTTCCGGGTTATTTAACTTCGCCGTTCTGGGCCTTAGGCCGAAATATCTGCCGGCCGACGGAGCCATTGTGCGGACAATGTCCGATACGTCCCTTTTGCGCACGGCGTTTGGATAAAACTGAAAATCTCCGTGCTTGAATTTTGCACAGTCAGGAAAGCGGGAGAATCAGCAAATCGATTTGCTGATTCCGGTGAAAGTGAAGACGTAAAAGAGAACATAAAATAAAAAACTACGGTGCTCGCGGGTACCGTAGCTTTTCTTATATACAGGGTTTACAGCGTTTTAATGCAGCGCTTTTTTGGGACAGACCTTGGTGCATGCATAGCACAGGATGCACTCCGTGGCGTTTTTGCGCTTTCGGCTTTCTTTGTTGACCTCGACGTTCATCGGGCAGACCTTCAGGCATTTGCCGCATTGGACACATTTGCTTTCATCGCAATGTACGCGCAGGAGAGAAAAATAGCTCATCGGCTTTAAGAAGACAGTGATCGGGCAAAGATATTTGCAGAACGCGCGGTTATCCTTAAAAATAAACGCGAGCGCGATGCCGCCGGCATAGTAAAGAATGTTGCCGATGAGGAACAGCCAGACCATGATGCGCTCGAGGTTCGAGAACTTCATCAGGAACAGGGCGGAGACGAGCGCGAACGAGAGCGCGAACATCACATAGCGCAGCGTGCCCAGCTTTTCTTTGCGGGGCTTTTGCGGCGCTTTGAACGGGAGCAAGTCTAAGACCATGGCTGTCCAGCAGGCATAACCGCACCAGCCGCGGCCGAAAAGCAGCGGGCCGAAAATTTTTGCGACGGCGTAGTGAATCGTCGCCGCCTCGAACACGCCGGAAAACAGATAGTACCAAAAGCCCTCAATCTGCATGTTCTCCTGCGACATCAGCCCCAGATACACGAGCATGTAAAGACCGACTGCGAGCTGCACAAACTGCCGCGCGTAGCGTTTTCCCGCGGTGAAAAGCGCTAAGCCGACCGAAAGGCAAGAACCTATGTAGCTGAAATTGAATAAATAAAACAGGTTGCTTTTTGTGAGCCACAGCGTAACCGCTACGCCTTCAAAAAGCAGAAACATCAAAACCGATGCCCGATACTTTTTCAAGATGAGCCTCCTTGTAACTGTGCTTTGTACATGTTGTGCGTTTGAAAATTTAATTTTACGCTTTCATTCTACCATATCCCGTATAAAACACAAGGGAAATCTATCTCATAACAGAAAAGGCATTTTATGAAAGAAGCGGGGCTTTGTGCGGGGTAGGGCGGGAATGGGGGAAATGAGCAAAGATGGGACGGGAAAACGGCTTATTCTGTACACTTTTCTGCCTTAAAAAACATTGACATTTGGTACCAAAATCGCTATAATAAAGAACATTAGTGTACGCATTTACCCGTTTTTCGGAATTACAAATAAAGGTGGTTTATTTACTATGGCAGAAAAGGCATATTATGTTACAGAGGAAGGCCTTGCGGCATTGCAGGCTGAACTGGAGGATTTGAAGGTCAACCGCAGAAAAGAAGTTGCGGAAAAAATTAAAGAAGCGCTTTCTTTCGGCGACCTTTCCGAGAACAGCGAATATGACGAAGCAAAGAACGACCAGGCTATCCTTGAGGCGCGCATCGCCGACCTTGAAGTGATGGTGAGCAACGCACGCGTCATTGAGAAGGAAAACCTTGCAGCGGATACCGTGCACATCGGTTCTTCCGTGTTTGTAAAAACGAAGCGTGCGGACGGCAGTGAAGCCGAGCGCAGCTTCAGCATTGTGGGCTCTAACGAAGCAAACCCGCGCCAGGGCAAGATCTCCGATGAATCCGCCGTGGGCAAAGCACTTGTCGGCGCGAAGGTCGGACAGACCGTTGAAGTGGAGACACCCGCAGGCATCGTGGAGTACACGATCATCTCCGTATCTTAATTGAGAATCAGGCGGTGCGGATGGAAAATCCGCCCGCTTTTTTTGTGACCGCCGTGCGGCGGGGAAAGGAAGGCAGAAAATGGCAGAAAAGAAGACCCCGGAAACGGAAGCGGAACTGACCGAAGTGCTGCGCGTGCGCAGAGAGAAGCTCGCTCAGCTTGTAGAAGACGGCAAAGACCCGTTCCAGATCACGAAATTTGATGTGACGCACCACAGCGCGGAAATTAAAGACGATTTTGACGCGCTTGAGGGCAAAGAAGTTGTGGTGGCCGGCCGTATGATGAGCAAGCGCGTCATGGGCAAGGCATCGTTCTGCAATGTGCAGGACTTAAAGGGCGGCATCCAGTGCTATGTGGCGCGTGACGCCGTGGGCGAAGACAGCTACAAGGATTTTAAGAAATTTGACATCGGCGACATCATCGGCGTGCGCGGCGAGGTGTTCAAGACAAAAACCGGCGAGATTTCCATTCACGCTTCGGCTGTGACGCTGCTCTCGAAGAGCCTGCAGGTGCTGCCGGAGAAGTTCCACGGCCTGACGAACACCGATATGCGCTACCGCCAGAGATACGTCGATCTCATCGTGAACCCGGAAGTGAAGGACACGTTTGTAAAGCGCTCGAAGATCATTAAGGAGATCCGCAATTTCCTCGACGGCAGAGGATTTATGGAAGTGGAGACCCCGATGCTGGTTTCGAATGCCGGCGGTGCGGCGGCGCGCCCGTTTGAGACGCATTATAATGCACTGAACGAAGACGTGAAGCTGCGCATTTCCCTGGAGCTTTACCTGAAGCGTCTCATCGTAGGCGGCCTTGAAAAGGTTTACGAGATTGGCCGTGTGTTCCGCAACGAAGGCGTCGATACGCGCCACAACCCGGAGTTCACGCTGATGGAGCTTTACCAGGCCTACACGGATTATTACGGCATGATGGAGCTGACGGAGAACATGTTCCGTTACCTTGCCGAGAAGGTGTGCGGCAGCGCGGTCATCACGTATAACGGTGTGGAAATCGACCTCTCGAAGCCGTTTGCGCGCTTGACGATGAACGACGCCATCAAGAAGTATGCGGGCATCGACTTTGACGAGGTGAGGACCGACGAAGAAGCGAAGGCGCTTGCAAAAGAGCACCACATTGAATATGAGGAGCGCCACACGAAAGGCGACATCATCAACCTGTTCTTTGAGGAATACTGCGAGAAGGAGCTCATTCAGCCGACGTTCATCATGGACCACCCGCTGGCGATTTCTCCGCTGACGAAGAAGAAGCCGAGCGACCCGACGAAGGTGGAGCGCTTTGAGCTGTTCATCAACACGTGGGAAATGTGCAACGCGTACTCCGAGCTGAACGACCCGATCGACCAGAGAGAGCGTTTTGCGGCGCAGGACGCGGCGTTTGCTGCGGGCGACGAGGAAGCGAACCACACGGACGAGGATTTCCTGAATGCGCTTGAGTACGGCATGCCCCCGACGGGCGGCATCGGCTACGGCATCGACCGCCTTGTGATGCTGCTGACGGATTCCCCGGCCATCCGCGATGTTTTGCTGTTCCCCACAATGAAACCTTTGGACTCCGACAAGAAGGTTTCCAAGGAAGTTTCGGCTCCTGCGGAGGCTGCTCAGGCGGCTCCGGTCGTGGAGGAAAAAATCGATTTTTCCAATGTTCAGATCGAGCCACTGTTCCAGGATCAGGTGGATTTTGACACCTTCTCCAAGAGCGATTTCCGTGCCGTGAAGGTTAAGGAATGCGAAGCCGTGAAGAAGTCCAAAAAGCTCTTAAAGTTCGTTTTGGACGACGGAACCGGCGTAGATAGGGTCATTTTGAGTGGAATTCACGAATATTATGAGCCGGAAGAACTGGTTGGTAAGACCTGCATTGCAATCACCAATCTGCCTCCGAGAGCGATGATGGGCATTGACTCTTGCGGTATGCTCCTCAGTGCTATTCATGAAGAAGAAG
>OLPD01000094.1_pt1 | contig 83668 bp, 84 predicted proteins | sample 1672111 | NCBI WGS metagenome assembly OLPD01 (sample SAMEA3136646, study PRJEB25190) | human gut metagenome
GGTTAAAATGGGGAAAACCTCATTTTAACTTGTACTAAATCTTGACATAGGACCAATGCTCCTATATATATCTTCCGGTGAAAATATGCTTGTAATATGTACCTCATCCCAAAGGGCGAAGCAATTACTAAATCTACAATGTATCTGCGATCTGTAGCCTTGTGTAATAGTAAGCAACAACTCAAATGGTAAAGAGTCCTGCTTTAATTCATCCATAAACAAATATGGTTCTCCGCAATACCCATCAAATCCGCCAACACCTCTGTTCGCATAATCACTGAAGAAATAAACTAGATCATCGCCATACTTCTCGCATAAGTCAATATAAGAATATGATTTTCCACTTCCAGAATCTCCACAGTGCCAAAACACTTTTACTTCTCTCATCGGTGGAGTTTCTTTATAACGTTTAGCAAAATAACACTTACGTATAAGGCTTTCTTCCCTTCTTAATCGAATATCCTCATACATTATCTGGTTAGGAGTCATCCCATCTTCTATTAACATCTCAATCGTTGCTAATGTATCATTAGTGTTAGAAACAGCAAATCGTTTGTTGCCCTCTATATTTCCATGAGAAACAAAGCATAGCACTTGTTCCCCTTTCTCATCAAAAGGTGGTTCTTTCTTGATGTATGCCAAGACCTGTTTTTTATTGCCCTTTGTTGGCTCAAGATGTGCAGTAGGATATGCCTTTTTGACTTTTGTAAATCTGCATGATCCTGAATCTTCTAATACCATATGTACATGTGGCAATCCACTAGCAGATATGCAATAGCCCCACCAGCCTTTTCTTAACGGATTGTCTCCAATCCATTCCTGCTTAAGTTTCTCAACAATCTCTTCTGGAAAGCCCTCATATCCATGCTGTTCCGGATTAGGAAAAACTGCAAACCATGATCTACTAACTGTGTCTGCCATGTGCATTCCTCCTTGTAACAAATCTAATATATGTTACAAGCGCACACCCTTACAGATACACACTTGTAACAGTAACGCTCTCAGGGTAATACTAAGCCTGAGAGCCTAGCACCGGCTCTGACGAGCCGGATGCTACGGTTGCTCCGGTTACTTCAACACTTCAATGTCATCTGCTACCACAGCGAGCTGATTGCGGTATTCCCCGTATATGTTTGCCTCAGGATTAATCACACGCACTTTAGCATTCATTGGAACATCAATTTCCTTCGGAATCTTAATGGTAAGCTTCTCATACATATTGTTCACTACCTCACCATTAGAAGAATTGTAGTTATGCTTGTCTGAAGCAATTACCACCTCTACTTTCGTTCCCTTTACGATATCCGAACCATATTCTTTCCACACAGATTTACCTACTGCAATCAACCCCAGTTTTGAGAAAAAACCTTCTGCGTCAAAATAACTAAACTGATTTAATTTCTTTAATGCCATAATATTACCTCATTTCTTTCTGATGCTGTTTCGGGTCGCATCCACCAAATTTCTAGAAATGCATTTCATGGTTATATTGTACTTCCATAATTTCCTCTTGTAATTTGAAAAATGTTTTCTTATAATCAATGATTGAAAGGAAACATTTTATGAGCAAATTTCAAGTAATTATAGAAAAGAATGGCCATAATAACGCTTACTCTGGTGTTTTATTCTCTTCCAAATATCGGATTAATTTTAACCCATTAACAATTCTCGCGACGCTCAATTATAATGACAAACCATCCAACATCGATGATTTATACTTTGATGATTGGGATTATGAATACGAATATGGATTTGGAACTAAGATAAAAATACAAAATAGAGAGCAATATTATAAACTCGTGCTTGCAATACGTCAGCTAATTAAAGAAAGCATAGATTCTCATACCATATTAGATCTCTCTAATATTGAGGTCTTGCGAATATATTTTGATATAACTAATACATTTATAGCATCAAGATCTCAGCCATTAAAATTTAAATTTCCCGTCACTGAGACCACCGCAATTGAACTCCCTATTAAAAATGCTACAAATGTGAATGTAAACTTTCATTATTCAAATTTTTCTCTGGAATCAGCTCTATCAGAGGATTTATCGAATTTTCAAACATATATTTATGAAGGAAATTCACTTGCGGATGTTGTATTTTCCATACTACATTTTCAAACCATTACTGGTTTGAAATATAAAAAATGCTTACATTGCAATTCATTATTCGCGACCTCAACAGACAAAATAAAATATTGCAATCAAAAATCGCCACATCCTCAATATAGCCACCTAAATTGTGAGCAAGCAGTGCGAAATATTTCCCAACAAATAAAGAGAAAATATAAGCAAATATATAATAATCTTACTCAAAACCATCCTGATGAATCTGCGAAACTAAATACATTCTTAGATACATATAATATTGCTTCCTCTGATTTTCATCAGCATCCTACTCCAGAGAATGCTGATGCTGTGTTTAGAATATTAAATAAGAAAAATTGGTATTAATTTCTCAAAACGAGAAATTAATCTTCTCATTTTGAGGATTTTATGTTAAAATCAAACTGGAGGTGATTTTATGTCATTTGGTGACCGATTAAGGGAATTACGTATGGATAACAACTATTCACAAAAGAAAGTTGCAAAAGATATTGGAATTTCTACAACAACTATCTCTCAATATGAAAGTGATAGTAGATTTCCCAACGAAGATATGCTAAAAAGACTTTGTCTTTACTATAAAATATCCTCAGATTATTTACTTGGTCTAACGGAAGCCAAGCATTCACCATTAAGCAAAGAAGAAGTTAAAAATAAAATGATATCGTCTAAACAAATGGACTTTATTTCTGACTTAATAGATATGATTGACAAACGGGAGGATAATGATAATGAAAACTAATATAATATATAATTGCTCTAGCGAAAATATGGAGCAGATCGATGATAAATCTGTAAAACTTATAGTAACTTCTCCACCATACAATATTGATATTCAATATGGAAATAAAACTTCAAAGGGACAGGTTATTGGTAGTAAGGGCGTAAAATACAAAGACAATCTCGATGAAGAATCCTATAGAAACCTCCTTCGTACTGTTTTTAATGAATGTAAGAAAAAACTTACCGATGATGGATCTATATGGATAAATATCAAAAACAGAGTTAATGATGGTGTAATAATACCACCATTCTGGATAATGGACTTTTTTGATGATATGTATCTCAAAAATATAATTATATGGAATTTTGATTGGGGCGGATCTACCAATAAAAGATTTGCCCCTAGATATGAATATGTTTTCTGGTTTGTTAAAGATAAGAAAAATTATTGTTTTAACCTTGATGATGTTAAAATACCTGCACTTAATTATCGCCCAGATCGATATAAAAGCCAATTAAAGAATCCAACAGATGTTTGGCGTATTTCTATGGTTTCAGGCAATTTTGAAGAACGTACAGAACATCCTGCACAGTATCCTGAAAAGCTGATTGATCGTATAATTCTAGCTGGTACAAATGAAAATGATATCGTTCTTGATCCGTTCATGGGTAGCGGTACTACAGCTGTTGTTGCCAAAAAATTAAATCGTCAATTTTTAGGTTATGAAACAATGCCAGAATACTGTAAAATTGCCCAAAATAGATTATCGAAAGTGAGTATAAACAATGGATTTGAAAATTGATTACCAAATAGGAGACTGTCGTGAACTTTTTAAAAAAATCCCTGATGAATCTATACGCCTTGTAGTTACATCTCCTCCTTACAATATAGGAAAACCGTATGGAAATTATAAGGATAAAATTCCTTTAGACAAATGGCAAGAACTTATTTCAGATGTTACGAAAGAAGTACATCGAATATTAACTCCAGATGGAAGTTTTTTTCTCAACCTATCTCCTGTACCTTTGGGAAACGAAAAAGAAATACTTCCCATGCCATTTCTTGGATATGAAATATTTAAGGAAAATAATATTTATCTAAGAAATATGATAACCTGGACATTCAATAATATGCAAAACTGCACCAATCGATTATCCGGTAGATATGAAAATATTTTGTGGGGTGTCAAAGATATCAATAATTATATCTTCAATCTGGATGATATACGTATTCCATATATCACTCAGAACGACAAAAGATTAGAAGGGGGCATTGGAAGAAATCCAACTGATGTATGGTATTTTGATCGTGTAAATAACATGACAAAAAATAAACTCGGTCTAACGCATCCGACAGTATACCCTTTACCAATGATCGTTAGAATATTAAAAATGAGTAGTAATCCTGGAGATACTATTCTTGATCCATTTGCAGGAAGTGGAACTTCTCTTGTCGCAGCCAAGATACTTAACAGAAACGCCATCGGTTTTGAACTGGACAGCAAGTATAAAGCAGAATGCGAAAAAAGACTTAATTCCGAAGGAAACATACCTTCATATGTCTTTGATGAATGTAGAAGTGATGACGAAAAAAAGGAAGCTTTTCTAAATGCAATTTCTAATTTATCCAAATATGATCCAAATCAGATGACTATCGATAGTATAATAGGGCAGGATTAATTCCTGCCCTATTTCATTCTTCTGCATTATATCTATATACATCTGCATTATGAAACATCAATTTTGCCCTTGCATTATATGTTTCTTTAGAGGAATTACCACTTTGATGGTATATAATCATATCTAATATTTCTTTAAGTTCTCCACATGAATATAACGGTTTATCAACTCGTGCATGCAAATTCAAAATATCATCTATTGTATCCGGTCTTATTCTTATTAGTTTTTTGGTGTAATAATCGAAATATCCTGATTGTGATGTACCACTAGTATTTCCATCAATACTTCTGTTAATAAATGTGGAGCAATCAACAGAAATGTTCTCTCCATCAAATCCATAATTTTTTATTGCTTCTGCTTTTTTAAATCCTCCGCATCCCAAAAAATGAAGTTGACTAGCATTTTCAAAATGAAATGGAGCTAACTCATCTAAATATTCATAGATATTATTTTGATTTATAGACGTCGATGAAAGAGCTCCTATTGCAATTTTATCAGGATCATACCCAAGTTTGTTTAAAAATAAATCAATTTCTTCCTGATTCCAAGTTCCATTTATTATTGTCATCATCGAAGAATTAGCGAATCTGCTTCCTCGTCTTGACTTAATTCCATCATATAGGATATTGCTATATATAGCCGATAATTCAATGAGTCTGTCATTGTGTTCCTTTTCTATTATATTTAACCGCGCATTCCCATTTTGACTACGAATTTTAAATGGATTCGGTATATCAAATGTAACTGCACTGTCAATGTCAGAATCACATACAATATCTACATACTTTTCAAAAATATTATTTTCCTCAAATACTTGATTAAATGTTTCTATCAGTTTCTCGCAGTCTGTTGTCGGATTATGATGTGCAATAAGGTTAACTGCTTTAGCTGTACCACTATCTAACAATATATTGCATTCATCAGAAAATATAAAATCATCAGATACGTTCTTAAATAGCCACTCCCTAAGATTAGTTATATTTTGCCATCTTTGAGGTCGAATTATTCTATTTCCTGATGCATGCTCTAAAAACACATCACCAAATTTTAATAAAATCCTAGATTTTAAATGGTGTGGCATTGATTCAGCCCATACACGTTTGACACCATTCCAATCTCCTGCTCCACCACCTGCGCTATATATAAAATAAAATTTCATATAATCTAAGCCCCCTTTATATCTAATTAATCACAACACCATTTTTCTTCATTTCTAAAAAGATATCGATTAATTCCTCAAAAGTACCCATTTCCAATAACTTTGAATAAAATTTCTTCGTATATCCTTTTTTCTTATTGTTGTCATCAAAATCCCCTGAACGTTCTTCTCGTTCAAATGCATTTCCTTGCAAAAACAACTCGTTTTTTACCTGATCAGATGTTTCAAAAAATAATCCCTTCAAACATGGATAGTCTATCCAATGTAAATAAAAAACAGGTCTATCCAACTCTGAATCAACAATTTCTATCTGGTTAATCAATTTTTCCAGATCCAATGTTGCACTACCTTCGTAGCAATATCTGCCTATTTTTTGAATAGCACTGATAAATGGTGCTCCATGATATTTAACTTCAAAATATGCTAAAATCCCTTTATCTCCACTTAACAACATACAATCCGGATATCTCTTATTTGTGTTGTCTCCATGAGTTACGTTCAACTTATAATTATTTTTTAGAAAATCAATTATAACATCTTCAAGTAAACGTCCAAGCATAACATCATATTTTTTTATACTCTTGTTTCTTGAATTCATAAAATAATTTCCACATTCCCTACAAACAGGTTTTAAGCCTTCTAATTCCTCTTTCAATTCTTTAACTGTTTTAATGCTATTTTGCGAATTACTAACATACATTGCTTCATAACACTTCTTATTAATATCTGAATACTTAAACTGAGATTCATGTAAATTTACATTTTTAAAAAATTCAAATATTCTTTCTTGTCCTGACTCTAACAGTTCTTCATATGCTGTCATATGCAACCTCCCAGCTATTTATTATCTACTTGTATTTCTTGTGTCTTTTCCATCAGTTCAGCAAGTGAAATTCCAAGTCCGTCAGCTATTTTTTTTATATTCTGAATGGAAATATTTCTTTTTCCTGATTCTACAGATGAGTAGTACGTTCTGTCCATGCCGATTTGTAACGCAAACTTTTCTTGGCTTATACCTATTTTTTCACGATATATTCGACACGCTCTTCCGAATGCAACTTTTATCATGGCAGAGACCTCCTAAAATAGATTATAGTTTTACGCGACTATATATCAACGGATTAAATGTCACCGGATTATAAGTAACACAGTTGCAATAATTAAGACCAGTAGTAACTACCACTGGTCTTTAAGTCAACTTTCCATCATTTTTCAATATTTGGGTTTAAGTTGGGTTTATTTTGTTTCAATTATCACTCTAATTAGTACAGCTTTGCACCTGCCGGGATTCTGTCATTTACCATCAGAAGGTTCAGTCCTTCGTGACCATCTTCCTCGTGTACTGCTGAAATCAGCATACCTTCGGAATCAATTCCCATCATCTTTCTCGGTGGCAGATTTACGATTGCGATTGCTGTCTTACCAACCAGTTCTTCCGGCTCATAATAGTCGTGAATACCGCTTAAAATCACACGGTCTTTGCGTTCTCCGTCATCTAATGTAAACTTCAGAAGCTTCTTTGATTTCGGTACTGCTTCGCAAGCTAAAATCTTAACTGCACGGAAATCAGATTTTGCAAATGTATCGAAATCTACCATTTCTTCAAAGATTGGCTCAATCTTCACATTAGAGAAATCAATCTTTTCAGACTCAGTTTTTACATTTTTTTCAGGTGCTTCAGAAGCTGTATTATTTACATCATTTTTCTTATTTACACCATCTAAGGACTTCATTGTCGGGAACAGCAGCACATCTCTGATCGCCTCAGCCCCTGTCAACAGCATACACATACGGTCGATACCGAATCCGATACCACCTGTAGGCGGCATACCAATTTCCAGTGCGTTCATGAAGTCTTCATCTGTTGTGTTGGCTTCATCATCACCCTGTGCAAGCAGTTCTTCCTGTGCTTTGAAACGTTCTCTCTGATCGATCGGGTCATTCAGCTCTGAGTATGCATTTGCCATTTCCCATCCGTTCATGAAGAACTCGAAACGTTCTACATAGTCCGGATTTTCCGGTTTCTTCTTTGTAAGTGGTGAAATCTCAACCGGATGATCCATAACGAATGTCGGCTGAAGAAGGTGTTCTTCTACATATTCTTCGAAGAACAGATTCAGAATATCACCTTTTTTATGTCTTTCTTCAAATTCAAGATTGTGTGCTTTCGCAAGTTCTCTTGCCTGTTCAAGAGTTTCTACTTCGTTCCAGTCAACACCTGCATATTTCTTAACAGCATCAACCATTGTGATACGCTCGAACGGCTTTCCGAGATCCATCTCGATTCCTTTATATACAATCTGAGTAGTTCCAAGAACTTCCTGTGCAACAAAACGGTACAGGTTCTCTGTCAGATCCATCATGCCATGATAGTCTGTGTATGCCTGGTAAAGTTCCATCAGAGTGAATTCCGGGTTATGTCTTGTATCAAGACCTTCGTTACGGAATACACGTCCAATCTCATATACTCTTTCCAGACCACCAACGATCAGTCTCTTCAGATAAAGTTCCAGAGAGATACGGAGCTTCAGGTCTTCGTTCAGGGCATTGAAATGTGTCTCGAACGGTCTTGCAGCTGCTCCTCCGGCATTCTGTACAAGCATCGGAGTCTCTACTTCCATAAAGCCTTCATTTCCAAGATATTTACGGATTGCGGTAAGGATCTTGGAACGTTTAATAAAAGTATCCTTTACTTCCGGGTTCATGATCAGATCCACATATCTCTGACGATAACGGGTATCTGTATTTGTCAGTCCGTGGAACTTCTCCGGAAGGATCTGCAGGCTCTTTGAGAGAAGCTTTACAGCAGATGCATGAATGGAAATCTCCCCTGTCTTTGTTTTGAATACTTCTCCTTCAAGACCTACGATATCACCGATATCCATCTTCTTGAATGCTTTATATTCTTCTTCTCCGATACTGTCTCTTGCTACATAAGACTGGATATTTCCCTGTAAATCCTGCACATTACAGAAAGATGCTTTTCCCATCACACGTTTGGACATCATACGTCCTGCGAGTACAACGTGTTTTCCTTCCAGTTCATCAAAGTTGTCTTTCACTTCCTGGCTGTGATGTGTTACGTCATATTTTGTGATCTCAAAAGGATTCTGTCCGTTTGCCTGCAGTTCTGCAAGTTTCTCACGGCGTACCTTTCTTAAATGATTCAAATCCTGTTCCTGTCCATTGTTCTGCTGTGTTGCCACTTTTTTCACTCCTTCTCTCTGCTGTATACCATCTTATACTGAACGATTGATCTTCAGTACTTCGTACTCAATAACTCCTGCCTGTGTCTCAACTGCTACTACGTCTCCGACTTTCTTACCGATCAGGGCTTTTCCTACCGGAGATTCATTGGAAATCTTACCTTCCAGGCTGTTTGCTTCTGTAGAACCTACCAGCTGAAATACGATTTCCTCTTCAAATTCTTTATCATATACATCTACTGTACATCCGATGTTGATGGTATCAAGATCCACGTCATCTTCTACTACAACTTCTGCATTCTTGAGGATTTTCTCAAGTTCTTCGATACGTGCCTCGATATCACGCTGCTCGTCCTTTGCTGCATCGTACTCAGCGTTCTCTGAAAGGTCTCCCTGTTCTCTGGCTTCTTTGATCTTTCCTGCTACTTCTTTTCTTTTCACAACTTTTAAATTTTCAAGCTCATCTTCCAGTTTCTTAAGTCCTGTATAGGTGAGTAATGTTTTCTTTGCTTCCATTATAATTCTCCTTACTTACCGACAAATCATTTTCTATTCAAGCCGCAGATACTGATTTTATCCGCATTTAAAGCTACTTTCATAATTTCATTATTATACATATTTCCGGCAGCTGTGTCAACAATTCTTTGCTGGTTTAATATATGCAAAAACGCATTCTCTCATGCGAAAGAACACGTTTTATGTCTATCCGATTTTTTCCATTAAAAGGTTCTCCAGTTCTTCATAACTTTCCACCTGATTGATCTCATCTCTGAGCTTCGCAGAACCCTGCATTCCCTTGGTATACCATGCCACATGCTTGCGCATTTCACGGATTCCGATATAATCTCCCTTGAACTCGATCTGCAGTCTTGCATGACGCAGCATTGTTTCCCGGATCTGGTCTGTGCCCGGTCTTTCCGGAATGGATCCGGTCTCTTCATATGCCAGTAATTCCCTGAAGATCCATGGATTTCCCTGGCAGCCTCTTCCGATCATCACACCATCACAGCCGGTCTGCTCAAACATATCCAGTGCCTTCTGTCCGCTTGTCACATCCCCATTTCCGATTACAGGAATCTTCACTGCTTCTTTCACCTTACGGATAATCTCCCAGTCTGCATTTCCGGAGTAATACTGTTCTCTGGTCCTTCCATGTACTGCGATTGCCGCTGCACCTGCTTCTTCTGCAACCTTCGCAATCTCCGGTGCATTGATACAGGTATCGTCAAATCCTTTGCGGATCTTTATCGTCACCGGTTTCTTGATCGCTCTCGCTGTCTTATATACAATATCATAGATTCGCTTCGGATCCTTCATCAACGCCGAACCTTCTCCATTGCGCACGACCTTTGGAACCGGACAGCCCATATTGATATCCAGGATCTGAAATGGAAGTTCTTCGATCCGCTTTGCCTGCTCGGAAATGATGTCCGGATCTTCCCCAAAAAGCTGAAGTGATACCGGGTATTCTCTTGGATCGATCGCAAGTAGCGCCTTGGTATTCTTATTCTTATACCGGAGCGCCTTTGCACTGATCATTTCCATGCACAGAAGCCCTGCTCCCTGTTCCTTGCATAACAGACGAAATGGCAGGTCTGTTACCCCTGCCATCGGTGCCAGCACATAACGGTTCGGAAGCTCTACATTTCCTATCGTCAGTGTCTTTATCATTCAATCTCTTCCCCCAGAAAAAATACTTTGTAATAAAGCTGAAGCTGTGTCAGAAGCTCCTGCTTCTTCTCGTCTGTCTGAATCTCCTTGATCTTCAGACGGCTTCCGATCTCGTCAAACATCGGATCTCCCTCTGCAGAAGTCACTTCAAATTCCAGCTCCCCATTCTCCTCAAATACAAGTGTAAGGATTCCCCCGACATCATGTACATACAGCACACACATGATCTTCAATTCATCTTTGATGTGCTGTGGCAGATTATCAAAATCCGGATTCATATAAAATTTTTCTTCGTAAGAGTTGGCTCCGCATAATACGATCTTATCCTGATACATAAATTCTCCTTCTATACATACCCATAAATTCCACGTACCGAAACTTCTCCGGCAAAGACAGACTTTCTGCTGCCGTCTTCACATTCTACCTGCAATTCCCCGGTCTTGTCAATCCCCAGTGCCAGTGCATCATATTCATGTTCCGGTTCCAGTACACGCACCCGACGCCCACAGTTTACCAACAGACGGTTATAATCTTCCATGATCGGCTCCAGACTTCCCGCCTCGCAGACCGCTTCGTAGGCTTTTTCAAAATGCTCCATAATCGCAGCGATCAGCTCAAACCTGCGAAATTCTTTGCCCGCTTCGATCCGCAGTGAAGTCGCTGTCTTTGCGATATCTTCCGGAAAAGACTCCATATTGACATTGATTCCGATTCCGATCACTACATGATTGATGTAATCGATCTCTGCGCTCATCTCCGTCAGTATCCCACTGATCTTCTTTCCACTCACGACCAGATCATTCGGCCATTTGATTCCTATATCCAACTCGGTCTTTTCACGCAAAGCTTTCGTTGCCGCATATGCCATGACAAGTGTCAACATCGGTGCATCTGACGGATTCATCACAGGTCTTAACAGAATCGACATGGAAATACTGCTGCCCGCCGGTGATTGCCAGCATCTGCCGCGTCTTCCTTTTCCCGCCGTCTGCGTCTCTGCAACAAAAAGAGTTCCATCTGCACCTCCGGCCTCGCCTAGTGCTTTGGCCCGGTTATTAGTCGAATCGATCTCGTCATAATACTCCAGATTTTTCGCCATCCATTTTGTCTCCAGACAGCTTTTTATCGCATCCGCGGTAATCCGATCCGGAATATCCACAATGCGATAACCTTTGTTTCTCACGGCTTCAATCTCATAGCCTTCTTCTTTTAACTGATTGATTGCTTTCCACACAGCAGTCCTGGACACCTGAAAGTGGTCACAGAGCTGCTGCCCCGACAGATACCCATCGCTCTGCCGGAGCATCTTTAATATCTCCGCTTTCATGCTTATTATTCGTTCTCTCCTAAAGTTGCAACCATAACTGCCTTGATTGTATGCAGACGATTCTCAGCTTCATCAAATACTCTTGACTGTGGTCCTTCAAATACTTCTTCGGTAACTTCTTTTTCTTTGATCGCCGGCAGGCAGTGTGAGAAGATTGTAGTATCTTTTCCTGTACGTTCCATCAGAGCTGCATTTACCTGATATGGCTTTCCGAGACGCTCTCTTTCCTGCTCTTTCTTTTCTTCACCCATGGAAATCCATACATCTGTGTAAATGACATCTGCTCCCTTTACACCATCAAGGTCATCGGTGATCTCGATAGTTGCTCCGGATTCTTTTGCATATTCGTCACATCTCTTCCACAGAGATTCCGAAGTCCAGAGTGGCTTCGGTGCAACGATTGTTACATCTACTCCGATTTTGGCGCATCCTACCAGAAGGCTGTTCGCAACGTTGTTGCGTCCATCTCCAAGGTATGCAACCTTCAGACCTTTCAGGTGTCCGAATTCTTCTTTCATGGTAAGGAGCATAGCCAGACATTGTGTCGGATGTGTAGTATCTGTCAGACCATTCCATACCGGAATTCCACTGTACTCTGCAAGTACATCTGCGTATCTCTGTTCAAATCCACGGAATTCGATTCCATCGAACATTCTTCCAAGTACACGTGCTGTATCTTCGATACTCTCTTTATCGCCTAACTGGATCTCATTACCTGCAAGGTATGTCGGGATTCCACCTTCATCCTGTGCTCCTACGGTAAATGCACATCTGGTTCTTGTAGATGGCTTTTCAAAAATAAGGGCAATGTTCTTTCCTTCCAGGCTGTGTCCTTTAATTCCTGCTTTCTTCTTTGCCTTTAATTCACCTGCCAGGTCAACGAGATATTCAATCTCTGCCGGTGTATAATCTTCCAGTTTCAAAAAACTTCTTCCTTTTAAATTCATCTTGTAGTCCTTTCTCAGCTTTGCAATCGCATGGACGAATTTCGGCAGTTTTTCTTTTCCCTCATCTGTACGAGTCTCGTACTTTCTGCTCGTCTCATTCCACAGTTCATCTGCTGTATAAATATTATATTTTGGAATTCTCATGAGCTTCGCACTTGCCTCCAGCATTCCATAGAACAACTCTCTGTCTGAACAGCCGATCGGCAACTTGAGTTTGAAACGATATTCCGTCTTTTCAAGTTCGCTCAAAAGCTTCATTATTTCTACATAATAACACTCTTCTCGTGTTTCTTCAATATAGTAAATCGATCCAGTGAGCCCGTAAAGCGCTCTTTTTGCATCATAATAGCCAATTTTCAAATTCTGTCTGCTCCGCTTTGCCGAAAATTCGAGAATACTGCCAAGTCCTACTCTCGGTTCGATCTCCAGCAGAGAGCCGTCTTCCGGAATCGTCGTCTTCGGCACTCTTCCCGGACCAAAGATCCTTACCTGGATCAGATCCTTATATCCCCTTTTTAGAAGAGACGCGGTTGGCACATTATTGACCGCACCACCATCAATATATGTCTTGCCGTGCAGCGTTTCATTTTTAAATCCAAGCAGATATGCGCTGGCAAGAAGAAAATCCTCCAGAAGACCTTCCGGTATATCTTCAATACTCAGATCAAGTTCCTTCATATCCGATACAGAAAATGTCAAAAGGCAGAATTCTTTTCCGCATTTCCTGATCTTTTCTTCGTCTACAACCTCATGGATCAATTCCTTAAGCGGTGTAATATCAATTCCACCATCTGCAAGCTTCTTCCAGAGACCTTTCAAAATCTCTCTTATGGATGCCTCTCCATTAAAGAACTGTTCCATCAACTCATCATCCACATCCATAACACGGGAAAATGCCATCTCTTTCCAGATATGTCCTGCTTTCTCCAGATCTCCCATACAAACAAGGGCGCCATTCAGGGCGCCCACAGAAGTACCCGCTACTGCACTGACCTTCACACCAGCTTCCGAAAGAGCCCGCCACGCACCGATCTGATACGCACCTCTGGCTCCTCCTCCATCGAATACCAATCCATATTCTTTATTTAAATCGATTATCGGTTTCATCAAATCACACTCTCCTTTGCGCTTGATTTCCCCTCATCACTACCGTCGCTGTCTTGCCGCCTCGAACATCAGAACCGAAGATGCAACCGCCGCATTCAGTGATTCTACCTCTCCACACATCGGAATCTTGATATAACACTCTGCTGCATCCGCCACTTCATCCCGAAGTCCGTTACCCTCATTTCCAATTAAAAATGCTGTCCCTCTTGTGTAATCCTCCTGATCGTAGCTGTTCTTTCCTTTCAAATGTGCCGCATAGGAATGAATCCCAGCTTCTGCAAGTACTTCCAGGGTTTCTGGCAAATGCTCTACATACACAAACGGCATTCGGTAAACCGATCCCATCGTTGAACGGATCACCTTGGGATTGTAAATATCCACACAGTCGTGACTCATGATCACGCCGGTTACGCCTGCCGCTTCCCCCGCACGGAGAATGGTTCCCAGGTTTCCCGGATCCTGCAGATTATCCAGCACCATCAGAAGCGGTTTCCTTCCCTGCGCGTCCAGATCCAGCATCTCACATATCTCACAGCTCCTCTGCTCCATCACAAGCAGGATCCCCTGTGGTGTCTTTGTATCTGACACGTGGGAAAATACATGATCTGACAGGATTTCCAGCTGTCTTCCCCATGCCGAAATTCCCAGCTCTTCTCCATATCGGCTGTAAAACTGCTCCGATACATAAACCTCTCTCACCTGCGCACGCGGAGCTTCCCGGTACATCCGGATCCCTTCTACGATATAGACCCCTTCTTCATCACGTGCCTTTCTCTTTTTCTGCCATGTAACAAGCTGTTTTACCCTGGCATTTCCTGTACTGGTTATCATACTGTAATCTCTTTCCTTTTATTCTTTTTCATTACATCTTGAAACGATATCCCACACCCCAGATTGTCTCAATATACTGTGGGTTTGAGGTATCATATTCAATTTTCTCACGGATTTTCTTGATGTGCACAGTTACCGTTGCGATATCTCCGATGGATTCCATATCCCAGATCTCGCTGAAAAGTTCATCCTTGGTATATACATGGTTCGGATGACTGGCAAGGAAGGTCAGAAGATCAAACTCTTTTGTTGTAAAATTCTTCTCCACTCCGTTTACCCACACTCGGCGTGCAGTGGTATCAATCTTAAGTCCACGGATCTCGATCACCTTATTCTCTTCCACGGCACTTCCGATCAGCCGCTCATAACGCGCCAGATGTGCTTTTACCCTTGCCACCAGCTCGCTTGGACTAAACGGCTTGGTCATATAGTCATCAGCCCCAAGTCCGAGTCCTCTGATCTTGTCGATATCATCTTTTTTCGCAGATACCATGATGATCGGTGTATTCTTTTCCGCACGAACCTTACGACAAATCTCAAAGCCATCCACGCCCGGAAGCATCAGATCCAGGATCACCAGATCAAAATCACCGAAAAGCGCCTTATCAAGCCCTGTCTGTCCATCATTTGCAACCTCTACTTCAAATCCACTCAGCTCCAGATAATCTTTCTCCAGATCTGCAATACTCTCTTCGTCTTCTACAATTAAAATCTTACTCATTTATCGGTACCTCCTGATATTTTCTGATTACAAAATACATCACTGTGCCAACACCTTCCCGGCTGGTCGCCCAGATTTTGCCACCGTGATCTTCAATGATCTTCTTCACGATCGAAAGACCGATTCCGCTTCCGCCCTTGGATGAATTCCTTGAAGCATCCGTTCGGTAGAACCGGTCAAATATATTCGGCAGATCTTTCGCTGCGATTCCTTTTCCGTTATCCTCAAGCTCTACCTGAATAAAATCACCTACGTCTTTTACCCGCAGATTGATCAGCCCGTGCTCTCGTTCCATGTATTTCAAAGAATTGCTGACAATGTTGTTGATCACTCTCTTTAACTGTTCCGGATCTGCAATGATCTTCTGATCACCCTCTACATAATTGAAATAACCAAACTCTACATTCTTTGAATCCAGCTCCATCTCAATATCTTCGGCACAGTCATTGAAATAATCGTTGACTGAAAGCGGTGCAAAATTGTACGGGATCCGGTTTGTATCGATCTTCGCATATAAGGTCAGTTCGTTGATCAGCGTATCCATCTCATTCGCCTTATTATAAATGGTTCCGATATATTTTTCCATCTTCTCCGGCGTATCTGCAACCCCGTCACGGATTCCTTCCACATAGCCCTTGATCGCTGTGATCGGCGTCTTTAAGTCATGGGAAATATTGCTGATCAGTTCTTTGCTTTCCCGGTCACTCTTCAGCTTCTCCTCTGCATTATCTCTCAGACGGATCCGCATCTTTTCAAATGCCTGCATCAGCCGTCCCATCTCATCATCTTTTTCCGGCTTGATCTCAAAATTCAGATTGCCTTCTTCTACGTTCTGCGCTGCTTCCTGCAACTTGTGAATCGGACTGATGATACTTCCATAAATCCACACCATCATGATCATCGCTGTAAATGCCAGAATCAGGACTACTGCGATACATGCGCTTATAATAAACTGCTGGATCTCCGGCATATCTCCCAGCACTCTGATGGATTTTGCAAAATCTTTATATTCCTCACCGGTAATTCCATAAGTATGCTCAATGACTCCGATCTGATAACGCGCAATTCCAAATATAAATGCCGTTGTCAGGATAGTCGGTATCATGATCATCGTCACAAAAGAAATCACCAGTTTCGTCCTTAGTTTCATGCTATATTCATCCTCCATTCATCGTGCACGCCCGGTTATGAGGTCCGTATGGCGCTCACGCAAGTCTGCCTGATAACTAATAGCATATCATAAAAACGGGTGCTTCACATCAAAGCACCCGTAAAATTTTCTAAATTTTTTCTAAAACGATCAAATTCAGAACCTGTTATTAAAGATATTTCTTCAAAGTATCCACTTTATCCAACTTCTCCCATGGAAGATCCAGGTCGTTACGTCCAAAGTGTCCGTAAGCTGCTGTCTGTTTGTAGATTGGACGTCTCAGATCAAGCATCTTGATAATTCCAGCCGGACGAAGGTCAAAGTTCTCTCGAACGATTTCCACAAGCTTATCATCTGCAATCTTTCCTGTTCCGAAAGTATCTACCATGACAGATGTCGGCTGTGCAACACCGATTGCATAAGAAAGCTGGATCTCGCATTTTTTGGCAATTCCTGCTGCTACGATATTCTTAGCAACATAACGTGCTGCATAAGCTGCTGAACGGTCTACCTTTGTACAGTCTTTTCCTGAGAAAGCTCCACCGCCGTGACGCGCCATTCCCCCATAAGTATCTACGATGATCTTACGTCCGGTAAGGCCGCTGTCCCCATGTGGTCCACCGATCACAAAACGTCCGGTCGGATTGATGAAGAATTTTGTATTCTCATCTACCATATCTGCCGGAAGGATTTCATCAAAAATGTATTTTTTCACGTCTTCATGGATCTGTTCCTGTGAAACATCCGGATCATGCTGTGTAGAAAGTACTACTGCATCAAGGCGGGCCGGAACTCCATTTTCATCATATTCTACTGTTACCTGTGTTTTTCCATCCGGACGAAGATATGGAAGTGTTCCGTTCTTTCTTACTTCTGTAAGACGTCTTGCAAGTTTGTGTGCAAGAGCGATCGGATAAGGCATATATTCTTCTGTCTCATCAGATGCATATCCGAACATCATTCCCTGGTCTCCTGCACCGATTGCTTCCAATTCTTCATCTGACATCTTGTGTTCCTTTGCTTCAAGAGCTTTATCAACACCCATGGCAATATCGCTTGACTGTTCGTCAATTGCTGTCAGAACGCCACATGTGTCAGCATCAAATCCGTACTTTCCTCTTGTATAACCAATTTCACGAACAGTATCACGAACGATTTTCTGAATATCTACATATGCATTTGTAGTAATTTCTCCCATTACCATAACAATTCCTGTAGTCGCGCATGTCTCGCAAGCTACACGGCTCATTGGATCCTGCTCCATAAGTGCATCCAGGATCGCATCGGAAATCTGGTCGCACATCTTATCCGGATGTCCTTCAGTTACTGATTCAGAAGTAAATAATAATCTCTCCATCTTTTTTCCTTTCTTTTCTTCTTTGTATCTGCCTCTCTTATCTCTGGAATAATGAAAATCGACAAACAGAATTTCTCTTCTGTCTATGCAAATTTAAAGGTCAGCCCCAAAGGACTGACCTGATATCTCATCATCAATCCTCTTATTGTTCGATTGCTCGCTCAGGTTGGCACCTTCCGGCTTACCGGGGTTGCCGTGGCTTCGCAGGTCCTTTGTACCTCCACCACTCTGAATAAGAGAAAGCGTATTTAATTGTTACCGCTACACATCATAACACTGTCCATAGCTTCCGTCAATATACATTTTGGGAAATATGTTCTATCAAAACAGGAATTCCTGTCTTAACCTACTTTTAACTTGAATTTCTGGATCTCACGTTCTGTAGAAACTCTCTCGATCACTGCGCCGAGACTTCTGAGCTTCTCTTCAAAACGTTCGTATCCCCTCTGGATATATACGATGTCATCTACGATCGTAATGCCATCTGCGGCCATTCCTGCAATCACAAGTGCTGCTCCTGCACGAAGATCCGGTGCACTGACCCTTGCTCCCGAGAATTTATCTACGCCTTCGATAGTCGCTGCATTGCCTTCAACCTTGACATTTGCACCCATTCTTGCAAGTTCTGAAAGATATTTGAAACGATTCTCGAAAATACTTTCTGTAATCGTGCTTGTCCCTTTACAAAGAGCAAGTGTAACACCGATCTGCGGCTGCATATCTGTCGGGAATCCCGGATATGGAAGAGTCTTCACCTGTGTATTATGAAGATCTCCTTTAGACACAACACGCACTGCATCATCAAATTCTTCTACTTCACATCCGATCTCAACAAGCTTTGCAATCGTAGCTTCCAGATGCTTCGGAATGACATTCATAACAGTCACATCACCTCTGGTTGCTGCTGCCGCAAACATAAATGTGCCGGCTTCGATCTGATCCGGAATGATAGAATAATCTGTCTTATGAAGGCGGGATACACCGCGGATCTTGATCACGTCCGTACCTGCTCCACGAATGTTCGCTCCCATACTGTTCAGGAAGTTTGCCACATCGACAACATGAGGCTCTTTTGCCACATTCTCAAGGATCGTAAGTCCTTCTGCCATCGATGCTGCCATCATAACGTTGATCGTAGCTCCTACGCTTACCACATCAAAATAAATGTGCTTTCCGATCAGACGCTCTGCTTCTGCGATAATCTTGCCATGCTCGATATCCACATAAGCACCAAGCGCACGAAAACCTTTCAGATGCTGGTCGATCGGACGGCTTCCGATGTTACATCCTCCAGGGAGAGCAACTTCTGCTCTCTTATACTTGCCAAGAAGTGCTCCGAGCAAGTAATAAGATGCACGGATCTTCTTGATGTAATCATATTCTATATCAAAATTTTCAATGTTGCTTCCGTTGATTCTGACTGTGTGCCGGTCAATACGGTCAACCTCGGCACCAATTCCACTGATTGCTTCCAGCAGAACGTTGATATCGTTGACATCCGGAAGATTATCGATAGTAACTGTCTCATCTGTCATAATCGCAGCTGCCAGAATTGCCAGTGCTGCATTCTTTGCTCCACCGATCTCGACTTCGCCGACCAGCGGATTGCCACCCTTAATAATATACTGTTCCATTTCGCACCTCAATTAACGATTTCTTTCCCTCTGAAATATATCCTGTTCTATACTTCTGTCAAACACTCTATTCATACTCTTTATTATTTCATGAATAAAAAACCTCATACTTTTTATTCTTTCCAGATCTCTCAGGATTTGTATGAAGCTTTTTGTATAATCCTCTATATCACATATCAGTATAACATATTTCTATATTCATTGCAAAATTATTTATCTTGCCTTCTTTATTTTCGTAAAACTTTTGTAATAATTTCTTTAAAAAATTTATTGATTTTCCAAAACTTCCATTACATTTTCAATGGTTTCTTCCAGCTCCAGTCCATCCTCTGAAACAGTAATATCTGCATATTTTTCAAATAATACTACTCTTTCGTCATATAGATCCTTCAGCGTCTGCCCGTCCCGAAGTGCAACTCCCCTTTTCTTTGCATTCTTCAGTCTGGAATTGATAACCTCAAATGACGCATGCAGATAAACAATGGTTCCGATCTCTTTGTAATGCTTCATTGCTTCTTCACAGTAAACTACGCTTCCTCCCGGGGAAATCACCGCATGTTCCGCTTCCACATCACGATTGACCTGATTCTCAATACTTAAGAATCCGTCCAGACCTTCTTCTGCGATAATCTCCCGCAAAAGTCTGTTCTCCTGCTTCTGAATCAGCAGATCTGTATCAATAAACTCGTATCCAAGCCGCTTTGCGATTACCACTCCGACGGTACTTTTTCCAACTGCCGGCATTCCGATAAATATAATATTCTTCATATGTACCCTGGCCCACTCCTTACCGAAACTGTGTTTCAGATGCTGTCATTTTTATATCGGACGATATTATAGCACAAGTCCTGTGCATGAAGCAACTGTTTTTTCCTGTTGCCGCCTGCCTTTTCCTCTTCTTTCCATCAATTCCTGGTACATCAGGATTTCTACGATCTCCCGGATCTGTTCCGGAGTATAGGTCTCTTTTTCCCATTTTTCCTGTTTCATGACCTGTTCATACGCCCTACGACACATCAGGCACAGTTGGAGCTTATCCGGGTACTCATCATAGATCATGCTTCCTTCATATTCCTGGCGGTCGCATTCTTCCTGTATATATGGAAAAATCTTTTTTGCTGTTGCCGGATACATACTTTGCAGGTATTCCCGGTCGCGCTTCTGGATTTTGTCTTCGTCAAATGCGTATGGAATCGGATACATCATATAATAAGGCAATCTCAGGTCCATGTCTGGCACTTCCATTTCTTTTTTCTATGCTTTAGTGTATGCGGTATGGGGGAGTGGGGTTCCTGAGGGTGGGTGTGGAAGGGGGACGATTTTCGGGCAATCCTGTTTCCGGGGCGGATTCGGAATGTAACAGGGAGATAACGGGGAAGGAAGCGGCAAGTGGCGGCACCGGACAGATTCGCCCCGAAATCTGATGATTTCGCGTCTCAGGCTGTCCTCACCAGTCGTGCGGGAGGCACGGCTGGTGTCCACCTCTTGCCGCTTTCTTCTCCTAACTCCCTGTAACGTTCCTGCATATGCCCTGGAAACAGGATTGCCCGAAAATCTGCGTGCTCCAAGACGGGAGGGGTGCCCCGGAACTCTACTCGCGAAGTTGAGTGTTGTTCAGGACGGGCGCCAGGCGGACGTTTGTCCTGTGGCTTGGCAAATGTGCGGTTGAAATTTGTTGATGAAAAGGTTATTTATTAAAATGTTTTTATGAAAAGATGATATTTGTTGTGTGGAAATTACTTTACTAGTTTTTTGATTACCATATAATTTGCTATGAGTAGCAAATCTTTTAAATTATAAAAGGACATATTCTATATTGAAATAATTGGGTTTATGGTATACTGAATTATAGGTATATATTTTTTCATGCTTTACGAGGGAGGACATATATGGATATAATTATCAGACCTGCGGAAACCAGTGATTTTGACAGTGTAGTACATATCCTGAATCAGGTTCAGGCTTTGCATGTGAACTGGCGGCCTGATATTTACAAAGAAAGTAAGGATTTTTTCTCTTTAGATGCTTTTCAGGATGCTTTGGATAAAGAAGCTTTTTATGTTGCCGAATCAGAGCACAGGATTATTGGAATTCTGGAGCTTACATACCGGCATATTGAATTTCCTTCGATGCTTACCCGTGATGTAATTTATATCGATACAATGGCGGTTGATGAAAATTACAGAGGTATGGGTATCGGACATCATTTTTTTGAAATGCTAAAGGACTTAAAAAAAGAGAAACATTTTGATGGCATTGAATTACAGGTAAACGCTAAAAATGTTGCTGCATATGAAATGTACAAAAAATATGGCTTTACAGAAAAATCAATCAACATGGAATTATTATAAGTAGTGAGGTGCAAAGTTATGAATAATGAAATTGTGAATGCTATGGAGGAACTTGAAAACTGGTTGGCTGATCCGGCTGAGCTGGGGCGGAAACCGGCGAAGATTGAGTATACAGCTTCTTTTGAGGATGAGGATGGGATCAAATGTATGATCTTTAAATTCAAGAAATCTTTCTTTGGAAAATGGCTTCTTGGAATCGTCAGTGAATCCGGAACCTTCAGTGAGATGAAGGAATACAATTCTGCCACAGAAACAGAAAATGCAAAAGCATTGCTTCATATTTTAAAAGAATACTGGAAAAAAATGGCAGAAAAAGAGCAGGGATTTATCGAAATTCCGATTGAAAATCTAATCGAATGGGACGAGCCGAATGGGGAAGGTTGTATCGTTTCCGATAAGATCACAAAAGAAGGCTACAAAGTCGGCTACATGCTCCGCGAAGAGCCAACAGAAGGGAATCCGGACAGTGGCTGGAGATTCATGGCTGGTAATGAAGATGACGAATATATGGACAATCCGGATAATCATCATGTCTTTGCACTCAACACCATCTGCAATTACGACAGCGATATTATCCCTTATCTTCATGCCAAAATCGGATCTGCTTTCATACGTGTAGATGAGTCCCATTTTGAAAAATATCATGAATTTAAGCCTATGTTCATCCAAAAGCAATAAATAAGTAAAAATAAACTCTGTTTTTTCCACTGCGCCACAACATCCTCGTCTGCCAATGCACAGGCGTGTGGAAGGTTTGACTTTCCGGTTCCGTTTTGTACTACAGCCATCAAGTCAATGAGACGTACCAGAAAGCCAAACCTTCCACACGCCATCCCATTCGCCACCTACAACTTAATCTTAGCCAGCGCATCCGCAAATGGATTATTCACCGGCTCATCCTTCTGCTGTCTTAAATATTTCTGCACATCCTTCTTGCTGACTCCCGCACCTTCTTTCTTCCGTCTCTCCTGGAACGATGTCAGCTTCTCCTTATGTCCGCAGACACACACAAAAATCTGTCCATCCCCTCTTCCTTTCAGCTGCATCTTCTTGTGACACACAGGACATCTCGCATTCGTTGTCCGTGATACTGTTTCGCGGTATCCGCACTCTCTGTCCTGACAAACCAGCATCTCACTGTTCTTTCCTTTCACTACAAGCATTCTCTTACCACATCGCGGACATTTACTATTTGTCAGATTATCATGCCGGAACGTTCCAGCTCCCGCCTTAATCTCAGAAACCACCTGATCCGTATATTTATCAATATCCTTCATAAAATCCTTCCGCGAAAGCTTTCCCTTCGCAATCTGCGACAAACGCATTTCCCAGTCTGCTGTAAGTTCCGGCTGTTTTAACTCTTCCGGCACAAGTTCCAGAAGCTGCTTCGCTTTCGATGTAAGATAGATATCTTTTCCACGCTTTTCCAGCAAAAAGCTTTTAAAAAGTTTTTCAATAATATCCGCTCTTGTCGCAACCGTTCCCAATCCTCCTGTCTCGCCAAGCGTTTTCGCCATCGCTTTGTCATGGCTTTCCATATAAGCCGTCGGGTTCTCCATTGCTGACAGAAGTGTTGCTTCATTAAAATGTGCCGGTGGCTTCGTTTTACCTTCTGTCAATGACAACACAAGTCCTTTAATCTCCTGTCCTTTTTCCAGTTCCGGCAGTGTCTGTCCTTTCAAACCCTTTCCAGACTCATATGCTTCTTCCTCTTCTTCATCCTCAGCCGAATAGATTTCCTCTTCATAAACAGCCCGCCATCCCTGCGCTTTCACAATCTTTCCAGACGCAAGGAAAGTTTCACCGCCAACCTTCACCGTAACCTGTGTCTGCTCATACTCAAATGATGGATAAAGCACAGCAAGAAAACGCCGCACAACCAGATCATAAATCTTCCGCTCTTCATTTGTCATATGACTCAGATCCACAAACTGCTCCGTTGGGATGATCGCATGATGATCCGATACCTTTGCATCATTTACAAAAGCGAGCTTTCCACTCAGATCCTTTTTCTGCGCTGTCATTGCAAGCTTACGGTACGGTCCTGTACCACACGCCTCCAGACGGTCCTTGATCGTCGGAACAATGTCTTTGCTCAGATATCTTGAATCCGTTCTCGGATAGGTCAGCACCTTATGATTCTCATACAGTCTCTGCATGATATTCAGCGTCTCTTTCGCCGAATATCCAAACCGCTGATTGGCTTCTCTCTGCAGCTCTGTCAGATCATACAAAAGCGGTGCATACGTTTTTTTCGGTGTTTTTTTTATCTCTTCCACTACCGCTTTCTGTTCATCCAGCTTTTTCATCAGTCCGGTCATTTTCTCTTTATCGAATGAGCGATAACTCTTTGACTTCTGATCCTGCCATGTCAGCATAATATTTTGTCCTTTTACGGTCATTCCATAATAACCTTCCGGAACAAAACTACGGATCTTTTCTTCTCTCTTTGCAATCATTGCAAGCGTTGGCGTCTGCACACGTCCACAGGAAAGCTGCGCATTATATTTACAGGTCAGTGCCCTTGTTGCATTGATTCCAACCAGCCAGTCTGCCTCAGCACGACACATTGCAGCATCGTAAAGCGAATCATACTCATGCCCGTTCTTCAACTTTGCAAAACCTTCTCTGATTGCTTTATCCGTTACAGATGAGATCCACAGCCTCTTGATCGGCTTTTTGCTTCCTGCTTTTTCCAGAATCAGCCTTGCTACTAACTCTCCTTCTCGTCCTGCATCCGTAGCAATGATAATCTCATTCACATCCTTGCGGTGAATCTGTGTTTTCACTGCTGCGAACTGTTTTCCGGTCTGCTTTATTACTTCAAGCTTAAATGGAGCCGGCTTCATCGGAAGCACATCCATTTTCCACTCTTTATATTTTTTATCGTAATCTTCCGGATCTGCCAGCGTAACCAGATGACCAAGTCCCCAGGTTACAATATAACACTCTCCTTCAATTGCTCCATTTATCTTTTTCCCACATTTAAGTACGCGCGCAATATCACGCGCAACAGAAGGTTTTTCTGCAATTACAAGTGCCTTCATTCTGTCTTTTCTACTCCTTTTTATTCTTTTTCTGCCACTTCCATCATTGTCTTTAATTTATCCTGCGCTTCGGTCATACACTGGAGTAACAGTGGGTTAAATGTACCGCATTCACCATTCCTGATCATTTCCAGTGCTTTTTCATGCGAAAATGCCTTCTTGTAAACACGTTCACTCACCAGGGCATCGTACACATCCGCCAGCGATACTACTTGTGCCGAAATCGGAATTTCTTCTCCGACAAGTCCGTCCGGATATCCCTTTCCATCATATCTTTCATGATGCCAGCGGCAAATCTCATATGCAAGCTTGAGCAGCTTTTCATTCCGGTACATATCCAGATTATCCAGCATTTGTGCACCGATCAAGGTATGTGCCTTCATAATCTCAAATTCCTCTTTGGTAAGCTTTCCCGGTTTGTTCAGAATTCTCTCGTCAATTCCAATCTTTCCGATATCATGCAAAGCCGATGCTGTTGCAATCAAAAATCTATCTTCCCATGAGAGCTGATATTTTCCTGTCTTTTTCACCAGTTGTTCCAGTAAAAGCTGTGTGATCAGATTGATATGGATCACATGCCGACCGCTTTCTCCGTTTCTGAACTCAACAATCTGACTCAGGATACCAATCAGCATTCGGTTATTTCTCTCTTTTTCGTAAATCTGTCTGGTCACCAGACGGATCAGTCTCCTCTGTTTTGCATATAGCTTGATCATGTTCAGGACGCGTTGATATACGATTTTCGCATCAAACGGGCGGCTGATGTAATCTGAAACGCCCATCTCATATGCCCGTCTGATATAGCTATCTGAATCTTCACTGGAAATCATGATTACCGGAATATCTTCAATCCAATGATTCTGGTTCATCGCAGCAAGGACTTCAAATCCATCTATTTCCGGCATCACAATATCGAGCAGCACTAGTGAAATCCCTGTTCCATACCGTTCCAGTTGTTCCAGACATTCTTCTCCATTAGCCACCTCCAGGATCCGGTAGTCCTCTTTCAGGATCTCTTTCAGAATCTCGCGGTTTATTTCCGAATCATCCACGATAAGGATCTGTTGTTTCAGTTTTTCTGATGCAGAATTTTCTTCCTTTTTCTTTCCATTTTCATCCCATTCTGTGACAACCATATTTTTATAATTTTTAGCTATATACATCTGTCTGTCAGCACTGGCAACAGCATCTTCAATATTGCCTTCGCGGAATATAGCTCCGCCGATGCTGACCGAAAGCTGCATTTTCTCATAATTCGGCACAACCGCATCGTGGATTTTTTCCTGGATCAGTTTCAGCTTATCCTCAAAAATATGCTTCTTAATCGAAGGTAGGATCAGTAAAAATTCATCTCCACCATACCGGATCAGAATATCTGTCTTCCGGATATATTTTTTGATAATGTTCGCAGTCGTTATAAGTGCCGCATCTCCTGCACTGTGTCCATAAGTATCGTTATGGAGCTTAAAATCATCCAGATCGATCACTGCAATTCCGGCTTCATCCTCCATCTTTTTGATCTCTTCTTCAAAAAAACGCCGATTATATATCCCGGTCAGTACATCCGTATATAACTTTTCATTATATCCTGAAAGTTTACTGATCAGCTTCTCATACCCTTCCTGATCAATCTGAATACTCTCATCAAGATTCTGAATCATTTCCATAACATAAGGTCTGCCATCAATCTCAACATAACGCGAGATGACCTGAAATACCTGCGAATCCAGAAATTCAAATTTTATCTTCTGCGTCTGTTCTTTCAGTGCCAGAAGAGAGCTGCAGTTCTTGCATTCCTTGTCTTTTTTCCAGAAAGTGTAACACTGACACGTTTCAGATAAATCTCCTGCATTTATCCGTTTTTCCCGATCCATCAGCATTTTCCCGTCTACCAGTCTGACAACCTGAAACACTTCCCTCAAAGATTCCATCTTTCTTTCCGCTTCCTGCATTGTCATTTGGTCCTGTTTGTTCATCCCTTTATCCTCTCAATTTTATCCTGCCATTCATACTCTTTTTTACGCTATATAATGATGTTGGGGTCAAAAAGTATTTTGACCCCTTTGATACCAGATTGCTACGTGCTTTGGCACTCTCGCAATCCTCAAAAACATTCGTAATCCGCTCATTTTTCTTTGAAAAATGGCTACTTACTCATGTTTTTGGCGGATCAAGAGGTCAAAAATCCTCTTGCAAGCAAGCTTGCATCGGCTTTCTGACCTTATGACCCTGGTATCATCATATAATAAAATTATTATAGGCAAATTCCTCCTTATTGTCCAGTTTTCCTTCATTAAAAAAACCGAAAATCCAACAAAGGATTCTCGGTTTTTAATGCTTTATGACTGAGCTGCTCCAATTCGGGCAACTGCTCTTTTCAGTGCCGCCTCTGCGCGGCGCATATCTGTGCCTTCCTGCTTCGCAGCAATTCTGTCCTCAGCGCGCTTCTTCGCCGCTTCGGCACGTGCCACATCAATTTCATCCGGCCACTGTGCATCTTCTGCAAGCACCGTTACCCTCTCCTGCAGGATTTCTACAAATCCTCCGAGAATTGCCGCTTTCTTAATCTCCCCGTCATTGTGGATTCGCATCACGCATGGTTCAAGAATCGTCGTCAGCGGAATATGCTTTGCATAGATACCAAGTTCTCCTTCAGTACTTACAAATTCAAGGAATTCGCAGTCACCCTCCAGAAACTTCTTTTCCGGCGAAATAATGTTAAGTTTAAATTTATCTGCCATAGGACGTCCCTCCTATTTCACACGGGCAAGCACGTCATCGATATTACCTGCATTCAGGAAATATCCTTCCGGAATATCATCATGCTTTCCTTCGAGGATCTCTTTAAATCCTTGAATTGTCTCGCCAATTGGAACATAACGTCCTTCCAGACCTGTAAACTGTGTCGCAACGTGGAATGGCTGGGAAAGGAATCTCTGGATCTTTCTTGCTCTGGATACGACCAGCTTATCTTCCTCGGAAAGTTCATCCATACCAAGAATTGCAATGATATCCTGCAGTTCTTTGTATTTCTGAAGAATTTCCTGTACTCCACGGGCTACTTTATAGTGTTCTTCTCCGACAATGTGTGGATCCAGAATACGTGAAGTAGATTCCAGTGGATCTACAGCCGGGTAAATACCAAGCTCTGTGATCGCACGGGAAAGTACGGTCGTTGCATCCAGATGGGCAAATGTTGTTGCCGGAGCCGGGTCAGTAAGGTCATCGGCTGGCACATATACTGCCTGCACGGATGTGATGGATCCGTTCTTCGTGGATGTGATACGCTCCTGCAGCGCACCCATTTCTGTCTGCAGTGTCGGCTGATAACCTACCGCTGAAGGCATACGTCCAAGAAGCGCTGATACTTCGGAACCTGCCTGTGTAAAACGGAAAATGTTATCAATGAAAAGAAGTACATCCTTTCCACCTTTATCACGGAAATATTCTGCAAGAGTCAGTCCTGTAAGTCCGACTCTCATACGTGCTCCAGGTGGTTCATTCATCTGACCGAATACCATCGCTGTCTTTTTGATAACTCCGGATTCTGTCATCTCATAGTAAAGGTCATTTCCTTCACGGGTACGTTCTCCTACACCAGTGAATACAGAATAGCCGCCATGCTCCGTTGCAATATTGGTAATCAGTTCCTGGATAAGAACGGTCTTTCCTACACCAGCTCCACCGAACAGACCGATTTTTCCACCTTTCTGATATGGGCACAGAAGGTCAACAACCTTGATACCTGTCTCCAGCATCTCTGTCTGTGTTGCCTGCTCTTCAAAGCTTGGAGCTTTTCTGTGAATCGGTGCGTATTCAACATCCTTCGGAGCCTCTTTTTCATCAATCGGCTCACCCAGTACGTTGAAGATACGTCCGAGTGTTGCTTCGCCAACCGGAACTGAAATCGGTCCCCCGGTTGCTACGGCGTCCATGCCTCGCACCAGTCCGTCTGTCGGTCCCATGGCGATACATCTTACGATATCATCACCCAGATGCTGTGCAACTTCTACCACAAGTTTTCCTCCATCCTTGCGCGTAATCTCAACCGCATCGTTGATCTCCGGCAAGTATCCTTCCGAAAACTTAAGGTCAAGAACGGCACCGATAACCTGGGTAATTTTCCCTATATTTTTATCTGCCATTTTCTCCTCCTTACATACAGAAACCTGTATTTATCCGATCGCCTCTGCTCCGGCAATGATCTCGGTAAGTTCCTGTGTGATCGCACCCTGACGTGCTCTGTTATATTTCAATTCCAAATCATCTATCATCTCTTCCGCATTGCTGGTTGCCGAATCCATCGCCTGCATACGTGCACCGTTCTCACTGGCAACTGCTTCCACAAATGCGCCATACAGAATGCTGCTGATATATTTCGGAACAAGAAGGCTGATTGCCTCTTCCGCTTCCGGTTCAAAGTTCATCGGTGTAAGCTGCGCCTTTGCATCCTCTTCTCCCGCTTCTTCCTGCACCTCTGCCGGAAGGACTTTGATCATCGTCGGAATGTGACTTACCGTATTTTTGAAAAATGTGTAGATCAGATAGATCTCACCAATCTCACCATTTTCAAAATCTGTCAGAAGTCTTTTGGTAATACTCTTCGCATCATCATAGGACGGTTCTTCGATCATCTCTGAATAATCAGCGACAATATCATATCCTTTGTGTTTCAGAAGTTCCAGTCCTTTTCCTCCAATTGCATAGATCCGGATATTCTCCTTCGTAAAGGCTTCGTTTTCAGTCACCATCTTCACTACATTGGAGTTATATCCACCTGCCAGTCCACGATTGGATGTTACAACAATGACTGCTTTCTTCTTCGAATCATCTGCTTTCAGATATGGATGATTGATATTCCCTGCCTTTGCAAGCAGAGAGGTCATTGTTGCATACATACAGTCAAAATACGGCTTTGATTCTTCTGCCCGGGTTCTTGCTTTCTGCAGCTTTACGGTAGAGACAAGTTTCATGGCTTTTGTAATCTGCTGCGTGCTCTGTACACTGGTACGGCGACGCTTGATATCTCTCATAGATGCCACTTTGTATCACCTACCTTGCCTGAAATTGTTCTTTATATTCTCCGATTGCTTTTCTGAGAGCTTCTTCTACTTCTTCTTTCAGCACTTTGTCATTCTTGATAGATTCTGGAATTTCCGGATATTTTGTCTTAATATAATCAAAAAGTCCGCTTTCAAAAGCCAGAATATCTTCTACCGCAATATCAAGAAGAAGCTTCTTAACTGCTGCATAAATGATAATAATCTGGTATTCTACCGGCATCGGCTGGTACTGCGGCTGTTTCAGGATCTCTTTGATCCGGACTCCCTGTGCCAGACGTTCGGAAGTCTCTGCATCCAGTTCCGATCCGAACTGTGCAAAGGATGCCAGCTCACGGTACTGTGCAAGATCAATACGGATTGTACCAGCGATCTTCTTCATCGCCTTGATCTGTGCCGATCCACCTACACGGGATACAGAAAGTCCGGCATTAACGGCCGGTCTGAAACCAGAGTTGAACATCTCTGTTTCCAGATAAATCTGTCCGTCTGTGATGGAAATAACGTTGGTCGGAATGTATGCTGATACGTCACCTGCCTGTGTCTCGATAATCGGAAGTGCAGTAAGTGAACCTCCGCCAAGTTCATCTGAAAGACGGGCTGCTCTTTCAAGAAGTCTTGAATGCAGATAGAATACATCTCCCGGATAAGCCTCACGTCCAGGTGGACGTTTCAGAAGTAAGGAAAGGGTACGGTATGCAGTTGCATGTTTGGACAGGTCATCATAAACGATCAGTACATCATCTCCGTTCTCCATCCATTCTTCTCCCATCGCACATCCTGAATACGGTGCGATGTACTGCAGTGGTGCAAGCTCACTGGCTGTTGACACAACTACAGTTGTATAATCCATTGCCCCAAAGGTCTCCAGAGTCTTAACAAGAGAAGCTACGGTCGAAGCTTTCTGACCGATTGCTACATAAATACACTTTACGCCCTGCCCTTTCTGGTTGATGATCGTATCAATCGCGATCGCTGTCTTACCGGTCTGTCTGTCACCGATGATCAGCTCTCTCTGTCCACGACCGATCGGAACCATGGAGTCGATCGCTTTAATACCTGTCTGAAGCGGTGTATCTACTGACTTACGGGAAATAACCCCCGGTGCCACACGCTCGATCTGACGATGCCTGGTTGCCTGGATTGGTCCTTTTCCATCGATTGGCTGTCCAAGTGCATTAACTACACGGCCAAGCATACAGTCGCCTACCGGAACCTCTACAACTCGTCCGGTTGTCTTTACAGTATCACCTTCATTGATATTCTTATGATCTCCCAGAAGAACAGCACCTACGTTGTCCTCTTCCAGGTTCAGAACCATTCCGTATACTTCTGAAGGGAACTCCAAAAGTTCACCCTGCATTGCATTTTCAAGGCCGTGGACACGCGCAATACCATCTGACACCTGAATAACCGTTCCGACATCCGATACGTTCAGCTCAGAGGAATATCTTTCAATCTGTTCTTTGATCACAGAACTTATTTCTTCTGGTCTTAAATTCATGGAGCGAATCCACCTTCTTTCTACTAATTCTAACTGCTATACCTGAATTTTCTTCAGGCTCTTTGACAGTTCATACAGCTTTGTCTTAATACTTGTATCCACAACTCTGTCACCGATACGGATCACCATTCCGCCGATCAGAGAAGCATCTACCTGATAATTCATCTCAAAGGATTCATATTTTGTCGTCTGAAGAAGCCGCTGCATGACTGCTTCTTTCTGTGCCTCGCTCAGTTCTACTGCTGTAGCGATATATGCAATCCCGATTTTCTTTTCTTCTTTTACAAGTCCGATAAAATATTCAAATACAGAATCTATCTTGCTGTAGCGCCCTTTTTCGATCATCAGCTTCATCAGCTCTACAATCTCATTTGAAACACGTCCGCGGAAAATCGTCTCGATCATCTGCTCTTTGTCTTCACGCATAACTCTCGGATTTCCGAGAATCTTCTGAAGCTCTGCATTTTCTTCGAGGATCACTCCGATACTCTGTACTTCCTCGAATATCTCATCCATTTTTCCGCAGTCACGGGCAGCTTCAAACAGGGCGTCACCATATACCTTTGATACTAGCTTAGCCATGTCTGTTCTCCCATTTCTTTTAATGTCTCTTCGATCAGTTCATCCTGTACACTGGTATCGATCGAAGCTGCTACTACTTTACCTGCCATTGCTGATGCAATGGCGATCATCTCCTGCTTCATATCATCAAGCGCACGCTTCCGTTCCAGTTCGATCTCATTATTGGCACGTGTGATGATCCTTGCTGCTTCTTCTTTTGCTTCTGCAACAATTTCATTTTCGGTCTTCATCGCTTTTTTCCGTGCTTCACTGAGAATAGCCTGCGCCTCTTTATCGATTTCTTTTAATTTCTGTTCGTATTCTTCTTTGTAAACGGCTGCCTCTTTCCGGTCATTCTTTGCTGACTCCTGTTCATCAGCAACTCTCTGCTTTCTGTCCTCCAGAAGTTTTCTTACCGGTTTGAAAAGCAGATATGACAGAAACGTGAACATGACAAGCATACTGAGTGCCATGACACAGGCATCAAAAAGAAGCTGCGCATCCAGATTAAACAAACGTTCCAAGGCGTTGCCTCCTTTCTCTTATTTTACAGGCAAAACCTTTTTTACAGCTTTCCAAGAAGCGGGTTTGCGAACAAGAGAATAAGTGCAATAACCAAACTGTACAGACCTGTTGTCTCTGCTACTGCCTGTCCTAAAAGCATTGTAGACGTGATGTCTGATCTTGCTCCCGGGTTACGTCCTACTGCAGATGCACCATGACCTGCCGCAATACCCTGTCCTACACCAGGACCAATACCTGCGATCATCGCAAGTCCTGCGCCGATTGCTGAACACGCTAAAACTAAAGCTTCATTTGAAATATTACCCATAATAATTTTCCTCCTTAATCACTGCAAACCTGATACTGTCTGAACTTAGATCCCAGTTTGCTTTTTACTCCGCTGACGGCATCTTGTCATTGATATATACCATCGTCAGCATGCAAAATACATATGCCTGAATTGCTCCCGAGAACACATCGAAATAGATGTGTAGAAATCCCGGCCATGCCCATGCGATCTTATACAGAAGACCATAGATAAGTCCCATGATTACAGTACCGGACAGCACATTTCCAAACAGACGAAGTGAGATGGAAAATGGTGCTGCGATCTCCCCGATCAGATTGATTGGGAACAAGAACGGCAATGGTTTGAACAGGCCTGTAAATGCCTCAATTTTGTTGTATTTGATGTTATTGAACTGAATCAGCACAAATGTGATAAGTCCAAGTGGAAGTGTTACACCATAATCTGCAGTTGGTGGCCGAAGCCCCAAAAGTCCCGAAAGGTTTGCCACAATCAAAAACAAAAACAAAGACCCGATATAATTCCGGAACGCCAGTCCGTTTTTCCCCATGCTTCCTTTTACCATATTGTCAAGCATCTCAACGATAAGCTCGGCAATATTCTGCAGGGTTCCGGGTTTGCCTTCGGCATCGCTCAGCTTAGCTCGGACAACCAACGCAAAAATCAGCAGTAATAACGCTACGATCAATATGCTGACATGTGTAGTGGTGAGCCATAACTCCTGCCCAAATAACTGGAATTTAACGAGACCGTGAATTTGAAAATCCGGCTCCTTAGCTGCCAGCATTCCTAAGCTGTTCCCCACGCGCTCTACCTCCTTTACTTAGATTTTTTGAATTTAGCGAAAAGCTTATGCATAATTGGCTGCAAATATGCCGCAAGCTTTAAACTCATAATTCCTGCAAACAGTGTAAGTACATTCACAATCCGAAGCCAGCTGACGGCTATAAATACTACAACTACAACCAGATATCTTATCGCGTAAGATTTCTGCATGTATCTCTGTGCTTCCTGTTCTCCATAAAGTACCGCCTCATCCAACGAGTTTTTCATATGGATTACCATGAAAACACCTGCAGCCACCCCGATCCAAAGCCCTGCTGTCATTCTCAGATGATCCCCTGGGATAATCAGACATACAATCTGTGCGATTATTCCATACAGAAGCATAGTGATGACCATATCCTTCAGTACGGTATTGTCTGTCTTACTCATGTCGTTTCATTCCTCCCTGCTCAATTTTTGTTTTTGTCTTCCGGATCTTCATTCGCATGTCTCGCAAGTACCCATGCATTGCGCAGACCTGCCAATACACCCACTATCACCAAAGGGATAAAAACTGGAAAAGAAACCTTCTTTTCCAGCCATGTACCAAAAAAAGTGCATAGCAAAATGGGAACCAGTATACTGATGCCTAACTGACTGATGAGTGCAAAGGTTTTATATACGCTTTGTTTATATTTCATGATACTTATCTCCATTCTCTATATCACTCTCCGTTTATTATATCCTTTTTTATGAAATATGTCCACTGGTTTACACACGATTGTATTTTTTCTTATACAATTTCCAAATATTGTCATCGCTTTTACCAATAAATGCCATTAAATGCGTTGATTATTTAAAATATTTTATATAGTCATTTTTTTCACAATAGTAAAAGTGCTGCAAAGCGTTTTTAGCCTTGCAGCACTTTTTTATTCATCCCATTCCAGTCTGTGAAGATGTCCTTCTGTATTCATTCCGGCAAACCCATTCTGCCGGAGCGCTTCATATAACACGATCGCAACCGAATTTCCAAGATTCAGTGAACGGATATCTCCGATCATCGGAATCCGGATGCTGTCTTCCTTGTGGTGACAGAGGATTTCTTCCGGAATCCCTGCGCTTTCTTTTCCGAACATGATATAACAGTCCGGTTCATATTTAACATCCGTATAAAGATTCGGTGATTTTGTAGTTGCCATATAAATCTTCGCTCCCGGATTCTTTTCCATAAAATCCCGGTAATCAATATAAGTCGTCACATCCAGATGCTCCCAGTAATCCATCCCTGCCCGTTTCAGGTTCTTTTCATTTAACCGGAAACCAAGTGGCTCGATCAGATGAAGTCTGGTATTCGTCGCCACACAGGTCCTTCCGATATTTCCGGTGTTTGCCGGGATTTCCGGTTCAAAAAGTACAATATTAAGCATTTGCATTCTCCTTCATTTCGTAAATTCGTGCCAGTTCGTCCGGTGCCGGTCTGTCGAGAAATCTTTTTTCTCCCCCACTCCAGATGATTCTCTCGTTTCCTTCTGTTGTGTGTCCGATGATCTCTGCCGGAATACCTTCCCTTTTCAGTCTTTCCTCTAGTTCTTCACCCTTCGGTGTCACCATAAGAACCGCTCCTGTACTGGTAAGCTGGTAAGGATTCAGATGAAATACTTCACAGACTTCAATCGTTTCCTGACGTACCGTCATTTTCTTCATCTCTACCGAAAGACCAATTCCTGCACCTTCTGCCATATCCCAAAGTGCTGCAAGAATCCCTCCTTCTCCGATCGGATGCATTGCTGACACCCCGTTCCGGCCGGCAATCTCCATTGCCCTGTCACTGAAAATTTCATCTCTCATATCTTCCAACTTATTTAAGAATCCTGGCGCAAACCGCTCTGCCAGAGCCGCCCCTTCTTCCCGTATGATCCGTAAGGTTCCTTCCATACCAATCCATTTAACCAGGACAATCTCTTCGCCTGCTTTTGCCGATCTGCTTGCAAGCAGCTGTTCTTTTTTTGCCTCACCGTGTGCTGTTACATGAACAATACTCGTCTGGATTCCATTTACACTTTGCGCATCTGCAAAGAAAACCCTGAGACCTTTTTCTTTACATATCTCCGAAATCTCCACCATCATCGCTTTCAATCTGGACTCATAGGCAAACGTCGGGAGCATGATCCGGACACTGATTCCATATGCCCGCGCTCCTCTGGAAGCCAACTGATCCACTGCCTGCGCTATGGCAAATACTCCAAGATCTTTTTCATTTCCGGCTAATGAAACATCCGTTGCGATTGTGATCCGCTCTTCACTTTCATCTGCTATATAACAGGTTTCCTCCTGTGACGGTCTTAAAAAATCTATACCTTCTATATTATTCTGTATCTGTTTTAAAACCGAACGCCGATAGACGGTCTGTGACACTCTTCCTGCTTTCATACTTTTATCCTCTTTCTGTTCTGCCATTCTTTCCAACAGCCGCCTGCTTTTTATTACTTAAGTGCAGATGCCTTGCTGATCGCCGCATTAATCTTCTCCTGATCCTGGGTTGCAATTGCTTCCTCCACCAGCTTAGTTGCCTCTGCATTATCTGATTTTGTCCCGACTTTCACGGTAACATCAGAAGTCTGATAGGTGCTGTTATTGATTACTTCCCGGCTGACCTCTTCTCCGTTTTCATAGGTAACTTTCCAGAGCCTTGCCGTGCTTCCATCCATTCCGGCTCCCTCTGTTTCCTGTGAGCCGACCGCACTTTCCGTATCTTCTACATACTTTTTCGTATACTCTGTTGTCTCCAGAGTCTCACTTTCAAATTCCACGGAATGTCCTGCAGCTCTGGTATCTTTTCCGTAAATATAAAAACCAAGCTGGTTATTGCCATCAATATATCCTTCGATCAGGATCGGTGTATCGTAATTATTGACAAATTTAAAATCACTGATTCCTTCCGCTATCATTGCATCCCTTGATGGTTCTACATAGCTGACACTCATGGAATGCGGTGCACGCCGGGTGACCTCCAGTTCCGCATAAAGAACCGCATTATAAAGCGTCGTAGATACCTGACACAGGCCACCTCCGATACTCTCTACAATCTGTCCGTTCTCATAGGCACTTCCTGCCACATAACCATTCTCTTCTGTGTAAGGAAGTGTGGCCTGTTCCACTGAAAATTCTTCTCCCGGCATAACAACAGTTCCGTTGATCAGCTCCGTTGCACGCCTGATGTTCTGCACGCGGTCCCCCCATCCGGCGTCTGTCGTATAAGAGCCAAGCTCATCCTGCAGGGATTCCAGATCTGCCATTTTGATCGTCGGCTCTTCCGTATCCAGCTTTAACTCTACTTCTGCGTCCTCGTAATTCCATTTTTTGTTCATGAAATTCTTAATCTTCTTCACAGATTTATCTACATCAACCGTATAACCTTCTGCTTCATCCGTCAGATCGAATCCGCTTCCGTTATAGGATGCCGATGCATTGACCGCTTTCTGTTCCAGCGGAACCGCACGTTCCTGGATCAACTCTCTGAGTTTTGCTTCATCAACTTTAAAGCTTTCATCTATGACATATTTCTTCTTATCTAAATTATGTATCTTCCGATAGCGACTCCAGATGCTTCCATTTTTTCCGTATCCGACCGCCTTTTCTGCAAGCTTATCAATATTTTCTACTTCCGCTCCCATTTCCTCGATTGACACATCTGCGCCCTGATCTTTTACCTTCAGTACAAGTTGCTTGTTCCGATAATCTCCAAGTGTATTGTTTACCGCTTTCACTGCTTCTTCCTTGGTCATCCCGGATACATCTGTCTTCCCTATAAAAACATTTTTGCAGATATGTTCCTCATCTACCTTGCTCACATACCGCCATAATGTGAACTGAATCACGGAGAAAATAATCACGATGGCTGCAATAACCGTAATCCCCACATGCAGATTTCTCTGTCGGATACGCTTTTGTGCCTTTTCACTTAACTCTCTCTTTTTCTTTCGTGCCGCCATCAAAAAAATCCTCCTGATTTTATATGATATATGGAATAATTGATGTTGCTACCATTGCAACAATAACAACAAGAATAATCACTGCCGCTATCTTCCGTGTCTGTTTTGGATTAAACACTTTTTTTCACCTCAAATCACACATTTGTTTTCATTCTATACTCTTTCATTTCTTTTTTCAAGATATCCATTACTACTGTCAGATGTTACTGTTTGCATAATTCCCGGATTTCTTCTGTAACACAAAATACCTTTGCCTGATGATCCAGTGGGTTCCGGTTCTGGTAGTCAAACAGAAGCACACATTCTTCCTCCTTCATATTCCCCAGAACATCATAAGAAAATCTCTCGATGTGCGTCATTTTTCTAATCTGCCGTTTCTCCATATTTTCGTAATTTTCCAGATAACGCCTCTCTTCATCCTCACGGTCATAGAACAGGCGGAACTCTTCTTTGGAAATCCGCTCATCGCCTGCAAATAACGGACGGCTCTTTGCATTCTCCCTCAGATAAAAGTCCAGTGTCAGAAGCTGCTTATACGCCTCACATCTTTCTGCATCATAAAATCTTGCAAAATCATACAGGATCTCATATCTTGCCGTGCGTGCATGACTTAAAGTATCCAACCCATTTTCTTCATAATACTCTGCCAGCTTTTCAAAAAGCGTAAATGGTCTTTTAAAGTGTCGGATCAGATAAGGAAGCGTGTAACAGAACTGCCTGCTGTTATAGTAGGTCTCCACCATTTCCTCGATCCCTTTCAGGCGCAGGGTATCCTCATATGGAAGCCACTTTGTATACAAAACTTCATACGGTGGCATTCCTTTATAAACCAGTCCGTAATCGTCTTTCTTCTCTTCCATATAAGAACCCTTCAGTACTTTCAGAAAACCAAGCTGCAGCTGCTCCGGTTCCAGTGCATAAACATCATCAAAGGATTTCCCAAAGCTTTCATAATCTTCATACGGCAATCCTGCGATCAGATCCAGGTGCTGATGTACATTACCATAAGAATTGATTCTCCTTACCACTTCTGCAACCTGTTCAAATTTCATTGTCCGGTGAATCTCACGTATCGTATCCAGGTTGGTAGACTGCACACCGATTTCCAGCTGGATCAGCCCCGGTCGCATGGTTTTTATCAATTCCATTTCTTCTTCATTCAAAAGGTCTGCCGCAACCTCAAAATGGAAATTGGTAATGCCGTTATCATGCTCTTTGATATAACGCCAGACTGTCATGGCGTGATCATGTTTGCAGTTAAATGTACGGTCTACAAATTTAACCTGAGGTACTTTATGATCGATAAAAAATTGCAGTTCTTTTTTTACCAGTTCCAGATCACGGAACCGCAGACACTTATCTATAGAAGAAAGACAATAACTGCACGAAAACGGACATCCACGGCTTGTCTCATAATAAATAATCTTATGTTCAAAAAGCTCCATGTTCTCATATACAAACGGAACCTTACTCAGATCCATGGTCTTGCGCCATTCATTTTCCACAATCTGCCCGGTCTGTTCCCGGTATACGATTCCTTTCATATTCTGAAGTCCGTCCGCTGTCTTGTCCTGATAAAAGTGTAAAAGATCGCAGAAAGTCTGCTCCCCTTCTCCTTTCATGACGCCATCCACTTCTGGCAGACGCTCCAGCACCTTTACTCCATCATAAGATACCTCCGGTCCGCCTATCCAGATGATGATCTGCGGCATCACTTTCTTGATCTCCCTGCAGATCTCTTCAATATAAGTAAGATTCCAGATATAGCAGGACAGACAGAGCATGTCCGGCTTCCTTTTGTAGATATCCCGCAGAATCTCATCGAGCTGCTGATTGATCGTATATTCTCCAATACTGATCTCATCTGATGTATCACCATACTTTTCCGCATATGCTTTCAGACAGTAGACTGCCAGATTGGAATGTATATATTTCGCATTGACTGCACCTAAAAGTACTTTCATATCGTTTCCTTTCCGTTTCCAAAAAGTTTTATCTTTAGTATCATACTCCATTTTCAGATTGGCGTAAACCAAAATGATAAAATAAAATCTCCTCAGATACATTGACATTTTTACAAAAACACGGTAAAATAATGTTCTGTGCAGCCGGGGTGCTAGCGGTACCCTGTACCTACAATCCGCTATAGTGGGGGTGATGCTGTGCCGAGGGCTTTACTTGTCAAAGCTGCCTCTGGTTTGTGGCGTTGAGATTTGGGTCTTACGCGGCGGGACTCTGTGAACCGTGTCAGGTCGGGAACGAAGCAGCACTAAGCAGAACCTCTCGGGTGCCGTAAGGTAGCCTGGGTTGAGTTTACAGCCAGAGTAACGTTTGGTAGGCTTTAGTTCGACGCACAGCGCACAGAAAAAAAGAAATTACAAAAGCTACGGATTTTGTTTCCGTAGCTTTTTTCATGCAAAAAAGCCTGCCTTTGACAGGTTCTTCGATTAAGGATTTTCTTCCGGCATATTTGCTGATTCCTGTTCTTTCTTTTTCATCTTCTGCTTCTTGCGCAGTTCCTTGAAAAAGCTCTTCATCATCTGTGAGCATTCTTCTTCCAGAACTCCTGTCGTAAGCTCTGCCTGATGATTAAACGCTTCCACCTGTAGAAGATTCAGGATGGAACCGGCGCATCCGGCTTTCGGATTCATACATCCAACAACCACTCGTGGAATCCTTGCCTGTACAATGGCTCCGGAACACATCTGACATGGTTCCAGCGTTACATATAAGGTGCATTCTTCCAGCCGCCAGTCACCCATTACCTTACTTGCCTTTTTGATTGCAGAAATTTCTGCATGTGCAAGGGGATTCTTATCCGTTGTCCGCCTGTTGTATCCTCGTCCGATAATTTTCCCCTGATATACGATCACACAACCAATCGGTACTTCCTCAATTTTCCATGCTTTTTTCGCCTGACGGATCGCTTCCTTCATGTATTTTTCGTCTTCGGTCAATATCTGCCGCATCTTCCTTCTCCTTTACTTCTTTTCGAATCACTGCCCCTACCGGTCTGCACCAGTAACCGAAATGTTCCTCATCTTCAATCTCATATTCTTCCAGATCCAGTTCACCATCAGACGGCTTCATGAACTGATTGAATCCAAATGCTCCTGCCGCCCGCTGCTCGCCTGAAAAATAAAGTCCCGGAACCCCAATCCAGCATTTCCCTTCTTTTTCAAATGATACCAGATGATGGTAATTATAATATCCATGGAGCAGAAAATGATTATTCGCAAGCTTCCATTCCTTCCGCGGAAGTCCGGCAAGCTCCTGACGGGTGATTTTATAGATGATATCCTTTGTGGTTTTTGGTGGTAAATCTGAATTTGCGTTCTGAGAGTTTCTTTCTTCCGGCACATTTGGGTTGCTTTTCGATTTCCTAACTGCATCTGTGTTTTTAGATTGTTCTGAGGTATCCTGTTCTTCTATATTCTCAGATTTTCTCTGGCTTGTTTTCTCCTCAAGTATTTTCTCATTTCCTGGCTTCTCGTATTTTTCATTGCTTAGCACGTCTCCGCCATTTGCAATTTTTTTATTTTTCCCCGATTTGTTTAGCTTCCATTCTTCTTCCGTAATCATCCTGCTAACATCTACCGGTCTCGCCTCATCCCAGACTGCTCCATAATATCCTGCATCCGCTCCGTTTTCAGTCCGCAGGAGCATCCCTCCAATCCTGCCAAATCTTTCGGTTCCACCGACATCTCCCGCTGTATAGCTCAGCTTATAACCAAACGCTGCCTGCACCCCTCTGATCTCTCCCATTAAGATCCCTATGCACTGTCCATCCTCTTCATAAAACAGATAAATTTCCAGTGTACGGCCTCCCGCTACGGGAAATCCTCTCCCATAAATCTGGACCACGGCCGCCTCTTCCTGCTCAAGAACCTTTACAAAACCTGTATTTCTTGTCCTTTTTCCATTCTGATATTCATATAAATACCGGATAAAGCTTTTCATAATCTAGCACCTGCACCTTCCTTCTAACTGCCTGTTCTAAACTATTCTGACTTTCCGGTAAAAATTACCATTTTTAAAAAATCAGAGCGGAATCTTCCGCTCTGACAAATAACTCATTGATTAATCCAGATAAATCGGTGGCTCGTAGTCTTTTCCCATCGTAGCTTTCTTTCGCTCTTCCACCCCAAGGAACGCCCACTCTGTCATGTCTGTCCACTTGTGATCTTTTCGGTCATATACCTGTACATAACCGATTCTGTGTGGATGCATACGCACACTGTTTGTCCGATACTCATGTCCGGTATATGGGTTCACATCTCCATTTACCAGATCTTCATCAATATCCTCCCGACGCTTGATCGGCTGGAAATCTTGCGGCCATCCGGAAGATTTCTTTTCCTTTTTCGGAGTAATCAGCTTTGTAAGTTTTGAAAATGGTGATTTTTTCTCCTCATGAACATCTTCAGTTTCCGCATCTTCTACTGCAGGAGTTTCCTCTTCCTGATAGGTTTCCGGCTGATTCTCTTCATAATAAGCCGGCTGTTCCTGGTACGCTTCCTCCTGCGGTTCTGCCTCTTCCTGGTAAGCAGCTTCAGAAGTTTCCTCCGGAATCTCCTCACCCCCGGCTTCTTCAACCGCTTCCGCTTCTACTTCCTGTTCGGGCTCCTGCAATTCTTCTTCAATCTGTTCTGCGTCTTCTGCAGATACTTCCACATCATCTTCTGCCGGTTCTGTGTACGGCTCTGTTTCTTCTTCAGTCAGAATATCCTCTTCCAAAGTATCTGAATCCGCAACGCTTTCTGTCTCCCTGGCAGTCTGTTCTTCTGCATCAAGATCCAGTTCCATCTGTACAGCTTCTTCCTTCGGTTCTGCTGTGGTCTCTTCAAGTATATCTACAATCTCTCCAACTGTAATATCACGTTCTACATTCTTTTTTGCTTCTTCTCTTGCTGCCTTTCTTTCTTTTTTCGCAGTAAGCTTCTCAAGCTCTCTTCCCGTCGGCATCTCTTCTTCATCCAAAGCTTCCTTTTCCGAATCCGCATTACCAAGAATGCTGAGCTGGAACGGGCATCCAAGAATGTCTGCGATCATACGCATATCCTGCTCCTGAAAATTATCTCTGCCAAGCCGCTGTGTCAGATTCTGACGGGACATCTTTTTCCCGGTTCTTGCTTCGATTTCTTCTGCAAGCTCTTTAATTGTCATATCTTTTCTGCTTAAGACAATTTTTACCTGCTCCCCGAATGTGAGATTAATCATGTATTTTTCCTCCTTTTCTCCCCGTATAAATATATCTTCTTTCTAAATACAGACTTATTGCTTTGTTAACTTAAAACTTTCTTGATAAAGGAATCTTTTTCACTTATCTTTTATTCTAGCAAATGACATTTTATCCGTCAACACCTAATAAATGCGCGAATTTTTTGTATTTTTTCAAAAAATAATTTGACAAATCAAAATCAGTCGCTATAATAAAGCGTATCAAGAACGATGGCGTTCCCTATTATCCGGGGAACGCCTTTTTTGTTTTTTCTTTTAAATCGAGAAGGAGGGAATCAGTTATGAAAAAACTAGAAATCATTATCCAGCCGGAAAAACTGGAGGCTCTGAAAGCAATCCTGGATGCTTCCAATGTCAGCGGTATTATGATCAGTAACATTATGGGATATGGTAATCAGAAAGGACACAAACAATTTTATCGCGGTGCTGAATACAGCGTAAATCTTCTTCCTAAGATCAAAGTAGAAACTGTTGTTGAACCGGAAGTTGCAGAACCTCTGATCCGGAAAATTGTCGAAGAAATCAAAACCGGTGCGTACGGCGATGGTAAAATTTTTGTTTACGAAGTACAGGATGCTGTAAGAATCCGTACCGGCGAACGTGGCTCTGCTGCTCTTTAGCTAAAAATATATGTGAATTAGAATAGTGTTGAATATCGTTATCAAAGAGGATAACTACAAATGAACTGCCTGTAGATCATTCATTGTAGCTATCCTTTTTATTTGAAATGGAGGATGTTAAATATGGGATTATCTGATTTAATTGCAGGCGGAATGGATGCAACCGCCGCCACTGAACTACTGCTTAATGTTGTCTGGACAATTGTCGGTGCAACTCTTGTTTACTTTATGCAGGCTGGATTTGCAATGTGTGAAGCCGGATTTACCAGAGCAAAAAATACTGGAAATATACTGATGAAAAATATGATGGACTTTGTACTTGGAAGTTTGTTCTTTTTCATCTTCGGATTTGCGATCATGCACGGAACCGACTGGAATGGTATCATCGGTATAAAAGGGTTCTTCAATCCTACAACACTTGCCGATGCCGACGGACTTTTCAACGGACTGCCAATCGGAGTCTTCCTTATTTTCCATACAGTATTCTGCGCCACATCCGCTACTATCGTATCCGGTTCTATGGCAGAACGTACAAAATTCCTTGCTTACTTATTATATAGTGCAGCAATCAGTATTTTTATTTACCCGGTAACCGGCCACTGGATCTGGGGCGGTGGATGGCTCGCTCAGATGGGATTCCACGATTTTGCAGGTTCCACAGCAGTCCATATGGTCGGCGGTATCTGTGCACTTGTTGGTACCAAAATCCTCGGACCTCGTATTGGAAAATATGATAAAGAAGGGAATGCCCGTGCGATTCCCGGACACAACCTTTCCATTGCAGCTCTTGGCGTATTTATTCTCTGGTTCTGCTGGTTCGGTTTCAACTGCGGCTCTACCACAGCAGCTTCCACAAACCTCGGTGATATCGCAATGACAACCAATCTTGCCGCTGCTGCCGCAACACTTGCAACCCTTGTTGTAACCTGGATCCGCTATGGAAAACCAGATGTATCCATGACATTCAACGGTTCCCTCGCCGGACTCGTAGCAATCACCGCCGGATGCGACACCGTCAGCAACTACTCTGCAATCATCATCGGACTGATCGCTGGTATCCTCGTCGTATTCTCCGTAGAATTCTTCGACAAAGTAGCCAAGATCGATGACCCGGTAGGTGCGATCAGTGTCCACGGCGTATGCGGTTTCACAGGCAGTATCCTCGTCGGAGTCTTCTCCCCGGAATACACCCTCAAAACCCAGGTGATCGGTGTCCTTTCAACCGTAGCCTACGTCCTCGTAATGGCAATCATCGTATTCACCATCATCGATAAAACCGTAGGTCTCCGCGTCACCAAAGGAGAAGAACTCGACGGTCTCGATATCCACGAACACGGCTGCTCAGCATATGCGGACTTTAACTTTCGTTTATAGCCGGGCGAAGTAAAATAAAAAAATACAGTCTCTGGGATGCTTGCATTTCAGAGGCTGTATCTTTTTATTTTAATGAGCGGCTACGCGACTGAGGAAAGTTGCCAGACTTTCCGAGGTTCGCCCGGCGGATGGCTTGTACTACTTATATCATTCTACCACTTCTTATTCTTCAGCACGATCGCCGATTTCTTACCCATCATCAGTGAAATATTTCCCTCTTTCACGATATACTCTTCGAATTCTCCAATATACCCATCTTCATAAGAATACATCACTCGCGCCATATTATGTCCTTCGGCAACTTCTGCCTGCCATACCGGAACCCTTACTTCCTTCAGATGATCGGAATTATTGATAATAACCACGATCTGCTCATTCCCCCAGAATCTTCCATAGGCCAGAAGATCCGGTTCTGCTTTCAGCATCTTGATTGACCCCTTTCTGAGAGCCAGAGACTTTCTATGGATTTGGATCATCTCACGGTAGAAATTGATCAGATCCCGTTTTTCTCTTCCCCACGGATAAGTTCTCCGGTTATCCGGATCCGTGAAACCACAAAGTCCTGCTTCGTCTCCATAATAAAGGGTCGGTGCTCCCGGCCAGGTCATCTGCATGATGATCGCTTCCCGCATAACTGCAAGGCTTACCCCTTCTTCTGCCGCACGCGACCCAAGCTGTCCCACACGGCCAACCTTGTGGTTGGTACGCGTCAGAAAACGGGAATGGTCATGGTTTGACAACTGGTTCATCGCCGTCTGAAGTGACGGTGTCATCATATTTGCCATATGATGCTTCATCGCATTCATAAAATGGTCTGCATTTCCGAGAAGATCGCCGCGATATTCATCACTGTGTTTCTCCATCCCGGTCAGAAACCAGGTGACCGGCTCCATAAATGCATCGTAATTCATAACGCTGTCCCATTCATCGCCCTGCAACCAGTCACTCGGATCTCCATAGTGCTCGGCAAGGATCAGTGCATGTGGATTTGCTTCTTTTACTGCCTTACGAAATTTCTTCCAAAATTCATGATTGTACTCATTGCTTCTTCCAAGGTCTGCCGCAACATCCAGTCTCCAGCCGTCTACATTATACGGCGGTGAAACCCATTTCTTTGCGATACCAAGAACATACTCTTCCAGCTCTTTTGAATCTTCATAATTCAGCTTTGGCAGCGTATCGTGTCCCCACCAGCCGTCATAGCTTCCATTGCCCGGCCATTCATTCTCCCCGGTACGATGGAATAGAAAATAATTCCGGTACGGACTCTTCGGTGACACAAAAGCACCTACTTCATAACCATCGGCGCTCTCGTAGATCAGCTCTCTGTCCAGCCATTTATTGAAAGAACCACAATGGTTGAAGACGCCGTCAATGATGATTCGCATTCCCCTCTTATGGAGTTCTTCTACCAGCTTGATGAACAGCCGGTTACTTGCTTCCAGATTCTCTTTTCTGGTAGTTCTTGTCCGGTAACGGTCCGCATGGATATTGTTATTTTCTCCCGGATCCAGAAGCCTTCCTTCATCGACTTCAATTTTACCGACATGCGGATCAATATAATCGTAATCCTGTGTGTCATATTTATGATTAGATGGTGATACAAATAGTGGATTACAATAGACAACTTCTACTCCAAGTCCATGCAGGTAATCCAGTTTATCAATGATCCCCTGGATATCTCCTCCGTAAAATTCCCGTACATCCATCGGCTGCGGATCCCGGTACCAGTCATCTACATGATGAACCTGCTCTCCAATATAAAAGTACTCTCCCGTCTGTACATCATTATCCGGGTCGCCGTTACAGAAGCGGTCTGTATAAATCTGATACATGACCGCTCCTTTTGCCCAATCCGGTGCCGTAAAGCCTGGCACGATTTTAAAATCATAATAATCCACAAGTTTGCTCTCTGCTCCCCATTTGTTATAGTAGCAGATCTCATTTCCTGATCTGATCTTAAAATGATACCGGAATGGTTTATCTTCTAATTTGTATTTCACTTCATAAAAGTCAAATGCCTTATTTGAGATTACTTTGTTCATTGGAATGCATAGTTCGCGGTTTTCCAGATAGACTTCGTCTACGTCGTGAGCTGCTGTACGGAACCACAACTGAAGTTCATCTCCTGCCTCCGGTTCCGGCGGACTCACATACGCCTCTGTTCCATCACAAAACAATGCTTCTTTTTTCATAATCTAGCCTCTATTCTTCAAATAATGCTTCAAATTCTTCTCTTGTAATCTTCTCTTTTTCAAGAAGCAGATCTGCACATTTATAAAGAACAACTTCATGCTCTTTAATAATGGTCTTTGCACGGTCATAACATTCGTCAATGATCCGCTTCACTTCACTGTCGATCGTTGTGGCAACCTGTTCACCATAACCTCTGGAGGTATGACCAAAATCTCTTCCGATAAATACTTCATCATTATCATCTCCATAGCTTACAAGACCAAGTGCTTCCGACATACCGAACTTCGTTACCATGGATTTGGCGTATGCTGTTGCCTGCTTGATATCCTGGGATGCCCCGGTTGTAATATCATCAAAGATCAGCTCTTCTGCCACACGTCCACCAAGTGATACGGTAATATCCTGCAACATCTTTCCTTTGGTATTGAACATCTCATCCTTTTCAGGAAGCGGCATCGTATATCCGGCTGCCCCCACACCGGTAGGAATGATCGACACACTGTACACCGGTCCTACATCCGGAAGTACATGGAATAAGATGGCATGTCCTGCTTCATGGAATGCAGTGATCTTCTTCTCTTTATCCGAAATCACACGGCTCTTCTTCTCTGCACCGATTCCGACTTTTACAAATGCTCTGCGGATATCCTCCTGCTGCAGATACACTCTTCCATCCTTCGCCGCAAGGATCGCAGCCTCATTCAGAAGATTTTCCAGATCAGCTCCGGTAAATCCTGCCGTTGTTCTTGCAACCTGTTCCAGATCCACATCATCCCCGAGCGGTTTGCCCTTGGCATGAACCTGAAGGATTTCCAGACGTCCCTTTACATCCGGTCTGCCAACCATGACTTTACGGTCAAAACGTCCCGGTCTTAAGATCGCCGGATCAAGAATATCGACACGGTTGGTTGCTGCAAGCACAATGATTCCTTCGTTCGCGCCAAAACCATCCATCTCTACGAGGAGCTGGTTCAGCGTCTGTTCTCTCTCATCATGTCCGCCGCCCATACCGGTTCCACGACGTCTTGCCACGGCATCGATCTCATCGATAAAAATAATACAAGGTGCATTTTTCTTGGCATCCTCGAAAAGATCTCTTACACGAGATGCTCCGACACCGACAAACATCTCCACAAAATCAGAACCTGAAATAGTAAAGAACGGGACACCTGCTTCTCCCGCAATTGCTCTTGCAAGAAGTGTCTTACCTGTTCCCGGAGGTCCTTCAAGAAGAACACCTTTCGGGATTCTGGCTCCTACCTGCGTATATTTTCCAGGACTCTTGAGGAAATCCACGATCTCTGCAAGCTCTTCCTTTTCTTCCTGCAGTCCGGCAACCTGTGCAAACGTCACATGGTTTTCTTCCTGCGTGCTCATCTTTGCCCTGCTCTTTCCGAAATTCATCGCTTTTGCATTCGATCCGCCCTGACGATTCATCATCATCACAACAAATACCATGATGCCTGCCATCAATATGATCGGAACCAGTGTTGTTGACATCCAGCTATCCTGCGGGACGTTGTCCACACTGTAGGAAATGTCATAAGATTCAAGCAGATCCTCTGCACTGTTGACATCGGATACATGAAGCTGTTCGATGTCATCATTCTTCAACCGGATCTTCAATGTCCCGGTCGGTGCGACTTTGTTCTGCTTGATCTCTACACTTTCTACCTTCTCTTTTTTCAGATCTTTCTGAAAATCCTGATACGTGTATGCTGTCTGCTGCACACCCGACTGGCTCATAAACCAGTACACACCTGCCAGCACCAGAACACAGAGCAGAATCGAAAGACCACTGATTCCTCTTGTCTTATTATTATTCAAAACCTGCTCCTTCCACCTGTTACATCTCTACAATTCCGATGTACGGTAAGTTTCTATATTTTTGTGCATAGTCCAGACCGAATCCTACCACAAATTCATCCGGAATATTAAATCCGACATAATCTACATGTACGTCGCGCACACGACGATCCGGTTTGTCAAGAAGTGTACAAAGCTTCATGCTCTTCGGTCCTCTCTTCCGAAGGATGTCAAGCAGATAATAAAGAGTACGTCCTGAATCTACGATATCCTCAACAACAATTACATCTTTCCCCTCCAGAGACTCATCCAGATCTTTTGCAATCTTAACGATTCCACTGGACTGAGTTCCGTCACCATAGCTGCTGACGCTCATAAAGTCCATTGTTACCGGCACTGTAATCCTTTTTGCCAGCTCACACATAAAGAACACTCCACCCTTTAAAACACAGATCAGATGAACCTGCTTTCCCGCATATTCTTCACTGATCTTTTTTCCAAGTTCTTCAATTCTAGCATTTACTTCTTCTTCCGGAATTAACATTTTCACTTTCTCGGCCATTTAAAGTACCTCCATTTATCGTAATTTCTAATATTTTCGTTGTCTGCTCTGTCACCTGGTATGCCTTGCTCTGCCGGCAGCCCACAATCCATAAAATCTCGCTTCCCTCTGCGATCAGAGGAATTCCGGCACGTTCTGCCGCTGGTATTTTTTTATTGATAAAATAAGATTTCAGCTTCTGCCTTCCTCCGCTTTCATCAATTACAATAAAATCGCCAGCCCTTCTGGTGCGTACAGCGACACTCTGTTTTATTATATCATAATCAAACCATTTCGTGTACGTTTTTTTCGGGATCTGGCATCTGCATTCTTTTTTTTCAAAAATACGGTAGGAAATTTCCCATTTCCCGTAAGTTATCTTTCCCGAAACCTGCTGCAGATCCAGATTTTTCTCTTCTTCTGCCAATTCCGGACTCTTCTTTTTCCTCTTCAGTTCAATTCCTTCATAGGTTCTGCATGCGCAGACTCCATAAGGAAGATCCAGTCTTTTTCCAACCTGTTTTTCAAACAGTCCCTCCAACTTTTCTATATGAACCTGCTCCAGATCTTTTTCATGTCCTGCTACCAGTGCCAATGCTTTCCGGAGAATCATTTTCCGGATTAGCCGTTCCTGTCTGTGATATACCTCTGCATGGATGCAGATTTTTTCTCCATTTTGGTCAGTACAGATCTGATGTGCACTTTCTGTCTGTCGTTCCATATAATCCCAGATCTCCCTAAGCTGATCCATAGACCGGTTCATATGCTCCACGGTTTTTTCATTGATATTTTCTTTAAAATACGGAATCACATGGTTACGGATGCGGTTTCGCATATATGCATCTTCCATATTTGTCGCATCAATGCAGTAAGGCATCTCCCGTCCTTTCAGATAATCCTCGATCTCTTTTCTCCCCACGCAAAGAAGCGGCCGTATATACATCCCGTTTACCGGATATATACCGCCGAGCCCCCGAAGTCCGCTGCCGCGGGCAAGATGCAGGAAAAATGTCTCTGCATTGTCATCCTGATGATGTGCCAGTGCGATCCTGGTTCCTCCCCATTCTTCCGCTGCCTGCTCAAATATTTTCCTTCGTGCAGTCCTTCCCGCCTCTTCTTCTGACATCCTGTATTCCACTGCCATTTTCGGAATATCCACCGATACACTCCTGCATAGGATTTCTTTTTTCTCACACAGTGTCTTTACAAATTCTTCATCAGCTTTTGCCTCTTCCCCACGAATCCCGTGATTCACATGTACCGCAAGCATCTCAAATCCGATCTTTTTTCGCAGCTCTTCCAGTATCAGAAAAAGGCATACAGAATCTGCCCCTCCGGAAAGGCCAACGACAACTTTATCTCCTTTTTCAAGCATCTTCCACTGCCTGATATAGTTCTCTACTTTTTTTAACATGGTAAATTCCTCTCGTCTTTTATCTACTGTAACACATCTTCCAGATTCCCGCCACAAGGACTGTCATATCATCTCCTGCTTTTCCGGCCGCCAGCTCCAGCACCTTATCCAGAATATAATTCGCCAGTTCCTCCGGATTCTCCAGCGGACTTCCCCCAATCATCAGATCCAGTAAATGCTCCTGCTCTCCTGCCGGAAGCGCATCCAGGATCCCGTCCGATACCATGACCACCACATCTCCGGATTCCAACTGTCTGGTTTCCTTTTCACTTTGCTGTCTCTGGATTACCCCCAGCGGAAGACTTTCCGAACGGATATGCTCCACCCCGTCTTTAGTCCGCAGAAATGTCACTGCCGCTCCTGCTTTTACAAACTCACATTTTCCATTATAGAGATCAAAAATGCTCATATCAACCGTAGAAAAGCGAACCTCTTCCCGTCCCATAACAAGAGCCGTATTGATCATGGAAAGTGCAGTTTCCACAGGAAATCCTGCTCCAAGAAGCTCTTCCAGCATTTCTACCAGCATCCCGCTTTCCTGTAGCGCCCTCTCACCAGATCCCATTCCGTCCGACAAGATTGCCGCCTCTTTTCCACCCGGAAGTGTCTTCATAAGAAAGCTGTCGCCAGATATCTTTTGTCCGTTCTTTCCCATTTTTGCCACACCCTGCAGCACATAATATCCCGGTCCTTCCACACATACAATAGTTTCATACTCCTGTCCCAGAACCTGCCTCTCGTTCTGAGCCGGGCACATCCTTCTCTTAGTACATACTGATAAAAGCTCTGCCGCTTTTCTGGTTGGGATACAGTTTCCCTTCTCACTTTTTACCGTTACATGAATTTCATATCTGCCATGCTCATCCACAAAAAAAACGGAACTCAGCATCCGGATCCCTGCCTTTTTGAAATGCTGCGCAACCTTTTTTGCAAGCGGCGGATCCGTAAAAATACTCGCATCCAGATCTCTCGTCACATAGCAGAGCATGTCCGCAAAAGAATCCAGCTGTGCCGCACATCCCTCACGGCTCTGTACCATCTTATTATTCCACACCAGAATCCTTTTTGCCTCCTGGAAAGTTTCCAGTGATTCTCGTAAAAACCGTGGTGCCTGAATACACTCCCTCTGAAGATGCTGTTTCATCTCTTTATTCAGTTCTGCACCATATCCTTCAATCGTACACAAAAGATCATAAAAAAGCTGCCAGTGTTCTGCCTTCTTTCTCTCCAGACACTCCGATTTCCTGCTGCATCCTCTGCACACCTTTTCCGTAATCCGATCATACATTTCTGTCATTTCTTCGGGTGTAAAACACTGCTTTTTCGGCTCCATTTTCAGAAACCTGTCTGCCAGATGCCGAAGCGACACTGCCATCTTATCTGCCTGCGTTACATATGGACTTGTGATCACTTGCTCCTCTCTGTATTTAACCTCCATTTGCCACCACCCTCTAAATTTCTATGAATGAAAAAAGCTTCGGGATATTTTCTTCCCAAAGCTTTTCTTACGTTACTGCTGTGCACGGAACAGAATCTCATTCTCCTTTACAAGTCCCAGCTTCTCTCTGGCGACTTCCTCGATGTATTCATCTGTTCCTACATATTTTTTCAGTTTATTAATTTCTTCTGAGCGTTCTTTTTCCGCATCGATCTGTGTCTGCAGTTCTTCTTCCTGCACCTTATATGCATCATTGCTCTTTTTGAGCGCCATCCCATGTACAATAACCATGCCGCATAATAATATAATAACTGCGGTAATCGCAACAATACTTCTTTTGTGCTTCTGAAGCCCGCTCCCCGGACGCTTTTTCCGGTTCTTCTTTAAGCTTCCCATCTAATCTATTCACCTTTCGCTATCAGTTGATCTTGTATAGCTTCTTACTACTAAACCCATTTAGTCTTCTACAGTGTACCGTTTTTAACCAGATTTATCAACTCTTTTTACTCTTTTTTCACAAATTCGTGTAGAAATCTTTTTGTAAGCTCTTACAAAGACAGCTGAAAGCAGCGCCATCCAGATTGCTCCGAGCGCAATCCCCAATCCGATATACCACCGCAGAACACCATCACTCGTATGATAGATCTGCACAAAGGTATAAACGGAAATCCCTGCCCAGTAACAGGCATCCTCCAGATTGATCAGCCACAATCTGTGAGCAACCAGTCTGCGCAAAACCCTGATCCACAGATAGACTGCCACGATCAGGACACCGGTCAGAATTGCATAACAGAAAACCCTGATCTCTGTTCCGATACCAGACATTTTTTCTCCTCCTACCGAAACAGTTTTGACAACAGATTTTCTCCGGCTTTTACTCCAGAATGGATATCCGAATAAGAAATATTGTCAATATTGCCTGCCAGGTCGACCTCCCCTTTTTCAAGATTCAGCCGGTTTACATGCATGTCCGTACCTTTTACCATCAGCATTCCCTGCTCTGTCTCAAGCAGGATCTCATTTAAATCAAAAGAAAGAACGTCCAGCACTCCCGTTACTGTACCTGTCTTCCGGTTATTGATAACCAGCCTGTGATTCTGAGGTTTTACCAGCTGTCTCTCTTCCATACAAATCCCAACCTTTCCTATACTGTCTTTCTAGTTATTGTATGAATAACATCTGGTAAATATGCCTCGGATCCGCTGCCGGAATGATCTCAAACCACATCTTTTCTGATGTTCCGGAGTTTTAAAGATAACGGAATAAATCTGCCGCCTCTTCTTTTTTAGTCGTATCTCGCAGATCCAGAACCTCTGCCTTTACAGTCTTGGTTCCAAACTGGATCTCAATGATATCACCTTTTTTTACTTTCGTGGAAGCCTTCGCCACCGCCCCGTTGATCAGGACTCTTCCTGCATCACAGGCTTCATTTGCAACGGTGCGCCGTTTGATCAGGCGGGACACCTTTAAAAATTTATCAAGTCTCATTTTGATTTTTCCTTCCCGTAATACGAATAAAGCGCAGCCCTTTTCAGACTGCGCCATTTTTCAAAAATGTTTTACAAATTATGCATTAACAGCATCTTTTAAAGCTTTTCCTGCTTTGAATTTCGGAGCCTTGCAAGCTTCGATCTTCATAGTTTTTCCAGTCTGTGGATTTCTTCCTTCTCTTGCAGCTCTTTCGCTTACTTCGAAAGTTCCGAATCCTACTAACTGAACTTTTTCACCTTTTTTCATTTCTTCTGTAACAACATCAACAAATGCTTTTAATGCTTTTTCTGCATCTTTCTTTGAAATATCTGCCTGTTCTGCAACTGCAGCTACTAATTCTGTCTTGTTCATGACTTACGTCCTCCTGTAAAATATACTCCCGGAACACCCCGGCATTTTGTCTTTTTGCTAGGTTTATTCTGCGTATCCATGCGGTCTGACACGCCCCTTACCCTACATATGTTATATAAGTTTTTACCTTCTTTGTCAAGTCTAAACCCTTAAAATCTAAGAAAACCGAACGCTATACCTGAAACGCAAACAGATTCCGCAAAAAACGCTTTTTTTCTTCTGTCTGTGCGACAGAAAGTGAAAGTTTTTCGACATTTTTTGCAGGAATCCATGCCTTTCCTGAGTGGTAATACGAATTGGTGATCTTCCAGAATTTTTCCGGATAAGCAAGACGGATTGCAAGGTAATCCCGTTCTTTTTTCCCAAGATTATTCACCGAATCATACGCTCTCATCATCCGATATCCAAGCCGTTCATCATAATGATGCTTTTCCATACATTTGCGCAGGAAATAATACAGATCTTCCATCTGAACATCCCGGTGTGCATGTTCAAATCCAGTCACCGCCATGCCTTCCTGACAGACCAGAAGATTATGATAATTATAGTCTCCGTGGACCATATGATTTTCTGCCTCCGCTTCTTTAAAAACACTGTCCAGATCCATATTTTCCAGTATTTTCAGCACTCTGTCTGCCCAAAAATACATCTGGTCATATCCCTTTAAAAATGCGATCTCAAACGGGCTTTTCACACTTCTTCTGCAGACAAATTCCCGAACCTTTCTGAGTTCTCTGTTATGCCTTGCGTACTCCTTGATCACCGGATTTTCTTCTCTTCCTGCAAATCCGTTTTCTTCCCCAGCCAGACGCATGCATAGATGGATCCGGGCAAGATTTTCCGCACCGGCGATCAGTTCATTTTCACGTCTGACATCACACTCACGTCCCTGAAACCATTTCTTTAAGATATAGCCTGTTCCATCCTCGGCTTTACTGACATAAGCATCCTCTTTATTAAGCAGAGGCGTATCTACCCATTCAAATCCATTCGCATTTAACTGCTCATATATTTTTGCAAGCGCGCAGATCCGGCTCTCCTCCATGCGCGTCTCCTTCAAGAGGAGCAGCCCCTTATCTGTATCGCATAAAATAGCACCCCTTACTTTGTGGGTGCCGAATACTTCCATCTGATATTGTGTCAATACACTGATTCCATAATCTTTCATGGCTTCCCCCTGCCGCTTTGTTTTACCGGTCTTTCTAATGTATGCAGGGGGAGACTTAAGTCATGCATGATTTTTGATTATTCCAATTCTTTTATTCTGGCAAGTAAATATTCCCGTGTATTTTTCTCCGGTTCCTCGATCACTTCCTGTAAAAGTGTCTGGAGTGTCTGACCAATTTTCGGTCCTTTTTCAATACCTGCCGCGATCAGATCCTGACCGTTTACTTTTAGTTCTTTTAAAGAAACACATTGCTTTTTCTCCAGAATCTCCTGGTAGCACTTCTCGATACCAGCCAGATTTTCCAGCTTCTTATCACGCTGATAATCACTCTGTGCCAACGTATCAGCCATCCGTACCTTCATATAATACGGGAACAGTTCCGCACTGATCCGGTTCATTGCGCGGCGTACATGCTTCATCATTGCAGGCATCCGGTCATCATGATACAGCACCAGCTTTGACACCTTACGCAGTGTATCATTATCGAATTTCAAGCGATGCATGATCGACTTTGTGAGTTCTTCGCTGACGTATGCATGCCCTTTAAAATGTGCCGTCCCATCCGGATCGACCGTCTTTCGTGCCGGTTTCCCCGTATCGTGAAACAGCATTGTAAGACGCAGCACTTTATCTGCCGGAATATTCATCAGCGCATGGATCGTATGCTCACCTACATTATAACAGTGATGCGGAGTTTCCTGTGTTGTTTCCATCATTGCATCGAATTCCGGGAGGATCACCTTTGTGATCCCAAGCTCATATGCATCCAGGATCTTTTCCGGATGATCGGAGACCAGAAGCTTTACAAGCTCTGTCTGAATACGTTCTGCACTGATATAGGAAAGATTTGGTGCAAGTTTTCGGATTGCCTGTCTGGTCTCTTTCTCAATCTCAAATCCAAGCTGCGCCGAAAAACGGATCGCCCTCAAAATCCGCAGGGCATCCTCCGAAAAACGTGCCTCAGCATTTCCCACACAACGGATCACACCTTTTTTCAGATCCTCCATCCCATGAAACAGATCCACCAGTCCATCCTGTTCATTGTACGCCATCGCATTGATCGTAAAATCTCTGCGCAGCAGATCCTCTGACAGACTTCTGGTAAACTGCACTTTACTCGGATGCCGGTTGTCTTCGTATTTCCCGTCAATCCGGTATGTCGTCACTTCAAATCCTTCTCCATTTAAAAGCACCGTAATCGTTCCATGCTCGATTCCGGTGTCAAAAGTTCTGGCAAATAATGACTTCGTCTCTTCCGGCGCTGCCGATGTTGTGATATCCCAGTCACCCGGCACACGTCCGAGAAAAGAATCCCGGACGCAGCCGCCGACTGCATATGCCTCAAAGCCATGTTTTTGTAATGTAGTTATAATTCGATTCACCTTTTCAGGTAACTGAATTTTCATATACATTCGCTCCTAGTATGCTTTTCCAAAATAAACAACATGTTTAGCCTGTTTGCCACAGAAAATACAGGTATCTCCGTCTTTTACCTGATCCTCTTTGCAGATACAGCGGGTGGTTGCTCCACCTGTTGCTGCCTTGATCTCATCTTCACATTCTGCGCTTCCACACCATTTTGCTTTGATAAATCCACGTTTGGTGTTGAATTTTTCATTCATTTCATCCATGGTTTCAGCAAAATCAATGTGGCTGTCAAGGAATGCTTTTGCACGGTCATACATATCCTTCTGGATTGTTTCAAGGATCTCGCCAAGTTTTGTCTCGATCTCATCTAAAGAAACAACGATCTTTTCTCTTGTATCACGACGTACAACAACAACCTGGTTCTGTTCGATATCCTTTGGTCCGATCTCGATACGTGTCGGGATACCAAGCATTTCCTGCTCACTGAATTTCCATCCAGGGCTCTTCTCAGAATCGTCGATCTTCACGCTGTAGCCAGCTTTTTTCAGTCTCTCTGTCAGTTCATTTGCTTTTTCAAGAACGCCTTCTTTGTGCTGTGCGATCGGAATGACTCTTGTTTGAACCGGTGCGATTCTCGGTGGAAGAACAAGTCCGCTGTCATCACCATGAACCATGATCAGGGCTCCGATGATACGTGTAGACAGTCCCCATGAAGTCTCATATACGCTGTGAAGTTCATTGTTCTTATCCAGATATTTGATGTCAAATGCATCCGGGAACGCATTTCCGAAGAAATGGCTGGTTGCAGACTGAAGTGCTTTTCCGTCATGCATCAGAGCTTCTACGGTGTAAGTGTCCTGTGCACCTGCGAACTTCTCGCTCTCTGTCTTCGGACCTGATACGAACGGGATTGCAAGGGAATCACGGATCAGTTCCTGATATACACGAAGCATGGTCAGTGTTCTCTGTTCTGCTTCTTCATAAGTTGCATGAATGGTGTGTCCTTCCTGCCATAAGAATTCTCTGGAACGAAGGAACGGTCTGGTTGTCTTCTCCCAGCGAAGTACCGAACACCACTGATTCCATACTTTCGGAAGGTCACGGTAAGACTGTACGGTTCTTGCCCACAGGTCGCAGAACAGAGTCTCCGATGTCGGACGGATGCACATTGGCTCCTGAAGAGTCTCAAGACCACCTTTTGTTACCCATGCAACTTCCGGTGCAAATCCTTCGATATGATCGCTTTCCTTCTGAAGAAGGTTCTCCGGGATCAGCATTGGCAGGTATACGTTTTCAACACCTGTCTCTTTAAATCTCTTGTCAAGATCTGCCTGGATCTTCTCCCAGATTGCATATCCATTTGGAAGATAATTAAGACATCCTTTTACACTTGAATAATCACAAAGCTTTGCTTCTCTTACAACGTCGGTATACCACTGTGCGAAATCTTCATCACGAGAGGTAATCGCCTGTACAAATTTCTTTTCCTTAGCCATTGATAAAGTTCTCCTTCTCTTCATTTTTGATTTGTAACTGTTCAGAGCCAAGCAAAATTTCATAAAACAGGTGTAAAATGCTTGCATTTTTAAGACTGTTTTTGAAATTTTATTTGGCGGATACGCCACACCGACGAAATGCGTAGCATTTTGGAGGTTGGCTCTGAACAGTTACTTTGATTTTATAAATAAGGTTATCATAAAACCAGAAGATGCTGCTCTCTGCAGCCTCTGCCGGATGCAGGGGATTCAGATCAGACATGCTTTGCCCGTAAAATAAAAAACACCAAATCTTCATGCCCCTGACAAGGGACCGAAAATTCGGCGGTACCACCCTAATTAATCGTATTACGATTCACTTCATTACCCGTTAACGCCAGGCATACGCCACACTTTTCATGCGGAACTCCAAGGTCGGTTCTATAATTTCCATGCAGCTTCCTCCCACCAGCCAGAAGCCTCTCTGTGCCACTTTCATCATATACTAGTCCTCTTCATCGTCAAATCTCTTCGATTTACTATAGAGTTTAATTGAGATTTTCGGATTTGTCAACCCAATTGACAAGCCCTTTCCGTTATGTTTTAATCAAAGAAACAAAATTTTCGCATATGGGGAGGAATTATTTTGCAAACACCTGAAATTCTATATGAAGACGACCAGATTCTGGTCTGCCACAAACCTGCCGGTGTTCCCGTGCAGACAAAAAAGATCGGTACACAGGACATGGAGAGCATTCTGAAAAATTATCTGTTCATCCATTCTTCACATCATGCCGGACATAAGCCACCTTATCTTGCTGTGATCCACAGACTGGATCAACCGGTTTCCGGCATCCTGGTTTTTGCCCGCACACCTGCGGCTGCGAAAAATCTGAACCAGCAGTTACAGAACGATCAATTTGAAAAATACTACCAGGCTGTAGTATGTGGAGTCCTTCCGGACTCCGGCACTCTGACCGATTATCTGGTAAAGGACGGCCGCACCAACACCTCCCGCATCTGCAGTAAAAATACACCCGGTGCCAAAAAAGCTGTCCTTTCGTATGAAATACTGGAAACTTCCGAAGTGACTGGCTTATCCGTTGTTCAGATCCATCTCGGAACCGGACGCCATCACCAGATCCGTGTCCAGATGGCAGGTGCAGGCGCACCACTCTGGGGTGACAACAAATATAACCCGGAATTTGTAAATAAAAGAGGATATTTCCCGATTGCACTGCGGGCTTTCCGGCTTTCTTTTTGCCATCCGACCACCGGAAAACGTATGGAATTTGAAGTCCCATGTAACTGGGAACAGTTGGAAACAAAAGCAGATTAGAATGGAGAATACAAAAAATGAACTTATTAGAAGAATTCAAAAAAAATCCCGGATTCGTCTACCGAATCGGGACTGATTACTATTATATAGGAAAATGGATCTGCAAGCCATGCACAGACGAAGCCGTTACAGACTGCCATGCCATGTATGAAATGTGCATCCAGGCAAAAGAACAGGCAAACGCAGCCCTTTATTTTCAGAAGCTGCGTGCCTACAGTGAATTTGCCCTGGACATTCCATACAATCCGGCAAAGATCCTTCAGTACCAGACCGCTCTTGTCGAAGCACTTTCCGATGCTGATATCCAGTCTCTTACCGACCAGCTTCGGCATTTTCACGATCAAGCATCTTAATCACATCCAGAAGTGTAGGATACACATACCGGCATAATCCTCTCACTTCTTCATCCGGCTGTGCAAGATCCGGGATCATCACCGGGATCATACCCGCAGCCGAAGCCGAGCGGATTCCTGCCGGTGCATCTTCAAGCGCAATACTATGTACCGGCTCGATGCCGATCGCCTCGCACGCTTTGAGGTAAATTTCCGGATCCGGCTTTGCATGTTTCACCGAATCGCCAAAAACCCCGCCATCAAAATATTTCCACAAACCGACTTTCTCAAGAGATGCCTTTGCGTGGATCTCTCTGGAGGACGTCGCAAGTCCGACCTTGTATCCGTGTTCCTTCGCATAGATAAGAAGTTCCCTTGCTCCCTCTTTTACGCCGATCCCTTCTTTGTCACAAATGCCGTAATACTTCTCCCGTGTCAGCTCATTAAACTTATCCATCGGAAAATCTTCGCCATATACACTTTTAAAATATGCTTCTCTGCGGACTACATTGAATCCCAGCGTATGATAAATATGCTCCCCGATCCGTCCGTATCCGAGCTTCTCTCCTGCATAATTCCAGGATCTCTGCACAACACGTTCCGAATCAAGGAGCAGTCCGTCCATATCAAATACCAGTGCTTCTACCTTCATCAGAATTCAATTCCCTTTCCGAGGGCATCTTTTAAATACGTGGTTACGTCTTCCAGTTTTTCCAGAATTTCTTCACGTTCTTCCCACTCTTCGCCGGTCATATCTTTGCTGACCAGTGCCTGCTTGACATCTTTTAATTTTTTGATCAAATCTTCTGTCATAGTAAATCCCCCTTTTCTTATCAATTACTGTTTTTCTATAAATTTATTTTACCGATATTGTCAGCAAATTTCAACAGTTCATCCGAAAATGTAAACAAATCTTAACATTCACCGCTATAAAAAACTCTTATCTAACTTCCATTTTTCTACTTCCATTATATAGCAAATGTGCTATAATAATTCAGTATGTAAAAAAGTGTTATAATCATAAGGGGATTAAGAAATTGGATGACAACAAATTAGAAGCAAAACTGCTGAAGATTAAAGCGCTTGCCGAACGGGGAGAAGGTGGCGAGAAAGAGGCCGCCATCAAAATGTATCATAAGCTTCTGAAGAAGTATGATATTGATGAAAAAGCATTACAAAAAGACAAGCTCAGCAAGCACTGGTTTACATATGAGACAGATATCGAGGAAAATCTTCTGGTCCAGATTTTTTACATGGTGACCGGAGATCCCGAATATTTCCGCCGGACAAGCCGTACACGCGGAACCCAGTGCGGATGCATATGTACCGATTTTGAGAAAACTGAAATTCGTTTTTATTTTGAATTTTACAAAGATGCACTCAATCAGGAACTGGAAGCCTTTTTGATGGCTTTCAAATTAAAAAATCATCTGTTTCCGGATGAAAGTGCAAGATGCTTTGTTCCTGAGGAAGAGGAAGAGATATCAGAAATGCTGTTAAAAGCGCAGAAATTTGCAGAAGATATTGATAAGTCCAACCCGGTTCGCCGGATTGCATCTGCCGATCTTTCTGCCGATCCGGATGCACTGGAATCATAGGTATATACGCCGTTCTTTTGCGATATGCATTACAGCAAAAAAGAAGCTGTTCTTAAAACAGGAGGGTATGACTCATATTAAATCATACCCTCCTGTTTTGATTTCTCGCGCTGTATCTGTGATAAAACTTATCTTCTGTACAATCTATAGCCTGCAGATACCGCCTTAACAACTCTTTTCCATCTGTCTGACCACCTAGGCAAGATCCCGAAGCCTTGCAATTTCTTCTTTATGCCCCGCATCATCCAGTGGCGTTTCCAGATAAAACGGCAGATCTTTTAATTTCGGGTGACGCATGACATTTAAAAGCGCCTCTATCCCGATCTCTCCGCCGCCAATCACCGCATGCCGGTCTTTTCTTGAACCAAATGGCATCATACTGTCATTTAAATGAATCGCTCTCAAAAGCTCAAGTCCAAGTACTTTGTCAAACTCTTCCAGCACCCCGTCCAGATTATTTACAATATCATATCCTGCTGCAAACACATGACAGGTATCCAGACAGATTCCGATCCGCTCCGGATGTGATACCCCGTCGCGGATTGCTTTCAGCTCTTCTCATTGTCTCAAGCAGAACCGTAATATTCTCTTTTCCGGTAATCGCCTGGTCAAGCCCCGCAATGATATTTTGAATTCCTGCTTCTGCGCCAATTCCGGTATGGCTTCCCGGATGAAACACCAGATTCTCAATCCCCAGTCTGTCCATCCGCGTCACATCTTCCCGGATCACCGTGCAGGCGAATTCATACACCTCCGGCTTCGCACTCGCCAGATTCATCGTATAAGGTGCATGCGCCAGAATCGCTCCAAAACCGGCCTCTCTCCTGATCCTCTGAAACTCCTCCGCTTCCTTCACCGTCGGATCCTTATAATTCGATCCCCGCGGATTCCTGCTGAAAATCTGCATCGTATCTGCATTCATCTTCACCACATTCTCTGCAGTCTTCACAATCCCTTTCGCAATCGACATATGTGTTCCTATTACCATATTTATTAGATCGCTCTCGTATACTTCTTCAGCCATTCTTTCTCTTCATCATTCAGATAAGGAGACACCTTCTCATATACAGTTGCATGATAAGTATTCAGACGTTCCTTGTCTTCTGCATTCATGATATCCGGATTGATCGCATCCAGGTCAAATGGCACATAAGTAATCGGTTCAAAATACAGGAATTCTCCATACTCATTCTTCTCTCCTTCACAGACAAGCAATTCATTTTCCAGACGCACACCGTGAGATCCTTCGATGTAGATTCCCGGTTCATCCGTAATGACCATACCTGGCTGGAATGCATCAGACTCACCGGCTCTGTAAGTATAACGGAAGCCTGCCGGTCCCTCGTGGATGTTCAGAAGGTATCCAACCCCATGTCCTGTTCCGTGATTAAAGTCCAGTCCTCTGTCCCAAAACGGCTTTCTTGCCAGATAATCAAAGTTCATTCCGCAGCAGCCTTTCTTGAAGATCGGACTTGCAAGATTCAGGTTACTGATCGCAACCAGTGTAAAATGATCTTTCATGATCTGTGAAACTTCTCCAAAAGCATATGTTCTGGTGATATCAGTAGATCCTTCGTAGAATCCTGCTCCTGTATCCGTCATCAGGAAAGTTCCCTCATGAAGCTCTACATCGGTCTCCGGTGAAGAAGAATAGTGTACGATCGCACTGTGCTCCCCGAATGCAGAGATCGGTCCGAAGCTTGGACGGATAAATCCACCCATCTCAGCACGGAACTCATCCAATTTGTCAGAAGCGCTCATCTCTGTGATCGTCTCTTTGCCAACATTTTCTTTCAGCCATTTCATAAATCTGACATGAGCCACGCTATCCTTGATCTCAGCGATACGGATATTTTCGACCTCTGTCGGATTCTTTACACATTTGAATAAGATCGCCGGATTTCTCTCTTCCACTTTCTTCACATTCTCCGGAATGTTCTTATAAAGTGCAAAGTTCAGTCTTCCCGGATCTACCATCAGGACTTCTTCTGCTGCAACCTTTTTGATGTCCTCATAAATATCATTGTATGGGTGCAGAATAACCCCGTCTGCTGCAAGATGTGCTTTGATCTCATCGCTTAATTTTTTCTCATTTACAAAAAGATCCACCTTGTCCATTCTGATCACTGCATAGGTCAGAACCAACGGAAAATATTCTACGTCATTTCCACGAATGTTCAATGTCCAGCAGATGTCATCCAGTGTGGTAAGAACGTGTGCTGTCGCACCTGCTTCTTTCATTGCTGCACGTGTACGTGCAAGCTTGCTCTCCACAGTCTCTCCTGTGTATTTCTGTTCCAGTTCAAATACCGGCTCTTCTGAAAGAATCGGACGGTCTTCCCATACTTCATCGATCAGATCATATGCATATACGACCTTTCCGTTCTTCTCAGATGCGATCTTCTCGTATTCTTCTCCTTCTGTTACAGAAACAACACGTCCATCAAATCCTACATTTTCGCCTTCTGCCAGAGCTGTTTCCAAATATTCCCCAATCTTCGGAACGCCCGGCTGTCCCATCTTCATCAGTTCTACTGTTGTTCCCTCTAGCTGCTTTGCCGCTTGGATAAAGTATCTTCCGTCTGTCCACAGGCGTGCTTCTGTCTTTGAAACCACTGCTGTTCCTGCAGATCCCGTAAATCCGGTAATATACTCTCTTGCTTTAAAATGCTCCCCCACATATTCGCTCTGATGAAAATCTGCAGTCGGAATAATATAAATATCTATTCCCTTTTCCTGCATTTTTGCACGCAATTTTTCAAGTCTTTCCGGTATTGTAGACATTTTAAAAAACCTCCTTTAATTTTTCCATTCTCTGACCATTATAACCCGTAAACTTTTGAAAAGCAACCTAAGAAAAGGAGTTGGATTCGGCAAAACCAACATGCCTGTTCCAGCTCCTTTTTACTGCCTGCATTTTCTATCACAGACAGCTTTCTTCAAATGCTTTCGCTACTCAAAATAATACCCGTCAAAAGAATATTTATATACTCTGTAGATAAATTTTTCCACGTCCATCGTATAAGATGCCAGCAAGTTATGGGCTGCATCATACTCTGCAAAGACTCCTGCAAATCCACTGTCGATCACGTAATTTTCATCCAGATCCTGTGCACTGCTTACATAACCGGAATTGTGAAATTAAAGCTGATGCATCGCCGCATGCTCCTTTTCCAGTTCTTTAAAAAGTTCCGGCACAGTCCACTGACTGTTTGTGTCTGTCAGAACCGCTTTATAATCAATACGTTTCATACCCTTCTTTCGCATCATAAATAAAATCTGATCCAGATGGCTGCCTGTCACTCCGGCAAATACCATCATCTCATCTGCCAGCTCTTCACCCACATAAATCCTGTCTGTCTCTGACGCTTCTTTCATTCCGGCAAGTACACCAACCGTCTGAAAATACTCTTCTTTTTTTATCAGTCGCACCCGAATCCTGAGTGACATACAGATCATCTGTAGCTCCTGCGCACGCTTCTTATCTTTTATATTAAATAATAATACTGTTTCTCTCATAAATTTCCTCGACTACTCCGCTTTTCTCAAACGGTTCTTTTTATGTTTATTCCACTCTCCGATTACCTCACTGACAGTTGATACCGTAACAAACGCACTCTGGTCTGTCTCATGGATAAATGCAAGAAGCTTTGCATATTCACTCTTTTCCAGAATTGTAACCACTTCTGTCTGTTCCTGATTGCCCAGTCCTCCGACTGCCGGATAAAGAGTCGCCCCTCTGTGCAGCTCATGTACAACAAACTGCTGGATCTCCGGATATTTCTTTGACAGGATACACACCCTCTTACGGATACTGAAACCATCGATAAAATTATCCAGAACAATCCCATAAAGATAAGTTCCCAGAAGGCTCACTACCAGTGTCTTTCTGTCGTAGACAAGGATAGACGTCGCAGCGGTCACCAATCCTGCGATCGTAAGACTCTTTCCAATTTCAAAATGCAAATATTTATTTAAAACTTTTGCAACAACATCAAGCCCACCAGAAGATGCATTGACATTAAACAAAATCGCCTGTCCAATGCTGATCACCAGAATATGGCACAGCATATTGATAAACATATCATCCGTGAGCGGCGGAACATCTGGTGTCACTGTTTCAAAAATACGCAGATAAACCGGGAGCATTAAAGATGTAATGACCGTCTTACCTCCGAATTCTTTTCCGACAAACACAATCCCTATGATCAGAAGTGCTACATTTAGAATCATCGTCATCGTCGAAACCTTCAGCGGAATAAAATTTGCCAGAACCATGACAAGTCCCGAAATACTTCCCACAACAAAGGAATTCGGCATCATCAGATAATACACTGCTGCCGATACAATAAACATTCCTACCGTGATCGTTGCATACTCTTTCAATATGTTTTTTGCTTTGTTCTTCTCTTTCAATTTTCTTTCCTCTCTTTCATACCGGTGCCTCTTATTTCCCCAAATATGCGGCACACTATATTTCCCAACATAGCACATTCATCATAACATACTTCTCATCAAACTTCTACGCTATGTTTCTCATTAAAAACATGAAATCTTCTTTCCATTTATAGTAGTTTCAATTATAATAAAGGAAGAGTGAATTTTTTAACAATTAGAGAAGAGAGGGTTAATTATGAATGCTGATGGAAACGTAATCAAAATCAAACATGACGTACTGTTCGAAATAGCAAAGCTTGCTTTTGCAGGTGAACTTGAAGAACAGCGTGATCACCTCCCGCTGAAGCTTATTCCGGGACCGACCCCGCAGTTCCGCTGCTGTATCTACAAAGAGCGTGAGATCATCCGCCAGAGAATCCGCCTCGCAGAAGGCAAAGCTCCGGGACCGGAAGATGATGGCAATATCATCCAGGTTATTTCTTCTGCCTGCGAAGACTGTCCGATCTCCAGCTACACAGTAACAGAGAACTGTCAGAACTGTCTTGGAAAGGCATGTATCAATGCCTGTAAGTTTGGGGCAATTGAACCGGGACATTACCGTTCCCACATTGACGCATCCAAATGTAAAGAATGTGGTCAGTGTGCCAAAGCCTGTCCGTACAATGCCATTGCACATTTAAAACGTCCGTGTAAATTCAGTTGTCCGGTCGATGCGATCACCTACGACGAGCATGGCATTTCCATAATCGACAAAAACAAATGTATCCGCTGCGGTAAATGTATCCACAGCTGTCCATTCGGTGCAATTGCTTCCAAAACATTTATTGTTCCGGTAATCAATGCTTTAAGAGAAGGAAAACACATCTACGCAATGGCTGCTCCTGCCACAGAAGGTCAGTTTGGTGCTGACATTACCATGGAAAGCTGGCGCAAAGCAATGAAAGAGCTCGGATTCGTAGATTTCTACGATGTAGGACTTGGTGGAGATATGACTGCTGCTTATGAAGCTGAAGAATGGGCTGAAGCTTACAAAGAAGGGCAGAAAAAAGTAACTTCCTGCTGCCCTGCATTTGTAAATATGGTTCGCCTGCATTACCCACAGCTTGCTGACAATATCTCAACAACTGTTTCTCCGATGTGTGCAATTTCCCGTATGATCAAAGCACAGGATCCGGAAGCGATCACTGTATTTATCGGACCTTGCCTTGCTAAGAAATCCGAAGTTGTCGATCAGCAGATCGAAGGAAATGCAGATTATGTTCTTACATACAGCGAGATCCGTGCGATCATGAAAGCAAAAGACGTTGAACTCGAGGCCTGTCCGAACGACAACCAGACCGCTTCTACCTTCGGAAAACGCTTTGCAAATTCCGGCGGTGTAACAGCAGCTGTTCTGGAAAGTCTGAAAGAATCTGACAACTGCATCGATGCGAAAGTCTGTCGTGCAAATGGTTCTCAGGAATGTAAGAAAGCCCTCCTTCTCATGAAGGTTGGACGTCTTCCGGAAGACTTCATCGAAGGCATGGCATGTGACGGCGGATGTGTCGGCGGTCCAAGTTCATTCAATGACCAGATGGCTTCCAAGAAGAACCGTGATGCCTTGATCTCTCAGGCTGACGATCGTGGAATTCTTGATAATCTGAAGAATTACGATATGGATAAGTTCTCTATGCATAGAGACTAAAATTATAAGGGAGTTTTGCTCTATCACTGAAATCAGTTATAAAGTAAAACTCCCTTATTCTAATTATACACACCACGCATCTATTTATTATCCCCTATACCACGGCAGCCTGTCCCGCAGCATCATCTTTTCCATCCGCTCCAGATTCTTATCCGAATGCTCAATCTCCCGCGAATACCGGTACACCAGCTCTACGATCTCTTCTGGTGTAAGCTCTCCTTCATTTTTTATCCACCGTGCTTTCCACAGCTCATAAATATGGAAAGTACTTATTACTGCCATCTGCACCTTCGCATAAATCCTTCCATCATAAACTGCGCCACAGAAATAAGTGAAAATGAAATACACCAGCAGCTGCTCTGCCTGGATCTGGATATTGCTCTCTTCCTTCGCCCACCGCTTAAAGTCAGACGAGATTCCTTTATACGCATCTGCTCCATGTGAATACAGAAGTTCTTCGCTCTCCATCAGAAGCATATCCCAGTCCTCACGTAGAAGTTCCAATTCATAAAGTTCCCGGAACATCTTATGCGCCATCTCCCATCTTTCCTGCACAGACGGCTTTTCTTCTTTCCAAAGTTTCCGTACAAACTTTCTGGCACTCTTTGTCTGATAACGTTCAATGACTTCCTCGCAGGAAAATAACTGTTCCCGGTTAAATCTGCCCTGCAGATCATGCGCCATTCCAAGAATCAGTCCCACTCTTATTTTTAATGAATGTTCCCGGTCCTGCAGAATTTCAAGCATTGCATCTCTCGCATCTACAAGCATAGAATACAGAAACGGATCAAATTCCTCGTATTCCTCTTCTCCTTCTTTTTCATAAGTAAGAAAACGGACCGGCTCTTTCTTCTCCATCAAAATCCTTGCCACCTCTGGACAGGATACCGACAGGGTAATCTCCCGTACATCCTCAAACTCCTCGACATGTCTCGGATACAGGCGGCAGGTTTTACACAGACTTTTCTCTCCGAGATTCGCATACATCTCACACAGATTACAGTCATTTAAAAATGCACATCGCTTTTCTTTATCCTGCCTGAAAATGCCACGGATCCAGTCCACGGATTTCAACATCGTAAACCAGAATTTTCCTTTCACATGCTTATATTTATTCAGTGATTTTTTGTCAATTACAATCTTCCACCCTGCACAACAGGTATCTTCACATTTGTCTGCGATGCAGGTGAACTCTTTATAATAATCCGGAATTGTATATTGCATTTATTTTTCTACCCCGACCTTCTTACAGATATCCGCCAGACAGCATCTGTCGCAGTGCGGCTTCGTCCTTGCCGTACAGACTTCTCTTCCGTGGTACACCAGTCTGTGACAGAAATCGCTTCCTTCCTCCGGCGGAACCAGCTTCCAGAGTTCCATCTCTACTTTCTTCGGATCCTTAATCCCGTCTACCAGTCCAATACGGTTCACCAGACGGATACAATGGGTATCCGTTACGATCGCAGGCTCACCAAATACATCTCCCATGATCAGGTTCGCGCTCTTTCTCCCAACACCTGGCAGCTTTAAGATTGCATTAAAATCCTTCGGAATCTTTCCGCCATACTCATCCCGAAGCATCTTCATACAGGCACTGATATCCCGTGCCTTACTTTTTCCAAGCCCGCAAGGACGCACAATCTCTTCGATATCATTTACATCTGCTTCTGCAAGTGCCTCTACTGTCGGATATTTTGCAAATAAACCTTCTACGACTACATTTACCCTTGCATCCGTACACTGTGCCGCAAGACGCACACTGACCAGAAGTTTCCATGCCTGATCATAATCCAGAGTACAGTCTGCATCCGGATACTCTTTTCGGAGGCGTTCGATTACTTCCAATGTCCTTTGTTTTTTCGTCATTTTCTACTCCTCTTTACTTCATATTCTGTATTGTAAGATAATTAATCTGTTTCATCTGTTTGATATCGTCTTTATTGAAGGTAAGCAGATTCATCAGCTTTTCTTTATTCACGATCTCTTTTTCTGAAATTACTGCTTTAAAGGTAATCGGAAGCATCGTATAATTCGACAGCCCCGATACCAGTGCAAGCTGCTGCCCGGGATTTACCAGATTATTAACACAGGAAATCATGATATGCTCCGACTTTAATGCCTGATTATGCAGCATATAGGTTCCGATAAAGCCTTCTTTCTCATATTCTCCTGTATAAAGTCCACTGCAATCTCCCGGTTCCCGAATCTCACTTACATCATTAAAAAGATGTACTTTATATCGATTCCCATTTCCTTCAACTACCTGCTGTTCGATCACACTTTTGATGATCACCTTCCCGATTGCATCATAGCTATACATATACAATTTTTCGATCTTCTCTGCATAACGGCATTCTTCCTCTTCTTTTGCAGTCTCATCCCCAATAATTGCCAGCGGAGATACTTTCAAGATCCGTGACAGCTCCACAAATGTCGACATATCCAATGAAATATCTCCTTTTTCGTATTTAGAAACTGTCGACACACTCTTATGTAACAGTACCGCCAGTTCTTTTAAGGTCATATTATACGCCATACGGTATTTTCTGATATTCTGACCTACTCTTTCATCTACATTCATACCAATTTTCTTTCCTTTAAATCAATTTTTTTATGACATGTGCATAAATTTTGTCGCATTTTCCCAAATTTGTATTTTGCAGCATGTTTTTTCTATTATTTCAATAATAACACGTTCATTTTTTTCCTGTCAATAAAACACACCTCTTTTGTCATTTTGGTTTAATCCGCATAAAATGAGGTTGTCAAACACAATCAACTCATAAATTTGTGTAACTAAAAATCAAGGAAGAAATGAAAGGGGATTACAAATGGAAGTTGAAGAAAGATTACTAAAATACATTTCCATCAAAACACCTTGTGACGAAAACAGTGATAAGGTTCCAACTACATCATGTCAGTTTAATCTTGCGAAAATCCTTGCCGATGAATTAAAAGATCTCGGACTTACCAAAGTGATTCTGGATGACAAGTGTTTTGTCTATGGAATTCTCCCGTCTACTCCCGGTTATGAGACCAGAAAAAAACTGGGATTTATTGCACACATGGATACCGTTCAGGAATTCTGCGAAGGAGAAATTCATCCTGTCTGTACACCAGATTATAATGGTGAAGATCTCGTCCTTGGAGACAGTGGAAGAATTCTTACCACAAAGGATTTCCCACATTTAAAAGCTTTAAAGGGACGTACCTTAATTACCTCTGACGGAAATACCATCCTCGGAGTAGACGACAAAGCCGGTATTGCAGAAATCATGCAGCTGCTGGAAATCCTGCAGACAGAGCAGATTCCTCATGGTCAGATCAGTGTAGCATTTACACCGGATGAAGAATGCGGAAGCGGTGCTGCTCATTTCGATTTTGAAGCTTTTGATGCTGAAGTTGCCTATACAATGGACGGAGATGGAGAAGGCGAGATCCAATACCAGAATTTCAATGCCTGTGAAGCAAAATTTGAAATCAACGGGAAGAATGTTCATCCCGGATCTGCAAAAAATGTCATGATCAATGCGGTTCTCATAGCAGCAGATATCAACAATATGCTTCCAAGATATGAGATTCCGAGATATACCGAAGAGTACGAAGGATTTTACCATCTTCTGAGTATTCACGGCGACGAAGGATATGCCATCGCTGAATATATTATCCGCGATCATGATACAGACAGCTTTGAGGCTCGAAAAAATACACTCCGCCATATCGAAAAAACCTTAAATGAGCTCTGGGGAGCGGGAACAGTTGCTTTGACTCTGACAGACGAATATAAGAATATGGAATGTATTATTAAAGAGCATATGTATCTGATCGATTACGCAAGACAGGCTTGTGCAAACGCAAATGTCCCGGAAGATATTTCTCCGATCAGAGGCGGCACAGATGGCTGCAAGCTGTCTTTCAAAGGACTTCCTTGTCCAAACCTTGGCACCGGAGGTCATGGCTATCACGGACCATTAGAGCATGTGACCATAGAAGGCATGGAAGCTGCTGTCCGTGTGATCGTAGAACTTGTAAAAATATTTGCAAATGAATAGAAAACAGAGGTACCGATTATGAAAAAGAAAAAAATCTCTTTCCCTTCTGCGCTTACCGTATTATTTATCGTCCTTATTTTTGCCGCTATTTTAACCGCAATCGTACCGTCAGGACTTTATTCCAAATTAACCTACAACGCAGATCATGATGTATTTGAAATCACTACACCGGATGGTGACGTTACAGAAATGGCTCCCACTCAGGAAACGCTGGATGAACTTGGTGTCACCGGTAATCTGAACAAATTTTTGGATGGAAGCATCAGCAAACCAATTGCCGTTCCGGGAACTTATCAAAAAGTAGAACAACAGCCACAGGGAGTATTCAAAATCCTTCTCGCTGCCATCAAAGGTGTATATGATACCATTGATATCATCCTCTTCGTATTCATTCTGGGCGGATGTATCGGTGTCCTGAATTATATGGGCGCATTCAATGCAGCAATTGCCGCTCTTTCCAAAGTCACAAAAGGGAAAGAATATATCCTGATTATTTTGATCACCATTATTATTGCGGCAGGTGGAACAACCTTTGGTCTTGCCGAAGAAACCATTGCTCTGTATCCAATCCTTGTTCCGGTATTCCTTGCGGCCGGATACGATGTTATGGTCTGTATCGCTGCCATTTATATGGGTTCTTCCATCGGAACCATGTTCCCTACCATTAACCCGTTTTCCGTAGGAAATGCATCAAACGCAGCTGGAATCAGCCTTGCTGACGGAATGGGAATCCGTGGTATCGCACTGGTGCTCGGAATCATCATCACCTTGATCTATATTCTTCGTTACGCAAAGAAGGTAAAGGATGATCCGTCTAAATCTATCTGCTATGACCAGTATGAATACCATTTACAGAAATACGGTCATCAGGGAGAGGTTCCGGAATTTACAGGTAAAATGAAACTTTCGCTCCTTGTATTCGGTGTATCCTTTGGTGTACTCGTATGGGGACTTGTCTCACAGGGATGGTGGTTTGATAATATGACCGCTCTCTTCCTTGCCTGCGCGGTCCTGCTCGCCTTTACCTCCGGCATCGGCGAAAAGAACTTTATGGATCAGTTTATCGGTGGTGCTGCCGATCTGATGGGTGTTGCCCTGGTTGTCGGTGTTGCCCGTGGTATCAATGTCATTCTGGAAGATGGTATGATTTCTGATACGATCCTTGAATTCTTCTCAAAAGCGATCAGCGGCATGAATCCGATCCTGTTCATCATCCTTATGATGCTGGTATTTATCGTACTTGGATTCTTCATTTCCTCTTCCTCCGGTCTTGCGGTTCTGTCCATTCCGATCATGGCACCGCTCGCCGACACCGTTGGGGTATCAAGATCCGTCATCGTTTCAGCATACGCATACGGTCTTGGACTGATTTCCTTCATCACACCGACCGGACTGATCCTTGCATCCCTTGCAATGGTTGATGTTACCTATGACAAATGGCTGAAATTTATCATGCCTCTTATGGGTATGACAACCGTATTCAGTGCGATCATGCTAATCATTCAATTATATGTATAAATACCTTATCCAGACAGGAGGAAGCCAGTTATGGATTTTGAAAAACAAATAAAAGCAGATCGGGAAAGTCTGATCCAGGATATCATAAAACTGGTATCGATCAACAGTGTGGAAGCAGCACCGGAGGCAGGAATGCCTTTCGGTGCAGGTCCTGCAAAGGCTCTCGATTGTTTTCTTGAAATAGCAAATTCAATGGGACTTACAGTTGAAAATTTTGACAACTACGCAGGACATGCCGATTATGGAGAACAGGATGAAATTCTGGGAATCCTTGGGCATGTAGATGTCGTTCCCTGCAGCGGAAACTGGATCTGTGATCCTTTCAAACCGGAAATCATAGACGGAAAGCTTTACGGGCGCGGTGTTCTTGACGACAAAGGTCCTCTTCTCGCCTGCCTGCACGCAGTAAAGATTCTGAAAGCAATGGGACTTCCTCTGCAAAAGAGAATTCGTTTCATCGTTGGCGCCAATGAAGAAACCGACTGGAAATGCATGGATTATTATTTCAATCAAAAGAAAATCCCTGCTCCACAGATGTCTTTTACACCGGATGCTGTATTTCCACTTATTTATGCCGAGAAGGGTGTCTTCCAATATCAACTTGTAACAGATATCACGGAAGAGCTTGTTCTATCCGGCGGAAACGCTTTTAATGCAGTTGCAGATCACGCATCTGTTCTGCTTCCCGAAGAAATGGAAGCTGTGATCCGTAAGAATCTTCTCTCCTGGGAGACACAGACGAATTGCCATTTCCGACTGGACAGAATGGACTCGTCTCTTCGCCTGACTGCAGAAGGTGTTGCCGCACATGCCGCCCATCCTTCTACCGGAATCAATGCGATCAGCGGACTTATGAAAGCTGTTTCTGAATTACCACTTCAAAATGAGCTTTCCAGAATCGCTGCCTTCTATATGAAGTACATCGGTTTTGATCTGACCGGCAAAGGACTGGGAATTGATCTTTCCGATGAAATTTCCGGTAAATTAAGTTTTAATGTAGGAAAGGTCGAAGTACAGGATTATAAAGTCATCTTTTCTATTGACAATCGTGTTCCTGTCACTTACCGCTGCATGCAGGTACAGGAGCTTATCCAGAAGCATTTAAGCGGCTCCGGATTCCGTTTTGAAAATCCAAATGCCACAGAATCGATTCATATCCCAAAAGATTCTTTCCTTGTACAAGCATTGTTGGAATCCTACCGTACCGTTGTTGGCGATTCATCTGCTATGCCTCTGGTTGACGGAGCCTGCTCATATGCGCGCGCACTGGATAACTGTGTTGCTTTCGGAGCACTTTTACCGGATCAGCCGGATCTGATGCACCAGACCAATGAATATCTGGAACTTGACAAGCTTGATATCTGGATGAAGATTTATCTGGACGCCATTTACAGACTCGCAAAATAGAATTGGAATGAATAATGTAATGTATTTGTTAATATCTTACATTATTCATTCCTTTTTTTATTTAAGTTTTATACATTTTGTACATTTCTCAAATGACATTTCGTTAAATCCATGCTATAATTAAAAAAATGATAATTCATCTGTTAACGTACAAAATAAGGGGGGCTTACATGAAAAAAATATCACGTCATGAACTGATGCAATATGGAACGGCTGTCATTTCGTTCCTGATTGTAATGACGTTCACACTTCTGATTTTTTTCTGGTTTGTACAACAGAGCGTTGATAAAAGTGTACAGAACGTTATCCAAAAAAACACACTGCAGCAAAAGGATCACCTGGAACTGGTTCTGGAAAAAGAATATGAATTCCTGGAGAGTCCTGCTGCATACTTCGGAACAACTTCCGATCTGTTCAGTAGCGATAATCTTCAGCTTCTTGCTGCACTGGCTTCTTCCAGCTCCTTTCACCGGCTTATGCTTTTTTCTACAGACGGTATCGGACACTCCAGCGATGGAAAGAATACCGATGCAAGTTCACGGGACTATTTTCAAAAGACATTGGAAGGCAGACGCGTCCTTAGTTCTCCTCTGTCAAGTAGCGTAGACAACGAAACCCTCGTTGTCCTCACAGTTCCTGTTTATGACAAAGATCAGAATATTATCGGTGTTTTTGGAGGTTCCATCGATGTCGCGAAACTGACTACCATGCTCTTTGAGGATCTGTATTCCGGTTCCGGCTACTCATTTATCACAGACTCGGACGGCAACATTATTTCCATTGAATCTACTCACAACGAAATCCGGGAGAACTTTTTTACTTCTTCCTCTGACTGGGTATTTCAGACCTCGGAAGATGGCGCTACCCTTCAGGAAGATTTTAAGCAAGGACACGCAAACTGCCGCAAGATTACAGCAGATTTATCACATGCACGCTATATTTCCTACCAGCCACTAAAGTACAACGACTGGATGCTCTGCTATATCGTTCCTGCTGTCGAAGCCCGTCAGCACTTTGCTTTTATCAACAACTTTGAAATCATTCTGTTCGCCTTTTTTATCTGCATTGTGCTGCTTCTGATCTTCGCACTCTGGAAGATCAACCAGAAGAATCAGACTTCGCTTCTTCGCCAGGCGCATACAGATGCTCTGACCGGACTTCTGAACAAAGTTTATGCAGAACACACGATTTCCGAATGGCTACGCGAAAAAGATTTTGAAGATTTACAGGCTTTAATGATGATCGACATGGATTATTTCAAGCAGATCAATGATACTTATGGACATGCAACCGGTGACCAGGTACTGAAAATATTTGCCGGATTTCTGAAAGAACAGTTTCGGACAACCGATATCATCGGTCGTGTCGGTGGTGACGAATTTATGATCCTGATGAAAAATGTACGTCTGGATTACAGTATCCATCTGCATTTGCAAAAGCTCTATACAAATCTTCAAAATGTAGATATCCCGGAACTAAATGGCCGGAAACTTTCCTGCAGTATCGGCTGTGCTGTTGCTCCAACGGATGCTGAATCTTTCAGCCAGTTATACCGCCTTGCTGATCATGCTCTGTACACAGCTAAGCACAACGGACGTGGACGTTTTGTTATTTACCACGATATCAAGAACCAGCAGGAAACCGTTTTATCCTGATCAACGTCAGAAATTCTGGTACAGGTCAATATTCCTGTCATTTAATCTCAAAATTCCCGCCGGGCAGATCCTGTACCTGTCCGGCGGGAATTTCATTCTTCTTTCTATCTCAGATATGCCCCGGCACATCCAGTCATTTTTAATCATCATAAGTATCCAGGAAATTGTGTCTTACACCTTGTGCCTTGTAACCGACAACTGTATCCAGATTGACATTTTCCACACTCTTGAAAATATTGCCCTCCACAAACGGGTTCGTCTTCTTAAGCTCTGCAATCAGCTTTTTGATCTCCATACGCTTTGACTGATTTTCTTCATTGTTGCAGGTTGTGCAGGTATCGGTAAACTTACATGCACACTGAATAAAATGCAGGTCATTGTAATCTCTCCATGCCTTGATGTCATCCTCACGAATCAGATACATCGGTCGGATTAGTTCCATCCCTTCAAAATTTGTACTGTGAAGCTTCGGCATCATAGTCTGCACCTGTGCACTGTAGAGCATTCCCATCAGGATCGTCTCAATCACATCATCATAATGATGTCCCAGTGCGATTTTGTTGCAGCCCATCTGCTGTGCAAAATTATAAAGATATCCACGTCTCATCCTTGCACAGATATAACACGGTGATTTTTCGATCTCAAATACCGATTCAAAAATATTGGATTCAAAAATCTGGATCGGAATCTTCATCTTCCTTGCGTTTTCTTCAATAACCTTCCTGTTCTCCGGACTGTATCCCGGATCCATCACCAGGAACTTTACTTCAAAGTTAAACTTGTTGTGACGCTTTAATTCCTGGAAAAGCTTTGCCATCAGCATTGAATCTTTTCCACCGGAAATACATACTGCGATTCGGTCACCTTCTTTGACCAGTTCATATTCTCTGACAGCTTTTGTAAATTTGGACCAGATCTTCTTTTTGAACTTCTTGCGGATACTAAGCTCCACATGTTCACAGACATCATCTGCTTCCTTTTTCTTCATATCTGCCATCAGCCATCCTACATAACCGCCCTTCAGGCTGTATGCTTCATATCCCTGATCCTGCAGTTCTTCTGCGATATCCCTGCTGATCTGTCCTCTGCTGCAGCAGATAATGATCTTCTTTTCCTTATCTTCCGGCGGATTCTCCATCAGTGCATCTGCTGAGCTTGCCACTGAATTCGGCAGGATTCCATGGGCGCGCTCAATCTCGCCACGGATATCAAAAAGCTCGTAGGACTCTGCAGGAAGCGCTTCCATTTCCTCGATCGTAATATCTATACTCATTGATTTTCTCCTTATAAAAAGAATGTCCCCTGACACATAATCCTCTTTATTGAACAGAAAGTTCCATCTGGATTGTTGTCAAATAAAAAATGCGCATGTATCGGTACATATCATAGCATAATCTGTGCATCTGGTCAAAGGGAGATCCATCCGAAAATACTGGATTTCCGCTTATTTCCGCTTATCGCACAGCATTTTCAACACTCCTGACTGCCGCAATTCCTTTCGGAAATGCAAAACTGACAAACAGTGAATAGTACCAGCCAAATCCGGCATTTTCCATCATAATCCCATATGCCATGCTTACGAAAATGTAGCTGCACATGATCGGAATGGATTTCAGAAAAGCATTTTTTCTGATCTGTGCCTTTGTCATAGTGTTTTCTCCTTAAAATTTTCTGTGCACATCGAAAAAGACGAAGGTTTCGAAAAACCTCCGTCCAAAATTCCTGTGTGTATAATATTTATTTGCCCTGAACCGCTGCAAATCCACCTTCAAGATCTGCGATGATATCATCGATATGTTCTGTACCGATAGAAAGACGGATTGTGTTCGGTTTGATTCCCTGATCAAGCAGTTCTTCTTCTGTCAGCTGAGAATGTGTTGTTGTTGCCGGATGGATAACAAGGCTCTTAACATCCGCAACATTTGCAAGCAGCGAAAAGATCTTCAGGTTGTCGATGAACTTGTGAGCTTCTTCCTGTCCGCCTTTGATCTCGAATGTGAAAATAGATGCTCCACCATTCGGGAAATATTTTTCATAAAGTGCATGATCCGGATGATTCGGCAGTGACGGATGGTTCACATGCTCTACCATTGGATGATTAGAGAGGTATTCTACTACTTTCTTTGTATTTTCTACATGACGGTCAATTCTAAGTGACAGTGTCTCTGTTCCCTGCAGCAGAAGGAATGCGTTAAATGGAGAAATTGTTGCTCCCATATCACGAAGAAGGATTGCACGGATGTAAGTTACAAATGCTGCCGGACCTGCTGCATCTACGAAAGATACTCCGTGGTAGCTTGGGTTTGCATCTGCGATTGCCGGGTATTTTCCACTTGCTTTCCAGTCAAATTTACCGGAATCTACGATGATTCCACCAAGAGTTGTTCCGTGTCCACCGATGAATTTGGTAGCAGAATGTACAACAATGTCTGCTCCGTGTTCGATCGGACGGATCAAATATGGTGTTCCGAATGTGTTGTCGATTACAAGCGGAAGTCCATGCTTGTGTGCAATTTCAGCGATTGCATCGATATCCGGGATATCACTGTTCGGATTACCAAGAGTTTCAAGATAGATGGCTCTTGTGTTATCCTGAATTGCATCTTCTACTTCTTTCAAGTTATGTGCATCTACAAATGTAGTTGTGATTCCGTAATGTGTCAGTGTGTGTTCAAGAAGGTTGAAGCTTCCACCGTAGATTGTCTTCTGCGCTACGATATGTCCGCCATCTGCTGCAAGTGCTTCGATGGTATATGTAATTGCAGCTGCTCCGGATGCTGTTGCAAGAGCTGCCACACCACCTTCAAGTGCTGCGATTCTCTTTTCAAATACGTCCTGTGTAGAGTTTGTCAGACGTCCGTAAATGTTACCTGCATCTGCGAGTCCGAATCTTGCTGCTGCATGTGCAGAGTTCTTAAATACATAAGATGTTGTCTGGTAAATCGGTACTGCTCTGGCATCAGATGCCGGATCTGGTTCTTCCTGTCCTACGTGAAGCTGAAGTGTTTCAAATTTATAATCGCTCATATTTTTCTACCTCTCTTTTCTACTGTCTGATGTATCGTGATCTCTATAGTGATCTTTCAAATTTGATAGTTGCATTATATCCACTTTTACCTACTTTGTCAATAGGTTAATAGGGAATTATTTTAAAACCTTTAATTTCAATATGTTTTATCTGTTTTTTCTCCTATAAATGCAAAAAAAGACGCTTTTGGCGTCTTTTCTGTATAATAACAGCCACTACTGCTCATCGGTGATCAGCCCGGTGATCAGTTCTGCTCCTGTCACAAGATCTTTGATTGTCGTATATTCATTTACCGAATGTGCCTGGTACATTCCATTTGACAACACCAGTCCCGGAATCCCGTTCTTCGCAAAGCTGTTGTTATCACTTCCGCCAAATGTCTCCACCAGGTCTCCTGCAAGTCCCAGCTCTTTGCTTACTCTTTCAAACCGTTTTACCGGCACACTGTCTTTTGCGGTCTCATAAGCGATCAGATGAACTTCGCAGGTAAGCGCTGATTCAGCTCCGAATTTTTCAGCCACTTTTTTGAAAATATTTCCCACTTCTTCTACACAACGGGTCGCTTTTTCATGAGAATAGCTCCGGATTTCTCCCTTTACAATACATTTTTCTGGAACAATGTTCGTTCCGCTCCCACCTTCGATCAATCCGATATTGCAGGTTGTCTCTTCATCCACATGTCCCTGACTGATCTGCGTGATCGCTTCGGATGCAATAGCGATCGCATGAACGCCGTGCTCCGGATCAAATCCGGCGTGGGATGCCTTCCCGGTTACTACCACCTGATAAGAAATCAGAGACGGTGCTTTATATGCCGCGCTTCCAACCGGTCCGCTGATATCCAGTACATAGGCTTCTTTTGCACGAACCTTTGAAAAATCAAATACGCTGCTGCCCTTGATATAAAGCTCTTCTGCAATTGCAAAAAGAATCTCGATATCCCGGTGTGGTACTCCCGCTTCTTTTACACTGCGGATTCCTTCCAGAATCTCCACAAGTCCTGCCACATCATCAGCTCCAAGAACTGCTTTTCCTGCGGAACGGATCACACCGTCTTCTCCGATGATCCCTTTCTTGCCTTTGGACGGCTCAACCGTATCCATATGGCCGGACAAAAGGACCGGATCTCCCGGAAGATCTCCCGGAAGATATGCATATAAGTTTCCGGCATTTCCTCCGAAATGTTCTCCGGCATTGTCTTCCTCTACTTCAAAACCAAGTTCTTTTAATTTCACGATCAGCCGGTCTGCCATCTGACGCTCCCCAAAGCTTGGTGCATCGATCGCAGTCAGTTCCTGAAATTCATCGACTGCCCGCTGTTCATTTACCTTTATTTTACTCATTTCTGCCACTTCCTTATCTGCACGGTCATATTCCATCTGCCGGCTATCTGTCCGGTAATACACCTTCGGTCACAGATATCTTCCGCTTTATACACAATTCTATTTGATTTACTTTAATACAGCTTCCAGATCTGCGATCAGATCCTCTGCTCCCTCAATTCCAACAGATAATCTCAGAATCCTGTCTGTAATTCCGTTCCGGTCAAGCTCTTCTTTGGAAAGATCCGCATGCGTCTGGGTGATCGGATAAGTAATCAGAGTCTCAGTTCCTCCGAGGCTTTCCGCAAACTGGATCAGTTTTACATTTTCCAGAATGTGATATACTCTCTCTTTGGAATCTACTTCAAAGGTCAGAATCGAACCAAATCCTCTTGCCTGCTTTTTCATCAGTTCGTAGCCCGGATGTGATTCAAGTCCCGGATAAAGCACCCTTGTCACATACTCCTGCTTCTCCAGAAAATGTGCGATCTTCAGTGCATTTTCCTGTGCCCTGTCCATACGGACTCCAAGCGTCTTGATCCCTCTGAGGATCAGCCAGCTGTCCATCGGTGCAAGGGTTGCTCCTGTCGTCTTGATGATAAAACGAAGCTGTTCCTGAATGTCCTCGCGGTTTGTTATCAGAAAACCTGCAAGTGTGTCATTATGTCCACCCAGATATTTTGTCCCGCTATGCACAACAATGTCAGCACCAAGCTTCAACGGATTCTGGAAATATGGTGATAAAAAGGTATTGTCCACGATCAGAAGAAGTTCATGTTTTTTTGCTATCTTTGAAAGTTCTTCCAGATCGGATACACGCATCATCGGATTGGTCGGTGTCTCTGCATAAATTGCTTTTGTGTTATCCTGGATATAATCCTCTACATCCACACTGCTTAAATCCACGCTGGTAAATGTCAGTCCATTTTTCACATTGATGCTGTGAAACAGACGGACGCTTCCTCCATAAAGATCCTCATCAATGATGATGTGATCGCCCGGTTTGAAAATTTCCATCAGAGCTGTGATTGCTGCCATTCCTGTCGAAAATGCCAGTGCATCGATCCCTTCTTCCAACGATGCTACGATCTTCTCAAGATGTTCTCTCGTCGGATTCTGTAATCTGGAATAGTCATAACCACTTCCTCCGCCTACTCTGTCTCTTGCAAATGTTGCAGACTGATAGATTGGATAACTGATCGCCCCATATATTTCATCCTTATTATCGTCAGCCAAATGCTGACATCGTGTATCAATTCCGTACTTCATTCTTGTCTATCTCTCCTGTTTCTATAATCAATGTCGCTATTTACTGTACAATATCTTTCTGCCAAAATCCAGTTTTCTTTTCATAAATTTACGCAAGTTCTTTCTCCGTCATCACACATTCAAACTCTCCGGAGCCGCTTACCTGTGAAAAATCTGCGGTATAGCCGAGCTTTTCATAGAATCCAAGTGCCGCTTTTCTGGAATTGATATAGATTTTTGTCACACCTTTTTCGCGCATCCAGTTTTCCGCCTCAATGATCCCTGCCTGTCCGTAATGTTTTCCCCTATAGGATTCCAGTGTTGCCACACGCTCAATTTTTCCGGTATGTTCATCCAGATAATGCAGCCTGCAGGTGGATACCGGATAAATTCCGTCCATCACCAGAATATATTCATCTTCCGGTGTGTCATCTGAAAATTCTCCCTCAAGCGGGATCTTAAACCCCAGGCACATTGCCTGTGTCCGCACATAGTGTACGCCGGCTCTCTGCCATTCTTCGGTTACTCTTATTGCTTTCATTCTCTATTTCCCCACTTTCTACTTTGCAGATAATTTCTCTCTTCCATGTGGTAACAGCCACAGAGATTCATCTGGTCCGTTCGTCACAATCGCATACTCGTTTGACGGGCAGCAGTCGATATGATAGTGCTTCTTGATCGCCGCCTGACATACGCCATCGGAAATTGCCCTCGCACAGCCAACTACCTGGTCTCCATCGTAAATAAATGCCGTCGCATAGCTGTTCTTAAATATTTTTTCTTCTGTAGCGGCATCAAAATGACTCAGTCCAAAATGGTCTAAAATATCTGCCACTGCCTGATAATCTACATTTTCCTTGTCTGTCACCAGTCTGATACTCATTGCTTTCGCTCCCTTCTTTTACCCTGTTGGAAAAAATCGACTGATCCCTCAGCCGATTTTGTTTTTTCTCTTAAATTGAATAATCCGGTTCTTCCATCCGGTTGATCTTTGTAAAGAACTCTTTGACACGTTCGTTCTTTGGATTTCCAAACACTTCTCTCGGCGTTCCGTCTTCCAGGATCTTTCCTCCGTCCAGGAAGATCACTCTGGTTGCAACGTTTCGTACAAAGCTCATCTCATGGGACACCAGAAGCATTGTATATCCTTCATTTGCCGCTTTTTTGATCGTATCCAGAACTTCTCCGACAAGCTCCGGATCCAGTGCAGATGTCGGCTCATCCAGAAGCAAAAGCTTTGGCTCCATCGCAAGTGCTCTTGCGATTGCAACCCTCTGCTGCTGACCACCTGACATATGTCTCGGATAATGGTTTGCGTGATCCAGAAGACCTACATTTTTAAGCTGCTCTCTCGCAATCCTTTCTGCTTCCTCTTTTTTCATCTTCTTTACCACGATCAGCCCCTCCATTACATTCTGAAGTGCTGTTTTCTTTGAAAAAAGATTGAAATTCTGAAAAACCATGCCGGTCTTTTTCCGAAGCTCTGTCAGATCTTTGCCATGAATATGTGCAAGATCCTGTGTCTCACCGTCAATCGTTATGGTTCCGGTTTCCGGTTTTTCCAGTCTGTCCACACATCTTAAAAATGTGGATTTTCCTGTTCCAGAAGGTCCGATGATCGCTACGACATCTCCCTGATTGATGGTAAGGTCGATCCCATCAAGAACCTTATTATTTTTAAATGTTTTTGATATATTTTTGATTTCGATCATACCTTATTCCACCTCTGTATCTCTGATATCTAAAAGTGCCGGTGCATCTTCCGGTACCCGGAGCTTTTTCTCAAGATAGCTGATCACTCTCTCAAGTACGAAAGTAATTACCCAGTAAATAATTGCCAGTGAGATATACACTTCAAAATAACGGTAATTTCTTCCCGCAAGAAT
>OLPD01000095.1_pt1 | contig 83049 bp, 71 predicted proteins | sample 1672111 | NCBI WGS metagenome assembly OLPD01 (sample SAMEA3136646, study PRJEB25190) | human gut metagenome
TGCCGGATAGGAACGGCAAAATTTTTTACACTTCTATTACTTCTTTATCACACATCAGCAAAACAGCACCCATTGCAACAAGCTTTGGCTTTGATTCACATTTTTTGCGATAGTAATCACGGAGTACAGGATTTTTAGCCTCTCCTGTGTGGGATGTACCGATGCTTTGTAAAGTAAGTGTATGAATAACTCGTCGGGCGACAGCAGAACCTCTTTTCGACATTTGAATTTTGCTGCCTTCAAATTTGCCGGATTGTTTTACTGCCGGATCCAGACCAAAGTAAGCAAAAAGCTGTTTTGGCTTTGAAAAAGCAGAAAAATCACCAATCTCTCCCATAAGGGATACGGCAGATAAAAAACCAGCCCCTTTAAACGTTTCGATTAAGTGGATCTGTTTGACAAAATTAGTATCTTCATTGGCATTTACGAGCTCATGCATTGCTTCCAGAATGCTGTTGATTTCTTCATCATATTTGCGAATGAAACTGATATACAGGCGAATCCGCTTGATGTTGCTGTCAATGATGTAACCGAACTCATTCGCTTCATTAGCAGCGCGGATAATGGCATTATACTTGTTCTGAGCATATGTAAGTCCAAAGCGGGCAGTTGACTTGATACTGTCAATAATCTCTTGTTTGTCTGCTTCAATAAAAGCAGATGGAGACGTATAAGTTTCCAATAACGTAAGAGATGTATTAATTGTAACTTTGGAGAAAATGCCAAGATATTGTGGAAAAGCCATACGCAGTTCTCCTTGAAGCTTGTTCACATAAGCACTGCGGTTATCCATTAAATAGTAGTATTTACGACAGAGATTGCGACAGTTCAGAGCAAGGTCAGAAGGCATGAGAGAAACCTTTAAATCAGGCTTCAAACCAACTAAAGCGACTTTTTTAGAATCAAAACGGTCATTATGTACTTTTCGTATATTGATATTTGTGCTATTCTTAGTGATGATAGGATTAATAACAGAGCAGTTAAAACCCTTATCACGAAGATAGCAGAAGAGTGGGTAATGATAAATTCCCGTGGATTCGAGGAAAATGCGACTTTCCAAAGAATACAACTCTTCTGCTTCTTTTATTTTAGAAACAGCGGTTGTAAGGGAATCAATACTGCTATGTAGGATTTTGTAAGGTTTTCCTACGAATTGTTGGTTTGGAAGTGCTATAGACATCCAGGAGAAGTCAGCACCGACATCAATACCAACAGAGATGAATAAATCATCGAGATTAAAGATAACTTTGTTTGACATGAGCAATAGCTCCTTTCTGATAGGAATCCATTTCCAATCTGGCAGGTACACAACCTAGCGCGTTATTCGGGTATGGCCTTCCGGCTCCCAACCAGCTAAAACATAAAACCCTGTCGAATGGACTAATTGACTTCATTGTAGGTATCAGTCACAAGAGTGACTTCCCAAGGAGGTGAACATTCTTTGTCCTATCCTAAGAGATAATACCTTATGTTTTATCTGGTGTCTATCAGGAACCGTCAGACATGATCATTATTACGGATAACATCTGATGAAGGAAGAACCCCTTCTTCTGTTATCTGATTTATAGAAACTTATTAACCAAGTAGTCTTGATTGACTACATCATTATTATACTAGGAGGTGTACTAATGTCATTTACGGATTTGATGAGCTTTGTGAATTATGCTTTTGTTCTATTTTTTGGAATCATTGTATCTCTTTATCTGGCTGATTTTCCTTTTGAAGAACATAAGCGTTTTTATACGCTCACTTTACTGGGATTTGGTATTGCACAGATCATTTTTTATTTAACTTTAGGAGAAAAGGCTCTCTATCAATGTTATCCACTATTGATCCACCTTCCATTAATACTTTTGATTCGATTTGTTCTGAAGCAGAATTTTTATGTATCCATGATTGCAGTTCTATCTGCTTATCTGCTATGTACACCGCGAAAATGGATCGGTACATTGGTTTCATCGTTCTTTGATTACAGTCCTCTTGTATCCAATATTGTAACAAGTGTGATCACGTTGCCCTTACTCTTTCTTGTTATACGATATGTAGCACCTCATGTAATTAAATTGAAGCAGGAAAATAAAACAACGTTGATTCTGTTTTTTCTGCTTCCCCTCACATACTATATTTTGGAATATGCATTTACCGTTTACACAGATCTTCTTCATACCGGAGGTATTGTTGTCATTGACTTTCTTGACAGTTTTCTGGTTTTGCTTTATTTTATCCTGTCAATGCTGATGATTGAATTATCCAGTCAAAGAAATAAAGCTGAACGCGAGAATCTTCTGCTTACAACGGTATCTTCACAAGCCAAAAAAGAAATCGAACAGATTGCCGAAGTACAAAAACAGGCTGCGATCCACAGACACGATTTAAGGCATCATCTGAATTTTCTGCAGACTTGCCTTGCAGAAAACAAACCTACAGAAGCCTTACGTTATATTCGTGAGATTGATTCTTCCCTTCGTTTCACGGGAATGAAACGTTATTGCGTTAATGATTCAATCAATCTGATTTTGTCTTCTTATGCAGATAAAGCACAAGATCGTGAGGTCACCTGTACATTTACGATAACTGCAACTGATTTTTCACGTTTTCAGATTACTGATTTATGCAGTTTGATCTCCAACGGACTAGACAATGCAATCAATGCCTGTGAAAAAATTAATTCTGTCGAAGGTCGATATATTCACTTGAAACTCTATGAAAAAAACGCACAGCTTTGTATTAAACTATCAAATAGTTACAGCTATGATCATGCACCGGTTTTTAGAAATGAGTTTCCGATTTCTAACGAGATTGGGCATGGATTCGGTGTGCAAAGTATGGTATCTGTTATTGAAAAATATCAGGGAATCTGTAGATTTTTTACTAAGAATGGAGAATTTTGTTTTCAAGCAACCTTATGATAAAATATTAGCTTGATCAGCGTAAAAAAATGCAGGAGAAACCGTTTAAGGTACGTCTCCTGCATTTTTACTTATCTTTTTTAGATTTCGTTTGCTGCCTGATATCCGCTGCGGATTGCTGCTGAGATATCTGCTGTTCTCTCACCGCTGCAGTCTCCAACATATACAAATGGAACTGTCAGCTTACTGTCATCGAAGAGATTCTTCTTAGACCCGAGTGCATTCACAATTGTATCAGCTTCAATTGTAACCTCTGACTCGTCTTTTGTATTCACAGCATGAATCACATTATTCTCGATGGAATTCACTCTTGTATTCACATACTCTTTTACATCGTGTTCTTCAAAGTCTTTTTTGATTAATGGCATTACTGTCTCGGATTCTCCTGTTGCAATCTGATCCAGCATCTCGACAATGCTTACTTTGAGACCTTTCTGTGCAAGGAATTCTGCTGTTTCAGTTCCAACTAATCCTCCGCCAAGTACTGCACATGCTCCACTCACTTCGCATCCTGCAAGAACATCCCAGGCAGAAACAACATTGCTGTCTGTAACAGACATTGGAAGATCCATGTTATGTGCACCGATGGCAAGAATTACATGATCAAACTTATTGAGTTCTTCGCTATCTGCTTCTGTATTTAATTTCACATCTACAGAGAGTTCCGGGAGAATCTTCTCATAATATTCAATAGATCTTAAAATCTCACTCTTTCTCGGTGGAACTGCTGCCAGATGGATCTGTCCGCCAATCTTATCTGATTTCTCAAATACGGTTACTTCATGCCCGCGTTTTGCTGCAACTCTTGCTGCCTCAAGTCCGGCGATTCCGGCACCTACAACTGCGACCTTTTTCTTCTCGTCTGCAGGTTTGATAAATATAGTTCCTTCGTTTCCATTCTCTGCATTTAATACACAGGAAATGTATTTACGTCCCTGAATTGCATCTACGCATCCTTTATTACAGTTCAAGCATTCTCTGATGCACTCTCCGGATATAGCTTTATTGGCAATATCTGCATCTGCAAGCATGGAACGTCCATAAGCTACGATATCAGCATCTCCGTCTTCGAGAATCTTCTCTCCTGCTTCTAAACTGACAACACGACCAACTGTTGCAACCGGAATGGATACCAGTTTTTTCACTTCTCTGGCTACCGGAAGTGTCCAGTTATACGGAACATCTCCCATCGGCGGGATTGTATCTCCCATATTTCCTGTATGGTTTGCCTGAGCCACCTGGATCATATCAATTCCGGCTTCATCAAGCATCTTTGCAAACTGAATTCCTTCTTCTGCCTCAAGTCCGCCTTTTCCACGAAGTGTTCCATCAGGATTTACTGTAATAATTGGCAGTTTATACTCAATCATAAGATCCGGTGCTGCTTCTTTGATTGCTGCTACTACTTCAAGTGCATATCTTGTACGGTTCTCAAGATTTCCTCCGTACTGATCTTCTCTGTGGTTCAGAATCTTAGAGCAAAGAGAACCAAGAAGACGGTCTCCATGTACTTCAATCGCATCGATTCCGGCTTTCTGTGCCTTTACTGCACATGCCGCGATGCTGTTTTTAATATCTTCTAACTGCTCAACGGTTGCCTCTGTAACAAAATGCTGCATATCATGATGAAGTTTTGCATAAGCACCTTTTGTAAGTCTGTCGCATTCTTCCATCTGTCTCTTTGCTTCTTCTGCATTTCCCTCAGCCTGTGCTTTTGCCGCAGCCTGTCTTGCAATACCTGCTTCCATGATCATGCGTCCGACACCCGGAACATCATACTCCGGATGGAACAGCTGAAGTGCAAGCTTACAGTCATACTTATGTAATGTGTCTGCCAGGTTTTTATATACAGGAATCTGGCTGTCATCATAAAGCTTTGGTGTCGGTGAAGCTGTTCTTACAGGAGCTACATCTCCGATAACAACATACGCTGCTCCACCTTTTGCGAGTCTTTCATAGAAGTTCAGACTTCTCGCCCCAATAGATCCGTCTCTTTCTTCATAACCTGTTGTAAGCGGTGGAAACATGATTCTGTTTTTAAAAGTAAGATTTCCGACCTTAATCGGTTCTGATAATTTATTCCCCATCTTTTTTCTCCGTTTTATTCATTTCTATATTTCTTTTCTATATTTGTTATTCTGAACTTTTCTTCAATTACAGTTCTTCTGCTAGTTTATGTCCTGCAGCAATTGCATCTTTCAGAGTTCCGACTTTATCACAGTCTCCGATAAAATGAACTCTCTCTTCTGTATTCTCTACTTTGTTCGGTGCATAACCAACTGCAAAGATCAGTGTATCCGCATCTGTGATATGATACTCCTGTCCGTCTTTCTCATAAGTGATCGTAGTCTCATCAACCTTCGTCACTTGACTGTTCAGTTCAATCTTTACACCTTTTCTCTTGAGTCTCATTGTCAGCTGACTCTTAGCTGCACCGCCTTCTCCCGGCATCAGTGACGGTGTCATCTCGATCACTGTGATGTCACGGTTTGCAGGGAACATGTCATCAATCAATGGTGCAAGATAATCTGCAGTTTCACATCCGACAGATCCGCCCCCAAGGATAACGATCTTTCTTCCCGGATATTTTCTTCCGGCAAGGACGTCATCGGCTGTCATTGTCTGCTTGAACACTTTGAATGGAGGAATTTCCTTCGGAACTGCCCCTGTAGAACAGACAACTTCATAATCCTTGAATTCTCCTGCAAGCATCTCCGGAGTTACTTCACAGTTCATGCGGACTTCGATTCCTTCGTTCTTCAGACGACGTGCCATAAACTTAATTACTTTACAAAGTTCCTGTTTAGCGATTGGAACTGCTGCCAGTCTTAAAAGGCCTCCGAACTCTCCGCTTTTTTCGCAGAGAATAACTTCATGTCCGCGTTTCTTCGCAACATAAGCTGCTTCCATTCCCGCCGGACCCGCACCGATCACAAGAACTTTCTTCTTCTCATCTGCTTCTTTGATCTCGTCAGACTCTACAGATGGATTCACTGTACAGCTGATCGGATTACCAAACATAATTCCTGTCAGGCAGCGTCCACATCCAATACATGGACGGATATCATCTGTTTTTCCTTCTGCAGCTTTATTAACAAATTCACTGTCACACAAGTTCGGACGACCAATCATACAGATGTCAGTCTTTCCGTTAGCAATGAGTTCTTCCGCTACCCATGGTTCATTGATTCTTGCAACTGTAGATACCGGAATATTCACATGCTTTCTGATTTCCTCACTTGCATGTGCATGCGGTGCCGGTGATGTACCAGGTGCAGGCATAGAACTACCTCTCTTAATTGTATTTCCTCCGGAAACATGGATAAAATCAACACCTGTTTTCTCAAGCTGTTTGGATACATAGATCATATCATTCAGTGTCAGACCACCCTCACTGTACTCGTCTCCTGAAATACGAACATCGATAATGAAATCATCACCGCAAAGCTCACGGATTTTAGCAATTACTTCAAGTGTCAGTCTGAGACGTCCGTTAATGTCTCCGCCGTATTCATCTGTTCTCTTGTTATAAAGAGGTGTAAGGAATCCGCCAAGCAATCCATGTGCATGTGCACACTGGATTTCAACTCCGTCTCCACCTGCAATTTGGAAACGGCGTGCTGCCTCCCCGAACTGCTGAACAAGTACATGCAATTCTTCAACAGTTACAGCTCTCGGAGCTGATTTTGCATAATAAGGTCCAACATTAGAAGGGGCAATCAGCTGCGGTGTTCCCGGAATCGGGAATGCCATGTAAGCCGGATGGAATAACTGTGCTAAAATCTTCGTATCATACTGATGTACTGCATCTACTAGCTTCTTCCAGCCCGGAATATAAGAATCATCATAGATAGACATATCTCCCGGTAAATATGTATATACTGGCTCTACCGTTGTAACTTCTGTAACAATCAGTCCGACTCCCCCCTTCGCTCTTGCTGAGTAATGCTCAACCAGTGCGTCTGTTACATAGCCTTTATCTGCCATGTTTGTAGAGATCGGCGGCATAAAGATTCTGTTTTTTACCGTAGTCTTTCCAATTTTAATTGGTTCGAATAAATGTGGAAAATATTCATTCATTTTCTGTTCCTCCAATTTTTTCTTAATCAAATATCAATCCTGCAAAAATTGATAATTTTTTCACCATTATATTATACCAGTTTTTCATTCATTTTGCTGTTTTATTTGTATGATTTTTACAACCTATTCTCTTGCAAATTATTTTGATTATGCAAATATTCAAAAAGAGTCTTTGAATTATGCGAATTTTCACACAATCCAAAAACTCTTTTTGTTCATCTTGTTCTTTTGTCTTACGATTATTTTAACTTACAATCATTTCTGCTTCTGTGTATATCTTAACTTTAGACCTTGAGTACTGACGAATCTTTTTATCCAGTAAATCCATTGCAAGAAGAACACCTTCTGTGTCAGATATTCTCATTTGTACCAACTTTAGATCCTGGTATATATAGTCAGGAATCATACCAAATCCGACAACTTTCACTTCCTGTGGGATGTTCACACCATACTTTCGAAGCGCCGTCAACGCACCAATTGAAATCTGTTGATTTTCAAATAAAATTCCTTGCGGAAGCGGATTTTTTCTCAACCAGTCTAACAAAGTCTCCATTATCCTTGGAATTTCATCTCCAAGATCAAGAATATATTTTGCTGATGCAGTATCTTCGTTAGACTTTGTATTTAAAAACGCTTCCTTACGAACTCGATAATTATAATTATCTTTCCCTGTGCAGAAATAATAAATATCTGATGCACCTTCCTTGTACAGATAATCCACAGCACTTTTTAGCATTTGTCTATTGTCTGCACATACACTGCTATACCGACTATCTGGAAGTTCACAGTCATAAAGAACCAATGGCTTTTTGATTCTTTCAAGCAGGTTTTGATCTTCTTCTTTTAATTCGGTTCCAAAAAGAATAATGCCTGCCACAAAATCCATATTACATTCCGTAATTACTGCTTCTGTTTGCGTAATATCGTCATTTAAATACGTCACTCCATAAAGATATCCAAGTCTTCTTGCTTCAGAATCAAATGTAGCAAGTACATCTGACCAGAGATCTGTTTCTGAATTACACGCAACGCCTTTGCTGTGATTAACAATCACTATTTTGATCATCTGATTCACCGGATGGCCAGACACTGTAACGATATTCTCTTTTACTGGAATTACTCCGTTGTTCTTTTTCATTTCTTCCAGACATTCCAAAACCATCCTTCTGGTTTCTTCATTCACACCGGGTTTTCCATTCACAGCAAGCGATACTGTTGCTTTGGAAACTCCGAGATGTCTTGCAATGTCTACCATCTTTATCTTCATGTGTAATGCCTCATATTTTCTAGATTGTAGTAAAATTAATTTCGAAATCATCGTATATTCGAACTTTAACGATTTCTGAAAATGAATACTGTTCGTAATCATCGTTCTCAAAATCATATACAAGAATCATCTCTCTGATTGGATCAACAATCCAGTATTCTCTTACTCCTGCAGTTCGATATTTAAACAATTTAATATAATAATCCATTCTTTTACTGCTAGGAGACACGATTTCAATAATCCAATCCGGAGCTCCATTACATCCTTTATCGTCAAGTTTATTTTTATCACATATTATAGAAATATCCGGTTCTACATAATTAACATTATTGTTATTTAAAAATACTGCAAATGGAGCAAGATATACTTTGCATGCCCCTCTTTTCATATCAATATAATCTGCAATTTTTCGATAAAGAGAACCAATTATTTCTTGGTGACGTCGAGATGGGGGTGCCATCATATAAATCTGACCATCAATTAATTCAGCTCTTTCTCCTTCTGGAAGATTGTAAATATCTTCTATTGTGAAAATACGGTTCTGTGCTAATGCCATACATACACCTCATTTCTTATAAACGCTATATTATTCAACAGTTTTCATTACTTTTAAGTATAACAAAATCTATCAAATAAACATAGTTCTTATGATAAATCAACTAAAAAAATCAAGAAGAAAAAACTATTTTGTTTTTACTTCTTGATTTTATCATAAATTAAAACATTATCTGAGAATAGATTCTTAGAATTTACCAGCCTTTGCAGCTTCCTCAACAGCAACTGCTACAGCAACAGTCATACCAACCATCGGGTTGTTTCCTGCTCCGATAAGTCCCATCATCTCAACGTGAGCCGGTACAGATGAAGATCCAGCGAACTGTGCATCAGAGTGCATACGTCCCATTGTATCTGTCATTCCGTAAGAAGCCGGTCCAGCTGCCATGTTGTCTGGGTGAAGTGTACGTCCTGTACCACCACCTGAAGCAACTGAGAAGTATTTCTTTCCAGCTTCGATACGCTCTTTCTTATATGTTCCTGCTACTGGGTGCTGGAATCTTGTAGGGTTTGTAGAGTTACCTGTGATAGATACGTCTACATTCTCTTTCCACATGATCTTAACACCTTCTACTACGTCGTTAGCTCCGTAGCAGTTAACTTTCGCACGAAGTCCTTCAGAGTATGCTTTACGGAATACTTCTTTCAGTTCTCCTGTGTGATAGTCAAGTTCTGTCTCAACGTATGTAAATCCGTTGATACGTGCGATGATCTGAGCAGCGTCCTTTCCAAGACCGTTCAGGATAACACGCAGAGGTTTTTTACGAACTTTGTTTGCTTTCTCAGCGATACCGATAGCACCCTCAGCTGCTGCGAATGACTCGTGTCCAGCCAGGAATGCGAAGCACTCTGTATCTTCTTCAAGAAGCATTTTTCCAAGGTTACCATGTCCAAGACCAACTTTTCTCTGATCTGCAACAGATCCCGGAATACAGAAAGACTGAAGTCCTTCTCCGATTGCTGCTGCTGCATCAGCTGCCTTTGTACATCCCTTTTTGATTGCGATAGCAGCACCTACTGTGTAAGCCCACTTAGCGTTCTCGAAACAGATTGGCTGAATTCCTTCAACCATCTTGTAAACGTCAAGACCAGCTGCTTTAGTTACTTCTGCAGCTTCTTCGATGGAGTTGATTCCATACTCAGCGAGTTTTGCAAGAATCTGTTTTTCTCTTCTTTCATATGATTCAAATAATGCCATTGAAATAGTCCTCCTTACTCTTTTCTTGGGTCAATGATCTTAACAGCATCGTCAACACGTCCGTACTGTCCTTTTGCTTTCTCAAGCGCTACAGCAGGCTCGTCTCCGGCTTTGATGAAGTCCATCATCTTACCAAAGTTTACAAACTGATATCCGATGATCTCGTCATCTTCGTTCAGTGCGATTCCTGTTACATAACCATCTGTCATCTCAAGATAACGAGGTCCTTTTTTCAGCGTTCCGTACATTGTACCAACCTGTGAACGAAGTCCTTTTCCAAGGTCCTCAAGTCCTGCTCCTATCGGAAGTCCGTCCTCTGAGAATGCACTCTGAGTTCTTCCGTAAACAATCTGAAGGAACAGTTCTCTCATAGCTGTGTTGATAGCATCACATACAAGGTCTGTATTCAGAGCTTCAAGAAGTGTTCTTCCCGGAAGGATCTCAGAAGCCATAGCTGCGGAATGTGTCATTCCTGAACATCCGATTGTCTCAACAAGTGCCTCCTGGATGATTCCGTCTTTTACGTTCAGTGTGAGCTTACAAGTACCCTGCTGTGGAGCACACCAGCCTACACCGTGTGTAAGTCCGGAGATATCTTTGATTTCTTTTGCCTTTACCCATTTAGCTTCTTCTGGAATTGGAGCTGCGCCATGGTTTACGCCCTGGGCTACCGGACACATCATTTCTACTTCGTGTGAATAAATCATGTTAATACTCCTTTCAATATGTATGATTTTCTTCGTATACGGTACACTATTTTTTTCGCACAAAAACTGACAGCTCTGCATTATTTTTTAACACTGAACTGTCTGCGCGGTGAGAAGTTGATTTGTCACCTGCCACAAACTCTTTCTCCCTGCACCATATGTATTTATTTTCGCACAATTTGTCGCATTCGTCAATCACAACTTTGACAAGATTTTCACCATCTGAGGGAAAGAATTATATAAATATGACACTTGACAAATTTATGTATAAGAAAAGCAGCTTCTGTATCCTTTTGGAAACAGTTACTGCTTCAACTTAATCTTTTCTTACTCCACCGGCATCTCTTCCACCAGACGTTCCTTCAGCATCTCCAATGCTGCTTTCACAGTATCCAGTCTATTCTCCATCCGGCTTCCATTCCAACGACACTCTTTCACTGTCGTCTTCCCATTCAGATAACATCCAATATATACAAGACCAACCGGCTTTTCTTCTGTTCCACCTCCAGGCCCTGCAATTCCTGTTGCACTTAGTGCCGCATCCGCATTCGCAGCCTTTGCCGCACCCTCAGCCATCTCATGCGCTGTCTGTTCACTCACGGCACCGTAAGTTTCAAGTGTCTCATGAGAAACGTGAATTAGACGTTCCTTTGCCTCATTCGAATACGTAACATATCCCTCGTTCAGCACATCCGATGCTCCTGCCACATTGACTAACGTTCCTGCAATCAATCCACCTGTACAGGATTCTGCTGTTGTCACATGAAGTTTACGCTCTGCAAGAAGATCTACTACAACTTCTTCCAGACTTTTCTCACCTGCAGTTTTCTCTTTAAAAAACCACTCCAGATACATCTCTTACATGCCTCCCTTTGTAAGAACCTCTCTGTTTGCCCACACATAGTCTACCAGAGAAATCACAGTAAGTGCTGTGGCAATCCAGATCAGTACTGTTCCAACCATGTCGAATACACCGCCAAAATCAGCAATCAGAACAATGATCATTGCCATCTGGGATACTGTCTTGAATTTTCCCCAGTAATTTGCTGCGATAACAACGCCATTATCAGATGCTACCAGACGGAAACCACTGATAATAAACTCTCTTGCAATAATAACAATAACAACTGCTGTCGGAAGTTTTCCTGAAGGAATCAGACAGATCATTGCAGAGCAGACAAGAAGTTTATCTGCCAGCGGATCCATAAACTTTCCAAAATTTGTTACAAGATTGTATTTTCTTGCAATCTTACCATCCAGCATATCTGTCAGACTTGCAACAATAAAAAGTACAAGCGCGATCCATTTATTCGCTACTCCGCCTACATCTGTCAACATAAAGAAAACAAAAAACGGAACCATAATCACACGTAATACTGTTAATTTGTTTGGTAAATTCATACTACATCAACTCTCCTATCAAATCATAATCTAATGCTCCGGTCACTTTAACCTTTGCAAAATCTCCGGAAATCAATTCTACGTCAGTATTGATAAAGATCAGGCCGTCTACATTCGGTGCATCACGATAAGTTCTTCCAACGTAGGCATTCTCATCTGCGACTTTACCTTCGATCATGACAAGAACTTCTCTTCCAATCATGTCTTCCGCTTTATCGAATGCAATTTCCTGCTGAAGTTCCATGATATCTGCCTGACGATCCTCTTTCACTTCTTCATCAATCTGATCTTCGAATGTGGCTGCCGGTGTATCTTCCTCCGGAGAATACGTAAATGCTCCAAGACGATCAAACTCAAGTGTGTCAATGAATTCCATCACCTCTTCATGCTGCTCCTGCGTCTCTCCCGGAAAGCCTGTGATCAGTGTTGTTCTAAGACAGATATCCGGAATTTCCTTACGAAGCTTCTGCACAATGTCGATCAGCTCCTGTTTTGAAGTTCTGCGTCCCATTCTCTTCAAGATGGTATCATTCGCATGCTGGATTGGGAGATCAAGATAATGACAGATCTTCGGTTCTTCTTTCATTACCTGGATCAGTTCATCTGTAATTTCCTCCGGATAACAATATAAAATACGGATCCAACGGATTCCACTGATCTTGCAAAGTTCACGGAGCAGCTTTGGAAGAGATTTCTCTCCATAAAGATCTTTTCCATAAAGCGTTGTCTCCTGAGCAACAAGAATCAATTCTTTTACGCCCTGCTCTGCCAGATCCTGTGCTTCTTTCAGAAGGCGTTCCATCGGTACACTTCTAAAGTTTCCACGGATTTTCGGAATGATGCAGTACGTACAATATTTGTCACATCCTTCTGCAATCTTCAGATATGCAAAATGTCCTCCTGTTGTTACAAGACGCTTCGTCTCCGGTAATGGAAGAGCATCAAGGTCAGCTGTCATAACTTCATGCTGTCCGGCAAGTGCCGCATCTACCGCATCCAGAATGCGATCATATGCAGTTGTTCCAAGAACTTCATCTACCTCCGGAATCTCATCAAGAATCTCCTGACGATAACGCTCTGCCATACATCCTGTAACGATCAATGCCTTTGCACTGCCATTCTTCTTATATTCTGCCATCTCAAGAATATTCTGGATGCTTTCCTCTTTCGCATCATGGATAAAACAACAGGTGTTGATCACAATAATATCAGCCTCCTGTTCATCATTCGTCATCTCGTAACCTCTTGAAGCAAGCATTCCAAGCATTACTTCTGTATCCACCAGATTTTTATCACATCCTAAGGATATAAAAAGTATCTTCATATATTAGTAAAACCTCCTGGTCATCCTTTCTAAAAAATATAAATAAATCTCACCTTCTGTGCATCATTTCATACATTCCATGCATGCACAAAACGTTCAACAACAACGTCAAAAGAGCAGATTGCATTTTCTGCATCTGCTCCGTTACTGTTCTGATTCTACTCTTCGTCAGTGTCCTCAGGTAAGATCTTAAGCTCACCTTCATTCAGTTCTTCGATTGCAATGGAAAGCGGCTTCTGTCCGTCTTTCGCAGGTACAAGCGGAAGTTCTCCGGCGATCAGCTGTCTTGCACGCTTAGATGTAGCCATTACGATAGAATAACGGCTGTTTACAACCTTAGAATCTCCCTCTTCAACGTCTTTGTTAACTACTTTCATCAAGTCAGTATAAGATGGATGCAGCATATTAATTTTCTCCTTTCAACTCTTCCAATTCTTCTTTTATCTCATTCATAAAATTCACATTGCGTGAACTTCTGTGGTGTTCTCCCTGGATAATAGAATGCATCTCTTCAACACAATCATCCAGTTCATCATTCACGACAAGATAGTCATAAGCACTCATTCCCTCTGCCTCTTCACAGGCACGGTTCATTCTGGACTCAATAACCTCCATCGTCTCTGTCCCTCTTCCTACCAGACGGGACTTCAGTTCTCTGGCATTCGGCGGTGTCACAAACATCAGAAGCGTATCCGGGAACTTTTCTTTCACTTTCAGTGCTCCCTGAATCTCGATCTCAAGAATCACATCTTTCCCTTCATCCAACATCTTCTCAACATATGCACGCGGTGTGCCATAATAGTTTTCCACGTATTTAGCATACTCTATCAATTCATTATTAGCAATCATTTTTTCAAATTTCTCCCTGGAAAGGAAGAAATATTCTCTGCCATCTACTTCCCCGTCACGTGGACCTCTTGTTGTCGCAGAGATGGATAAAGCATAATTCTCCGGATATTTTCTCATTAATTCTTTCATCAATGTACCTTTTCCGGCTCCTGAGAATCCGGATACGACAATCAAAATGCCTTTCTTATTCATGATCCTGCCCTCTTTTACTCTATTCTATATTCTGTATCTGCTCTCTAATCTTCTCGATCTCTGTCTTCAGACTGATTGCATGATTGGAAACCTCGATATCATTCGCTTTAGATAAAATCGTATTTGCTTCGCGATTCATCTCCTGCGCAATGAAATCCAGCTTACGGCCGATTCCTTCTTTCTCCTCCAATGTTGCTCTCATATGCTGAATATGGCTCTTCAACCGCACAACTTCCTCATCTGTACAGATCTTATCTGCATACAGAATCACTTCTGCTGCCAGGCGGTTTTCTTCCAGCTGTGTATCTGCCAGCAACTCAGCTACCTTCTCTTCCAGCTTCTGTCGGTATTCTGCCACAATCTGTGGAGAACGTTCTTCTACCGCAGAGACTTCCTGCTCCAGAAATGTAAGCTTCGCAAGAATATCTTTCTTCAGGTTCTCACCCTCTGTTATTCTTGTCTCAACAAACTGTGCAAAAGCCCCTTCCAGTGCTTTCTTCAGTCCATTCCAAAGCTCCTCTTCATCTTCCACTTGCTCTTCCATCGTAAGAACTTCCGGAAATCTTGCAAGTGCAGATACGCTGATGTCATTTTCCAGCCCGAATTCTTCTTCCATCTGCTTAAAATACTTCATATATTCTGCCGCGATCAATGGATTATATTTCACAGAGCTCTGCGCCTGTGACAGATCTTCATATGTAATAAAGATATCAACTTTCCCGCGGTTCGCATAGGACTTCAGAAGTGTCCGGATGGATGTTTCAAAAAAATTAAGTTTCTTCGGCATTCTGATATTCACATCAAGATAACGATGGTTTACACTCTTTAACTCAACGGTAAACTTCTTGGAATCCTGCTGAATCTCACATCTACCAAAGCCTGTCATACTTTTGATCATTGTCTTCATCCTCTGTTTACTATAATCTAATCTATTATACATCAAATGTTTGTAAATGGTCAACAAGTCTTTTATAAAGATTCGATTTATGTTACAATAAAAAAACATGAAAATAAACCTTTTGTTCAGGAGGAAACAACTATGGCTTTTGATGGAATCGTTGTAGCGAGTCTCGCCAGCGAATTAAAACATAAATTATTAAACGGAAGAATTTCAAAGATTGCACAACCGGAAGCGGATGAGCTTCTTCTGACAGTCAAATCAACGGAAGGTCAGTATCGTCTGTCGATTTCGGCGGATGCTTCTCTTCCGCTGGTCTATCTGACCTCAAAGAATAAGCCAAGTCCGATGACTGCCCCAAACTTCTGTATGCTTCTTCGTAAACATATCAGCGGCGGCCGCATTGTTGATATCTGGCAGCCGGGACTTGAGCGTATTATTCATTTTACAATTGAACATCTCGATGAACTTGGTGACCTCTGCCGGAAAGATCTGATCGTCGAGATCATGGGAAAGCACAGCAATATCATTTTCTGTAACGATCAGGGTAAGATCATTGACAGTATCAAACATGTATCTGCACAGATGAGTTCTGTCCGGGAAGTTCTTCCGGGAAGAGAGTATTTCATTCCGGACACCATGCAGAAAGTAGATCCGCTCACGGTAACTTCTGAAGAATTCGCAGCGCATCTGACAAGTAAACCAATGCCACTTGCCAAAGCAATTTATACAAGTTTTACCGGAATCAGTCCTGTAACCGCGGAGGAGATCTGCTCCCTTGCAGGAATGGATTCTTCTGTCCCGGCTCAGGAGTATTCTGCTGATATTTTACTTCATCTATATACACAGTTTAAGATTTATTTATCCGCGATCAAAGAAGATAGCTTTTCACCCAGTATTTATTTCGATGGAAAAGAGCCAAAAGAATTCTCTGCTCTTCCACTGAGTCATTTTGTCAACTATACAAGGGTAGAATATGATTCTGTTTCCGAAGTACTTGAGACTTATTATTCGACACGCAGTCTCATTACCCGCATCCGACAGAAATCGGTTGATCTGCGTCACGTAGTTCAGACTGCATTAGAACGAAACCGGAAAAAATATGACTTGCAGCTGCGTCAGTTGAAAGACACAGAAAATCGTGAAAAATTTAAAGTGTACGGCGAATTGATCAACACTTATGGATACAATTTGGAAGAAGGTGCAAAGACTCTTGAATGTCTGAACTATTACACCAATGAAATGGTATCCATTCCGATGGATCCATTAAAAACACCGCAGGAGAACTCCCAGCGTTATTTTGCAAAATATAACAAGCAAAAACGTACTTTTGAAGCACTTTCTGTTCTTTGCAAAGAGACATTGGATGAGATCACTTATCTGGAATCCATTCAGACAGCACTTGATATTGCACTGACAGAAGATGATCTTGCTGAAATCAAAGAAGAGCTCACAAACTCCGGCTATATCCGCAGAAAATATACAAAGAAAAAAGTCAAGATTAAAAACAAACCACTCCATTATATTTCCAGTGACGGTTATCATATGTATGTCGGAAAGAATAATCTTCAGAATGAAGAACTGACGTTCCACTTTGCAGTCGGAAATGACTGGTGGTTCCATGCAAAACAAGCTCCGGGATCCCATGTCATTGTCAAAACACATGGGGATGAGCTTCCGGACCGTACATTCGAAGAAGCAGCCAGACTTGCAGCTTATTATTCCAGCATGCGTGGTTCCGATAAAGTTGAGATTGACTACGTGGAGAAAAAACAGGTCAAAAAACCAAATGGCGGGAAGCCTGGATTTGTCGTCTATTATACAAATTACTCCATGGTGATTGACAGCGATATCAGCAACATAGAAGAACTTTGAGTAATATGAAACCTGTATAATATGAAATAAGTGGTAATAACATAAAAGAAGGAAGACTCTAGCGGCATACGCCTGACCTGAAGCTTCCTTCTTTTTATATACTATCCATCATAGGATTTCTGACAACGTTTCATTTATTTCGCAGAATTCTTTATTTCATCCGGAACATGGATTTCATCCACCTTGTTATAGTCCGTAAACTGAAGCACGATCGAGTAAAGATTTACTTTCGTAGTCTCTCCGTAAGACTTATATAAGTCTCCCATTACATCACTCATGTCTACAACGATCTTCGCCGGAAGCAGTTCTTCTTTGTAAATGTCAAAAATAACAGGGATTTTCAAATTACGGATTGCATCCTCCTCCGGGAGTTTCACCAGATGATATGCTTCTACCATCTCTTTGCCAAGAAGACCCATAAGCTCCGTTCCTGTTACATCGCCATACAACTGATAACATGCCTTGCCATTTACTGTTGTCTCCTGCTCGGATAGGTGGAAAGACTCAAGCGCTTTCCCCTCCTGCGCGAAAATATTTCCGTCAATACCAAGGTGATTCTCGTTGCTTCCTTCTGCACTCTCTTTCTTCCAGGATCCATTCGTGCCACTATATGTCACTTGTTTTCCGTCTTCCTCCACCTGATAAAGTTCCAGATCTGCAGATACCTCAGAATCTTTGATCGTCACCCTGGCAGTTCCTTTCGCATAACCGGCCGGAGGCTCTGTCGTGTTCTCCAGATCCATCTCCATGTTTACTTCCATCAGATCTAAAATATCAGACATCTGAATTGCCAGCTCCACATGGTTTGCTGAAGAAGTTACTTTCTGCATATTTTCCGAAGACTGACGAAAAATCTTCTTTGCATTCATCTTCCCGGCACATCCGGAACAAAACAGCATAACTATAACGGATGCTATCAGTAACTGTATAGATAACAGCTTCTTGTAATATCCACTCTTGTTTCTCTCTTCTGTTATTTTATTTTTCAAGCTCTGTTTGACTCTAAAAGCCTTCCACACAATGCATTACTCCCGTCCTGCCAGATAATCAATAAACTGCTGTGCTGTTCTTCCAGACAAACCGCCATGAGACAGTTCCCATGCATTCGCCTCAAGAAGCAGCTGCTCTTCCGGCATATTGATTCCATTCTTTTTCGCAAGCACACGTACGATCTCCTGGAATGCCTTCTTATCCGGTGAACCGAAATAAATCGTAACGCCAAATCTTGCAACCAATGACAGCTTCTCCTGTACTGTATCATTTGTATGCATATCTTCATCTCTGTCCTGCTTATCGCGGAATGTCTCACGGATCAGATGACGGCGGTTTGATGTCGCATAGATCAACACATTCTTCGGTTTCTTCTCCAGACCACCTTCGATCACTGCTTTCAAATATTTGTATTCAATTTCAAATTCTTCAAAAGAAAGATCATCCATATAAATAATGAATTTATAATTTCTATTCTTAATCTGAGCGATTACATCATTCAGATCCTGGAACTGGTGTTTATACACCTCAATCATGCGAAGTCCCTGGTTATAATACTGATTTAAAATAGCCTTGATCGAGGAAGATTTTCCTGTTCCGGCATCTCCGAACATCAGACAGTTATTTGCTTTCTTTCCTTCTACAAATGCTTTCGTGTTGTCAACCAGCTTTTTCTTTGCATCTTCATAACCTACAAGATCATCAAGATGTACATGAGCAATGTTTGTGATCGGAATGATCTCCACATCAGAATTCTCCGGATGTTCCACACGAAATGCCTTGTGAAGTCCAAGTTTACCAACTCCAAATTCCTTATAAAACTGTGTCAGTGTACGCTTGAAATGATCCACATTCTGCGTCGCGGCAAGGGCACGGCTGAGATCACAGATTCTGTCCCTGACACGACGGTTGAACACTTTACCGCCACTGTTACCACTCTTATAATCCATGATGATCTTCAGGCAGTCAGCGTCCAAACTCTTTTCCAGTTCCTCAAAATCATAGTCAAACATTTCCTTAAAAATAGCAAAATCATGAAGTGCTATCTCATTCAGACTACCTTCAATCTCTCCTACAATCTCACAGGAAGTGCTGTATGCATTCTCATCACTTGCAAGAAGAAATGTCAGATAAGTATGCCACAGATTTCCTTCAAAGCCGTGGCTTACTGATAATTCCAAAAGTTCATTGATACAATCAAAAAGAAGTCCTCTTAAATCTTCTTTGTTATAAAATTCACTTTCATAATTATCGATCAGAAATGTGATATCCTTTAAAATCTCCCCATATTCCATGTTTTTATACAGCATCAGTTCGTTTGTACGCATTCTAAATAACCTCTTTTCCAGTAAATCCCTCCGGAGCTTTCGCTCCACCTGCTCTGTATTCTGTTTTTCTATCTATTCTAATATCTAGTAATTTCCAAGAATTCTCAAATTCGTTGCTTCTTCTCTCAGTCCACGCAATGCATTCTTCACTGCTGCATCCTCCAGACTTCCATCAAAATCTACAAAGAAACGATATTCCCACTGTTTTCCTTTCACAGGTCTTGATTCAATCTTTGTCATATTTATATTATTGTATACAAAATGTGACAGAAGATCATAAAGAGAACCACTCTGAGCCCCACTCTGATGCGGAAGTTCGAATTCAATACTGATCTTTGACGCATGCTTCAGATAAACCTTCTGATTTGTCACCACGATAAAGCGTGTACAGTTATCCGGCTCGTCATTTATATTATCTGCAAGAACTTCCAACCCATGAATCTTCGCCGCATAGGCACTACATACAGCTGCCTGTGCCTTATCGCCATCTTTTACTACTTTCTGCGCAGCGATTGCCGTATTGACTACACTGATCTGCTGCCAGTCTGCATGGTCATTCAAAAACCCAGTCGTCTGCATAAGGGCTTCTGCTTTCGAATAAACACGTTTGATATCTGTAAGTGTTGTTCCCGGAAGTCCTGACAAAGTATGCACTACCGGAAGGATCGTCTCAGCAACAATATAATTCTCAAATTCATCCAGAAGATCATACATCTCGTTCACCGGACCTGCAGATGAATTTTCAATCGGAAGAACCGCATAATCCGCAGCACCTTCTTCAATCGCAGTCATTGCATCACGGAATGTTCTTACATGAAAGCAATTCACATCTTCTCCAAAGAACTGATGCATTGCTGCTTCTCCGTAAGCACCTTCTGTTCCCTGGAACACAACTCTGGCAGTATCCTTCTCAAGAGAATCAATCTGAATAAAAGGAAGCCTTCCAAGTGCTCCTGCTTCTACGAGCTTCTGATACTGCAGTTTTCTGCTCATAGACATCAGCTGCGTATATAATTCACGAACTCCGTTCTTATCAAAATCATTGTCAACCTTTGATGCCACATCTGCAAGTTTCTCCTGCTCCCGCTGCCGGTCATACACTTTACGTCCGGCTTTCACCTTATAATCTCCAACTTCACGGCAGACATTCATTCTCTTCTGATAAAGTTCTACCATCTGGTTATCTATCTTGTCGAGCTCTACTCTCAGTTCTTCAAGTGTTGCCATCCTAACTTCTCCTTACTAAAAAACTCCATCCATACTGCATCTCTTTTATACTGATTTGTAACACAATTAATATAGTAAAAACACTGCATGAACAGTACCAAGTATAATACATTTTTTCCACAAAATCTATCCTTTGAAAAAAGTTTATTTTCCTGTTGAAAATCTTCTCGTTTTAGTATATCATAGTATGGAATACGAGAACAATCGGTTTTATCTGATTCAAGCGTCTCGAAAAAACATTGGGAGGTATACAAATGAACGTTTCTGATTGTATCAAGATGCGCAGAAGCATAAGAAAATATAAACCTGATCATATTGATCATTCTATTATTGATTCTATTATTTCTATTGCTTCCTATTCTCCGTCTTGGAAAAACACACAGATCACTCGTTATATTGCAATTGAAGACCCCTCTATTCTCAAAAAGATCGCTGATGATTATACCCCTGTTTACAATTCTAATATTATCCGTCAAATTCCTATGCTGGTTGCTGTTACTTTTATCAAAAGCAGATCCGGTTTTGAACGTGACGGATCCTACAGCACAAAAAAGGGGGACAGATGGCAGATGTTTGACGTTGGTGTTGCCTGCCAGTCTTTCTGTCTTGCTGCAAAAGAACAGGGACTTGGTACTGTGATCATGGGCATCTTTGATGAAGAAAAAATTACAGAACTTTTAGAGATTCCGTCAGAGAGGGAACTGGCAGCTCTGATTGCAGTCGGCTGGCCGGATGATGATCCGCAAGCACCTAAGAGAAAAGCCGTTACTGATCTACTAGAATATAAATAATGTGATTCAATCACACAAGGAGGTTACTTATGAGACATTTAATGAGCCCACTGGACTTCTCAGTGGAAGAACTGGACGAACTGTTGAAACTTGCGCAGGATATTGAGGCACATCCTGACAAATACGCACATGCCTGCGACGGAAAGAAACTTGCGACTTTATTCTATGAGCCAAGTACTCGTACACGTTTAAGCCATGAAGCCGCAATGCTGAACCTTGGAGGAAGCGTTATGGGATTCTCTTCCGCAAGCTCCAGTTCTGCTTCAAAAGGAGAAAGTGTATCTGATACAATCCGTACAATCTCCTGCTACGCAGATATCTGTGCAATGAGACACCCAAAAGAAGGTGCTCCGATGGTTGCCTGCCAGCATTCTAAAATTCCGGTGATCAACGCAGGAGACGGTGGACACCAGCACCCGACACAGACACTGACAGACCTTCTCACAATCCTTAACGTAAAAGGAAGACTTGACAACATGACAATCGGTCTGTGTGGTGACTTAAAATTCGGTCGTACTGTTCACTCACTGATCACAGCACTCGTGAGATACACAGGCATCCGTTTTGTGCTGATCTCTCCAGAAGAATTAAGACTTCCGGAATACATCCGTCATGATGTACTTGACAAGATGAACATTCCTTACGAAGAAGTTGTACGTCTGGAAGAAGCAATGCCAAAACTTGATATTCTGTACATGACACGTGTTCAGAAAGAACGTTTCTTCAACGAAGAGGACTATGTACGTATGAAAGACTTCTACATTCTCGACAAGGAGAAAATGAAACTCGCTCCGGAAGATATGTATATTCTTCATCCGCTTCCGCGTGTAAATGAAATCTCTGTTGACGTTGATGACGATCCACGTGCTGCTTATTTCCGTCAGGTTCAGTACGGAGTATATGTGCGTATGGCTCTGATCCTTACACTTTTGGATATTCACGTTGACTAATATAATCATATTTCATAGTACGAAAGGGGTAACAAAATGTTAGAAAATACATTAACTGTAGGACGTATCGCTGAAGGATTCGTTCTTGACCACATTGAAGCCGGCAAAAGCATGGAGATTTATAAATACCTTCACCTGGATAAATTAGACTGCTGTGTTGCCATCATCAAAAATGCAAAAAGTAATAAAATGGGCAAAAAAGATATCATGAAGATTGAATGCCCGATCGATTTCATGGATCTTGATATTCTCGGATTCATCGATCACAACATTACTGTAAATATTATTGAAAACGGAGAGATCATCTCCAAGAAACCTCTGACTCTTCCTAAGAAGATCAAAAATGTGATCCGCTGCAAGAACCCAAGATGTATCACATCAATCGAGCAGGGACTTGATCATGTATTTGTACTGACTGATGAAGAGAATCAGGTATACAGATGCCAGTACTGCGAGGAGAAATATAGCCGCAGATAATCCATCGTTTATCTATATCAGATGTGGGATTGACTCCCACATCTAATATAAGAGCCAGAACAGTTACCGTATGTAGTATCTGTCCTGGCTCTTATAAATTTAACACTCTTCTGCAATTTTATAAATCAGCTTCTCTGTATCTTCCCATCCCAAACATGGATCTGTAATAGATTTTCCGTAAGTCATATGATCGCAGATCTTCTGATTTCCTTCTTCGATGTAACTCTCGATCATAACTCCCTTGACCATCTTCTTCACATCATCATTGTATCTTCTGCTGTGAAGAATTTCGCTGACAATACGAATTTGTTCTTTGAACTGCTTATTGGAGTTGGAATGGTTCGCATCAATGATCGCTGCCGGGTTTTTCAGGTCTTTCTTCGCATAAACATCTACCAGACGGACAAGATCCTCATAATGGTAGTTCGGAATACAGGTTCCATATTTGTCAACACCACCACGAAGAATTACATGTGCAAGATCATTTCCTTCTGTTGTAACATCCATTCCTCTGTAAATGAAGTTATGAGAGTTCTGAGCAGCAATTACGGAGTTCATCATAACTGAAAAGTCTCCACTGGTCGGATTCTTCATACCAACCGGAATGTCCATTCCACTGGCTGTCAGACGGTGCTGCTGGTTCTCTACCGAACGGGCACCGATTGCCTCATAAGAAAGGATATCGTCAAGATAGCTTCTGTTCTCCGGATAAAGCATCTCGTCTGCGGATGTCAGTCCTGTCTCTTTGATCGCGCGGATATGCATTCTGCGGATTGCAATGATACCCTCAAGAAGGTTTGGAGCCTGATCCGGATCCGGCTGATGGAGCATTCCCTTATATCCTTCTCCTGTTGTACGTGGTTTGTTTGTATAAATACGAGGAATGATCATCAGACGGTCTGATACCTTCTCGTTCACTTTTGCAAGACGATTCACATAGTCGCACACAGAATCTTCATTGTCTGCGGAACATGGTCCCACGATAACAACAAATTTATCGGATTTTCCTTCAAAAATCTCCCGAATCTCCGCATCACGTTTCTTCTTGATCTCTGCCAGTTCTTTCGGAAGCGGGTATTCCGCCTTCAGGTTTGCAGGTAATGGTAATTCTGCATTAATTTTCATTCCCATGTCTTAATTCCTCCGTTGTCTGTCTCTTGCAAAAGAATCTATCTCAAATAACTTCTTCCGCATTATTAATAACTAAAATACAAAAGGAGTTTCTAAACAGAAACTCCCTCCATTGATTGAGCAAAACGATAAGCCGGGTTATGTCGTTGAACAATCATCTATCTAGGCGCCGCGTTACCGCTGCGCTCAAGCGACCCACCTTAAGCGTGACGGGCAGCCACATTGCTTATATTCGGTCTTGCTTCGGATGGGGTTTACATGTGCCCTTCCTGTTACCAGCAAGGCGGTAGTCTCTTACACTGCCTTTCCACCCTTACCTGCACAAAATGCACAGGCGGTTTATTTCTGTTGCACTGGCCTGGGAGTCACCTCCACCGGACGTTATCCGGCATCCTGCCCTATGAAGCCCGGACTTTCCTCACCTGCGGCCTTTCGGCACTTGCAGCCGCGATTGTCTGTCTTACTCAACACAGTTTTCAATTATACTAAGAAATCCCTCTGTTGTCCACTGTTTTCAAGATTTTCTTCTTGATTTTTATTAATCAATCATTGTTTTCTAATTTTTACAGCCCTTCATCTACGATAAGATTTGTTCCATCTGCTGCAGTTGTCGCAAGCTCATCGCATCTTTCATTCTGCGGATGTCCATCGTGCCCCTTTACCCAGTGAAATGTCACGCTGTGTTTCTGCTTTGCTTCTAACAGACGTTTCCAAAGGTCTACATTCTTCACCGGTTCATTCTTCCCGCGTTTCCATCCCTTCTTGATCCAGCCGTCTACCCAGTGCTGATTAAACGCATTCACAACATATTGTGAATCCGAATAGACTTCTACTTCACAGGAACGGTTTAAAGCCTCCAGACCTGCAATTACAGCCATCAGCTCCATTCTGTTATTCGTTGTCTTCTCATATCCCTGGGACAATTCCTTCTTATGAAGCTGTCCCTTCGTGTCGACATACTCAAGCACTGTTCCATATCCGCCCGGTCCGTCCGGGTTTCCGCGCGCTGCACCATCTGTATATATTTTTACCAGCATTTTCAATCTCTCCTGTTATTCCATCCTTCTGTTTTTATCTTAATGAAAAAGTATCTACCACCTGTACCACTTCTGGAAGTATATATTCCAGATCTTCCTTTGCCATCTTGGCACTCTCCGGCAGATTGATCATCAATGTCTTCTTTCTGATTCCAGCCTCTGAACGATCCAGAATCACTTTCTTTGTATGACGAAGATTATAAGCCCTGAGTGCTTCCGGAATACCTGGAAGCAGACGGTCTGCTGTCTCCCTCACAGCATCCGGCGCACAATGCTTCTCCAGGAATCCAACTGCTCCGGTTGTCAGAACCAGTTCAGCCATTCCCGCATCTGCCAGCTTACAGAGCACTGTTTTCAACATTTCTTTATCCTCTGGAAATGCTTTTGCTGCCCGGACTTCAATCCCAACCTGCTCCAGCATTCTTTTGAGTGATGCTGCCGCTGCCACATCTGCTTTTGCTTTATATGCCCCTGTATCTAATGATAAAATAACCGCTCTCATCTTCTGTCTGCCCCTTTCTTAATTCTACTATGATCTCCACTCGTACTTTCTCATTATACAGAACAATAAACTTTTGTGCAACTAGAACAAAGAATGTGCCTCGGCACATTCTTGCGCCTGCGGCGGTCGCTTGCGACGCCTACATTATCAATAAAAACAAAAAGATGTCCTGACAGATCTTTCTTCCGGAGGGCTAATCCTTATTATCGATCTGTTAAAACATCTTTCCTTAACTAGAAATTATATGGAATATATGTATGACTTTCTCTTACAGGTTTGCTTTGAAGAACTCTTCCATCTTAGCTGCTGCAGCTTCTTCGTTCTCACCTTCAACTGTTACTTCAACTTCCATACCTTTTTTGATACCCATAGCCATGATAGCCATCAGTCTTGTAGCGTCAGCTGTTTTTCCGTTTCCAGCGATTGTAACCTTAACTCCCTCAAGAGCTTTTGCTTCTTTTGCAAGCATTCCTGCCGGTCTTGCGTGGATTCCTTCGTTGTCCTGTACTACATAAGTAAATTTTGCCATGATACATTCTCCTATCTTTAATTTATTTTATTTATCACCTATTTGTCCAGACAGGTCTGGAAATGCCTGCTCCAGTACAGCCTTCGCATCCATTGCTCCGAAACGCTCCGGATCAATCCTGTCTATGCGGATGCCTTTGGACTCATACTGTTCTTTCAGGCTTTCGAACCGATGTCCCAGCTGCGGACCAAGCAGCAGAACATCTGTCTGACCTGTGTAACCCTGAAATGCACGTTCTGACATCGCTGTGACTGCAATCTCAAGATTCTCATTCTGAATCAGCCGTTTCATCTTATTCACTAAGAGGCTCGTTGAAATACCTGCCATACAGATCAATGTAAGATGTCTCATCGTCATTTCCTTTCCTGTCCCTCGACTGACCTTAATTTAACATATATTTTTAAAAAGCTCCACTCAAAAAATGACCACAATCAATGTGGTCACTTTTGAATCACTGAACATATAATCACATTCATCAAGGAGATTAAATACCTTTTATTCTTCTGCTCTGCGCAACAGCTGGATCAACCTGTCATAATCCGGATGACGGATCAGATTCTGCACATCTGCCGGACGAAGGATCAGATCTGTCGTTGCCTCATAGAACTGCTGCAGATTCTCATCCTCTTCCCTTCCGATCGCCGTCAAAAATACAACCTGCACCTTCTGCCGGAACCAGAATATCGGTTCTTTCAGAACTGCCACCGCAACAAAAGCACGCTCCTGGAAGGCACGCTCCGGGTGTGGAAGTGCCACCAGATTACCATAATCTGTTGGTGTAAGTTCCTCTCTCTTCAAAACAGATGCAGTGAATGTCTCCGGAAGTCCCTTCTCCTGCTCAACCTTCCGGCACAGGTTCTTCAGAACCTCATCCTTCGTCTTTCCTTCCACATCCGTAAAAAATAATTCCTTCTTAAAATATTTCTGCAGAAAATCCTTACTCTCTCTTGCAAAAAGCTTTCTCACCCTGTCAATGTCATTGTCCTGCAGAAAGGAACCAATCTCCAAAATCGGTACCGGTACATAAGAAGAGATATGTACCGTTGTAAATACATAATCCACTTTTTCAAACGGAAAGTTCTCCAGTTCATAAAGATTACATACATAAATCTTTTCAATATACTCTTTAAATTCTCTGCTGTACTTATATCTGAGAATTTCTGAACTCGTCTTCCCAGATGCACATACGATCAAAATCGAAAACTTCTTCTGTTCATTCTCCTGCTGCTCCAAAGCCAGTTCAAGAACCTCTGCGAGTCCGGCAATCTCATCTTCTGAAATCGACTGCTGAAAATATTCCCCCAGTGCAATTGCCGCCTGGGACGCCATCGTATAAGAAAGCACATAATTCTTACGGATCTCTTCCAGCATCGGGTTTCGCAGGATCATATGATATTTCATACGAAGGACAAACGGAACCATATGTCGGTTCAGCTCCATACGCAGATGAAAATCATTCCTAAAATCAACATGGAATTCCCTGTAGATCATCTCCAGCATCTCAGTAATAAGACGGTCGATCTCGCTTTGCATCACGAAATTTTCCTGTTCTGTCTCACTGTCGATATAAACCTTCCCCACAAGCTGCAGTGTCAGATAATTCTTCTCATCCTGAGAAAAACGAATCTGATAATGCGCTCCCACCTGTTCTGTCAATTCTTCCACAAACTGCTTCTCTTTTCTTCCAAGCATATCCGCTGCCTGCGGTTCAACATATTTCTCCTGACGGATCCTTCGCATCGCCACATAAATATGTTCCACAAAGTCATTGTAAGCAATCTCAGAAAGTTCGATTTCATATTTTTTCAGACACTGATAGACCATTTTCCCCAGCGTCTCAATCTCATCCGTCTGATGCCGTCTTCCAATTCCTTCCAGACTGTCCTGCTTTACAAAGACATCCACCATACACTGACGAAGATTAAATTCACTGCCTTCCACACGGATACCATATCCCGGCTTCTTAAGAACTGTAATACCATACTTCTGATAAGTTTCCTCAACCTGCCGGAGTGTATTCGTCAGCGTCCCCTTAGAAATGTAAAGGAAATCACACAACTCCTCTGACTTGATATATTCCGTTCTGTTCAGAAGATATGCAAGGAGAAAATGTACTCTCTCCTGATTGTTCGAAGGAATCACCGGATCTTCATTCTCCTTCGGATTCAGCAGTCCTTCGATACCTTCCGGCTGTCTTGGGTCCAAATAATATCCGTACCTGGACTTTGATAAAATCTGGATTCCTTTCTTCTCAAGCTCCGGATTCAGTTCCTTGATCCTGACTCTTACCGTCTTCACGCCAATTCCAAGCTGACCGGCCAGTTCACTCGCAGTCACATGTTCTGTTTTACACAATAATTCAAGAATCTTTCTCTGTTGGTGATTCAGCAACACTGAATTCCTCGCTTTCTTTTGCATATTTTACTTACTGTTTATCTTATCATATTTTCCTGTAAAAAAAAAGCTCACGATCACTATATAATAATGCAGACCAGACCACCATTGCTGTCGTTTACGATCTTCTGCATAGAATCCTGCAGTTTTACCTGACTTTCTTCGTTGATCAGCGTAATCTTATTACGCATACCATCCATCACAAGATCTTCAATTGATTTGCCGAAAATATTTGTTCCCCAGACGCCTTGTGGACCTTCGCTCTCTTTTTTAATATATGCAACAAGGTCTTCTGCCTGTTTCTCACTTCCCACGATCGGTGCGATCTCCGTTTCTATATTCGCACGAATCATATGGATCGATGGTGCCTCGGAACGGATCTTTACTCCATACCTGCTTCCCTGCTTGATGATTACCGGCTCATCCAGATGAATCTCTTCTTTCTTCGGGCTGACTACTCCATAGCCTTTCATCTTCACATCCGCAAATGCATCCTTGATCTGACTGAATTCTTCTTTTATAGAAGAAAGCTCTTTCATCAGAGAAATCAATTCATACTCACTGCGGATCTGAGTTCCTGTCAACTCACTCAACACTTCATAATAATACTTCTGGCAGAAAGAAATCCGCAATATAACCTTCCCTGTGTCCATCTCTACCTGATCCAACAGGATCTGGTCTATGTATGGACTTTCTGTCTTCCAGTCTTTTCCGGAGACACTTCGCAGATCCGACATCTGAGCCATAATTTTCTTCACATTCTCAATCAGATCTTTCTTAATTCTATGATCACGTGACAACATTTCTACCCATTTCGGAATATAAAATTCTATTTCCGTGACAGGAAATTCATACAGTACCTGGCGCATCATTTCATAAATATCGTCTTCCTTGAGCTGTTCACAATTCACCGGATAAACAGGTGCTGCATATTTCTCCTCAAGAGCTGATTTCAGACGTTCTGTCTCTTTCGAATACGGTTTCTGGCAATTTAATAAAATAAGAAATGGCTTCCCAATCTGTCGAAGTTCTTTCACTGTCCGCTCTTCTGCTGCCACATAGTTTTCTCTTGGCAGATCTGTCACACTTCCATCTGTAGTCACAACAAATCCAATCGTCGCATGATCGTGTATCACCTTTTGTGTTCCAATCTCGGCTGCCTTTGTAAATGGTATCTCATAGTCATACCATGGCGTCTTCACCTGACGTTCCTGCCCATTCTCGGTATGGCCATTCGCCCCATCCACCATGAACCCAACACAGTCTGCCAGCCGGATCTTCACCTCTATGTCATCTGAAAGCTTTACATCCGCTGCTTCTTTTGGAACAAACTTCGGCTCTGTTGTCATGATCGTAGTTCCCGATGCTGCCTGAGGAAGTTCATCTTGTGTCCGCTGCTTTACATGCTCTTCCTTAAGATTCGGCAAAATCAAAAGCTCCGCAAAACGCCTGATGAACGTTGACTTGCCTGTCCGAACCGGCCCCACAACTCCGATGTAGATTTCTCCGTTTGTTCGTGCTTTCATATCTTTGTATACCTGAAATGAATCCATAAAAATACCCCCTTGTTCTGCTGATACCAATGTATGCAGCCAGACAAAGGGGTATGACTTTTAATTTTATATTCGTTTCGTTCTCTTATTCTTCCCAGAGAAGAGAAGAGTTCTCAATCTTAGACTCGCGAAGCATCAAATCATCTACTGCCTGTTTTGGATCCTTTCCTTCAAAAAGGACCTTGTTGATCTCATCTACGATCGGCATTGGCACTTCATATTTCTGTGCAAGCTTTGCAGCTGCTTTCGCAGAATAGACCCCTTCAACAACCATGTTTACTTCCTTCATAGCCTCTTCCATAGACTTGCCCTGTCCCATCAAGTAACCGGCTTTACGATTACGGCTATGAACACTGGCACAAGTAACGATCAGATCACCGATTCCGGTAAGTCCACAAAAGCTCTCGAACTTGCCGCCCATCTTCACGCCAAGTCTTCCGATCTCAACAATACCACGTGTAATCAGAGCAGCCTTTGTATTATCTCCATAGCCGAGACCATCTGCAATTCCTGCCGCAAGTGCGATGACATTCTTAAGAGAACCTCCAAGCTCGATTCCAAGCATGTCAGGACTTGTATACACACGGAATACTTTACTGTTAAATGCAGACTGCAAGTACTCTGCTGTCTTTTTTGTCTTTGCACCGATCACGCAGGATGTTGGAAGCTTTCTTCCTACTTCTTCTGCATGTGTCGGTCCACTGAGCACTGCTACGTCCGCCTGCGGAATCTCCTGGCTGATCTGCTGAGACAGCGTCATCAGTGTATCTTCCTCGATTCCCTTCGCTACATCAACGATTATCTGCCCATCAACAACATACGGCTTCATCTTTGCCGCTGTACTCCTTGTAAAGATAGATGGAACTGCAAGAACTAAGAAATCTTTCCCTTTAATAGCCTCTTCCATCTCATTTGTGATCATAATCTCTTCTGAAATAGGAACACCCGGAAGCTTAGATTCATGTTCCCGCTTCTCGCTCAGCATCTCCACTTCTTTCGGATCGATCGACCAAACAGTTACATCATGCCCATTATCATGAAGAAGGATTGCCAAAGCTGTTCCCCAGCTTCCTGCCCCAAGAACTCCTACTTTTGCCATATCATCTCTCCTTTTCTTCGCTTCTTTTATTTCTTTGAACCGAATTTATTCTCTGTTCCATTCAACAGACGTTTAATATTGGCGCGGTGTCTGTACCATGCAAGTGCTGTAAGTAAGAACGTGATCACATATAACTCATATACCGCACCCTTCGCCATATCAAACCATCCAAGCTGTCCGAAGATCACCATCTGGATAAAAAACACTGCATAAGCAAGCAATGAACCAAGGGAAACATATCTTGTCACAAGCACCGGCACAAGAAAGAATGCCAGTGTGACAAAAAACAGGATGGAACTGTATGGCAGATGCCAGAAACAGTTACTTACCACAAGTGCTGCCATAACAGCGATTCCCTTCCCACCTTTAAAATTCATATAAAATGGGAAGTTATGTCCCAAAGTAACTCCTGCTCCTGCATACATCATCAGAAGCGGAAGAATATTACTTCCATGGTATATTGCGCGGACAATGAGAACTGCTGCAAAACACTTCAATACATCTCCCGCGAAAGTCATAAGTCCTGCTTTCAATCCCATAACACGCAGTGCATTCGTCGAACCGGAATTTCCGCTTCCTGCTTTTCTTATATCAATATGATGCATCTTTCCGACCAGATAACCGCTCTGCAGAAGTCCGCAGGCATATCCGATCACCAGACAGATAATACGTTCCATTCTACTGATCCTTTTCCTTTCTCTCACGGATGAAGAACTTCAGTGAAGTTCCTCTGAAGCCAAATGCCTCTCGGATCTTATTCTCAAGATATCTTGTATAGGAGAAATGCATCAGCTCCTTGTCATTTACAAAGATAACAAATGTCGGTGGCTTAACAGCAACCTGTGTAATATAATAAAGTTTTAATCTCTTACCTTTATCTGACGGTGGCTGCTGCATAGCAACTGCCTCTGTCATGATCTCGTTGAGAACTCCTGTCGCAATACGAAGTGTCTGGTTCTCAATGACCATATCGATCATATCATACAGTTTCGGAAGTCTCTGTCCCGTCAGTGCAGATACATACATGATCTCTGCATATGGCATATAAGAAAGTACCTGACGGATCTTTCCTTCGTATTCTTTCATTGTCTTATCATTCTTCTCAATGGCATCCCATTTATTAACGACAATGATAACTCCCTTTCCTCTTTCATGAGCGATTCCGGCAATCTTCGCATCCTGTTCTGTGACACCTTCTGTCGCATCGATCACCATAAGGACAACATCGGCACGCTCCACTGCACTTACAGTACGGATGATACTATAACGCTCCAGTTCTTCCTTGATCTTATTCTTTCTACGAAGACCTGCTGTGTCGATAAAAATGTATTCCTTTCCGTCATGCACGATCTCTGTATCAATCGCATCTCTTGTTGTACCTGCAATATTGGATACAATTACGCGGTTCTCACCAAGCAGACGGTTTACGATAGAGGATTTACCAACATTTGGTTTACCTACGATTGCGATACGCGGACGGTCATCATCCGCTTCTGATGGATCCCACTCCGGGAAATGTGCTGTAACCGCATCAAGCATATCTCCAAGACCAAGTCTAGATGCTGCTGAGATTGGCACCGGATCTCCGATTCCGAGATTGTAGAATTCATAGACATCAGCCATATATTTATCAAAGTTGTCAACCTTATTTACAACAAGGACAACCGGCTTACCGGAACGGCGAAGCATATCCGCAACCTTGGAATCTGAATCCACAAGTCCCTGCTTTACATCTGTGATAAAGATAATAACATCTGCTGTATCAATGGCGATCTGTGCCTGCTCTCTCATCTGGGAGAGAATGATATCACTGCTGTCCGGCTCAATACCACCTGTATCAATCAATGTGAAGTCTCTGTCAAGCCAGTCAACATCCGCATAAATTCTGTCTCTTGTAACACCCGGTGTATCCTTAACAATGGAGATCATCTCACCTGCCAGGACATTGAAGAGTGTTGATTTACCCACATTCGGGCGCCCTACAATGGCAACTACTGGTTTACTCATTCTATTCTTACCTTCCTGTTTTCTCTTATTTTCTCTTAAATAGTTTCTCTTAAGCCGTAGTGATCCTACGGTCTTTCATCTGATTCTCATCTGTATCTGTGGGATTCGGACCTGCGACCCCTAAAATAGCATCGATCAGATCCTGTCCGCTTGATTTTACAATATCTATAGGAACTTGTAAAGTATCTGATACTTCTTTCAATGTAAAGTCGTCAAGGAAAATGTCCTCATCCATCTTCAACATATTGCATGGGATCAGAAGCCTGCTTCCAAGTGGCTGATCTTTTAGCTGCTTCATCAGATCCTGTCCTGTGATCAACCCGGAGACTGTGATACGCTCTCCGAAAAAATCATTCCGGATACAATATGTGTGAACCTTAAGTCCCTCATACTTCTCTTCCATCTTCTTCGCCATACGCTCAAGATACGGATATGCAAGCTTTGCCGTTGCAAGAGAAATCTCTTCCTGATGTTCTCCGCCCTCCAGCTTCGCATAACCTTCTTCAAATTCATTAAATAAGAGACGAAGCATGCCGACTCCATTCTCCAGCTGAAGATATCCGTCATAACGTTCCTCTTCCGGAACCTCTTCCTCTGCCAGCAGATACCACTCATCTCCTGCATGAATAAAATGGATCCCATACTCTGCATAGACTTTTTTCTGCCATTTCTCAATCGTGCGGATGACTTCCTTCGCCTCTTCTTTTGTAAATGGCTCCAATGGATACAATCCATCTCTGTACTTCGAAAGTCCGACCGGCACAACCGACACACTGCGTAAAAGCGGCAGATACTGCGTCAGGTCCCGAATACTCCGTTCCAGTTCTTCCCCGTCATTCACTCCGCGGCAGAGAACGATCTGACCATTCATCTCGATCCCGCCCTGATACAGGATATCAACTTTCTTCAAAGCCTCCCCTGCAAAACGGTTATGCAGCATCTTACAGCGCAGCTTCGGATTCGTTGTCTGAAATGAAATGTTGATTGGTTCCAATCTGTAACGGACAATACGGTTCATATCCTTCTCGCTCATATTCGTCAATGTAACATAATTTCCCTGGAGGAACGACAGTCTGGAATCATCATCTTTAAAATACAGCGTATCACGCATCCCCGGCGGCATCTGATCGATAAAGCAGAAAATACATTTATTATGGCAGGAATGATACTCATCCATCAGTCCCTTACCGAAATCAATTCCCAGATCCTCATCAACATCTTTCTCAATTTCAAGCTCCCATTCTTCCCCGTTCGCTTTTCGGATCACAACAAGCAGCTCCTCAGATTCCACATAAAACTGATAGTCAAAAATATCCTCGATCACCTGACCATCAATCTCCAGCAGAATATCTCCCGGTTCAATCCCCAGCTCTTCCGCAATACTTCCTGGCCGCACACCTTCTATAATGTGTTCGTGCTTTTTCTTCATCTATAAAAATAAACTCCTTTATTCAATTCCATAAAAATCCTTCTGTTAATTTCTTTGCAGCAAAAATCCCCATATTATAGAAGAAAGACTTTCATGATTCTTAATTTTACACCATATCTTATAATATCACAATTTTCCAGACGAATAAAGCATTGTTTTTTTGCAACATTTTTTCAACAATCTTGTATTTTTGTTCCATTTTCACTTGACGTATCAAATAATCGTGCTATAATTTATCACATGACATCTTACAGTTTAGTGCTTTAAAGCGTAACGGTTTAAAGCGTAGATTGTATGAATCGAAAAAGGGAGGACACAATCATGAAATCTAAGAAAATTTTAGCAGTACTTATGGCTGCCGGAATGACACTTTCACTTGCAGCTTGCGGAAGTTCATCCGACTCTACAGATAAGAGCGCAGACAACGGATCTGATTCAGGAAAGACTTATAAGATCGGTATCTTACAGCAGTTAGAGCATGCTGCTCTTGACGAAGCAACAAAAGGATTTGAAGATGCCTGTACAGAAAAGTTCGGAGAAGGCAATGTCAAATTCGACCTTCAGAACGGCCAGGGCGAGCAGGCTAACTGTGCTACAATCGCAAATAACTTCGTAGCGGATAATGTGGATCTGATTCTTGCAAATGCAACAACAGCACTCCAGTGTGCAAGCGCAGCAACAAGTGATATCCCGATTCTTGGAACATCTGTTACAGACTACGCTACAGCACTTGATATCTCTGACTGGACAGGAACAACAGGAATGAACATTTCCGGAACAAGCGATCTTGCACCGATTGATGAGCAGGAGGCAATGCTCAAAGAACTCATTCCTGATGCTAAAACAGTCGGACTTCTCTACTGCTCCGCTGAACCAAACTCAGCATATCAGGCAAAGCTTTTCGCTGAAGCATTAGAGAAAGATGGAATCGCATACAAAGAGTACACAGCTGCTGATTCTAATGAGATTCAGTCTGTTGTAACAAATGCAGTTTCCGAATGTGATGCACTTTACATTCCTACAGATAACACAATGGCTTCAAACACAGAAATCATCAATAACATCTGTCTGCCGGCTAAGGTTCCTGTAATCGCCGGTGAGCAGGGAATCTGTAAAGGATGCGGTATTGCAACACTTTCTATCAGCTACTACGATATCGGATACAAAGCCGGTGAGATGGCTTACGACATCCTTGTAAACGGTGCTGACATTACTACAATGAAGATTGAAAGTGCTCCGAATGTAACAAAGATGTACAATTCTACCATCTGTGAGGAACTTGGAATTACTATTCCAGACGGATATGAGGCAATCGAAGAATAAGATTCTTCCATTCAACCGGAACATATTAATTAGAAGATATTAAACAAAACACATTTTTCTCAAGGGCGGGCTTCATCCAGATGAATGGTCGCTCTTGATTCTAGTTACTGTTCACTCCGTTCACAGCAACTTGGTCAAAATTCATTCCAAATCACCTTCGGTGATGGAATTATCTATTTATATGAAACAATAAAAAGAAAGATTAGAGGGATAAATCATGGCAGCATATTTCGCAGCCCTTGATCCAATGACTCTGGTACGTGCTCTCCCGGGCAACGTGGCCCAGGGCATTATCTGGGGAATTATGGCACTCGGTGTTTACATTACATTTCGTATACTTGACTTTGCGGATCTGACCGTAGACGGTTCACTTGCAACCGGTGGTGCAGTCGCAGTTATGCTCATCCGTGCAGGTGTGAATCCTGCACTTGCACTTATCTTTGCATTTCTTGCAGGTATGGCAGCAGGATTTGTGACAGGAGTCTTACATACATTTTTCGGAATTCCTGGAATTCTGGCAAGTATCCTGACACAGATCGGACTTTACTCCGTAAACCTTGGCATTATGGGAAAATCCAACCAGGCGGTCAATGTCATGCAGTACAAACTGGTTGCTTCTCTTCGTTATGTAACCGGAGAAGGCAACTGGATCTTCTTCCTGAAATTAATCCTTGCAGCACTGATCCTGATCGCACTCTGCTACTGGTTCTTCGGAACAGAACTCGGTGCATCCATCCGTGCGACAGGATGTAACGAACAGATGGCTCGTGCTCAGGGCATCAACACAGGATTCAACAAAGTTCTTGCACTTATGATCTCCAACGGTCTTGTAGGACTTTGCGGTGGAATTTACGCACAGTACCAGGGCGCAGCTGATGTCAATATGGGACGTGGCGCGATCGTTATCGGACTTGCAGCCGTCATCATCAGCGAAGTGATCTTCGGAAAATTCTGTGCACACAGAAAAGCAGCTTTTGCCTTCACACTCGGTGCAGTCTTCATCGGAGCAATCCTTTACTACCTTGTAATCGCATTAGTACTCTGGCTGAAGATGCCATCTGATTATATGAAACTGTTCTCAGCTGTAGTTGTTGCATGCTTCCTCGCAGTTCCTTATATGAAAGATACTTACTTCAAGAAAGGACGGGCAAAATAATGGGATACATGTTAGAAATCAAAGATATTTATAAAACATTTAACGCCGGTACAATCAATGAAAAACGTGCCCTCAACGGAGTTAACCTCAACTTAAATCCCGGCGATTTTGTAACGATTATCGGTGGAAACGGAGCAGGAAAATCTACAACACTGAATGCGATTGCAGGTGTATGGGGAATCGATAAAGGAAATATCATCATCGACGGTACTGACATCACAAAACTTTCTGAACATAAACGTGCACTCTTCCTCGGTCGTGTGTTCCAGGATCCTATGACAGGAACCGCAGCAACAATGTCTATTGAAGAAAATATGGCCATCGCCGCACGCCGTGGTCAGAAAAGAGGACTTGGCTGGGGCGTTACAAAGAAAGAACGTGAACACTATAGAGAAGCGTTAAAAGAACTTGATCTTGGACTTGAAGACCGCTTAAGCAGTAAGGTTGGTCTCCTCTCCGGCGGACAGCGTCAGGCGATCACACTTCTGATGGCTTCCCTTAAAAAGCCGAAACTTCTGCTCCTTGATGAGCATACAGCCGCTCTTGATCCAAAGACTGCCGCAAAAGTACTTGCACTCTCTGACAAGATCATCAGCGAAAATAATCTGACAGCCATGATGGTAACACATAATATGAAAGACGCCATTGCGCACGGCAACCGCCTGATCATGATGCACGAAGGAAGAGTTATTTACGACGTATCCGGAGAGGAAAAGAAAAACCTCAAAGTATCTGACCTTCTTGCAAAATTCGAAGAAGTCAGCGGCGGAGAATTCGCAAATGACCGTATGATGTTAAGTTAAATAGTAAAGACGATAAGTTTACATGAGCTTATCGTCTTTTCTTTGTCTGCCTGTTATAAATCAAATTCCTTCAGCAACTTTTCCTGATACTCCTTGTCAGCTGCTGCTTTCACGATATCATCTGTACGTCCAAGCTTTGATAATTCAAGAATTAATTGATTAATTCTGCTTACTCCCAAAGTTTCCCCTTCTTCTCTTCCTTCTTGCCTTCCAATCTTTCGCCCGGCTTCAATTCCTCGTCTTTCTGCGGTTAACATCCCTATATTATAATCCCTGATTGCTCTTTGTCTTGTCTCGTATTCTAACCTCTTCTTTTCATCGGCACTTAATTTATCCAATACGTCATACGCTTCTTCCAATTCTGAATTCTTCTTTGCCATCTCTTCAAAATCCTTTCTTGTTTTTCCTCCAAGAAAGCGCATCCACTGTAACAAGCTTGTCTCATTCTTCTCTTCCGGTGGAAGTTTCGACAATTCTAAGATATGCATCTCCATAAGGTCTGTATACTCTTTTCCTGTTTTCGTATCACAAAATGCAATTCTCCGATAACACTCTTTATCATCTAGAAAATGATCATATGCAAGAATACTCACATGGATACACTTCTTCAGGCAATCGTATCCATCGCCTTCTTTTATTTCACTTGTATACATCTTACTCAGATAATAAACAGAACGATTTGCCCAGCAATCAAATGCTTCTACCTGCATCTCGAAATCAATCTGTTCTCCATTCTTCAATTTCACCCGGACATCTAAAATTCCATACTTATCATCTTTCGATTCTTTTCTTAAAATCGTAGGCATAAGTTCCGTGTTCTCTACCTCACTGGATGGAACATTTAATAGTGCTGCAATGATATTCTTGCGGATGTTATCATTCTGCATTAATTCCTTGAAACAGAAATCTACTGTTGGAAGCATGATAAAGTCTTCTTGCTTCTCTTTCGATGCTTTACAATGTGATGATACGCTCTTAGTTGATACACTTTTCTTGTTTTCTTTCATAGAATTCTCCTCTCTTCTGTACGATGAATCTTCGCTTGAGGAAAGGACTATAAAACTACTTCCATCTTAACATAAGATTACTTTCTATGGAAGTGAATGAACTCTCAGAATCGAAAATCCATAAAATTTAAGAAACAAAATTATCAAGATTTCTTAATCACATAATCTCTCAGACGATATTCATCTTTTTTCGGTTGTCATCGGATTATCTGCTCGAGATACTGAGCTTAATGAATAATTACCGATTTGGTTAATAGATCTTTTTGCAGTCCACCAGAATGTGGACTGCATGGTATTAGATTAACATGAGAATCCTATTATTGCAAGCTGAATTATTTTTGAGATCAGAACGGTATTTTATTACCTGTATCTAAATTTTTGTTTCCGTGGCAAACCCATACACGTTGATTTCTTAAGTGTTACTAACCTCATGAGCTGTCACTAAATTAATCAACTTTCCATCATCCTTTCGATTCCCCCTGGTCTGACAATATAATTTTTAAATCCATCAATTATATCCCGGTCCAACATTGGCTCTCCGATTACTGCCGGTACTTCAGCTTCAATTGCCATAGCTATCGTACTGCAAGGTTCATAGTATTCTGCATTTTCCCGAATTTGTAACTGTGTTTCAAATTTCGGTGACTGCAACTTTACATGATCAGCACTTTCCAGATATGCAAGTATGACTTCTATATTCTCATTTTTGAAATGAGTAATCTCATCCAACATTCTGCATACTGAAAAATGGGTAACATATAAACAGTCAAATTTCTCTAAAATCTCTAATTTTTCTACAACTGCAAGCAAATACAATCCCCACACATCGATTGCGATTGACCTTTGAATTTCATATTTCAATTTCTTTGCAATGCTCTCTGGTGAAATATTCCACTCTTCCCTCTCAAACAATTTCCTCGCTTCATTTGCTCTTTGGATATTAATTGCTCTCCATTTCATTTCCATATGTGGTGGATATTTTCTCTGCCATATCAGAAACTGCGCACCCTCATTTGTTAAAGCCGGAATGTCTTCTCCTTCTTCTCCAAACTTTCCAAACAGTGGATTTTTTTTACTAAAATGTTTCCACGCATTATCACTGTCAAGATTACACATGTATGCAACCAATGAAATTCGATGAAATTCCTCTTCCGGCATTAATCCCTGCTCCACCAGAAGCTTTCTTTCTTCTTCAAACTGTTTTGGATTATTAAAGCTGTTCGTGCACATCATCAGTTCTGATTCCCAAAACTCTCTGATGTCCCCATCCTTCATTTCATCCTTATGCATCGTGTAAAATTGTAAAGCTTTTTTCAAATCCCTTTGATAATCAAGAATGTAAAGAATATATACTCTGTAGATATATTCCGGTTCACTTTCTACATATTCTTTATGCTCTGTAAAAAGCTTTTCAAACATTTCATCTGCTTTATCAAGCATATTATTTCTTTTATAGAACTGTAGAATTTCCTGCCATAACTCAAAGGACGGATTTTCTTCCCAACTCCTGATATATCTTTTCTCTGCCTCTTCCGATTCATGGGAACATTCATAGATAAAGTTATCAAACGTTGTAATCATTTTCTGATTTTTGGTACTCTTTATATACTTCATATGCTCTTTCATCCGGGAAATCACATTCCATCCAAAAAGATATTTTCCCCACCTGTAAAGATTAAGTAGCATCGATATCACAGAAATCTGTTCTTTCTCATCTATTTCTGAAAGTTTTCGCTCTGTATTTTCTATAACAGCATATAACCTTTTATCCAGATTCGGTATACTCTTCAGACGAGCATGGCTCTTAAAGTCAAGTATATGAAGCATATTGATTTCTTCTGCCAACACAAAAAGCAAAGTTTTGTCTTTCGCAGTTAAAGCACGAAACTGTGTCAGATTAATTGAACCTGACTGGCATACCGTTCTTGCATACTTCATCTCAAAATCACGTCTCATCTTTGCATCATCATCCGGCAAATTCTTCATCAAAATCGGATAAAGTGTCAAAATACGATAATTGTCTTGCTCGAAATAAAATGTATTGTAAATAACACCACCTTCCCGTTTCATCATTGCTGCAAGATACAATTCATCTGCTTTATCCAGAAGAATCAGAAAACATTCCCTCGCTTTATAGAGTGAAACACGATCCATTTTCTCTATATCTACAGTATCATCCTCCCTAAGTGCATCCTTAATTGCCAGAAAATAGTATGCACATCCAAGTGTTTCCAATACCGCATGATCCTGTTCCAAACGGTATGCACGGTTCAAACACCGGACTGCTTTCACATATTGCTTATAATGCTCTCCATATGCATATCCAAGCATTTGATAAACAAGAGCTTCCGTTCCCATATCATTAATCCTTATAATCAGACACTCTTTTTCATCAAGAAACTTCCCAATCGTTTCCTCTGCCGGAACATTTTCCACATAGGCTCTGCTGATACTTGCATAGACCTCCGCAATTATTTTTACATTCTCCTCAATTTCTTCTTTTTTCAGGAGTTCTTCTGTAAATGCAATCGTTTCTTTAAAATTCCTTTTTCCAAAGTTTAATGTGATCCAACGCAGTGGATCATGACCTTCCAGAAAACTTCTCCTCTGCATTTCCTTCTCCAGCTCGCCATACTCTTCATATAATAAGCATCCCTCATAACAATATAGTAAATGCTTCATATGTTTAGATGCCACTATTTTGCTGCACTTTACAAACCGACCATCATTTATCGCACTTTTTGCAGTATCAATTGCACTCTGAAACTTCACATCATCAATATAAGCTCTGACCTTTTCTGTTTGTCCAACTAGCCACTCATCATATACATTACTGATTTCTGTTTCTTCCTCTTCACTAAAACAGGTTGAATTTTCTCTTTCAGGTGCAACATCTTTCTCGGGAATTCCAAGTATTCGCGTTTCCATTCTTATCTGAAAAAATATCTTCATAATACTTTTTATCGCTTCTATTTTTACAGCATGAACCTTCCCCCTATAAATCGTCCTTCCAACTCCATTGGTAAATAAACCAACAATACTCTTCTCATTATCCTCCATATTCCAAACAGGCGAACCTGAAAAACCATTTAATTCATACACCCGATTTCCCGGATCTAAATGCAAATCCTCTATCTGCCACAATATATTCTCTTTGTCAGCAGCATTGTGAAGTACCTTTCCATACGTCCCTTCTACATAATCCAACAATTCCTCTACCTCTGTCTCCTCTCCCGGAAATCCCTGGGCTAGTATCAGATCTCCTTTGTGCGTTTCACCAATAAAATAATTGCTAGCTTTCAGATTAATTTCCTTCTTTTTTTTCAGACAGATCACTGCTGCATCAATCGAATGTTTAATAATCTCTTCTTTACTTTTGCTTATTTCATCTATTGGAGAATACTCAACCTGCTCTCTTGATGCTTCCAGTTTCTCTACTTGATATATTTCCTCTTCTCTGTTCACTGGAAGAAGATAATAGATTTGAAATGGCTCCATCAACTCATCCAGTACATGTGCACAGGTAAATACATAAATCTTTTCCCCTGTTCCTGGATAAAATAAAACTCCACTTCCTGACGAAGTTCGCTTTTCATCTGTAATAAACACTGAATATTCCTGTGTTTCCAATTCTAATTTATCGATTGTTTTCCGTCCGATAACTTCCATAAATATTCTCCTCTTACAAAATGTATTTTCTCCAGTTTCTCTTTATCTTCGGCTATCAGCATACGTTTCCACCAGTCTGTTGATCCATAAACAGTAATCTCCTCATTCCATTTCAAGAGTTTTGCAATCGTCTGCTTATCCGGATGACTGATTCCATCTGTACAGATTATGTAATTTTTACACATGATCTGTCCACACCATTCTTCCGAAATATTCCTGATTGATCCATGATGCGGAAGTTTTATTAGATCATACGTCTTATTTTCCACAACTTGCAAAATATCCTCTGCCCAACCATCTCCGGTAAACAAAATTTTCTGTCCTTTATAGTTTACTTCCATAATTACACTCGCCCGATTACTTAGACTAGTATCCCTTCTTTTTATCGGCATCTCCATTAACTCATCTAAAGAATATCCATAATCTGAATGTTTTTTAAGTAATACATCACTTGATGACTCTCCAAATAGATTATGCAATATTTCTTTGTTTGGCCAAAGCATTTTGAATACCGCTCCATCTAATTCGTATGTTGTTCCTGTTGTTGCTGCTTTGACCGGTATGTTCTGCTCATTTAACCTTGTGTAAAGTTCATCATTATGTTTCACTGCTAATTCCGTATTCTTCCTCATCAATCTTCCATGATTCATCCACACTTCTTCTATACACATTGTTGTTTTATTTCGTAGATTATATAGCAGACCACCTAGATGATCCATATCCACATGCGTGATGAGCACCGCATCGATTTTTTCATGATCTGATATAATCTTCTGGCAAATGAATTCAAATTCTAAACCAAATCGGCTCACACCACTGTCAATCAAAATATTATGCAGCACTCCTGATATTCCTGCATATCTTAGTCGGATGCAGTCTCCTCTACCTGCATTGTAATTAAATACCTGTAGCATTTTACTTCCCCTTGTCTTTGATTTGTTAAATATTATTATAGCTACAATATATATGCAAAAAGACAAAGCCTCCCTGTTCCTAAGGAAACTCTGCCTTTTAGTCACCACTTATTTATTATACTACTTTTTAATTACAAAACAAGAAAATTCTACTTGAATTTACATTACGTTCCTCATAAATGTATCGCACTATCAGACTATTTGCTGACTTAGAACTTCCCATTGCTCCATATCGGAAATATAATTTTGCCATTGATCTTATCCTCTTCTCATTGACTCTGTGTTTGATTATACATTAGTAATGGATAGAGGGCAACTGTTAGAATAGTCTGCCTGTTATAAATCAAATTCCTTCAACAACTTTTCTTGATACTCCTTGTCGGCTGCTGCTTTCACAATATTCGATTGTTTTGCTATTTGTCACATATGCCACCACCAATGATGCCACTATACTTAATACAAATTTAATTATTTCTCCACCCAAATTAAACTCGTCCATAATTTCCTCTATTCTATATATAAATCAAGTTTTCTCTCTATTAAATCTCGTCTTTATTCAAAGCTCAATTAAAGAGAGATTTTTCTTTACTACACCGTTAGGCATCCTCACTGCGTTCAATGTGCATGTTTTTAATTCTATACCACAATTTTTATTGTTCACATCTCAGTCGATTATAATAAATCGTTGTTTTCTGCTCGCTAAGAAGATTTGTATGAAGCTTTAAGTAGCAAGGGCATTTATTTCTCTTGTTTTTGTTTATAAATTTTATAGAATGTTTTCCAGACCACTCGTTTTCTTTCGAGTATCAGACCCTAGGATGTCTGACCCCAATGCTGTGGTTAGCAGCTTGTTTTAGTGTGGATTCCACCCACCGCCGGACTATATCCACTTAGCTGGACGCACGATCTGACCGCAAGGTACTTCGTACGCATTGGCAATCATAATCAGAAAACTTTATCTAATTTTCTTCTGACTTTTAACATGTGTCTTCTGGTTTTTCTATCTATCGGCTCTTCTTCTCCGAATATTTTTTGAGCTCGTTGCACATATGTAATAAAATTTCCTTTAACTTTTCCGTCTTTTCCTTTTATTTTTGATCCTTTTACAGTATATTTTTCATACAGGTTTTTACAGCTTATTCTTTTCCCTTTTGGAGTGTATCCTTTACTTCGCACGATTGTTCCCACTTTTCGATAAAGCCGATAATAATATTTTGTTATTGTCTTATCCCGTATCGTGACAACTTTACCATCAAATGTAAAACCTAAATAATCAATTTCATTCTTCCCATTAGATACCCCTTCTAAAAAAAGATCATTACAACTTCTCAGTTGATTTTTATCATATTTATAAATTTGTGTTTTTTCTTGTTGTAATGTCAATTTGGGAATTCTATTAATTATTTCCTGAATCTTTCTCAATGTAGCTTTAAACTGATTTTCTGCACTTTCAGGAATAACAATAATAAAATCATCACTGTATCTCATGTACATTCCTTTGCAAGTAGTCACTAAATCATTTAACGCTTCATCAGCTTTAATCATATAGACATTTGCCAATACCGCACTCATCGCAGATCCTTGTGGAATTCCATATTTTTCTTTATGCTGATGTATATATTTCGACTTATTTGCTTTAAACCTCGCTGTATCTAATACTCTTCTCTGCAAATTTAGTTTTTTTATGTCAGCCTCTGTTTCTTTAAGATTATTCAGCTTAAGCAAATCTTGTAATTCCCATGTTGAATATCGAGTCAGATTTTTGAACACAGCATAATAGTCTTCTGGTAAGATATCTACTCCTAAGACTTCACACAATCTCTCTTTTAAATAAGCGTGTTGCAAGCAATCGAAAAAATGAGAAAAATCTCCTATAATTATATAGCAACCTTGTGTACTCTTTATAAAATCAAACGCCTTTTTTGCGAAATGAATATTATTCTTTCCTAAATTATCTCTATATGCAACCGAAACCATATTCAAATTTCTTTTTTCCATATACTGATCATATGCCTGATTTATAAGGTATCCATAATATGAATATATATATCGATCAACATGCGCTGAATAACATAAATCTCTGGACTTTTCTTGTACTTCTCCAATTCCATTCACTTTTCTATATTTGTTAAATTTTTTCTCATAGTGAATAAATGGATAAAATCCATGTCTCTTAATATTCTCTGGTTCACTAATATAATTCCAAATATTATTCAGTGAAACCTTTTCATCAAAATGTGCGTATTTTCTTGATTCCTCATTCTTTTCTTTCCATTTTTCTAATTCCATATTTCTCCCCTTATACTGCGAAAGGCCTATCAGCACGAGGGATAGCATCTCTATAAACTGATAGGCCTAAAAAACAACTTGGTTATTCAATTTTGTCCTCAGACAGCCTTGATGTGGTCCAGCTATCCAACTTCGTTCAATATACATCTATGTTATAATAGATTATAAGGAGATGATTCCAATTAACATTATTATGTGGTTATTCACAATCATGCAACCAGAATACCAGTCAATTGTGAAAGAGCTCTTTCACAATTGACAACAATCCCTTTCCCTTTTATCGATTATAAAAGGCACTTATATATTAACTCGAATATATGAGAAAGTCAACTTCAAAATCACATTCAATTCAGCTTTTCTATACTCATTTTTAGATTTTGACATTTACTATCTACACCAAACACTTTATCGAACAGTTAACTTAATGGCATTGCCAATACCCCGTAGATAAAAATCCCATTGCTTCGATTCTTGTAGCGTTCAATCAAGTATAACGCTTCAAAATGACTTTTTATAATTTCAGTATTTTATAACTTATTCGTAAACGGTGAGCGTTTACATTAAATCCGCAAAGCACCAAAATTACTTGTCAAAACACATAATTTTTTCTAATATCAACAGACTTCGCAAAATTCTCTTTAATCTCTCTTAAAAATATCCCTTATATAAACCTTCCCCTTCGCATCTCAATAATTTGCAAAAAGCTATTTTGTCTCCTTCATCAGACAATAACCACCATACCCAACAAATGGATTATTGTCTTTTATTCTCAAAACCTGAATGTATCCTTCAATCCAAGCCACTTCTGATCTTTATCACTCAAATTCAAAACGGTACCATCTTCCAGCGTGTAGCCTTCTGCACTTGCATTACCCTTATATTTTCCCTTCAACTGTGGCCACTCAATACCGATTTCCGGATCATTCCAGGCCATACCGCCTTCATCATTCGGATGCCAGAAGTCATTGACCTTATAGCAGAACTCTGCTTCATCACTCAACACCAGAAATCCATGTGCAAATCCTTCTGGAATGAGAAACTGCTTTTTATTCTCAGCAGACAGTGTTACTCCATACCACTTTCCATACGTTTCCGATTCACTTCTCAAATCAACTGCAACATCGAACACTGTACCTCGCACTGCACGAACTAGCTTGCACTGTGGATACTGCTTCTGAAAATGCAATCCTCGCAGCACACCTTTTGTTGACATAGACTGATTGTCCTGAACAAAGTGGATGTCAATACCTGCTTCTTTCATATCTTTTTCATTGTAGGTTTCCATGAAATAACCACGTGCATCGCCATGAACAGCTGGTTCGACTACACAAAGTCCCTCAATTCCACCTACATTTTTCTCTACTTTAATCTGTCCCATTTTTCTTACTACTCGATTTCTTTCAGATAACGGCTCAATGCATCCTGCCAGGTTGGAAGCGGATTGAATCCAGCTTCCAACAGTTTACTCTTGTCCAAGCGACTGTTAAATGGACGAGCCGCCTTGCTCAGACCGTACTCTGCCGTAGTGACAGGAAGCACTTCCGTCTTATATCCAGCCTGACGATAAATTTCTTTCGTGAAATCGTACCAACTGATATAACCGCCCTCGTTAGTCGCATGATAATAGCCGTATTTCTCAGTTTCGTTCATATCGACGAGAAGACAAGCCAAGTCATATGTATAGGTAGGTGTACCGATTTGGTCATTGACCACACGAACGGTGTCATGTGTCTTTCCTACATTCAACATGGTCTTGATAAAATTCTTGCCATTCAAACCAAACACCCATGCAATACGGACAATATAGTACTTCTCCAGAGACTGGCTGACTGCCAGCTCACCTTCAAGTTTCGTCTGACCATACACATTCAAAGGCTTATAGTCCTTGCAATCCGGCTTCCAAGGCTCTGTACCCTGACCGTCAAACACATAATCCGTACTGATATAGGTCATCTTGCAATCCAGCTTTTGGCAGACATCCACAATGTTCTGTGTACCCTCTACATTAATAGCACGGACTTCCGCCACTTTATCGTCATCCTCTGCCATGTCCACAGCAGTCCATGCTGCACAATGAATCACTGCATCTGGATTTACTTCCATAATAACTTTCTCAACAGCATCTTTATCCGTAATATCCAACGTGATATATGACGCATCTGTCACTGTGGAACCATCTGTCACACTGCTGTAATTTTCCTGAATATCAGAGCCCACACCCTCATGGCCGCGTTTCAACAATTCATTCATCACATCATGTCCCAGCTGACCGCCAACGCCTGTTACAAAAAACTTCATCTTGATTCCTCCTCAGACTCTTAGCGATTACTATACATTTTCTCGTAATAGTTCTGGTATTCACCACTAATAATAGTTTCCCACCATTCACGATTGTCGAGATACCACTGAATCGTCTTTTTAATTCCATCTTCAAATTTGGTTTCTGGAAGCCAGCCCAGCTCATCGTGAATCTTTGTTGGATCAATTGCGTAACGCATATCATGACCCTTCCGGTCTCCGACATGTGTGATTAAACTTTCTGGTTTGCCCAATTCTTTGCAGATGATTTTTACAATCTCGATGTTCTGCTTCTCGTTGTGGCCGCCAACATTGTAAACTTCACCAACACGACCTTTATGAATAATCAGGTCGATGGCTTTGCAGTGGTCTTCCACATACAGCCAGTCACGGACGTTCAGACCCTCGCCATAAACAGGCAGCGGCTTGTCAGCCAGAGCATTAGCGATCATCAGCGGAATCAGCTTCTCCGGGAAGTGATATGGACCATAGTTATTAGAGCAACGGGAAATGGTCACAGGCAGGCCGTAGGTACGGTGGTAAGCCAGAACCAGCAGGTCAGCGGCAGCCTTAGAGCTGCTGTACGGAGAGCTGGTATGGATTGGGGTCTCCTCGGTGAAGAACAGGTCAGGACGATCCAACGGCAGGTCACCGTAAACCTCATCCGTAGAAACCTGATGGTAACGCTGGATGCCATACTTACGGCAAGCATCCATCAGCACACTGGTACCGATGATGTTAGTCTGGAGGAAGATGCCAGGGTCTTCGATAGAACGGTCAACATGAGATTCTGCCGCAAAGTTCACCACGATGTCCGGATGTTCTTCTTCAAACAATTTATTCACAGCTTCGCGGTCACAGATATCAGCCTTTACAAAGCGGAAATTCGGTTTATCCATAACAGGTGCCAGCGTGGACAGATTGCCTGCGTAGGTCAACTTGTCCAGGCAGATGATCCGGTAATCCGGATACTTCTTCAGCATATGGAATACAAAGTTACTACCAATAAAACCAGCACCGCCGGTAACAATAATATTCATGATTGATCTCCTCTACTTATGTGTTCTATTTTTCTTTAATTAGTACAGATGTTCCTGATACTTTCCGTCCATAACATCTTTCAGATACTGACCATACTGGTTTTTCTTCATAACCTCGTAAACTTCCATCAGTTCATCTTTGCTGATCCAGCCGTTCAGATAAGCAATTTCTTCCAGGCAGGCAATTTTACGATGCTGATGCTGTTCCACGGTCTTGACAAAATTGGTCGCATCCACAAGGCTCTCATGTGTGCCAGTATCCAGCCAGGTAAAGCCCTGACCCAGCAGTTCTACATTCAGAGAACCATCTTCCAGATAGATGCGGTTCAAATCAGTAATTTCAAGCTCACCACGAGCAGACGGTTTCAGGTTCTTTGCAAACTCGACCACACGGTTATCGTAGAAATACAGACCGGTTACGCAATAGTTACTCTTCGGATGCTCCGGCTTCTCCTCGATAGAAATAGCCTTACCGTTCTTGTCAAACTCCACAATGCCAAAACGCTCCGGATCGTCCACATAATAGCCAAATACCGTTGCACCCTTGCCGTTTTCTGCCTTTTCCACTGCTGCATTTAATCTCTTCTTCAATCCGTGGCCCGCAAAGATGTTATCGCCTAACACCATAGCCACAGAATCATTTCCGATAAAATCAGCCCCAATGATAAAAGCCTGTGCCAGTCCATCCGGGGAAGGCTGAACAGCATAGGTCAAATTCACACCAAACTGGTGACCATCACCAAGAAGATTCTCAAAGCGAGGCGTATCCTACGGTGTGGAAATAATCAAAATGTCTCGGATGCCAGCGTTCATCAGAACGGACATCGGATAATAAATCATCGGTTTATCAAAAATAGGTAAAAGCTGCTTGCTCGTAACTTTTGTCAACGGATACAAACGTGTGCCCGATCCCCCTGCTAAAATAATGCCCTTCATATACTCATAACCTTCCTTTTATTACTCTTTTAATAATCCCAATAAAAAAATCGAATTTTACTTTTAAATCAACATGTGAAGCGTATTTATTAAGAAAGCTCTTACTATATTTCGGTGTATCACGTCCACATAATTTCATTGCAGTTATGGTAGTTTTCATTGTACCTTTCCGTTTTAATTGCGCTGGTTGATATAAATAAAATTCTGAGTCAATTTTAGTAGTAAAATCCTCTTCAACGTTAATTCTTCCACTTTTAACAGTCGCATCCAATAATTGTTTTCCAAGCTCATTTCTTGCAATTATAATATTTCGACCCTCATGTTCTGAAAAATCTGGGTGATTATTATTATCCAACTGCCAAAAATCAGCACATACAATATCAGCCAGTTCTCCTGTTCCATCCATGCAAAATCTACAAATATATCTTATATCTCGTCCTAAATATTGACCCCACGCTATTTTATATTCCATCTTGAGTTCGCGACCATCTTTGGTATTAACCGTTGTAAAACCAGGCCATCCGTTTCCTCGATATACTAGCGTATCACATCCATGCCTAGAAGTTCCCATTTTTTTCAAAAGTTCATCCTGTGCATTAACACTAGGCTCCCCTGCACAAAAAAAAGATAACAAATAAATAATATTTTTTGCCAATTTCTCATTTTTATTTAAATATCTTCTAAGCGCCATTACATCACACGGTTTTCCAACGAATGCATACTTTTTGTCACTTTGTACTATCTGTAAAATATCTTTGAGTGGTACAGATATTCCATATCTTGAACCACATCTGCTTATCACCTCTTCAACTGTAGTACTAACGCAACTAATCGTTTTAGTCTGATCATCCGGGTCATACGTTGTATGAATTATTGCATCGACTTTTTTATTTTCTAATAAATAACAACATATTTCAGTTAATGCTCCTCCTGAAGCCGCTTTAAATCTAATTTTTTTATTAGATGAATAACCTATCAAAGCTTTTTCTATATTTCCCCATATATCATGCTTCTGCTCGCCTTTATAATAAAAAACAGGGCAAACAGAATGATAAAATTCTAACGATTCTCCTTTTTTTACATCAACATTAGGAAAACCACCCTCTATCATTTTTAATTCTGTTCCTTGTACTGAATGACACAGACCACACCCGGTACAATATGTATTTATGTATTTACTCGGCTCTTTCATATCTAACTTTCACTTTCTAAATGTTATTTTTTATCACTTATATAAGTCTTTTCGACATATACACTTATTGTCAGACAACGCAGAATTAACATACATTCAACTTTTTCTCAACATAACTATTATTGCTTTTCTCTTAATAAATGCTGCCAAAGAAATAATAAGAATAAAACTGTACCTTAATAATCTATGTGAATAGAGTATAGAAATCAATATAGAAACAACTATGACAACTATTGAAATCGCCAATATTTTTTTATTATCAATTGCATCATCATATTTTTTCTTTTTGACATTTATATAATGAAGTAATGCTAACAATGCATAACATACCATTGTCGTATATCCGGCTGCCACAAATCCAAATAATTTAATAAATATATAGTTCAGAATAATATTTGATACTGCTGCAATCGTTGATGCTAGCGTAGCAAATGTTGTCTTTTTATAAAATAACTCTATTCGCATATATAATGAATATACTGCTGTAAAATAAACTCCTCCTGCAATCGCTGGTATCGCGTAAATGCCCGCTTTATAAGAATCAGGAGCCAGTATTGTCATTATTTCCGGAGCAAATAATGTACATCCCAGGCAAAATACAGCAAAAGTAAGCATTATCTGACCACTAGTTTTTCTTACACTCTCCTCATCTTGAACATCTAAGCGTTCATAAATCCAAGGTGACAATGATGCCTCAATTGACGTCCAAAGAATTTGAATGACAGAGGCAACCGTATATGCTACTGAATAAATAGCTGTAGATGTTGTATCTATAATTTTTGTTATCATGATTCTGTCAGAACTTGCTAATATATATATTGACATATAATGTGGTATAAGTGGTATATTAAACTTTAAAGCATAGATACAATAATCTATTCTTAATTTAAATTTAGCTTTCATCGCAATTATCATAAAAAAGAAAATTCCGACTACGATATTTACCCCTTCCATGACATATACTCGTGCGATTGCTTCGTTTTCTGAAGATGCATTAAGAACAAACAGGACTCCAAGAAGTAATGAAAATAATCCGATACATACAGTAATAATTGATAATGCTTTATATTTATATTCATACCGTTGTCTCCCACTCCAAAATTGATATGCTGGAACAAACAAAAAATATAAAACCATTACATACACCATAACCGGAGGCATTTCAAACATATTTAATAATGGCGTTTTAAATATCTCAAAAATCAAAAAAAACAAACCTGTACAAACAGCTGTTATAACAACTAATGCAAATTGAAATTGATCTCTATTTTCCTTAAACTCCAACATTCCATTATTAAACACACCTTGTGATAAATTTAATGTTACGATTACTGTCAGCAGACTCTGCCAAGATTGAAATGTTGAAACTATCCCATATTGATCAGCTGACATAATTCTCGTAAATATAGGTCCACTTATTAAGGAAATCCCTTTTAAAATCAAATTTGCAAATAATAATGCCATAGATGCTTTAACTGCCGGAGATGCCGTTTTAAATTTTCTTATAACACCTATCATTTTCTTTTCTCCAAAAGACACCTAATATCATTTTCAAGCAATTCTAACTTTGCATACGATTCCACCACTGACTTTTGTCCACACCCCTTTAATATTTCATAGTTTTGAATCCATGATTTACTTTTTTCTAATGCTTCTTCCAAAGAAAAATTCCGAGCTGAAATAACATATGGATACTCAAGATTTCCAAATAGACCTTCAAACTTTCTACTATATGAAAAAGGAATTGTTGCAACCCCTGACGAAATTGCACCTATCGTTGCATGCATTCTTGAACCAATAAAAACATCCATGTTAGCAATATAACTCTTTGCCTCAATCGGCGTATTAAACGGTGGTGCAATCTCAATTTTATCACCATATTTTTTCTTCAGTTGCAAACATACACGATAATCATTCTCTCTAGCATCTGGCTGTTCAAGATCTATCACGTGTGGAATGATATGAATTTTATATTTTGACTGTTCTATTAACCATTCCAAAATTTTTATATGATATTGTTTATAATCAACTGTAAGACCAAAATGATTTTCTTTAGCCCACTGGCTATCCCATAGCAAGGATGATACGTTTATTCCAATATTTATTCTTTCATTATCGATTTTATATTTGGTTCTATCGTACGGAAGTTTAAAAGCCATATCTGAACCAACCTTTATTTCCACACCACTTTGTTCTTTGATAACTTTTGCTGATAAATTATCACGAGAATATACTAAATCTGCCTTTCTAATCAGTCTCATTGCCCATTTTTTTAGTACCAGATTGTTATAAGGACCGTATGTCTGAGGCACCAATACTAGAGGAGTCCCACTCCAAATGACCATTTGTTTTATTAAATCTGTTTTTATATTCCATTTTTTCCCATATATATCAGAAAATCCATCTCCAAATGTTGCATCAAAAAATACATCACATGTTTTTAAAAGTTTAAATGCATTTTTCCAATATCTAGGATTTTTTAAATTAATATTACACTGCTTAAATTCTATTTCTGGAAATTGTTCAGGAATCCTTCCTAAAGTTTTATTATATGTAAAATTATATACATAAAGTTTTTTCTCATCACATATTCTTTCCATCGTAGAAAGAAACGTATAAGTTAAAGCTTCACATCCTTTATTTGAACTAATAAAATCAAATCCAAATAATCCAATAATCATTAAGTTCTACCCCTTTACTATTATTCATATGCTGTTAAATATCCCTTATTATTACAATATGCTATCAATAAAAATATCAAACAGAAAAAAATTCTTTTTTCATCAATTTGATGAACTCCAAAAAAAGATATATAATACGTACCCAAAATTACTGCTAACATCTTTGGAAAGGATATGCGTCCTTCCCACTCTGAAGGACTTTTTACGGCTTGAATTACTGATTTTACAAACAACTGTATATAAACCCATATCATCGAAATCAATCCAATAATTCCATAATGATATAATAAATTCAAATACTGATTTTCAATACTTGTTTTGGTTCTAATATATGAATAAATTCCAGAATGTTCTGTAAGTGAATAAGCGAACTCCGCACTGCCTCCCATTCCAATCCATTTATTATCTATCGACTCCCAAACCCATTTCAATAATTCTTTCCTATCCCCACTTCCTGTTCCATCAACATTTCCTAGCATTGCTGCATAATTATCATCAAACACCGCAAGTAACATATATGCAACATTCTGTAATATGTTTAAAATTTCTGGAAAAACAATTGAACAAATAATTACCGCTAAAATACCCACTGAGGTAATAATTAATATTTTCTTTAATAAAACTTTATAGCCACATAAATACAAAAGAATAAGCTGACTTATTATGATACATATTAATATTGATCTTGAAAGTGTTAATAATGCAGCAACAAAAACAATGCAGTATGCTATACAATATTTTTGTTTTCTATCATTTTCTTTGTCACAAACACCAATACGATAAAGTATAAGTCCCAATGCAAACATACAATAATTACAAAATGATATGGTTTGATATGTAAAAGAAATAATTCGTCTAAAACCAAATCTTAATGGTTGTAATATAATCTGCGCCACCAGAGTATTAAGCAAGTGAAAACAGTTAAATCCCGTTATACTTTCCACAATACCAATTATTGAAGCAACTACTGCTCCTATAATTAATAAATCAACTGCACAGAGAAACCGCTTTCTGGTATTCAGACATTTAATTATCACAAACCCTACCAAATAATAACATAATACCTCATAAAAATATTCAACAATACCTTTAAAAAGTATTGCGTTTGTAAACATAATAATAAGCCAAATTCCGAAAGCCATCTGAATATTTCTACACGAAGTAGCAACTGATTTTGAAATTCCAAAAAACACATATGCAAATATGCATAATCCCTAAACACATAAGTTTAAAAGCACTTATTCCCATTATTCCAAAATATTGTGGAATAATGGGATAAATACCAAACATCAAAAATATTATAGTATTTCGGATGTTAAGTTTCATCTTGTCTACTAACCTTTCTAGCCTTTTCTAATATGCTGTCCTGAACTTACCATGGAAATTCATTATTCGCCTTCAAAGCATCCCGAATAGCCTCTAAATTCTTGTATCCAGTTCTTTCATCAGGCTCTAAATATCCACCTTCAGCCCATTCATTCCAAGCATACATAAAAATCATATCTTTTTTGTATATTGATTTTGCGCGTTGAATCTGCTTACTCATATATTTGTTTAACTTTTCAGGTGTGTCTCCAATATATACCTGCCCTCTATGTCCTTTTCTAGGTGTATTATCCCATCCTACAAAGGCACCCGGTATATTTTTTTCATTTTCTGGAATATGCTCTAAAATTGTCTTCCATGCTTCATCATAATCGGTTTTAAGAACAGACGCATTTTTTTCTTTCCCTTTATGGTTGAAATATCTCTGCAAATCAAAACCTAATCTCTTTTCTGTTTCAGCATAAATCCGTCTTCTAACACTTCTCAAAAAATTCCACAATTTAGATTTCTGTACTGCTGATTTATTGTTCAAATCATTCCACGCATAACTAGGTTGAAATTCAATATTATAATCAAATCTACTATCATCCTTATTTGGCATAAGATCAAAAGTTAAATTCTGATAAGCATATTTCATCCCGGAAAAACCATTTTGTTGTGCCAACTCTGTCCAATAATCAAGCATGCCATTCAGGCAATCAATGACCTCTGCCCTATATATAATAAATAACGGTTTATTATCTTCTTTAATATACCTATTATCTTTGAAAAATGGGAGCAAATAATCAAAATGTTCTTTCCATTCCTTCTTTCCGCCATAAAACTGAGGTATCAGTACCTTACTTTCATTTACCCAAGCTTTTGTCCACGGTTCATTGGCCCAACTAATACAAAACGGTATATCAACTTTTGGATTTTTAAGCATTTGCTCCATCGGTTTTTCCAAAAGCAATTTTCCTCCAAACCAATAATGATAATAACAAAATCCGTATATGCCATATTCTTTAGCAATATTGGCTTGCCAGATTTTAACATTGTCATCCAATAAATTATAATAATTTTCATTCATTGGAATTCGTGGTTGTTCATGTCCTTTATATAAAGGTTGTGCTTTTTTAACGTTAACCCATTCAGTAAATCCCTTTCCCCACCATTCATCATTCTCTGGAATGTCATGAAATTGAGGCAAATAAAATGCAATAATTTTCATATTTCCTCCTACGTTTTTCAGAAGTAGTTCTATTTTATTTTCACTTAACCCGAATATTTTTTTGCAGAATTATTTCATTGAAAAAACTTACCAATACTTTCTTCTTTTAAGATAGATATATCCTCTCTAGCCGTATTGCTGTATCATCAATATTGAACCCCGCATTCGTAATTTCCATACGTGTATTCTTTCGTTTGTATCCGTTATACCTTTCAATTACTTCGTACCACTTGGATGTTTTCTCATCTAAACCTATATATTCTACAGCATCTGTTATTTTTAACTCTTGCGTTATAGTATTAGACACGATCAAAGGCAATCCATTTGCCTGTGCTTCAACTCCTGCAACTGGTAATCCCTCATATAGAGAAGGCATTACAAAAACGTCTAACATATTCCAAAGCCGATTTACTTCATCTGATAGACCATGAAAAATAACAACTTCCTCTATTCCTAATCGCTTTACTTTTTCTTTTATTTGATTTTCTGTTTCTCCAATGCCAACCAAAAACAATCTTGCACTATTATCATGCTTATAGACTTCATAAAAGATATCAATCAGAAATTCATGATTTTTCTGTACATTAAACCTTCCCACATGACCCAAAACAAAATTATTTTCTAATCCATATTTTTTTCGTAATTCAGTGCGAACTTCGGGCTTAAAACTGTGTTTATCATAATCTACGCCATTCTTGATAACAGTATAATTTTCCGCGTCAACGATTTTCTTCGGAAACATAAACCTTGCTGCTGCATCTGAGCATGATAAATAATCTGTAATCACAAAAGGCATAAACCACTTGAATACTTCTGATAATTTTACAAGTTTCTGACCAGGATAGTAGCTACTATTATGAGAGTGATAAACTATTTTTTTTGCACCTCCGATTTTTGCAGCAAATGCAACCAACACTTCATATGGTGTGGACGAATTTATATGTATTATTTTAATCTGCTCAGAATGAACTATTTTAATAATACCGAAAAATTTCTTCAAGCCTCTAACAATCGGATTTTTAACAGTTTGTAAATCCACTCGATAAATGGTACTATGTGCTTCTTTTGCCCTTTTAGAGGCCTGATCAAAAGTATCTTCAAATGTTAAATAATCAAACTGAACCTTTTCAGAATCAATTTTTTCGGACAATGTGAGAACGAGTTCTGTTATACCGCCCATGCGAATAGGAGCCATATGCAATACTCGAATTGGATTATTGCCATTAATCTGCTGTTTCATTCTCACCACTCCTTCCCATAAATTCTCTTTGATACTTCTCTATGCTTTTCTTTTTATTATATAAAATTACTGCTTTTCCTATTGGGTCAGTATAACGAAGAGATCTTTTAACAATATCTCCAATAATCATTTTTAATGTAATCGGTGCATATTTATTTGTTAATTGTTCGTATGTCATTAACTCTCTATCATGAAAAAATGCTTCCCGATTTTCACTTTTCTTTGCCGATGCAATAAGCATGGAACCCTCTGTTAAAATCAACTCTTCGCTATCAACTGATTTTATTCTTATCTTATCTATTACATCAGGTTGCTCTAATAGTTTTTTACCTTTATCACTATGACATAAGATACTAGTTGTTCCTATATCATCATCCATATCTTTATTATAAGAACCTACTAATGCGCAATCAAATATGGTTATATCGCTTACACGATGTTTTGTTTTAAAAGCACATTCATAACACGATGGTCGCAATGTAATTCCCTTGAACATAAGCCTTGTAAAAGTTTTTATATCATTTCTACAATCAATTGTCTTTCCATTGGCAAAATAGACTTTAATATTGGTTGCTGAATACCCATATGTTTTATCTCTAAAGACAAAATTGGAAATTTTACCTTTATACTTATGCTCTAAAAACTGAATAAAATCCTTGAACACTCCTGGTGAAGGAACTCCATGGCAAGCTAAGTCTATTAAATATAAATTTTCTTTATTTCTTTTAATATAAGATTCAAGGCCAGCTACCTGACAGGGCATACCTATAAAAAGTACTTTTTTATCTGCATCTAACTGTTCTTTTATGCTTTTAAAGCAATCTCCCAGTTCGCTCTGAACATACTTTGAACCTTGAAACTTCCCCAGATCACTTATATCTGTCGCCATTGTATGTCTGCAAACTCTATCATCCGAAAACTCGCAGCCAAATACGACTCCACCGCATGAAATAACATATTCTGCAATTGCATTTACAGCCGCCCCTGATGTACTTTTCAATCTAATGGAGTCATTCTTATTCTGTACAATATAACCAGATGTGGTTTCTTCTCCTATTTTTCTTTTATTTAATATAGGACATACACTATTACATAACCCACATTCTACGCACCTATTTTTATCTACCCGGGGATATTTAAACCCTTCTTCATCAAGCTTCATTTCAATTGCACTCTGCGGGCAAACAGCATAGCAGGCTGTACATCCGCTACAATTCACTTTATCATTGATTTCAATCATTCTTCCCAAGCGCCTCTCTAATATAAGCAACCGATACGGCCTTTTCTTTTTCCAATCTTTCATCGACTCTGTCATAATCAATAGACTTTTTCATTTGCTCTAACACATCACCAGTATATCTTCTAGATGACAGACCAGTTATATCACAAAGATTAGCTATTCTTGAATTACGTGACATCATTAAAGGATCACTATAACGATCAAATGCTAAAAATTGCTTATGATGCAGTATTGAAAAAACAGTACAATGGAACGAGTCGGTACATATATATTTTGCATAGCGAATTAAATTCACAAACTGCTCTGAATCTATATCATACAAGTGTTCCGCATTAAATTGCAGATCGTACGGAACAAATTCATCTATATGCGGCATATCATAAAGAGGAATACCTGTTTTCTTAGATAGTTCTTCCGCAACCTTTCGATGTTCGGAATTTGCTCCTAAAAAATAACAAAAGATATAATCATTTTCTAATACAGGTTTTACAGGAATTGCTTGTGCCCATTCTTCTTTATTCAGTAATAAAGTTGGATCTAGAACGACTACGGCTTTTCTTCCTGTTAATCGCTCAATGAGTTCCGCACCGCTTTTCTCGCGAACTCCAAGCATCTCTATTCTATTCAAATATTCGATTGTTCTTCTTTTCTGATAAAAAGGCGCCTCTGTAACACCAAAGCTAGTTGAATATGAAACACGTTTTACTTTTTCATCAGCAAACATCAAATTGAAAAAATTTGTTGGCAATCCAGCTGGAATCCACAGCTGATCGCCACCGGCAACTACAACATCATAGTTTTTACTTCCTGTCCTAAGTGCTTCAAAACCAATATATGGAACTGATACTTTATCTTTCAAAAATTTCTCCAGAAATCTATCAAATGCTCTTTGACGAATCGCATCTTTCATCTTAATATCAGGATGTTTCTTTAATTGAATCTTTTTTTCAATCAGGCGAAATTTTTCCTTCATAAGATACTTATTCAACAATCTGGGTAACCACTTGATTTTTTGAATCGTATTAAGTTTTTTTCTATAGCACAAAAACTCACAGTCATAGCCCAATTCCACAAATTTCACATATGTTGCATAAGCTTGCAACATACTGCCATAATTATGATTGTCATAACATGTACAAATACCAATTTTCATATACTTTTCCTCTTATACATCCATTAACAAGACTTGCTCATAAGCTTGTTCAATTCGATTTAAGTGTGCTTCTAACGAATATCCCTCTTTTACGATTTTCCAAGAAGCCTCCCCGAATGATTTTCTTTCTTTTCTATTTAAAAGTATTTCCGTAATTCCTTTCGCAAATTGATTAACATCACCCGGATCACAACAGTATCCATTCTCTCCGTCATGCACAATCTTGGGTATTCCACCAACATTTGTACTTACCACCGGCAATCCATATCCCATTGTATCAAGCACCGACATTGGCATTCCCTCGTTATAAGATGGTAAAAAGAATATATCTGCTTTCCTAAGCAGTTTATCCTTCGTATCACCACGAACCCAGCCAGGGAATTCCACATTATCGGATACCCCTTTTTCATCAATCAATTTCTTGATTGCATTCTCATCAGCTTCGCTTCCTGCTCCAGCTAAGATAAACTTCACATCCGGTATGCTTTTTCTTACCTGCGCTATAACCGTTGGAATATCATAACAGCCTTTCCTTTTCCCCAATTCACCAAGAAACAGAACTATGTTATTACACTCCCTCTGCATCCTTTCCTGTAAAGCCTCTTCATGAAGAACACTATAGTTTTCAATTATTTCAATTCTATCTTCCGGAACAATCTGACTCAGCCGTTCTTTCCATTCCTCAGAAAGAGCAATCAACACGTCACATTTACTATATACTTTTTTTATCTTGTTTTTTTTTTCTTCTGGTGCATTTACATAGAATTCGTCAAAATCAGCACCATGTATATGATTAACAATCGGAATTTTGCGCCAAGATGCCATATAAATAAATGGCAGCTTTCTATAAAATGATGGTCCAAAAGAAGAATGAATATGAACCACATCCAGCTTGTGAAACATAAGCACATATGCAAAATGAAAATATCCGCAAATACCTTTTAAAAGCTTATCAAATTTGCTTCCATCTTTATATGACTCTACATAGGTTATTTCATAGTCCTTCTCTAGTTGTGATCCTCTATATCCATTTACGACCGCGGCTATTCCACCTTTTACCATTCTATTTGGAACGACCATACATACTCTTTTCATATTTACTTTCCTCTTATCATTGCATCCCAAATAAACTTCGTATTTGTCACCAAATACCTCTTAAACAACCTCTTTGGATCCTGCATCAACCGATACAGCCATTCCAAATTGCTCTTCTGCATCCACTCAGGTGCACGTTTAATATTTTCTGCATAGTAATCGAATCCGGCTCCGACACCTATCATCAACCCATTTACTTTTCCATGATGTTCCGCCATCCATTTTTCCTGTTTCGGAGCGCCAAGACCAACCCATACGAAAGTCTGGCTTCACTTCATTAATTCTCTCTACAACTGCCTTGTCTTCCTCTTCTGTCATTGGACGAAATGGAGGGCTGTACATTCCTGCAATCTGAATTCCCGGATAATTTTCATTCAACTTTTTATAAAGAAGTTCCAGAGTTTCCTCTGTACTTCCGTAAAAATAATGACGGTATCCTTTCTCCGCTGAGATTTTGAATATCTCTCCCATCAGACTTGGCCCCGTTGTACGTTCCATGTTTTGATATCCACGTTTTCGACCTACAGAAGAAAGTGGTCCTCCATCTGGAATTGCCATAAGTCCTCCGTTTTGAATGGAACAATAGGATGGATGTTCATAACTTGTTACTGTCGTGTGTACATTCGACACGCAGATGTAATCTCCTTTTATATCATCCAGATTCTTATCCAGATACTCCAACAACCATTCCATATTGATAGCTGCTATATTAACGCCCATAATATTGCATGTAGGTATCTGCTTCTTGTCCACTTTTCTCTGATAGCTACTTCTCATTTCTATCTTGTCTCCATAACCATTTTCAATCAAACTTCTTCTATACCTTCCTCACAACTTCCAGCCCCACCGTAACCTTCATCTTCCTTCCCAGAAACTCCAGTTCCAGCACTGCTGTCCGTTTATGCCGGTCAATCTTCATAACTTTCCCCTGATAATCTTTCAGAGGTCCGTCTGTAACAACCAGCTCAGATCCAACCAGATATCCTTCGGACATCTTCAGAATCCGTTCTTCACCCGTATATCTCTGAAGGAATTCTACTTCCTCCTGATACAACGGAATTGCTCCGTCATCATCACCTAGTGTTTTTGCAAACTCCGGTATTCTTTTCAGAAGTTTCTGGAGTTCCTGCGGATGGTCACTGACAAAGAAGAGGTATCCGGGCAATAAATGAGCCAGCTGTTTTGTCGGCTGGCCTTTTACTTTTCTATATTTTTCATACGTCGGAATAAAGCATTCCTCGTATGCGTCCGGATAATAATGACGGAATGTCTTACATAATTCCAGAACTCTGTCTTCCTGTCCACTTCGTACCCATACTGCATACCACATAACTTTATTCACTCAACTTTCCCCGATTTTAAGTGTGCTTCGCCATATCACAGGAAATTCATTGAACATATCATTTCTTTCTCTGTGACTCTCTTCTTTCCCTATGACCATATACACTGGAAACGCGGCGACGCGACGATTTCTTCCTGTATAATCCTGCCTGCCGCTCACCTGATTCCGATAAACTGCAGGGAATCATTTCTGTCCATCTTAACTAGTCTTAATTTCCTGACATCCTGCTTCTACCTGTAATTCTCCGTTCACTTTCCGAACATTGAATACAAGCGGATGTTCCTTTCCCCACTGGGGATCTTCCTGATCTTTCTGATTCCACTCTTTCCATATATTAATGAAACTATTATGGATCAGATTTTCTGCTTCCAGACGCGCCTGAACTGCTTCGTCATAATCTTCAAAGAGTCCGACATAATACCTCTTCCCTTTGAATCCGATATCCACACGGTAACGGTTGCTGTTCTTCAGATAAAAGACACCTCGGAAACCACTTTCGTTGTCTCTTCGCTTCTTTCTCTTCTCCAGAACTTCCACACAGGTTCCATCGACAAAATGTCTTCTCTGTGCGATTTGCTTCTGGTTCTTGTCTTTCAGGCACCCACAGCTTCTGTTATTGCCATCCAGTAATGCACCTGCAGCTACATCAATCTCATTACCACATTCACAGACACAATGCCAATACACAGAACCTCTATGGTCTCTGCGTTCTGTCGGATAGACTGCTGTAAGTAGTCCAAACTTCTGTCCGCTTAGATCTCTGGGTCTTCTTCCCATACTCATTCCTGTCCTTATTCTGCTTTTGAATTTCGTAGAGTATACAACTCTACGAATTCCCTTATAGTTAATTTACGGTTTAAAAAGACTTTAATCATTGATATCTTACTCTCATTATACGTTCAAGTCAAGGAAGAAATGTCGAAATTTGTGTATTTTTATCAAAAATACGCAAAAATCATTTTCATTACACAACACTGCTTATTTTTTTGTGATTATTGACTTATTTACCGTCAAAAAAATGGTCAAAATGGAGGAGAAACACATGCCACGAAAAGGAGAAAATATTTACAAAAGGAAGGACGGACGCTGGGAAGCCAGATACATTTATGCATTCAAAGAAGATGGGAGTCCCAGATACCGTTCTATCTATGCAGCAGATTATTTAACTGTTAAGAAAAAGCAAAATGATGCAAAGCGAAAAATGGATCCACGTCTTTTTCAAAGTGTCCGTATGAAGAAAAACATTTCCTTTTATGGACTGCTCTGGCTGGAGCGACTGAAGCCTTCCAGCAAGGAATCTACTTATGTAAGATACCATTATCTTTTCAGCCACTATATCAGTCCTATGATTGGTGATCGTCTTGTCTATACGTTCAGCAATAAAGATTGTGAAGTATTTCTGAACAGGTTGTTGGTTTCAGGGAAAAGTGATGGTTCTGGATTGGCTCCGAAAACAGTTACCGATATCCGTTCTGTTGTCAAATTAATTTTAAAGACTGCTGAAAAGGAAGGGGAACTGTCTCTTTGTAACCCGGAACTTTGTCCTGTTAAGCCTGTCAGAAAACCGCTTCGGATTCTCTCTTTAAAGGAACAGCAGACCTTGCAGGACTACTTATTGGAGAATCTGACACATAAAAACATCGGGACACTGATTGCACTATATACAGGAGTACGATTGGGAGAACTTTGCGCAATGCAGTGGAAGGATATTCATTTTCAGGAACAATATCTGGAGATATCTAAGACTTTACACAGAGTTAAGGATCACACAGTTGATTCGGAACATAATACAAAGATTATTATCACTCCACCTAAAACAGAAAGCTCCATCCGTAACATTCCGATTCCGGATTTCCTGTTTGAGATCTTGCAGCAATACGTCCAATCTCACAAGATAGATCCCGAAGCATATATTCTCACCGGGAAGAAGATGAACTTTCGTGAGCCTCGGTCGATCGAATATTATTTCAAAAAAACTCTGAAAAAATGTCAGATCGAACCACTTCATTTTCACTGTCTGCGACATACTTTTGCAACCCGTTGCGTAGAACTTGGATTCGATATGAAGACGTTAAGTGAGATTTTAGGACATTCCAATATTAACACAACTCTAAACCGGTATGTGCATCCTTCTATGGAGCAGAAACATCAAAACATGGATAAGCTAAACGCTGTATTTACCGTCAAATAATTGGTCATATCTTTTAAAAACCCCATAAATTCAACTTAATTTCATTTTTTCGTAGAGTTGTATACTCTACGAATTTTTTCTAATATAACATTTTTTGAAGCAGATGAAAATCTGCTTATTTGTCGTGGAAAAATATAATATCATTCATTTATAATTGAACATCCAACTGCATTTAGAACATACAACAAAAAGGAGATACTTATACATGAATACACTTATTACCATTACTGAAAAATACCTTGAATACTGTAAATCACAGAAAAGACTAGACTATAAGACAATTAAAGCATATCGAATTGATTTAAAACAGTTTACATCCTTTTACAACAATACAGATATACACACTTTATCTGCAGCCGATATTGAAAACTTCATCGGATATTTACATCAAAATTTCAAACCTAAAACAGTAAAAAGGAAATTAGCCTCGTTAAAAGCCTTTTTTCACTATTTAGAATACAAAAGTATTATAGAGATAAACCCTTTCAATAGAATTAAAACTAAATTTAGAGAACCATTGCTTCTCCCTAAGACAATTCCTTTACATACGGTTGAAAATCTATTATCAACAGTGTATAAAGAATACTCCCTTTCCCATACTGATTACCGAAAAAAACGTACACTCCTAGATATTGCTGTTTTAGAAACATTATTCTCTACCGGTATGAGAATTTCTGAGCTATGTAATTTAAAAAATTCTGATGTTGATATGCATGATGCAGTAATTCGAATATATGGCAAAGGTGCCAAAGAACGCATAATTCAGATTGGAAATGAAGATGTTATTAACCTACTTAAAAGCTATGAAAATAACTATGTTTCAGAAATACAAAATTGCGGTTATTTTTTTACAAACCAAAATGCAACACCACTCTCCGATCAAGCGGTTAGGCGAATGATTAATAAATACTGCTCACTCGCAGCAATTGAATTACATATAACACCACATATGTTCCGACACACCTTTGCTACAAGCCTGTTAGAAGCTGATGTTGATATCCGATATATTCAGGAAATGCTTGGACACAGTTCCATTACAGTGACTGAAATTTATACACACGTTACGCTTTCTAAACAAAAAGACATCCTTACCACAAAACATCCAAGGCAGAATTTTTCTTTTCCTGAAATGTATGCTAAATAAGTGATAGATAATTCTGAGTTATCCGTTATGTTGAGCTATTAGAATTTGAGCAATTTGGATATACAATACAAATGCGAGGAGGCATCCTATGAAACCAGAATATTTTGAAGATTTAATCAGCTTATGTGCAGATATTTCTAATCAAGAAAACAAATTATTACCACTATGTGCTGCTGAAAATGTCGCTTCACCTTTCAGTAAAATTCCTCTTGATACATTTCTGCAAGAAAAATACATAATGGGTGGTGTAATGGAATATCAAAATCATAGTAATTTTGTTGGAAGCAAAAAGCTATTCAAAATATATGAATTGTTATCTCGACAATGCAATAAGTTATATGGATGCAAATATGCGGATGCACGAACTCTATCCGGAGTAAATGCAGTCATGACTTTGCTGATGAGTTTATTCTCTGCTGGGGATACGATACTAATTTCTTCTGAAGAGTGTGGCGGACATGGATCTATGCCTAAAATCTGTCAAAGATTAGGAATTAAAACTATTGAAATGCCGTACAATTATGATTTATATGATTTTGATTATTGTCAAATAAATGAAATATTGAACTCACAAAAAATTGAAGGTATACTGATCTGTCTTTCAGATATCATCATTATGCCACAGCTGAATAGAATAAACTTGCCTGAGGATTGTGTGCTAATTTTCGATGCAACGCAGATATTAGGATTAATAGCAACAAAAAGTATAGAAAATCCGCTGAAATGGTTTAATAATGATCAAAAGTTTATATTAATGGGTGCTACGCATAAAACTTTACCGGGACCCACCTGCGGCCTAATAATGACAAATAACTTAAAGCTTGCCCAACAATTTGACACGTTGATAAATCCAGACTACCTACGAAATAGTCAATTGCACCATATCTTTAGTTTAATATTAACTTTGATGGAATTGGAAATTTATGGAGAAAAGTATTGTAATGCAGTTATTAATAATGCAAATATACTAGGCAATATTCTTACTACATATGATTTCAAAGTTATAAAAGTATTGCATCAATATACCTATACTCATCAGATTTTTTTATCTATGCCACAGAATTCTGCTGAAAAGTTCTATAATAGGTGCTTAGATTATGGTGTAAGTATCAACTATAGAAACAAATATATATACAAAACATGTGGATTACGGATAGGGACGCAAGAGATTTCAAGATACGGATGGGATAATGCTGAGATGCTAATTATTGCCGAAATATTAAGAGATATCCGGGATAACAATTCGTTTTCCCAAGATATCTCTGATAGGATTAATATTCTTTCAACAAAGAAACAACTGTGCTATACCATCGAAAAAGAGTACTTTGATATTATATATAATGCGTTACATTACAGTTAATTTTATATTGCATTTCTCAGATTCGCTTTTTGATGACATAGAAAATAAATCTGAGAAATGCATTTTTCTCCAGTAAGTTACAAGCTCTTCTGGAAAATCTTCATTGCGTATAAGGTGTTGTACATATAGGGCATAATTGTAATTAATGTTTAACCCTAGACTGTATGTTTCTGAAATAATTGTTCTCAGTATGTCATTATCAATTTCTTTTTCATGCTTTATACTTAAAAGCATGATTCCTAATTGTGAATTGCTATATAAATTAAAATCGTGTACTCGTTCCGCAAATTGCACCGCCTCTAAATAATATTTTTGACTCTTTTCATAGTTATCTAATTCTGTATCCATAAGTCTGTAGACTTCACCTAATTCAAAATATATATCATATTTGATACGCAATGGCGTTACTTCTAGTAAATCTATTGTTTCCAGTAAAATTTTTTCTGCCATCTTAAAGTTTTTTCGTATCTTATATTCGTAGATCGCTTTGTGCCTAGCAACATACGGTTTCCAGATTTCATTCGCTGTATTATTGCATATAATATGTTCTATGTCATCAAACGCTTTTTTATATGGATAGTTAATATTGCATTGAAACATCCTGATAGATGCAGCAGAGTAAATAGAACGTATCCTAATTTTATCATCATTATTGTCGGCGTCATTTATTAAATCCTCAAAAACGGTATACGCCTGTTCTAAATCTTCCCCAAGATGTCTCAAGCAATGGGCATATAGGTATCGACATTTCACTATTTGTGCTTTCGTTGAAGCTTTTTCTAACAAGGTATATGAAAAGGTAACTGCGTCTTTTAAATAATTTGTGAGATGATCTAAATCGACTAATAAATACTGATATTCAAATTCCACATCACTATTTATGCTTAATAGGTTGATTCCACCTCGAATTTGATAATCATAACTATCAACGACTTCTCTTGCTCTATCATATAATCCCAGTTCAAGAAGTGCCTTCAAATAATAATACCTAACATATATCCAACACTCTCTATTTTCACGTAAATGTGGGTTTATTTGCCCATCAAATTCCAACTCACCAATAGCTATTAGCAAATAAAAGTTATTGTCCGCATACTGTTTGTGCAGAATGTTGCCTATCAAATTATGATCATATTGGAAATTTGATTTGAAGGCTGCGACCAATGCAATGTAAGAAGTATTAGTCATACCCTTATAATAGTGATAGATTTTGTTATAACTTACATTGCTGTATGATCCCAAAAAATCTATACATTTAAGCGAAATCAATTTGTCTATATATATTTTTTCTTTGTACATGTTAATTAATGAATACGTAATCAATCGTTTAATGACTGGTCGTGTTACGGCATTATCGATTCCGTATATAGTTTTTCTTTCAACTCCGTCTTGTAATATCTGGCAAAGGCAAATTATCAATGATAGGGCGCTTTTTTCAAGGTCGCTAAGTGAATTAAGCAATTTTTCAATATAATGCTCAAGATTATTATAGTCTATAATATTAAGTCCTTTAGTATATGCTTCAACGCTGTAACGTGCATACACCGGATACCCGTTCGATAGTTCGGAAATTGCATGTCGTTCAGATTGATTAATCTCTATGTTATAGCTATGTGCAAGTAACTCAATTTCATTTTCACTAAATTGTCCCGGACATATATGAAAAACTTCATCATTACTATCGACTGCAATCACTACTTGATTATTTCTGCTACAGTTTATGAATGCTTTTGCAAATTCTGTACATTCTATCAAATTCATTTCATAAATATTATCGATAAATAATATGCTATTTTTTTGCAAAGTAGAATCATTCAGCTTATTACTTATATCCGTTACAGATGCACTTGGATTTCCACAGAACTTATTTGAAAGAGCTTGAGTAATCGTTTTGGTATAGTTGTTGTTATAATAAAATGCAGCATATGATTTCCATCTATTCTTATCAGTGTAATTAATTCGATCACAAGACATTTTCATGAACGATGTTTTTCCCATACCAAATTTGCCTTTGATATATATTATCCTATCGGACTCATTTTTTATTAAATTGGACAATTTTATATATTCAATATCTCTATCCACAAAATGCTCATCATTTAAGTATCGCTCTATTAATATACCTTTTCGTATTTTGGTGATTATATAGGAGCAAAGTGAAATAATTAATGGAATGATTATACCAATTAGTGTGGCATAAATACCTGCCATATCGGAGTCATGATTATATAAATAATAAAATGTATATACAGAAAATGTTACACAAACAAATACTGATATAACAACCATGCTTATTTGTAAATATAATTTGCATTTTTTCATACAAAGTCCTCTTTTGATATTATTCATAAAACGATTAGTAGATAATCAACGGATAACTCAGAATTATCTATCACTCATATTATAATATATCTTCGCAATTTAATCATTAAAAATATCAAATCTTTTTTCCATCACATATTAAGATGTTACTGTTCAAAGGTCAATGATATTCGTTATCTAAATATCATTGGTTCAGTTACTACTTCCCTTATACATAAAAAGAGCCTTAATATCTTCCACAGTACCCTCGTATCGTTCAGATATTAAAGCTCTTTTTATTCCTTTTATTTTTCTTTTCTTATACTACAGCTTCTATGATCGTCTTAGAATCCACTTCTACCTGCCGCACTCCGACCTCTTTCTTCTGATTAAAACTGAATGTCACCATATAGCCCTTATCCAGATGCTAGCTGCTCAAGTAATCAACCATAATTACCGACTCCATTAATAATTGGTCTGAGATACAACAGAAAGTATTTTCGACCTTCTTTTTCAATGAATTTCTCATCCCGATCTCCGTAAATATCATGAAAATGAACAACAAACCGTTCTAAGATCAAATCCATGTTCAAGTGCCCATTCATCACAAATTAATTTTTGTCCTGCACATTTTCCTACTTAAGATTCTACCATTGCACCTTATAAAAGGCAAGTTTGTTATTTTCTGTCTTGTTCTGCAAAAAATACATTTTATCGTCCACTCTCCGCCCTGCCCTCCTTGAATTTTCTCCTGAAAAATGGTATAACGTTAAATGTATAATGATTAATCTGTTAATTCTAATTAATCAATTCACGTTACTGTCTGATTTCTTAAGACGGTTAAAAACTAATTCACACTGAGGAGAAGAAAATGACGAACATCGAAATGTTAGAAAACACACTCCCGATTGCACCTCTGAAACTGATTGCTATGGAGAGCTGCAAACCTCTGGGACAGAAGGTAAATGATTATATTGTTTCCTTCCGTGAGAACACGATCAACGAAGTAACAGAATCCCCACTTTACAGAAACTATAAGGCCAACAATTACCAGGTAGACTGTAGTTGTCCGAGATTCGGTTCTGGTGAAGCTAAGGGTATCCTGAAAGAGACAATCCGTGGTACTGATCTTTTTATCATGACTGATGTATGCAACTACAGCCTGACTTACACAGTAAACGGACATCTTAATCATATGTCTCCAGATGACCATTATCAGGATCTGAAGAGAATTATCGCTGCTGCAACAGGTAAGGCTCGCCGTATCAATGTTATCATGCCTTTCCTTTATGAAAGCAGACAGCACAAGCGTACAAGAAGAGAGTCTCTGGACTGTGCTCTTGCACTGGAAGAACTGGACGCAATGGGCGTATCCAACATCATTACATTTGATGCTCATGACCCACGTGTACAGAATGCGATTCCACTTAGTGGATTTGACAGCTTTAACCCACAGTATCAGTTCTTAAAAGCACTGTTCCGTGAAGTACCAGATCTGAAAGCTGACAAAGAACACCTGATGATCATCAGCCCGGATGAGGGAGCTATGCATCGTGCAGTATACTTCTCTAACGTGCTTGGTGTTGATATGGGTATGTTCTACAAACGTCGTGACTACTCTACAGTTATAAACGGAAAGAACCCGATCGTTGCCCATGAGTTCCTCGGTGATGATGTAACAGGAAAGGATGTTCTTATCGTTGACGATATGATCTCTTCCGGAGAAAGTATGCTTGATGTTGCGAAACAGCTGAAAGAGCGTAACGCCGGACGTGTCTTCGTATGTACAACATTCGGACTGTTCACAGACGGATTTGATAAATTCGATGAGTATTATAATAAGGGATATATTAGTAAAGTTATTACAACAAACCTTACATATCTCCCACCAGAACTTTATGAGAAACCTTACTTTGTAAAAGCTGATATGAGTAAGTTCATCGCACTGATCATTGATTCCCTGAACCATGATGTGCCGATCAGCTCTGTTATCAGCCCAACAGATAAGATTCATGCTCTTCTTGAGAAACGCGAAAAAGGACTGCTGTAATACTATTACAAGGGCGTGTGAAAAAAATCACGCGCCCTTGTTTTTGGACTATTCCGCTTTCACAGCCCTTTATAGTTTAGTCTGATAGCTTTCTAATTGATGAAAAATCCCCAGTACATTCACAATATCCTCTCTTATATCAAAAACAATAATATATGCCATCTCTGAAATAATAGCTTCATGATACCCTTTTGCTGAAAGATAAAAATCTCTACTTTCAGGAAATTGAAATGGATTTTCCTCAAGTCTATCATAAATACTGTCCACGCTATCTAAGAGATGCTTTGCTGCCTGTTCATTTTTTAAATTATTAATCAGATAATCCACTAAATGATCTAACAATTCATCCGCATGTTCTGTTACATTCAATTTATAAGCCATATTTTGCCCTGGTTTCTCTGAGTGCCATCCTTGCGTCTTTTACTTGTCCTGTTTCAATTTGTCTTTCAGACATCTCCAAATCTCGATACATAGCATATCTTCTTATTGTAGATTCATAACTTTCCATGCTCATGATCACCATATCTCCATATCCATTTTTTGTAATATAAATTGGTTCTTCTGTCCTATGACACATATCAGAAATCTCTGAGGTGTTTTTTAAATCTTTTATTGGTATAATTTGTGGCATAATCAGTACCTCCATTTTGTTATAATTATACCATAATTATGGTATAATTCAATCTATTCATATTAAAAATCCCTTCTTTAGAAATATGTTGAATATTACTTTTTCAATAACTATTTCATATTCTAAAGAAGGGGTTCTATTATTTCATCTCCGCAACACGGTCCTGAATCGTCTTATTGAAATTCTCAATCTGTCTGGAATAAGGCTCATTCATGAACTTGCTGTTCAGCATAAAGTCTGCTGTTGCAAGGTTGTTCGCAACCGGAATGTCATATACTACAGCAATTCTAAGAAGTGCCTTAACATCCGGGTCGTGTGGCTGTGCCTCTAACGGATCCCACAGGAAGATCATGAAATCGATCTGTCCTTCTACGATCTTCGCACCGATCTGCTGGTCTCCACCAAGTGGTCCACTGCAGTATCCCTTTACCGGAAGTCCTGTTTTCTCCGCGATCAGACGGGCTGTTGTTCCTGTCCCGCAGAGGAAATGGCTCTGTAATACTTCTTTATTTCTATCGCACCAGTCAATCAACTCTTTCTTCTTTCCATCATGAGCTACAAGTGCAATGTGTTTTGCTTTTCCAATTTCCATTGTCACAAAATTATCTGTAAGCATTTTCGTTTTTCTCCTTCAAGTCTTCCTGTTGTTGATTCTTTTTATCATTTTCAACAGTTTTTCTTCTGATGTCTATTATATTTTCTTTTCCCTGTTACTTCAACCTGTTTTATTGATTCTTAACAGAATTTTTACGGTTATCGTTCGCAGATTTTTACTCTTCCGTATTTCGATGTTCTTCATCGTAGAATTTCATCAATGCCTGTGTTCCGAGATCTCCGTATCCTTCCTGCTCAAGTTCTTCGTAATTGGCAAGAACCATACTGAGTACATCAAGAGAAAGTCCTTTTCTGTTCGCTTCGATCAGTGCAAGCTTCATATCTTTGATGAAGTGTTTCATAAAGAATCCCGGTGCATAATCATCTTTTAAGATCTTTGGTCCGAATGTGTCAAGCTGCTTGCTTCCTGCTGCCCCTGTCGCAACGGACTTCATGAATACTTCCGGATCCAGTCCCTGTTCTTTTGCATAAGTAAGTGCCTCGCACACACCGGACAGTGTTCCGGCGATCATGATCTGGTTCGCCAGCTTGCAGTGCTGTCCGCATCCAGCCTTACCCTGATAATTAATGTTTGTTCCCATTGCCTCAAAGAGTGGCATACAGGCTTCGTAATCTTCTTTCTCTCCGCCAACAAGGATGGACAATGTTCCAGCTTTCGCTCCTGTATCTCCACCTGTGACAGGTGCATCCATCACATGGAAACCTCGTTTTGTACCTTCCTCGTAAATCTTCTCAGCAATCTGCGGACTTGTTGTTGTCATATCAATCAGATAAGCGCCTTTCTTTGCACTATCTAAAATATTTCCCCCGTCAAAGTATACTTCTTCTACATCCTGTGGGAAACCGACAATTGTGATAACTGCATCACAATCCTGTACGCAATCCTTGATCGATTCATGGAATCGTGCTCCTTCGCCGATCACATCTTCTACTTTACTCTTTGTTCTTGCATAGATATGTAATTCAAATCCGGCTTTCATGAGATTTCTGACCATGGATTTTCCCATGATCCCTACACCGATAAACCCTACTTTATTCATCTGCTTTATTCCTCCTGTCTAAGATAGCTCCCATGTTATCACACAGGAGCCATTCTTATCATTTTCTATTTTCAATTATCTTTCTTCTTTTGTCACAACTTCGCCCTGTTTTTTGTAAATGCTGTTTGCCGGAACGAATCCACGTACAGAAGAAAGTGGATAGATGTTGCTGTGATTTCCAACAACTGTTCCCGGATTCAGAACGCTTCCGCATCCTACTTCTACTTCATCTCCAAGCATTGCGCCGAACTTCTTCATGCCTGTCTCAATCTTCTCTTCTCCGGCTTTTACCACAACAAGCTTCTTATCTGATTTTACGTTAGATGTAATTGATCCGGCTCCCATATGAGATTTGTATCCAAGAACAGAATCACCTACATAATTATAGTGCGGAACCTGAACTTTATTAAAGAGGATCACGTTCTTAAGCTCTGTAGAGTTTCCTACAACAGCCCCTTCTCCTACGATCGCATTTCCACGGATAAATGCACAGTGACGAACCTCTGCATCCTTTCCGATGATTGCCGGTCCATTGATAAATGCAGTCGGAGCAACCTTTGCAGATTTCGCTACCCATACATTTTCTCCGCGTTTCTCGTATTCATCTTCGCTTAATGTAGCTCCAAGCTCAAAGATGAAGTTGCTGATCTTCGGAAGTACTTCCCACGGATAAGTAACTCCGTTGAAGATATCTTTTGCGATTGTCTGGTCTAATGAATAATTTTCTTTTACTGTTAATGCTTCTAACATGGTAATTCCTTTCTGCCGGTTAGAACCGACTTACATTTATTCCTTTTAATTGTGTCATTTACTTTTGTTTCCTGTTTTTGTTCTACCTGTCGTTTTATTACTATTTACAGACGGATAAAACCCAGCGGCTTTTTCATAGCAGGCTCTAAGCTGATATTGATTGTTCAGTCCTTTCACCCCAACGGTTCTGCTGGTGATGAAATGATCTAGTTTTCTCATATATTCATCTGATGTGATCGAACCTTCTGCCACATAGTTCAGTCCCTTCTCCCAGCTTGCTGTAAGCTCCGGGTTCAGGAGTGACCGGATGGAATGATCAACAACATCATAGATCATCTCTCCCTGCAGCGTCGGTGTGATCACCTGTGTCTTCTTGTTCAGTGCGAGATACTTGATATTCACAAGCTTTTTCAGAATCTCTGCTCTTGTTGCACTTGTTCCGATCCCGCTACCTTTGATCTGGGCACGAAGTTCTTCGTCCTCGATCAGCTGTCCTGCATTCTCCATTGCCAGGATCATGGAACCGGAATTGTAACGCTTCGGAGGTGATGTCTCTCCTTCTTTGATATCCAGTGCTCTTACCGGAAGGACTGCCCCCTTCTTTAATGACTTGATCACTTCGAATAATCCTGTATCCAAACTCTGGTCTGCTGAATCAGATCCATTTTCTTCGTTTGTATCATCAACGGTATTCGATGCATTCCCTCCGTCTTTTGCTGCTGTCTGCGCTGTTTTTCTCTTCGGCATGCCTGCCACTTTCAGATAACCTTCCTCTACCAACACTTTGAAGCTTGAAAAGAAGCTTTCTTCTTTCATCTTCGTCACGATAGCAACCTTTTGGTAAACTGCCGGTGGGTAGAAGATACTTAGAAATCTCCGCACGATCAGGTCATACACGCCCTTTGCAGTAGATGAAACAGTACTCAATGCATTCAACCCTTGCCCTGTAGGAATGATTGCATAATGGTCTGTGATCTGCTTGTCATTCACATAACGTGTCTTTGCAAGTGTCTTATAACTTCCGAAATTCAAGATATCCTGCATATACGGTGCCGCCATCGGATATTTTGACAGCCCGTTCAGATTTCTTGTGATTTCCTTTGCCACTGCGGTAGACAGAACACGGGCATCCGTTCTTGGATAAGTCACAAGTTTTTTCTCATACAGTTCCTGCACGATTCGCAGTGTCTCATCCGGACTGATCTTAAATCTCTTGGAACAATCATTCTGAAGCTCTGCAAGATTGTATAAAAGAGGAGGATTCTTCTTCTCTTTCTTTTTCTCAATCGACTCAATCCGACAGTTTAATCCTGATTGTTCCTGCATTCCTGCTGCCACATTTACAGACTTTTCATCCGGTGTCTGCAGATATTGAATTAATTCTTCTGCTTTCTTGCGCTCTTTGAATCCGTTTTCCTTATAAAGATCATAAGATTCAAAATAGCGAGAACCTTTCACTGCTCTCCATTCACCCTCGAACGTATGCCCTTGTGCATCGATCGTACTGAGTACACGGTAAAACGGTGTCTTGATGAAATCACGGATCTCGCGTTCTCTGCGCACGACCATCCCAAGAACACACGTCATGACACGACCGACTGAAACTACAGAGTACTGCGTATGCAGGAAATTTGAAATACTATTTCCATACTTCAAAGTCAGCAGACGGGAGAAGTTAATTCCCATCAGATAATCTTCCTTGGCACGCAGGTAGGCAGATGCACTGAGATTGTCATACTCTGACAGATCTTTCGCCTCACGGATCCCTCGAAGAATCTCTTCCTCTGTCTGGGAATCAATCCACACTCTCCGGCGCTTTTTTCCCTCAACGTGTGCTTCCTGTTCTACGAGACGATAGATGTATTCTCCCTCTCGCCCGGAGTCAGTACAGACATAGATCGTATCTACATCTTCCCGGTTCAGGATCCCACTGACGATCTGAAACTGTTTCGCCACTGACGGAATGACTTCGTATTTGAATTCTTCCGGGATAAACGGCAGTGTCTGCAAGTTCCATCTCCTAAGTGCCGGATCATATTCCTCAGGATAACTCATCGTCACCAGGTGACCTACGCACCAGGTGACAATGGCTTCGTCTGACTCAAGATATCCGTCCCGTCGTTTTGTATTTAGTTTCAATGCTTTTGCGAATTCCTGGGCAACGCTCGGTTTCTCCGCAATGTATACTGATTTTCCCATAAATTAATTATTTGTCTTCCATTCAATTATTTTACACGGAATCTGTAGGCAGTACGAGTATCATATTTCTCGCCTTTCTTACAGATCGGTCCCGGGAAGTTTTCATGGTGGATTGCATCCGGATAGTACTGTGTCTCTAGACAAATGGCATCTCTCATCTCATAAACTGCACCGTCTCTTCCTTTCTCTCCGTCAAGAAAGTTCGCAGTATAGATCTGCACACCCGGAAGGTCTGTCAGTACACTCATATGGATTCCACTTTCATCCCCGGCCACTTCTGCTACTTTATCAAATTTGCCTTCATTTTTCAATACCCAGTTGTGGTCATAACCTTTTCCGAATACCAGCGGTTCATAGTCTGCTTCAATGTCTTTTCCGATTGTCTTATCTATTCTGAAATCCATCGGAGTTCCTTCCACACTGCGGATCTCGCCTGTCGGAATGGATGTTGCGTCTGCCGGAGTAAATGCATCTGCATTCAGCCATAATGTATGATTCAGAACATCTCCACTCTTATGTCCGTTCAGGTTAAAATAACTGTGATTTGTCATATTGATGATCGTATCCTGATCCGGTTCTGCTTCGTAGTGGATCATCAAAGTATTCTCTTCGTTCAGGGAATACGTCACTTTCATAACAAGTGCTCCCGGATATCCCTGATCTCCATCCGGGCTGTCCATCTCAAATGTTACATGGGTATCATCTGCGTCTGCAACCTTCCACAATCTTCCGTGATAAAAATCAAGTCCGCTGTGTAAGTTATTCTCTCCGTCATTCTTTGTCAAATGATATTCTGTTCCATTGATCTCAATCACTGCTCCGGCGATACGATTTGCGTTACGTCCGACAGATGCTCCGAATGCATTTCCAAGTCCGGCTTCATATCCGGCTGCATCATCATATCCAAGTGTCACTTCTACCGGATTGTTATCCTTATCTGGAACAAGTACGCTTGTCAGTGTTGCTCCGAAGTCAGATACACTGATCTGCATTCCTGCTTCGTTTTCCAGAATGTATAATGTTGCCTGTGCTCCCTTTGATGTCATTCCAAAGTCTTTTTTCTGTAACGGTTTCATCTTTCGATACTCCTCCATCTCTCGTCCTTCTATTATTTTTTTCTAAAAATCTTCAGTACAGTTGTTAAGAATCCTTCTTTTTTCTTCTTCGGCGTAGCGGCTGCAGCCGGACGTTTTGCCTGTGATGCTTCTCTCATAAAGGTCTCCTGTGCATTCACAAGACTTGCTCCGTCTTCCACCGGTTTCTTCACGTATGTTCCGTCACTTGTCATTGCGCGGGCTTTCACATTGTCAGAAAGCATCACATGAAGCTGATGGAACAGGCGTTTCCGGATCTCTTCATCATAGACCGGGCACGCGACTTCTACACGCTTCTCTGTATTTCTTGTCATCATATCAGCAGATCCGATATAAACTGCTGCATCTGCTCCTTTTCCAAAGACAAAAAGTCTTGGATGTTCCAGATATCTTCCCACAATACTTGTCACACGCAAATTCTCCGTCCTTCCTTTGATTCCCGGAAGGATACAGCAGATTCCACGCACGATCAGATCGATCTTCACCCCTGCCTGAGATGCTTCTGTTACTTTGCGAATGAAATCCATGTCCGTAACAGAGTTCATTTTCATAATGATTCTTCCGTTCTCACCTTTTGCAATTTCTTCATCCATCAAGGCAAGTACTTTCTGTTTCAGGCTTGTCGGTGAAACAATCAGATGCTTGTAAACTCCATTCAGATTGCTGATCGACATATTCTGGAAAAAGACTGCTGCGTCTTCACCAATCTCTTGTCTGCTTGTCATCAGCGAGTAATCGGTATACATCTTCGCTGTCTTTTCGTTATAGTTTCCGGTTCCAATCTGTGTAATGTAGTGGATTCCGGTACGGTTTCTGTATGTGATCAGGCAGATCTTGGAGTGTACCTTATAACCCTCGAATCCGTACAGAACACGGCATCCGGCCTCTTCCAGACGCTCGGACCAGTCAATGTTGTTCTGCTCATCAAAACGTGCTCTCAGCTCGATCAGAACTGTGACTTCTTTTCCGTTCTCAGCCGCTGCGCAGAGATATTCTACAAGTCGTGCTTTCTTTGCCAGACGGTAGATCGTGATCTTGATCGTCAGAACTTCCGGATCTGTTGATGCTTCTTTGATCAACTGAAGGAACGGTTCCATGCTTTCGTATGGATAGCAAAGGAGTGCATCTTTCTTCTTTATTTGCGGAATCACCTTGCCCTCTGTAAGCATGGATGACGGCTGCGGAGAAAATGGTACATCCACAAGCGTTTTTTTCTTCGAATCCGGAAGTTTATCAGCGATTGCAAAGATAAAGTCCAGCTTCATCGGCATCTTTGTACGGAAAATGCATTCCGGACGGATATTAAATTTCTCACAGAAATATTTCTCCATCTCTTTACTCAGAGAATTGGCTGCCTCAAGACGGACAACGGCCATCCTTCTTCTCTTATGAAGTGTCTCTTGCATCACATGACGGAAATCTCCGCTGTCTGCATAAGCTTCATCATCCGGTGATACATCTGCATTTCTCGTTACACGGATATAGTTCTTGTCCGAAATCTGATACTGGTCAAAAACAAGATCAATAAATTCAAGGATGATCTTTTCCATACGGATATAACGGATGTCATACCCCGGAAGATAGAGAATATTAGAAATATATTGTGGTACCGGGATGATTCCGAGCATCGTCTTGTCTCCCTGCTTCAGATTCGCAACCACATACAGTTCTTTACTTAACAGATGTGGGAACGGATGGTTCGCATCTACGATCTGTGGGGAAAGCACCGGCATTACTTCTTCTTTGAAATATTTCTTTACAAACTTCTTCTCCTGCTGCTCCAGTTCCTTGAAGTCAAGACCGCAGACACCATACGGACTTAACTGTTTCTTGATCTCTGCATATGTCTTATCGCGTTCCTTGTAAAGTGGGGAAACAGCTCGATAAATTGCATCCAGCTGCTGTTTTGCTGTCATACCGGATCGCTGATCGATCTTTTTGCTGTCTGCTGCTGCCATATCATACAGGCTTCCTACGCGGATCATAAAAAACTCGTCTAAGTTACTTGTGAAAATAGCTACGAATTTCATACGTTCCATCAAAGGAACTGTCTCGTCCCGTGCTTCTTCGAGGACGCGCTGATTGAACCGAAGCCACGATAATTCACGGTTCTGAGTCTCTTCTAAAATCTCTCTCATATAACTCAACTCCCTTTTCTTTTTTCTTTTAACAGGTCGATTTATTTATTACTGTTCAAGATACTTCAGCATTTCTTCTGTCTTTCGCTCCATCAGATGATATCCATGCTCATAAAATGCATGCAGGACATCCGGATGCTGTTCGAGTCGTGATACTGGTTTTACATGTGGACGAAGAACATAAATCTCTCCTCGCTTCTCAAGCTGATCCAGATAATTCATCGTCTTATTATAGATAAAACTTCTTCTGAAGATTGTCCGGACTGCATTCGGATAGGACTTATATGCCTGTCTGTAAAGTTTCTGCACTGCCGGTGAGATTACTTTCTTTCGATAGCCTTGATTTCTCGTCAGGATCACTATGATCTTCTCATTTCCAAGCTTCTGTGCACGACGGATCGGAACAGAATCTGCAAGTCCGCCATCCAGATACGGAACACCGTCAATATTCACCATCGGAGTCACAAGCGGCATACTGCTTGATGCACGACAGATCTTCATCAACCGGTCAGGATCTTCTGTTTCCGTCATATATTCTGCATTTCCTGTCAGACAATTTGTCGTTACCAGCTCACAGTGCATCTCTGACTGAAAATATGTATCAAAATTAAATGGGATCAGTTCATTCGGATATTTATCAAAAATCAAATCCATATTCATCAGACTTTTCTCCCTGATCGTATCTTTCACTCCATTAATATACTTCATATCTTTTGTATTCGGAATCATACAGTCTCTTGTACGTCCCGGCTGTCTGGAAACATAATCTACTGCATTACATGCGCCGGCAGACACACCGATCACATCTGAAAAATAAATATCCTGTTCCATAAGGTAATCCAGAGCACCAGAAGTAAATATGCCTCTTGTTGCTCCACCTTCCAGTACGATTGTTGCTTTCTTAAGTGCCATGGTTTCTCCTCTTTTCTACTGCTATTTATATTGTGAGATTCTTAGTAACATTATAACTTTTTACAATGGAAAGAACAAGGATTAGTTCTTATACATTTTCACACAGTTTGCCCTGTTTTTTCGTATGCATTTTTCTATTTCAGTACTTGTCAGCACCCTTTCTTCTATGTTAATATATGGATTGGTATGTTCTTATTCACACGTATTTGAAAAAGGACAATTATAACAACGTAATCACAATTCTAATTTATTTACAAGGAGACTTTCAAATGATTAGTGCAAATAACGTAACCCTTCGCGTCGGGAAAAAGGCGCTGTTCGAAGATGTTAACATCAAATTCACAGAAGGGAACTGCTACGGAATGATCGGTGCGAACGGTGCCGGTAAATCTACATTTCTTAAGATTCTTTCCGGACAGCTTGAGCCGACATCCGGTGATGTAGTTATCTCCCCGGGCGAGAGACTTTCTTTCCTTCAGCAGGATCATTTCAAATATGACGAATTCCCTGTTCTTGATACAGTTATCATGGGAAATGCACGTCTGTATGAAATCATGAAAGAGAAAGAAGAAATTTACGCAAAAGAAGATTTCACAGATGAAGACGGAATCAAAGCAAGTGAGCTGGAAGCTGAGTTCGCTACAATGGATGGATGGGAAGCAGAATCTGATGCTGCCAACCTCCTGAACGGACTTGGTATCGAGACAGAGCTTCATTATAAATTGATGAAAGACCTGACAGGTTCTGAAAAGGTCAAGGTTCTTCTTGCACAGGCATTGTTCGGAAATCCGGATATCCTGCTTCTTGACGAGCCTACCAACCACTTGGATCTTGATGCAATCGCATGGTTGGAAGAATTCCTGATCAACTTTGACAACACAGTTATCGTTGTATCCCATGACCGTTACTTCCTGAACAAGGTATGTACACAGATTGCCGATATCGATTACGGTAAGATCCAGCTTTACGCAGGAAACTATGACTTCTGGTATGAGTCAAGCCAGCTGCTGATCCGTCAGATGAAAGAGGCCAACAAGAAAAAAGAAGAAAAGATCAAAGAGCTGCAGGAATTTATTTCCCGATTCAGTGCGAACGCTTCCAAGTCCAAACAGGCTACTTCCAGAAAGCGTGCCCTGGAGAAAATCCAGCTTGATGAGATCAGACCTTCCAGCCGTAAATATCCTTACATTGACTTCCGTCCGAACCGTGAGATTGGTAATGAAGTTCTCACTGTAGAAGGACTTTCCAAGACAATTGACGGCGAAAAGATTCTTGATAATCTTACATTCACACTTGGCCGTGAGGATAAAGTTTCTTTCGTTGGTGGAAATGAATTTGCTAAGACAATCCTCTTCAAAATCCTGATTGGCGAGATGGAACCGGATGAGGGAACATATAAATGGGGAGTTACAACTTCTCAGGCTTACTTCCCGAAGGATTTCGGCGGAGAATTCGACAATGACTACAATATCACAGAGTGGCTGACACAGTACTCTGAGGAAAAGGATGTAACTTATGTTCGTGGATTCCTTGGAAGAATGCTCTTCTCCGGTGAAGACGGAGTGAAGAAAGTTGCTGTACTTTCCGGTGGTGAGAAAGTTCGCTGCCTGCTCTCCAAGATGATGATCTCAGGAGCAAATGTACTGCTTCTTGATGAGCCAACGAACCACCTGGATATGGAGTCTATCACAGCACTCAACAATGGTCTGATCAAATTCCCTGGAGTACTTCTCTTTACTTCCAGAGACCACCAGATCGTACAGACAACAGCGAACCGTATCATGGAGATTGTTCCGGGCGGTAAGCTGATCGATAAGATCACAACTTATGATGAATATCTTGAGAGCGATGAGATGGCCAGAAAGAGACAGACTTACTCTGTACAGACAGATGATGAGGATTAAGATATAATCATTAAGAGCCAGAATCGACACCGTGTGTGGTGATATGCTACCCTCATATAGGACAATGAAATATAAAAGTCCTATATGGGGGTATTTTCATGTTCAGA
>OLPD01000099.1_pt1 | contig 81500 bp, 73 predicted proteins | sample 1672111 | NCBI WGS metagenome assembly OLPD01 (sample SAMEA3136646, study PRJEB25190) | human gut metagenome
GATCAAAATCGATGAGATCGCGAATCTGGGCGCGGTGAATATCCGGCTGCGCAGTCTGTTCGCAGCCATAGAGCCGGCCTCCGGCGAAACGCCGGACGCGGAGTAATGCTCCCGCCCGTATCCATAACTGCGTATTTGCCCAAAGGAGGGGCATGCCCATGGAAAATGTCCATACTTATCCCAAATTCACTCCGGAGATGAAAGCGACACATAAAATCCTGATCCCCAACATGGCGCCCATCCATTTTGAGATGATGCGCGCCGCCATGGAGGACGAAGGCTATCATGTGGAGGTGCTTGGCTCCGGCGGCCATGCCGTGGCGCAGGAAGGGCTGAAATATGTCCACAACGATACCTGCTACCCTGCGCTTCTTGTCATCGGGCAGTTCATCAATGCGCTGAAAAGCGGAAAATACGATCTGGATCACACGGCCCTGCTTATCACGCAGACGGGAGGCGGGTGCCGGGCGTCCAACTACATCCACCTTTTGCGTAAGGCGCTGGTGAAAGCGGGCTTTCCTCAGGTGCCCGTGGCCAGCCTGAATTTTTCCGGCCTGGAAAAGGACAGCGGCTTTCAGTTGACGCTTCCGCTCATCCGAAAGATTGTTGCGGCGGTGTTTTACGGAGACGAGCTGATGAGCCTTGCCAACCAGACGCGCCCCTATGAAAACGAGCCGGGCACGGCGGATGCGCTTGTGGCTGCCTGGACGCGGAGGGTGGCGAGCCAGGAAATCCTGCGCCACCACAGAATCGAAAAGCTTCCGATTGTCGATGAAAAAAAGGGCTTCTCGAAAAAGGATATGGCTGCGAACTTTGCGGCTATCGCGGCGGATTTTGCGGCGGTGCCCGTTACCTATACGCCCAAGGTGAAAGTGGGTGTCGTGGGCGAGATCTATGTGAAATATTCACCGTTGGGCAATAACAATCTGGAGCAGTTCCTCCACGGCGAGGACTGCGAGGTGAACCTGCCGGGCCTGATGGGTTTTGTGCAGTACTGTGTTGCCAACATGGCCGAGACCGTGCGCCTGTACGGCGGCAGCAAGCTGTTGGAGCTCGGCTCCGATACGTTGATGAGCTGGCTTACCGTGCGGGAAAAGCTGATGATCGCGGCGATTAAAAAGCATCCCCAGTTCCATGCGCCCACACTGTTTCTGGACACGAAAAAAATGGCGGACGGAATCATCGGCATCGGCAACAAGATGGGTGAGGGCTGGCTGCTGACGGCCGAGATGATGGAGCTGCAGCAGACAGGCTTTGAGAACATCATCTGCGCCCAGCCCTTCGGCTGCCTGCCCAACCACATCTGCGGCAAAGGAATGATTAATAAGATCCGCACCATATATCCCCGCGCCAACATCACACCCATCGACTATGACCCGGGCGCAACGCGGGTGAACCAGGAGAACCGTATCAAGCTGATGCTGAGTGTGGCCAAGGAACGCCTTGGGCAAAGCGGCGGCACGCCCCCGCAGGGCGGCGCAGCCGAGAAAGTGCCGGTATACGGCGGCATGGAGGTGCCGGCCGTGCATGTGCCCGGCTTTGCGGAAAAGCTGCCCGCCAACGGATGAGCGCCGCAGCGGAATACAGACGAAAAACCAGCGGAGCCTGCCCTTTTTATGGGGCACAGGCTCCGCTGGTTTCTCTGTACGATGAGATTATAGCGCGCCGCGTGCTCAATACGCGGCTTCAAGCTCGGCAATGCGGCGGTAGAGCATATCGTTCACGGGGGTAGGAACGCTGTGCTTCTCCCCAAGGCGGCGCATGGCGCCTGCGAACAGCTCTACCTCGGTGGGACGCCAGGCCAGCGTATCCTGGCGCATGGAGGGCATCCCGTCGGGGTTCAAAGCATCGGTCATTTTCATCCAGGCGGAAATATCCGCGTCTGTCAGCGTCACACCCTCCCGTGCGGCCAGGGCCTGTGCCTCCCGCATGGCAGCCAGCATGGTGTCCCGCGCCGTCCCCGGGTGCTGTACGCCCCGGTACGGCACATTGTAAACCGCGCATACCTGGTTCAGCCCCACATTGAGCATCAGCTTGCTCCATTGGCGGTACAGAATATCTTCATGTATTTCGCAGGGCACGCCCGCCTTCAGCAGCAACGCGGCCGCGGCGTCCACAGCCGGGGTGCGCGCGCCCGTACCGCTGCCGATAAGAAGCTTTCCCATATTGCGGTAGGTGACGGCGGGGCCGTCCTTTACGGCGTCCATCCCCTGGGCCACACAGTAAAGCACGTGCTCCGGCCCGTAGGCTGCGGCCAGCTCGCCCTCGCTGGTAATGCCGTTGAGCAGGGAGATGACCAGTGTTTCAGGCCCGATGAACGGGCGCATCGTTTCAATGGCGGCGGCAAGCCCGGTACTTTTGACGGCGAAGACCGCCAGCGCGGCAGGCTGCGCCTGCTGCCGCGTCACAAAGCGGAAGGTGCAGGCAGCGCCGTTGCAGGTGAAGCTCTGTGCCGCATAACGGGCTGCACGCTGTGCATCCGCAGCAAAGAATACACGCTGCGGGCCAAGTGTCTGCGTCATGCGCTGGCCGAACATGACGCCCAGCGCACCTGCGCCGATGACTGCAATGACAGGTTGTTTTTTCATAATACATTTCCTCCGGGAGCTTTTGGTGCTTTGTAAAATACGTTCGGATGCGTGCGGCGCGGGAACGGCCGCAGCTGTCAAAAACGGCAGAAACAAACGGCATTTCCCGGTTGGGAAGACAGTGTTGGTTTCATTATAGCATGCCGCCGCAAAGGGGTACAACAGAACCGTAGGGATCGCGGCTTTGCAGTCTGTTCAAAAAGAATATCGAAAATTTCCGAAATATGATTTTTCATCTGGTATTTTGTGCGGGGCCATGCTATGATGTGCTGGGATTTATGCTGCGCTGCCGGCTGTTTACAGGCGGGAACGGCGGAGCGCATCCCATAGTACAACAAAATAAGCATCAAACGGATGCGGGGGCGGACAGCAAATGGAAAAGACACCGCGCGATTTTATTTTCGATAACCTTTTTTCCATGTCGGCATACTGGGCCTGCACAGGCGCCATCATTGCCAGCCTGACGGCATATTACGGTTTTTCACTCGCGCTGTCCAATGTGGTCACGGGCCTGAGCGGCACGCTGCCCATCCTACAGCTGGCGGGCGGCCTTGCCTACGAGCGCACAACACGTCCGCTGCGCTTTCTGCGCCTGTGTAACGGCACATGGCGTGTACTGCTGCCGCTGGTGTTTTTTTCGGTGCTGCTGCCGAGGACTGCCGGCGCGCCGTTGATGGTGGTGTGCTATGTGTTGGCCATCGGCATTTATCAATTTGCATGTCCGTCTCAGACGGACTGGCTGGTGAGCAGTGTGGAGGGCCGTGTCCGGGGAGACTATTACTCGGTGCGTGAGATGTTTTTCATGCTTACATATACCGGTGTGTTCTGCGCCGTGAGCCTGATTATTGACCGCGCTGCCCGGCACGGCGCACAGCAGACCGGCTTTTTGGCCGTAGGCGTGCTGGAGACCATGCTGCTGGCCGCCAGCTTGACAGTGCTGCTGCGTTTGCCTGCGCCGGAAAGGCCTGAAAAGGAGGAGCCTGCCCCAGCTGCGGCCGCCTTGTTGGAGCCGCTGCGCAACCGCCGTTTTCGGAGGGTGATGCTGACGAATATGGTGTGGAGCCTTTCGGGCATGTTCATCGGCGGCTTTGCCGCGGTGTACCAGATTCAGGTGCTGGAACTGACGTTTTTTGAAATCATGGTCTGGGTGACGGCAGGAAACCTGTGCCGGTCGCTGTGCACTCCGCTGATGGCACGTCTGGCTGCGCGCATCGGATGGAAGAATGTTACCGCGCTGACCATTGCGATGATGGCATGCGTGGCCGCGCTGTGGGCGGCGGCCACCCGGCAAAATGCAGCATACCTGTTTCCGGTGTTGTCCATACTGGGGGCGGTGCCTTACGCGGGCATGGGCGTCGGTTTCCTGAAAATGCAGGTGGCCACCAGTCCGTCCGCCACGCGCAGCATGTATTTTTCCGTCAACTCACTGTTCAACGGGGCTTCAGCTCTGCTGGGCTCGGTGCTGTGCTCTGCGCTCATCGGCGTGCTGGAGGCCTACCCGCCCCACGCACTGCGCTGCATCTTTTTTGTGGGCTTGGCAGGCGCTCTTGCTGCCGCAGTGATGGCCGCGCGCATTCCCTGCCGGGAAGCGTGAACCGCAGGAAAACAGAAAAATTTTTAGGGCTTTTCTTTTTGGAGAAAATCCTGTATAATATATAAGCCGCATCACTGTGTGCCGCGGCGTGATTGGGGGCCTTAGCTCAGTTGGTCAGAGCATCCGGCTCATAACCGGCAGGTCCGGGGTTCAAGTCCCTGATGGCCCACCACAAAATTGTATATAAGTAGTTTGCCCAGATAGCTCAGTTGGTAGAGCAGGGGACTGAAAATCCCCGTGTCATTGGTTCGATTCCGATCGGAGGCACCATATGCGGACGTAGCTCATCTGGTAGAGCGCCACCTTGCCAAGGTGGAGGTAGCGAGTTCGAGCCTCGTCGTCCGCTCCAAAAGAAAAAGACGCTGAAGTTAAGGCGTCTTTTTCAAAATGGTGACATAGCCAAGTGGTAAGGCGTGGGTCTGCAAAACCCTGATTCCCCGGTTCAAATCCGGGTGTCACCTCCAGAGAAAAAGCACTTACGTTTGTAGGTGCTTTTTTGTTATATCCGGGAATATTTTGCTTGTGCAGTGCAGGCGAATATGATATGATGAGACTGAAAAAGAGTTCAATTTGCTTTGGAAAAGTGCATGAACAGACAGTGGAGATACGACGATGGGCGAACATTTTGTTATGAGCACGAGGCTTGATAAATGCGAAGCTTCGGATTTTGGTTTGGAGCAATTGGATGCAAAAAGAGCGACGAACCCGAAAGATCATACTTTATGGGGCAAATGCAAGCTGTATGACTTCGGTTGGGGAAAAGAAAACGGGTTTTATAAAGAACCGCTCCCGGGTTTTGATACGCTGCTGGAGCTCGTCTTGTATGGCAAAAACAGAGATGATCGGTACGGGGCGGCGGCTGTCATTTTAAAGAAATACCCTGAAAAGCTTTTGAACGAATGTGAAAGCTGTATGGAAGATGTTGCTAATAGCAGCGCGTTTAAAAAGTTAGCGGATATATTTAATTTGAAAGATCCGATAAACTTGTGCCCGGCGGCTAATAAATCCCATGACCGCATAAAAAGTGAGTACTTAAGGTGGAAAAAGATATCGGAAGCGGCGAGCAGACTGAAATAGTTGAATTTAGGTACGGCAAGGTAATGGCTGTATTCTGTTGAAAGGTGTTATCTATGTGGAATGAAATTCGCAATGAGCAGGATATTAGAGATCTTATGGATAGAGTCTATGCGTTTCACGATAGCTGTATTAAAGAGATGCATTATGTAAGCGGAGCATATGTAAATGCGGATTTGGGAATGCATCCGTTAAATGATCGTCGGGTATTGAATGTAATTATTCAGCGCCAATTCGAAGATATTTCGATGATCGAGATGGAATTTGCAGGACTGAAATATCTGAATTTATCTCCTGTGGATGAGCAATATACTTGTGAGATTTTCGGTTCAACGCTACTGATAAAGGATAGGGACATCTATTGGTGCGATGAACAAAATATATCGGAAGATGACATAGAGGACTATGACGGGACGATCATATGTGCAGCTAGGCTGCGTTGGCGTGCGATTGACGGACACATGGGCAATGGGGAGTTCTATAAATCGGTTTATTTAGAATAAGGATATTGCGCTTTTTAATATGAAAACTACATGAAAAAGAAATGCTTTTTTCGGTATTTTGCGAATTTTTTGCTTTACCGGAATAAAGGGACGGCAGTCGCTTTACAATTTGTGGAACCGGTGCTATACTGCATATAGACCGATTAAAACGAAAGTGAAGAAATTCGCGCGTTTTGACGGATAAAACGAGAGGATAAAAGAAATGAAGAAACAGCTTTTACATTCCGGCTGGCAGCTGACGACCGTCGGAAAAAATGACACGATCCCTGCGACTGTGCCGGGCTCCGTGTACAATGACCTGCTGAACGCGGGTCGCATGGAAGACCCCTATTGGCGCGACATTATGCTTTGCGGCGGAACGGCGGCCGCATCATCAGCACATACGTGAAGCAGACGGTCACCGTGAAGTGGGAACTGCGCAATAACCGCTCCGAGGTTCTGCGCGACGGCGGCGAGGTGGAAATCACCGTGCCCGCAATGGACACCGTGTGGCTCGATACCGTAGAACTGCCGGAAGCGAACATGTTCACCGACCACGTGCACTATGCGTGCTACCAGAACGGCGAGATGATCTCCGAATCCACCGTGCTGTTCTCCGTGCCGAAGTATTACGATTACATCGACCCGCAGCTTTCCTGCCGTGTGGAGGGCGATGAGATTATCGTTTCCGCAAAGGCATACGCGAAGAGCGTGGAAGTACTGAACGAGAACGAGGACTGGGTGCTTGAAGACAACTACTTCGACCTCGAAGCCGATAAAGAGCGCCGCATCCGCATTGTGAGCGGCGACGCGAACGGTATTCATATGCGCAGCGTGTATAACATTCGCTGATTTTGCGTTAAAACTAAAAAGACAAAAGCCGTTACAAGACAGAAAACAGCTGCTTTGTGACGGCTTTTTCAAGTTTTCCTGCATTTTCTCTTGCAAAATATCGTGCGTTTGCGTATAATAGATAAAGAAATTGAAATCGTAGTGTAAACTAACTTGCGCTGTTATGATTTTGAAAGATACATGAAGGAGCGATAAAAATGATTAGAATCGGCATTGCCGGATACGGAAATCTTGGCCGCGGCGTGGAAAGTGCGCTTTCCCACACGGAAGATATGGAGCTTGTGGGCGTTTTCACACGCCGCAGCCCGGACAGTGTGAAGACGAAGACCGGCGTGCCGGTTTATTCTATGGAGCAGGCAAAAAACATGACGGATAAGATTGACGTCATGATCCTGTGCGGCGGCAGCGCGAACGACCTGCCGAAGCAAACCGCAGAACTTGCACAGTATTTTAATGTCATCGACAGCTTTGACACGCACGCGAAGATCCCGGAGCATTTTGCGGATGTAGACGCGGCCTGCAAGAAGAGCGGCCACCTCGGCATGATTTCCGTCGGTTGGGACCCGGGTATGTTCTCTCTGAACCGCCTCTATGGCCAGGCGATTTTGCCGAACGGCAAAGACTACACGTTCTGGGGCAAGGGTGTCAGCCAGGGTCACTCCGATGCGATTCGCCGCATTCCCGGCGTACAGGATGCCCGCCAGTATACTATCCCGGTGGAGAGCGCGCTTGAAAGCGTGCGCCGCGGCGAGAACCCGGAGCTGACGACGCGCGAAAAGCACACCCGAGAGTGCTTTGTCGTTGCCAAAGAGGGTGCGGACAAGGCTGCCATTGAGGAAGCCATCGTCACGATGCCGAACTATTTCTCCGATTACGACACGACCGTACACTTCATCAGTCAGGAAGAGCTTGACCGCGACCATTCAGGCATTCCGCACGGCGGCATGGTGTTCCGCACCGGTGTGACGGGGCTGAATGGCGAAAACAAGCACGTCATCGAGTATAAGCTGACGCTTGATTCCAACCCGGAGTTCACTTCCAGTGTGCTCGTAGCGTTTGCCCGCGCGGCATACCGCATGCACAGTGAAGGTCAGGTGGGCTGCAAGACCGTCTTTGACGTTGCTCCGGCGTATCTCCACCCGGAAAGCGGCGAAGCGCTCCGCGCAAAGCTGCTGTAAGGTTCATGCAAGTTTATAATTAAAACGAAAAAGCTGTTCCGCGTAAAAACGGAGCAGCTTTTGTATGTTTAATATGTTTTGGAAACGTCTGCCTGAAGCTCGTCGATCTTATCGCGGAGCTTTAAAAAGTCGTCGAACGCGGCGGGCTTTTGTGCGGGATTGCGCAGCAGGGCGGCGGGGTGGAGGGTTGCCGTCATGTAGATGTTGCCTTTTTTGAAAAACTGTCCGTGCTCGCGTGTGATCTTGAAATCGGGTTTGATGATGCGCATGGCGGCGATGCGGCCGAGGCATACGATGATCTTCGGACGCAGCAGGGCGGTTTGATTGCGCAGCCAGTCCATGCAGGCTTCCTGTTCCTCCTGCAAGGGGTCGCGGTTTTGCGGCGGACGGCATTTGACGATATTTGCAATGTAGATATTCGTGCGGCGGTCGAGGTCGACGGCGGCGAGGTATTTATCGAGCAGCTGACCGCCTGCACCGACGAACGGCTCACCTTGCAAATCTTCGTTTCGGCCCGGGCCTTCACCGATGAACATGACCTTCGCGCACGGGTTACCCACGCCGAACACGACATTGGAGCGCACTTCGCACAGGCTGCACTTGCGGCAGTTCAGGCAGTTTTCTTTCAATTCTTCCCAGTTTTCAAACATATTTCACACCGACTTTTCGCGTTTTTTCAAATTACGGTCTTTTCTGCATTAAGTTTATCATAAATCGGAGAAAAAACATAGCCCAAAACTTGTATTTTCTGTCGGTTCGTAGTAAAATAGAAATACAAAATCCGGAAAGGACAGGTATTTTCAAATGAAAGTTATGGTTGAAACCTCCGCACGTCACGTTCACGTGTCCGAAGCGGATCTGAAGACGCTTTTTGGCGCAGACGCAAAGCTTACCGTTAAGAAAGAACTCTCTCAGCCCGGCCAGTACGCTTCCAACGAGAAGGTAGAGGTCATCGGCCCGAAGGGTTCCCTTGTTATGTCCATCCTTGGCCCGACGCGCCCGGAGACACAGGTTGAAGTTGCACTGACCGACGCACGCAAGCTCGGTATTGCAGCACCGATCCGTGAGTCTGGCGACCTTGAGGGCACCCCGGGATGTACGCTGAAGGGCCCGGCAGGCGAAGTCGTCATTGAAAAGGGCGTCATCGCAGCAAAGCGCCACATCCACTTCAACGTGGAAGAGGCAGCGGCAGCCGGTGTGGAAGACAAGCAGATCGTCTCCGTTAAGGTCGGCAAGGAAGGCGAGCGCAGCGTGATTTTCGGCGACGTTGTTGTGCGTGTCAGCCCGAAGTATGCGGCTGCTATGCACATCGACACCGATGAGTCCAATGCAGCGGCACTCGGCGGCACCGTTGAGGGCGAGATCGTTAAGTAATTTCGCTTAAAGCTACATGAGCATAAGAAAAGAGCGTGCAGATGAAAGTTTGCACGCTCTTTTTGTTATGCTTTGCAATATTCTCTGTACTTCCTCAGCACATCTTTATCGTTTTCAAACGTAATGTGTGCCGCAGCTTCTTCTGCCGGTACCCAGCAGAGCTCGGTGACTTCCTCTACCTGCCGGTGCGCTTCGCCGCCGATGTATTCGGCTGCAAAGTAGATGACATCTTTCATGACGCCCGGCTTCGGGGAGTAAGTGACGACGGCGCGAAAGCCGGTATCAAGCGTGACTGTAAGGCCGGTCTCCTCGCGGATCTCGCGCAAGGCGGTCTCGCTTTCGGTCTCATTACCCTCCATATGGCCTTTCGGAAACGCCCAATGACCGCCGTTTACATGGCGGATGAGCAGAATTTCACGTCCGTTTTCGGTTTGCCGCGCAATGACCGCGCCGCAGGAAATTTCTTTTTTCAAAAAATGACCTCCTTGCAATTTGCCGCGGAAAACCGCAGGCGATGAAATCGGAAAGGGCCGCCCTGCGGCAGCCCTCCCACATTATTTCACAGTGAATTTATAGATTGTTTTGGACTCGAACGGTTTCTCCGGCGTGACATAGCGGAACGGGAAGTTCTCGTGATGCACGGAATCCGGGTAGAACTGTGTCTCAAGGCACAGTGCCCCGTGGGGAATCATGTCGCTGCCGTCTTTGTTCTTCAGGCCGGAAGTGCCATTGAACGTATACAGCTGCACGCCGGGCATATCGGAATAGACGGTCATTTCGCGGCCGGTCTCCGGCTCGTAGGCTACTGCAATCTCGCGCATGCCCTCGCCGTCCACACAGAAGTTGTGGTCGAAACCGCCGCAGAGCTGGATGAGGTGGTCATCTGCGAACATATCCTGCCCGAGCGGCTTTGCAGCCGTGAAATCGAGCGGCGTGCCTTTTACGGGCAGCAACTCGCCGGTGGGAATGAGATCATCTGTGACCGCCGTTACCTCAGACGCGTGAATCGTCACAAGCGTGGAAAGCACGTCCTTGGAGCCGTCGGCTTTCAGGTTGAAGAACGAGTGGTTCGTCGGGTTGAATACTGTCTTACGGTCGGTCTTGCCGCGGTAGGTAATCTCCACGGCGTTGTCGGCCGTCAAAGTGTACTGCACTTCAACGGTCAGTGTGCCGGGGTAATTTTCGTCGCCGTCCGGGCTGACATGTGTGAACGTGACAGACGGTTCGTCGCCGTCGTTCGACTCTTTCACATCAAACAGTACTTGATGGTAGCCTTTTGTGCCGCCGTGCAGCGTGTTTGCGCCGTCGTTTTGATCGAGTGCATACGTTACGCCGTCAATGGTGAGCGTTGCGCCGCCGATGCGGTTTGCGTAGCGGCCGACGAACGTGCCCTGAAAGTCGGAGCCGAGGTATTCCTCGAGCGTGGCGTGGCCAAGCACGACATCGCCGAGCTTACCGGACTTGTCCGGTGTTAAAAGCTGTAAAATGCGGCAACCGTAGTTTGTGAGCACAAGCGTCACGCCTGACGCGTTTTTCAGCGTATAAGCGTCAGCCGTTTTCCCGCAGGGGAACGTGCCGAACACGGATTTTGTAAGAGACATGGGAAAATCAGTCCTCCTGCTTACCGAGCAGTGCAGCGCCGATGATGCCGGCGTCGTTGCCGAGCTGCGCCTTGCAGACCTTCGTCTTCTTCGTGGAGTTCATAGCATACTGCTCTCTATCGATGAATGCTCTGACCGGAGCGAGAAGCGTTTCACCTTCGTTGCAGATACCGCCGCCGATGCAGAGGATAGCCGGCTGGAAGATGTTGATCATATCGGTGAGGCCGACGGAGAGGTACTTGATGTACTCGTCAACAACAGCCTTGCCGACCGGGTCGCCTGCGCGCATAGCGTCAAATGCGGTTCTGCCGTTAACCTTGGACTCGTCGCCGTCAACAATTGTCCAGATCGGAGAGTCCTTCGGGGCATCTTTCATGTGCTCTTTTGTAGTTTTGATGAGACCCGTTGCGGAAGCATAGGTCTCCCAGCAACCGTGTCTGCCGCAAGTGCAGGGACGACCGTCAACAACGATGACGGTGTGGCCGAGCTCGCCGCCGGCAAAATTGCTGCCGGAGTAGACCTTGCCGTTGATGATAATGCCGCCGCCGACGCCTGTGCCAAGTGTGATAGCCAGTGCATTGTCTGCGCCTGCAAGTGCGCCTGCCTGATATTCGCCGTAAGCTGCAGCGTTAGCGTCATTCTCCAGAATGACGAGCTTGCCGTTTGTGCGCTCTGCCATCATGTCGCGGAGCTTGAAGTTCTTGAAATAGAGGTTGTTAGCAAATTCGATGATGCCGGTAGCACGGTTAACGGTGCCCGGGCAGCCGATGCCGATCCACGGTACATCGTCGAGGGTCAGGCCGGCCTTTGCAAGTGCATCGTTGCATACAGCGAGAATCGCATCGCAGAATGCGTCTTCCGAGCACGGAACGGGCGTCGGATGGGAAGCCTTTGCGATGATCGCGTTGTTTTCATCTACGATACCGACGGCAATGTTTGTGCCGCCTACGTCAACACCAAGATAGTACATAATACGAACTCCTTATAGATGGAATATTCCGGCACGCCTTGCGCCCGGTCTTTTATCTATAGTATACAATATAAAGCGCATGTTTGTAAATGCAAAAAGTTGAAAAATTTGCGATTTTTGTGAAATCAGCCTTTTGTGGGCAATAGAATGAGCGTGAAAGCGCAGAATTCGGGCTTATGTGTACGTTTTTGGATTCGCCTATTGACATTCGATTTTACGGATATATATTTCATAACGACGTTATGAATGGAGCAAAGGAAATGGCCAGGCAGACCGCGTTGTCCGTAATATGCCTTTTTGGGTTTCCAAGTACCCGGTTTAGCCGGGGGGGATGCCTTTTTACGCGGCTGAACAGAAAAATATGAAATGCCGGAATAAAATGGCTTGATTTTATAGCCGGGATGTGCTATTATAATTAAGATAATTTAAGCCGGCGTGGCGAAATCGGCAGACGCAAGGGACTTAAAATCCCTCGATGGAAACATCGTACCGGTTCAAATCCGGTCGCCGGCACCAAAAGCCTGACACTTTTGTGTCGGGCTTTTTTGATGTATAAAACTCGCTGCGGAGGTTTTAATATGAACAAAGATCTGACCCGGGGGCCGGTGATGCGGTCTATGCTGTGGTTTGCGCTGCCGATGATCCTCGGTAATTTATTGCAACAGTGCTACAACATTGCGGACACGCTTATTGTAGGACGTTTCCTCGGCAAAACGGCGCTGGCGGCGGTCGGCTCTTCGTTTTCGCTGATGACATTTTTAACATCGATCTTGCTTGGGCTGTGCATGGGCAGCGGTGCGTTGTTTTCTATCCGTTTCGGGCAGCGCGATGAAACTGCCTTAAAAGAAAGTGTACGGGCTTCGTTCGTGTTCATTTTAGGCGTGACGCTGCTTTTAAACGGCCTCGCATTTGCGTGTCTTGACCTCATTAAGAGCTTTTTGCAGGTGCCGGACGACGTTTGGGGCGATATGCGTGCGTATATCGCAATCGTATTCGCGGGCATTTTCGCAACGTTTTTATATAATTACTTCGCGTCTTATCTGCGCGCGGTGGGTAATTCTGTCGTGCCGCTCGTGTTTTTGGCGGTCTCGGCGGTTTTGAATATCGCGCTCGACTTGTGGTTCGTCATCGGCCTCAACTTTGGCGTTGCGGGTGCGGCGGGAGCCACGGTCATCGCGCAGTATGTTTCCGGCATCGGCATCATGATCTGCGCGCTCATCAAATGTCCGCAGCTGCGCGCGCTGTGCAGCCGTGCGCCCATCCGCGCGAGCCGTATCAGGGAGATTGCCGGGTATTCCATTTTGACTTGCATGCAGCAGTCCGTGATGAACCTCGGCATTTTGATGGTGCAGGGGCTTGTGAACAGCTTCGGCGCGGCGGTAATGGCGGCGTTTGCGGCGGCGGTGAAGATTGACGCATTCGCGTACATGCCTGTGCAGGACTTCGGCAACGCGTTCTCCACATTCATCGCGCAGAATTACGGTGCTGGCAAGCAGGAACGCATCCGCAAGGGATTGAAAGGTGCGGTTCTTGTATCCGTTGTGTTTTGCGTGATTGTGTCCGCTTTGGTGTTCGTGTTCGCAAAGCCGCTTATGCTGCTGTTTGTGGAAGCGGGCGAAACGGAGATTATCGCCGAGGGCGTGCGCTACCTGCACATTGAGGGCGCGTTCTACTGCGGCATTGGCTGCTTATTCCTGCTCTACGGGCTGTACCGCGCGGTCGCAAAGCCCGGTATGAGCGTGGTGCTGACGGTCATCTCGCTCGGTACGCGCGTGGTGCTGGCATATCTTTTATCCGCTGTCATCGGTGTTACAGGCATCTGGTGGTCGGTGCCGATCGGTTGGTTCCTCGCGGATGTCACAGGCGTGGTGTACTACTTCATTCATAAAGAAAAACTGCTGCATTTCGGCGAAAGCAATTTGAAGCGTACAGAAAGCTAAATATCAATTTTTGGCGCACCGCTTGTCCGTGCTTTACGGGTGGGCGGTGCGCTTTTTACAAAAATTCAAGCGTTATTTGTAAAATGGGCGGGAGATCCTTAAAACGATGGCTGACGTTTTTGCGATATCCTTGCGAAACACGTCAATTCATGCAAAAAACAAGTGAAATTTGTTGTTTCAATTTGTATTTCTGGACAAAATACGATATATGTGATATACTTAATTTCAAATACAGTGCTCAAAACCAATTTGGTTTTATTCAAACTTAAATGAAACGGCGGTGAACCTATGAAATCTCTGAAGCAAATTATCAATCGCTATATTCGTTCTGCGGCAATTGTGATGGCTTTAGTGATCCTTGTGGTAATCGCCTTTGCGGAAATTCTGATTGAACAGGGCCGCGTGGAAGACACCGCTGCCGGTACATTTGTGCGTCTGGAGCAGATTATCGAAGAAAATGAGAATGAACTGAAGCAGATCAAGGAAAAATACGATAAGACCTGTTTGCATGATGCCGAAGCCGTTGCGTTTCTGCTGCAAAAAGACCCGGAGGCAACAAACGATACCTTAAAGCTGAAAAAATATGCGGATATACTGGAACTTGATGAAATTCATATTTTTGATGAGACCGGCACGATTGTTTCCGGTACGAATCCGGAATATTATGGCTATTCGTTTTCTTCCGGTGAGCAGATGGCATTTTTTGCGCCGATGCTTACGGATAAATCCTTGCAGCTTGTACAGGATGCCGGTCCGAACACCGCTGAGGGCAAAAACATGCAGTATTCCGCCGTGTGGAGCGCAGACGGCACATTCATCGTGCAGGTGGGCAAAGACCCGCAGCTTGTAACGGAGGCTATGGAGAAAAACGAGATTTCGTATATTTTTCATCAGCTCAATATCAGCCCGGCGATCGATTACTGTGCCGTAGACAGTGAAACGCTGTCGGTCATCGGCGCAACGAATGCAGATATGGTGGGGAAGACCGTGGCAAAGCTCGGTATTTCTGCCGAGAGCATGCAAAATGAGGAGCACGGCTTTCACGCAAATATTGAGGGGAAATACTACTACTGCATTTTTAAGAAGATAGAAACCCGTTACATGGGTTTCATCATCCCGATGGACGTATTGTACGAACGTATTCCGCTTGATCTTTTGAATCTGGCGCTATGTCTGGTTTTAATCTGCGGTACGTTGACGGTTTTCGTCGCGAACTGCGTGAATCGGTACGTTATTCATGACATTCACCGCATAAACGGCAAGCTCAATCGCATCACGCAAGGCGATTTGGAGGAAAAAGTCAACGTGCAGAGCAGCCGGGAGTTTTCTGCGCTCAGCCGATACATCAACGAGATGGTCGGCAGCCTTGTCAACAACGACCGCAAAATGTCATACGTTTTGAGCCGCACGGAAATGAACATCGGCGTGTACGAGTACCGCGACGGCGTGCAGCAGGTGTATTGCACGGAGCGTATCCCGCAGATTTTTGGGTGGACGGATGAGGAGACGGCGTACTACACTGGTGACCGCGTGCACCTGTATACATTCATCGAGGAGCTGCGCCGCAGCCGCATGGTCGGCGAGCGCAACGTATACCGCATTCCGGGCGAGCCGGACCGCTACATAAAGCTGGAGGAAACGCACGAGGAGAGCAGTGTTTTCGGCGTGGTGAACGACGTGACGGAGGAGATGCAGCGCCGCATGCAGATCGAATCTGAGCGTGACACCGATCCGTTGACCCGGCTTTATAACCGCCGCGGCCTGAGCCGCCGCGTGGAGCGCATTTTGGAAGCGGGTACAGGCGATACTTACGCCGTGGTGATGATCGACCTTGACGACTTGAAAGAGGTCAACGACACCTACGGGCACGAGAGCGGCGACCAATATATCATTTCCGCAGCAGAAATCTTAAAAAAGATCGTGGGCGAAAGCGGCCTTACTGCACGTCACGGCGACGATGAATTTGTCCTGTTCCTCGAAGAAAAAAGCGAAGAAGCGCTGCGGGAGAAGCTCACGCAGCTTGAGCAGGCGCAGGACAGCTCCGAAGCCGTGCTGCACGATGGACAGCATGTACCGCTGCGGTTCTCCATGGGCTGCTGCTTCATAGATGAAGTTGCCGCGCCGTATGACGAAATGCTCGAAAAAGCGGATATTGCCATGTACCAAAACAAACGTCAGCGCAAAGAAAAGCACGGCAAGCAGCCGAGAAGGAAAGAATAAAGCAAAAAATCACCGAGATAAACCGGACAAACGGTTTCCTCGGTGATTTTTTTGCGGAATTAACGGCTTATTCTGTCAATGCGCGGGTAAGCCAGGCATCGGCGATGTCCAAAGCAAGATAAAGGCCGTTTTTCTCGCTGGTCTTTACGATCTGTTTTCTGGAGCGAATCTCCGGGTCGGTGAGCATGAGCTGCACAGTGCACTTATCGGCAACCTCCATGTCCTCCACGGTCTTCTTCGTTTTGATGTCGATCTTGATGACGTATTTATCGGTCATGTTTCCGTAGTAAATGGTATCGCCGCTACGCACAAGGGGCTTGCCGCGGTACATAGGAAACGGGCTCTTCTGCTTTTCGCTCATAGTATGCAAATCCTTTCATAAAGTCTCGTTGGGGAAAATGCCGGAACTTTCTAAGCACCGGTGCAAAGCATTCAATACACTTTTAATTAGTATAGCATAGATTAAGAAAAAAGACAACTTGTATTTGCACATTTGAAAATAAAAATTGCCGCCGACGGAAAAATCCGCCAAGCGGCAATTTCGGTTTCAGGCAATGCCGTGCATAAAGCGACGGCGCATCAGAAAACAGGCTTATTCGCCCAAATAGGTACGCACCATTGCTTTCAGCAGCTCATCGCGGTCAATCTTGCGGATGAGGCTGCGTGCGTTGTTGTGCGTGGTGATGTATGTGGGATCTTCCGAGAGAATATATCCCACGATCTGGCTGATGGGGTTATAGCCTTTTTCTTTGAGTGCATCGTAAACCTGTACGAGCACCTGCTGCATATCGAGCTTCTGCGGCGTCTCAATGCTGAATGTCTGGGTGCGGTCGCTGAAATCTTCTGCCATGTGGAACACCTCCTCGTTTTCCGATCGTGTAAAGGCTGCAAAAATACAGTCTACATTTCATTGTATGCCGGGCCCGGTGTTTTATTCGCGTATAAAAGCACAGTGGAATAAACACTGTATACAGCATACCGCAAAACAACAAAAAAAGCAAGCGGTACGAAAATTTTTAACAAATTATCTCAGCACAACGCCAATCTTCGCGAGGTTCTCGATGATGGTATCAACATAGCTTTGCACCTCGTTCTTCGCGAGCGTTTTCTCGTTCGAGGAGAACGTAAAGCGCAGCGTGATGCTCTTGACGACGCCGTTGTAGGAATCGATAAGCGCAACGTTCTTGAGCAGAGGGGTGACGTTCTGCCATGCGGCGGAAAGCGTGCTGTACGTCTGGTCTGCGCCGATGACGAGAGAGAGGTCGATATCGATGCCCGGGAACTTGGACGGCTCCTCATAGTGAATAACGGATGCTGCCATGGAGGAGAGCGTATCCATGTTCAGTTCACCGGCAACGATGACGGCTTTCTTATCGATCTTCGACTGTACGGACGGATGTACGACCGTGATAAAGCCGACGTATGTGCCGTCGAGATAGATCTCTGCGGTGTTGCGCGGGTGCTGCCAGTTGTGCTTTGCTTCCGCGATGCGGAACTCAAAGTAACGATGCTTCAGCTCTTTGCTGATGGAAGCCATGATGTCGCGCAGGCCGAGGTAGAGGTCCTTTTCGCTCTTAGTGCGGCTGTACAGCGCAATGCCGAGGTGCTTCTGCTCATCGCACAGACCGTCTTCGCCGAGGCCGTTGATGACGCGGGCAATCTCGAACACACCGAAATCGTTTGCGTATGCTTTGTTTTCGTTGACGTAGGTGATCATCGTCGGCACCATGGAGCGGCGCAGCACGGTGTGGTCCGGCGTCATGGCGTTGATGACGCGCACGTTGTCCTCAATCTCGATGTTGAGGTCCTTGTACTTCTTCGCGTCGCACCAGATGTAGGAGTGCACTTCGTGCATGCCGTAGCGCTGTACGAGCAGGTCTTTCGTCCAGCGGTCATCATTGTTGCCCGCGGTGCGCATGACCGGCGCCAAAGCTGCCTTTGTGGTCGTAATCTTGAAGTTATCGTAGCCGTAAACACGGGTGATCTCCTCGATGATGTCGGCCTTGATGGTGACATCCTTCGTTGCACGCCAGGACGGCACGTGCGCGGTGAAGACTTCGTTTTCAAGCGTCGGTGCGAAGCCGAGCGCGGAAAGCGTATTCAAAATCTGTTCATCGGAAATATCGATGCCCGTATAACGGTCTACAAATTTCTTATCGAACGTGATGTCGATTTTGTCGTAGTGGCGGACATAGACGTCCGTCATGGAGGAGATGATCTCCACACCCGGGTCGATCTCGGTGAGCAGCTGCATGAAGTGCTCGATGGCGACGTCGGTCATTTCCGGGTCAAGGGTCTTCTCATAACGCATGGAAGCATCCGTGCGCAAACCGATGCGCGTGGAGGACTTGCGTACGCTTACAGCGTCAAAGTTTGCGGATTCGAGCAGCAGACTGTCCGTGTTATCTTCAATCTCGGAGTTGAGACCGCCCATGATGCCCGCGATGGCGACCGGCTCTTCCTTGGAGCAGATCATCAGCGTGTTTTCGTCGATGCGGCGCTTTGTGCCGTCCAGCGTTTCAAACTCGAACGGAGCGGAGAAGCGCTGCACCTGAATGGAATCGACCTTTGCGCAGTCGAACGCGTGCATCGGCTGGCCGAGCTCGAGCATGAGGTAGTTTGTGAGGTCGGCAAGCAGGTTGATGGCACGCATGCCGCAGTAAAAGAGACGAATGCGCATATCAACCGGGCTGACCTTCTTCGTGATGTTGCGCACCTTGAGGCCTGTGTAGCGGTAGCAGAGCTCTTTATCGCGGATATCGATATCGATGCCCGGCAGAGAAGCGTAGGGGGTGAGATCCATGCGGCTGACCGGCTTTAATTCGCGATTGGTCAGCGCTGCAAATTCGCGCGCGATGCCGTAGTGACCCCAAAGGTCCGGGCGGTTCGTCAGAGACTTATTATCGACCTCGAACACAACGTCCTTTACGCCGTACGCGTCCGTAATCTGTGTGCCGAGCGGCAGGTCATCCGTGATCTCCCACAGTCCGCTGTGGTCGGCGCTGATGCCAAGTTCTTTTTCGGAGCAGCACATGCCGTGCGATTCATAGCTTGCAATTTTTGCGCAGGTGATCTCCATGCCGGAAACGGAGCCGCCTTCGCGGGCAAAGGCAACAAGCATGCCCTCGCGCACGTTTGGTGCGCCGCATACGCAGTCATAAACCTTGTCGCCTGCATCAACCTTCAAGAGGTGCAGTTTTTTGGAATCCGGGTGGTTTTCGATGAAAACGATACGCGCAACAACAACATCTTTGATGTCGCGGCCCATATAATAGATGTCTTCGACCTCTGCAGTGGAAAGCGTGAATTGGTGAATCAGCTTTTCAAGGTCCAGACCGGAAAGATCAACGAAGTCGTTGATCCAGTTCATTGAAATCAGCATTATAACGACTCCTTTTCTTATTCGTGGTTGAACTGCGAGAGCACCTTCAGATTGCCGCTGTTGAGGTCGCGGATATCTTTGATGCCGTAGCGCATCATGGCAAGGCGGGTGAGGCCGAGACCAAACGCGAAGCCGGTGTATTCATCGGGGTCGATGCCGCCGGCGCGCAACACGTTCGGGTGAATCATACCGCACGGGCAAAGCTCAATCCAGCCGGAACCGTGGCAGGTGGAGCAGCCCTTGCCGCCGCAGATGTGGCAGCTGATGTCAAGCTCAAAGCCCGGCTCAACGAACGGGAAGAAGCCCGGGCGCAGGCGAACCTGTACGTCCTGCTTAAAGACCTTAGAAAGCATGGTCTTCATGAAGTAGATGAGGTTCGAAATGGAGATGTCTTTATCAATCATGATGCCTTCCATCTGGAAAAACGTGTTCTCGTGGGAAGCGTCTGTGCTTTCGTTGCGGAAGCAGCGACCCGGGAAGATGGCACGCAGCGGTGCACCGTACTTTTTCATGATGGTGTTCTGCGCGGCCGAGGTGTGGGTCTTCAACAGCTGACCGTTATCGAGATAGTAGGTGTCCTGCATGTCGCGGGCGGGGTGATGCTTCGGAATGTTCAATGCCTCAAAGCAGTTGTAATCCGTTACGACCTCGCGGTAGTCTTCAATCGTAAAGCCCATGGAAGCGAAAATTTCTTCCAGCTCGCGCTGCACGAGCGTGATGGGGTGATAGGAGCCGCAGTCGGTATCCATCGGCAGCGTGACATCATATTGCTCTGCGCTGTTGACAAGGCGGTCTTCCTCCTCCTGCCGGATGCGCTCCACGTGTGCTGTGATGCGTTCGTCGACCTCGCGCTTGAGCGTGTTGATGGTCTGGCCGAATTCTTTTTTCTCCGCGCCGGAAAGGTCTTTAAGGCCCTTTAAAAGCTCGGTGACAGAGCCTTTTTTGCCGAGATACGAAACGCGCAGCTTTTCGATGGATTCGCTGTCGCGCACTTCGGAAAGGTCTGCGTCAAACTTCTGGCGCAGCTCGGAAATGCTTTCTTTGATTCCCATATCAATATATCCTTTCATAAATGATTTCCGTTTTGTACCGAACGGTGAGCATGAAAAAAGCCCGCCCCATGCACAAAACATGGGGCGAGCCGGAACGCTCGCGGTACCACCCAATTTCGGCGCATTGCGCCCTCTGAAAGCCTTTAACGCAGCTACCCGTTGCAGCCTACTTTAATTTCAGCCGCACCGCTCCAAAGAGAACTTCACCTATACTCAATGCAGGTGCGTTTTCAGCCGACGGCGCACCCTCTCTGCCCACGAAAAACAGGCTACTTTTCTTTTTCATCGCGTTTCACTGTTCGGCGTCGTTTGTATCCTCGCGACGCAACACTGTTATTTTAGCATAGAAATTTTCGGTTTTCAAGCCTTTCGCGGGATTTTATGGACAGAGTTTTGAGGTTATCGCACGGTATTCGTAATATTCGATAAAAATTCACAAATTACGCAGTTGAACTTCCGTGTGGGTTATGGTACAATGACAATATTGAATTATGGAAACGGAAGGTAATTTACAGTATGATGACAGATGTGTTTGTGGAATACATGGTGAAAAAGAAGACCGGCAGCAAGGATGTTTTGATGTCGCTCGGCGTGTCGATCCTCGGCGCGATCTTGATTTTTGTCAGCATTTTCCTGACGCCGGTTTCGCCGATGATCCCGTTCCTCGTGATCTGCGGCGTGATTTATGGCGTGTACTACGTCATCTCCTCGCGCAGTCTGGAGTTTGAGTACAGCATCACGAACGGCGACATTGCGGTAGATAAGATCATCAACCGCAGAAGCCGTAAACGTCTCACGTCTTTCGATGCCAAGGCGATTGAAGAGATGGGTAAGTACACGGAGAATGCGCAGAAGTTAAAAGGTAAGCGTGTGGACAAGACCATCTTCGCGGCGGAGACGGACGACGGCAAGGACGCGTGGTACATCATTGCAAAGAGCCGCAAGACCGGCTTGACGCTTCTTGTGTTCTCGCCGGACGAGCGCTGCATCGATGCCATCAAGCCGTTTATGGACAGAAGATTAAAGTTTGAAATCTTCGGCAGAAACTAAATTTCAAAATGTGAAGCGCCCCGTTATCGGAGATTTTCCGGTGACGGGGCGCTTTTCCGTGCGGCGCGAAAATGATTTTAATTTTCACCGCTTCCATAGTTGAAAACCGCACGGGAAAATGATACCATTAAAGCATAGAATGCTACGGAAAAGAGGCAGGTATATGCGGGTATTGACAGCGGCAGAGATCAGAGGGCTGGAGTCGTGCGCGGTGGAATCCGGCGTTTCCATGGAAACGCTTATGGAGAACGCGGGCGCCGAGGTGGCGGCAGCAGTGACAGAGAAAATGGACGTCACAGGCAAGAAAACGGTCATTTTGTGCGGCAAAGGCAACAACGGCGGCGACGGCTTTGTGGCGGCGCGCTTATTGGCGGCCGAGGGCGCAAAGGTGACGGTCGTTTTGATGCAGGGCGCACCGGCCTCCGACCTTGCAAAGCAGGCGTATGACAAAATGGGCCGCGGCATTGAGATCATCATGTACCGCACGGCAGGCGGCGCGGTAGACGCGGCGGACGTCATCATCGATGCGGTGTTCGGCTTCAGCTTTCACGGCCGTCTGCCGAGCGTGATGGAGCCTTTGCTTGCGCGTGCAGCGGAAAATAAAAAAGCGTTTCACATTTCCGTGGATATTCCAAGCGGCGCGGTGTGTGATACCGGCGCGGTGGAGGGCGCGTGCTTTAAGGCAGACCTTACGGTGACGTTTACGGCGATGAAGCCGGCGGGCGTTGTGTACCCGGCAGCGGGCTTCGGCGGCATGACCGTTGTGCGTCAGGTGGGCATCAAGGAGGAGCACCTTGAGATGCTGCCGTGTGACACGGAATCCGTTTTGCTCGGCAACATTTGCCCGCTGTTCCCGAAGCGCGACCCGGAGGGGCACAAGGGCACATACGGGCGGCTTTTAATGATCTGCGGCAGCGTGGGCATGGCAGGTGCGTGCATCATGGCTGCGCGTGCGGCGCTGCGCAGCGGTGTGGGACTTTTGAACATCGCCATTCCGCATGCGCTGTACCCAATCTTGGCTCCCGCCGTGCCGGAGGCAATCTTCACGCTGTATGACCCCACGGAAGCGCCGGGTGAAGCGGTGCTTGATGCTATCGATAAGGCGAGTGCGTGCCTTGTGGGCTGCGGGCTCGGCACGGCGCCGTATGCGGCAAAGCTTGTGGATGCCGTACTCGAAAATGCGCACGGGACGGTCGTTCTGGATGCGGACGCGCTGAATATCCTTGCCAAAACGCCGGAAAAACTACTTGTGCCGCAAGCCCCGGTCATCATCACGCCGCACCCGGGGGAAATGTGCCGTCTAAACGGCCGCACCATGGCAGAGCTGCGTGCCGACCGTTTGCAGACTGCACGTGTCTTTGCGCAGACGTACCGCGTTATCACCGTGCTAAAGGGTGCGGGCACAATTATCGCAGCGCCGAGCGGTGAAACGCGTGTGAACACAACGGGCAACCCCGGCATGGCAAAGGGCGGCAGCGGCGATGTTTTGGCCGGCATCACAGGTGCGTTGTGCGCGCAGAATATGCAGCCGTTTGAAGCGGCATATTCCGCCGTGTGCATTCACGGTGCGGCGGGTGACCTTTGCGCCGAAGCGCTTTCGCAGCATGGTATGTTGCCGACAGACCTCATCGAAAAATTGCCGCAGGTCTTTTTGCAGATTGAGGGCAAATAAATCCTGCGCATTTTGCACGGAACACACAACTTTGTAATAGAATGGAACAGGCGTGTTTAAGCGCCGAAAAAACGGGCAAGAATATAAGTAGCGCCGCGGGCGTTGATGCAAATTCTGTTCGGAGTGTGAAAACCGTGAATGTACACAGAGGCGATATTTACTACGCAGATTTAAGCCCCGTGGTGGGCAGCGAGCAGGGCGGCGTGCGCCCCGTGCTTATTGTGCAGAACGATGTGGGCAACCGGTTCAGTCCCACGGTGATCGCGGCGGCCATCACGAGCCAGCGCGACAAAACAAACCTGCCCACGCACATTGCGCTCCATGCTGAGCGCACCGGCCTGCAAAAGGATTCCATTGTGCTTTTGGAGCAGGTCCGTACCATTGATAAGCACCGTTTAAAAGAAAAAATGGGCAAGCTCGATGACGACGCCATGCAGCGCGTCAACGAAGCCATCGGTATCAGCTTCGGCCTTTACGATACATATAAGTAAAGGCCGAAAAAACCGCGCCGTTTCGGAAAAGCTCCGAGCGGCGCGGTTTGCACTTTATTTGTGTTTTTGTGTGTACCGTTCAAGGTGCAAAAGCAAGACTTCGCGGTCATTCGGAAGCTGGCCGCACAGCACAGCGTCTAAGAGTTTGTTTAGGGCTTCGCCGATTGCTTTGCCCTGAAATCCAAACGCTTGCAGGTCTTTGCCGGTGATTTTGAGTTGGCGCAGAGATAAGCAGAAATCCGCTTTTTGCAGCGCTTCGGCTTCGCTTTTGGCATCCGCAAGCGCTTTGCAACGGCCTTCGATGCACCACGGCGCGTGCGCTAAGCTGTCAGCACGGCTTACGGCGAGCAAGCGGTAGAACTGCTCATAGCCGAGCTTTGCGAGCAGGCGGCGGAACTTTGCCGTGCGCTTCGGAAAAGCGGTATCGTGCAGCAAAACAAGCTCCACGACGTTTTCGCGCGTTTTGTTGTCGCAGTGCAGCGCGCGCAGAGCTTCATCGGTGAACGCGGCGCTTTTCTCCGCGTGCCCGAAAAAGTGGTCATAACCGTCTTCACCCGTCGTGCGGACGGCTTTTTTGCCGACATCGTGAAATAAAATCGCAAGGCAGGCGATGGGGTCATCTGTGCCGATACTTTCGAGCGCGTGCAGCGTGTGCTCCCATACGTCGTACATGTGATATTTGCTGTTTTGCGGCACATCCTGGAGATTTTTGAGCTGCGGCACGGCGCAAAAAAACAACTCCGGCGCGGCACGCAGCGCCTCGACGGCATACGGTGCGCAGACGGTCTTTAAAAGCTCCGTGAAAATACGCTCTTTTGCGACGCGCCCGATCGTTTCATGCAGGTCGTGCACGGCGCGCAGCGTTTCGGGCTCGACCGTAAATCCGAGTACAGCCGCGAAACGAATCGTGCGCATCAGGCGCAGCGCATCTTCCGAAAAGCGCTTGTGCGGGTCGCCCACGCAACGAATGATTTCATTTTTCAGGTCTTCCTGCCCGCCGAACGGGTCAATGATTCCGGTTGCGGGGCTGTAGGCCATGGCGTTGATCGTCAGGTCGCGCCGCGCAAGGTCATCCCGAATATCGGTCGTGAATGCAACGCTGTCCGGGTGGCGGCCGTCTGTGTAATCGCCGTCTACGCGAAACGTCGTTACCTCGTACGGTTCGTGGTCGATGAGCAGTGTCACCGTACCGTGCTTAAGGCCGGTCTCTAAAACGGGAATGTCGGAAAAAAGCTCGATGATTTTTTCCGGCTTTGCCGCGGTCGTGATGTCCCAATCGTGCGGCGTTTTGTGCAGTAAGCTGTCGCGCACGCACCCGCCGACGGCGTAGGCCTCAAAACCGTTTTCGTGTAGGCGGGAGAGGATGAACGCGCACGGCGCGGGGAGAGTAATCTTCAGCCCGCTCATTTTAAAAAGATCGCCGTGTTGCGGGAAAGTGTACCGAAAAGCAGCGAAAACCGCAAACGAAGCGGGATGTTCTTCGTGTTTTCAAAGCGTGTGGCAGCGACGAACTCCGCCAGCGTGTACGTGTCCACGCCTTCGCTGAGCGCCACGGTCACGCGGTTGTTGCGGACATCAAGACCGGTCACAACACCGTATTGCAGCTTGGCCGATTCTGCGTCAGCGACGAGCATCAGCGCGATGACGGGCTTCTTTTTCTTGAGGCTTTTGTAGATTTCTTTGAAAAGATCGGTGTTCGTAAGGCCGGTTTCAAGCTGCAGCTTTTGGCTGCCGAGCGCCGTTTCCATACTGCCCGTAAGGTCTGCGGGGAAGATGAGCGTGTCTTTGTCATCTGCTTTTGCGGGGATAGCGGAAGACGAAATGGGCTGTCCCAAAGAAATACATACAGCCTGCGCGGCGTCGTAACCGATGGGGAGATTCTGATCTAAGCGAAGTTGTGCACTGTTTGCGGCAGCACTGTAATACGTGCTTTTCTGCACGTCTTCAATATTGCGGTCGGTCCAAATGTCCCACACGGTGCCCTTTGCCCAGAAGCCGCCGCACACAAGCAGCAGGCACAGCACAAGCGCCGCAATCTGCCGCGTGATGCGCAATGCTGCGTCGGACGGTGTTTCGCCGCTGTACAATCTGCGCTCATGAGAAACGGATTTGTTTTTCTGTGCGGCGGGCACTTGGCGCTTTACCGGCTTTGCGGCGGGACGAGGAGCCGCCGGTTTTGCCTGCGGCGGCTGTGCGGTTTCGCGTTCCGCTTTGCGCGCGGCAAAGCGTTCGTCGAGCACGGCGGGTTTATCGAAAGTGAGCGTTTCAAAATGCTGCTCACCGGTTTCTTCTTCATCGGGATCTGCGGTGCGCAGCGTCTCATCGCTGAAGACCTGCTTTTTAAAGAGTTCATTTTGTTCGCCCGCGGGCGTTTTGCGCTCGTTGTTCGGTTCCATTTTTGTCTCCTTGTGCTCAAAAAATAGAAATTCAACTAAAAAATCGAAATATAATCGGGATTTCTTTATAAGAATAGCACGTTTGACACTATTTTTCAATATATTAGGGTAGTTTCTGCTTGAAAAAAGCAGCGGATTCGGTTATAATCAAAAATAGACTTTCAGGGGATAACCGAAAGCCGCTTAAAAGATACGAAAAGGATGAAGCATCATGGCACTTTTTAAGGATTGGCAGGATTTTGCAGACAAGAAGTCCGCAGAACCCGGCGCAGAACAGTACTGGACACAATATTTCCTTAGAGAAAGGGATTTTTACGAGAAGCTCCTCAAGGGCGAAGCTCCGAAGAGCGGCACCGTACAGGCACTCGCTGACCACTTCGGCGTGGATATCATCGAAATGACCGGTTACCTTGACGGCATCAACGAGAGTCTCAAGGCGGAAAACGACCTGGAGAACATGACCGCCGAGACGGAGGTTTCCCTTGATTACGAGCCAGAGAAGCTCTATTACAACATGGTCGGCGCAAAGGCCGAGTGGCTGTATAAGCTCCCGCAGTGGGATTCCATTCTCACCGAAGAGAAGCGCAAGGAGCTCTACAAGGCACAGAAGGCTTCCACCACGATCGTAAAGGGTCCGAAGGTCGGCCGCAACGATCCGTGCCCCTGCGGCAGCGGCAAAAAGTACAAGAAGTGCTGCGGCAGATAAGCTGAAAATTCAAGATGCGTCGGGCGTCCGGCGCATTTTTTCATTTTTCGGTAGCCTTTTAGAGTTTTCTATGCTATACTGAAAATACCGAAGCGAAATTCAGCTTTAGCAAAGGAGAACACTTTATGTATTGCAGCTTTTTGTATAACAACAACCGCATCCGCTGAGAAATCAGTCGTTTGAAATTGGGTTAAGAGACCCTAAGTTTGTTATGTCAAAAAGGAGCTATATACATGAAAATTCAAGATAATATTTTAAAATTCTATCTTAAAAACTGCTATTTTATCACCGGCACGGCATATGCCGGAAAATCGACCATGTGCAGCATGTTATCAAAAAAGTACAACATGCTGCACTGCGAAGAAAATTACAACATGGACACGATCTTGTCCGCCGTTGACGAACAGAATCAGCCAAACTTGAATTATTTCAACACGATGCCGAGTTGGCAGCACTACGTTTCCCGCACGCCGAAGGAATTTTATGATTGGTATAACGGCGTCTCGGAAGAAGTAGCGGAATTTGAAGTCGCCGAGCTGATTCGACTTTCGGGCGACAGAAAAGTCATAGTCGATACCAATATCCCGCTTGATACCTTGCATAAAATCGCAGAGCCGAACCACGTGGCGGTGATGCTCTCACCGCAAAGTATGTCTGTTGCATTGTTTTTCAACCGCGGCGATCCGGAAAAGCAGTTTTTGCTGAAAGAGATCGAAAAGTGCTCGAACCCGGAAGCGGCGTTTGAAAATTTCAAAGCGTGTATTGCGTCGGTGAACAGCCCGGAGGTGTATGAAGCTTATCTGCACAGCGGATTTTTCACGCTGATACGGGAAAACACAGAGCGCGATACGCGCGAAGAAGTGCTTCAAAAGCTTGCGGAACATTTTGAATTAAACTGAATTAAACATAGAATAGGCGGGGTGCGGCTGCGGCGGCACCTCGTTTTACAAAAGGAGTACATAAATGAGCTGCGAAAAATTGTATCTCACCGCGCCGGAGATGCTCGAATGCACCGCGCGTGTTGTGAGCTGTACGCCGAACAAAAACGACGGCTATGACCTTGAGACTGACCGCACACCGTTTTTTCCGGAGGGCGGCGGGCAGCTGAGCGACATCGGCACGGTTTACGACCCTATGCAGGGCTTTGTGCCGGTCACGCACTGCTTTGAAGCGAACGGCACGGTGCTGCACCGCACAGGAAAGCCGTTTGCGGTGGGCGAAATCGTCACGCTCAAAGTGGATGCCGCAAAGCGTTTGAAATACACCCAGCAGCACACGGGCGAACACCTGCTTTCGCATGCCTATGACGTGCTGTTCGGCGCGGAAAACGTCGGCTTTCACATGGCGGGAGATGTCGTGACCATCGACCTTGACCATGATTTATCGGATGAGGAGATCGAAGCCGGCGAAAAATACGCCAATGAACTCGTTTGGAAAAACGCGCCCGTGCGTATTTTTAATGTGGACGCTTCCGAGCTTCCGAATCTGCCGCTGCGCAAGAAAAATGAGAAGCTGCACGGCGAAGTACGCATCGTGGAGGTGGAAGACGGTGATCACACCGAAATGTGCACCTGCTGTGGCACGCACTTCATGAGCACCGCACCGGTCGGCCTAATCAAGGTTTTAGAGCATATGCGGTATAAATCCGGCTGCCGCATCACGTTCGCCTGCGGCGTGCTGGCGCTGGAGCACTTCACAAAAGAAAACGCCGAGCTGCGCCGCACCGCCGCTGCGCTTTCCGTAAAGCCGGACGGCGTGTTCGACGCGCTCGCCCGCAAGGAAGAACAGGTGCAGGGCCTGAACCAGAAGCTCCGCGAGAAAAACGCGCAGCTTGCAAAATTGTACAGCGAAAAGCTGCATGCCGAAGCACAGGAGAATTTCATTGCGGCATACCTGCCGGTCGATTTTGACGCATGCAAAACGATTGCAGAAACGCTTTGCGCGGACGATAAATTCTCTGCTGTGCTGTTCTGCAATGAAAGTGACCGTTTGCGCTATATTTGCGCGCGCGGCAAAAACGGCGCGCTCGACTGCCGCGCCGCCGCACAGAAAATCAACGCTTTGCTCGGCGCAAAAGGCGGTGGCAGCCCCGTGACATCGCAAGGCTCCTGCCCCAAAACAGCTGAGACAGAGCAAAAACTTCGCGAGATTTTATCCGAACCGCTACAAAACTTGAATTAAAACAGATAAAACGCAGACTTTCCATAAGCCTGCGTTTTTATGTACGCGGCAGGGGAATTCCCTTGCCGTTCTGGCTCAAAGCTCTGCTTTAATGCGGCTCATCGCGCCTTTTTCCAAGCGTGAGACCTGTGCCTGCGAGATGCCAATCTCCCCGGCGACTTCGGTCTGTGTTTTGCCGTCGATGAACCGCATGGAAAGAATTTTTCGCTCGCGGTCGGTCAGATCGCGAATCGCCTCGCGCATGGCAATTTCCTCCAGCCAGTCGCCGTCCGTCGTGCCGCCTTTCACCTGATCCATAATATAAATGGTGTCGCCGCCGTCGGAAAACACCGGCTCGTAAAGCGACACCGGCTCCACGATGGATTCGAGCGCGATGACAACGTCTTCGGGCGGCAGCTCCATGCGCTTTGCGATTTCCGTGATGTTCGGCTCTTTGCCGTTTTCGTTCGTCAGCTGCTCTTTGATCTGCATGGCGCGGTACGCCGTGTCACGCATGGAACGGCTGACGCGCACGGCGTTGTTGTCGCGCAGAAAGCGCTTCACTTCGCCGGAGATCATCGGCACGCCGTAGGTGGAGAACATTACCTCGTGGCTTGGGTCGAAATTATCGATGGCCTTGATGAGCCCGATGCAGCCCACCTGAAAGAGGTCATCCGGGTTTTCGCCGCGGCTTGTAAAGCGCTGGATGACGCTGAGCACCAAACGTAAATTGCCGCAGATCAGCTTATCGCGCGCATCTTTATCGCCGTGATGGCTGCGGTCTAAAAGCTCGCGCATCTCGTCGTTTTTCAGGGTTTGCAGCTTTGCCGTGTTCACTCCGCAAATCTCCACTTTGCTCTGCGCATACGCATACATAAAAGCACCTCCACAATTTGCAATTTTTGCGGCGCTTGCAAACAGGAGTATGGGCGGTTTTAAGCGGTATAATCAGCTTTAATCAGTTTTGTGTGATTTTCGCATAGAAAAATCTGCTCAAAATTAAAAAAAGTGGACATTTCGCGAGCAACATGGTATGATTGGGTCATAAGATGCGAAGCAGCGGTGTTCCATGTACGAATATAAAAGAATATGATTATAAAATATTATGTAAATTGGATTGCTTTGGAGGGGGAGAGAATGAAAGCTTACAAACGGCTTCTTTCCGGTGTTTTAACAGTGGTGCTTTTGCTTTCCGGCTGCGGTGCAACAGTCACAGCGGGATTATTTAAATCGAAAATCGGGTTCATCGGTGAAACGGGCAAAAACAACATGAAGCTGTACGACGAATTCAAAGACTGGGAGCGGCAGGTGAGCGCGCCGGTTGCCGTTGTGGACGAGCGCATCTATCTGAAACGCAAAGGCGAAGTGCAGCAGCTCAGCTGCGGCAAAAATGATCTTGTATGGGAATCCGAGATCGCGGCGATATACAACGGTCGAATCTATTACGTCGCGCCGAGCTCGACTGTCATGACCACAACGGTAAATTCGGGGTATCAAATTGGGAATACAAAAGGGTATACTCATACTTCGGATTATTCCGTGGTTTCGGAAACCTATCCCGAAAGAGAAGATCGCAAGTTGTTGTTTTCTGCTTCGCTGATCAATTTACCCGGCCTTAAAAAATATGATTATAGAGCTTCTGATTCGTTGAACCAAATCCCGAACACCTGCATGGAAATCCCGGATATTCACTATCTCGGCTTTTTCTGGATCGACCGAAAGCTTGCGCTGGTGGATTATGACCATGTGTTCGAGTATAACATGATGATCGACGAGGTGCGGGCTGTGCGCATGGACGAATATCACCTCTACGAAAACGACGTGTGGGCAGAAGTGAGTGATAGTGGCGAGACTTTATCACTCGGCAATTATAAAACCGACCGGCGTTGGAGCTTCGGACTGGACGAGCTAAACAACGAATACGCAAAGCAGCTGTATGAGATCTATCAAGAAGAATTATCCGCGGAGCTTGAGAAAGAAAAAGCAGCGAATGAAGCAGTGGGCGCAACGAACTATCTGTGGAGTCCGACTACGCAGCTGCAATTTGATAAGGTCATTGTGGTGAACTCAAAAATTTACTTTTCAGTCGCATACACAAGTACGGATAAAGCGAACAGCTTGCTGCTTTTTGAGTTTGACCCGTGGAACGAAACGCTCTCGTATGCGGATTGTATTCCGTTGAATAAGTATATACATAACAGCGCATTGATCCCAGTAATCCAGCCAAGCACAAAATTAGATTATGTAAACTGAATAAAATTATGTAAATTAAAAAGCGATCCGTTCTGGTAAAGAGCGGTTCGCCTTTTGTGTGTTGTGTTTAATCTGTCAGAGCAATAATGCGACCAAGTTCGGCAGAAGTTCTGTGCGAGATGGAAATGACGGTGCGGTTTTCCGCTACGCGTTTCAAAGCGGAAAGCACGGCGCGTTCGGTCTCGGCGTCAAGGTTTGCGGTGATCTCATCGAACAGCAGCATGCTCGGTGCGGCTGCTGCGGCTCTTGCGATGGACAAAAGCTGCCATTGACCCTGTGAGAACAGATCATCGGTACAGCGCGTGTCGTAGCCTTTTTCCATGCTTTCGATCGTATCCTTGAGCCCGGTGAGCTCCGCCGCAGTGTGCACGGCTTCGTCGCTGATTGTGCTGTCATATAGCGTGATCTGGTCGCGCACGGTGCCCGGCACCATGTGGAACGTCTGCTCCACGCAGCCGAACAGACGGCGGCGTTCATCGTCGCGGATATCGGCCGCCGGCACGCCGTGAATGAGCACCTCGCCGCTCTGCGGCTTATAAAGGCCGAGCAGAAGCTTGAAGATGGTACTCTTGCCGGCGCCGGTGCGGCCGGTCAGCGTGACCTGATCGCCGTCCATGACTTTAAAGCTCAAGTGGTCCAGCACCACGCGCTTATCGTAGCCGAATGTGACATTGCGAAACTCGACAAACGGCACGCTTTCGCTTCTTGCGGTGATGGTCTTCGGCTCATGTGTCGGTACGGTATCGGGATTTTCTTCCAGCGCGAAGAACTCGTTGATGCGGTGGATGCCCGCCAACGCGGACTGGATGGTCTGAATCTCCATGCCAAGGCTTTCAACCGGCGTGAAGATCTGCGAAATGTAGTTGATAACGGCAACAGCCGTACCGGCGGACATACCGAACAACGTCAGCACGGTGGTGTTGCCGGAAGCGGAAAGCAGCATGACGACGGCGACGACCACCGCGTTCGTAATGAGGATAACGGGGGAGTAGACGGCATCATAGAAGTTCGTCTTTTCCATAGCGCGGTAGCTCTCATTGATGTACGTGTCATAGCGCTTTTCCATGTACTTCTCTTTGCCGAGGCAGTGAATGGTGCGGATGTTGTGCAGTGTTTCCGGCACGTGGCCCGAAGCGCGGCCCACGGCCTTGCGGTTTTCAATCTGCGCTGCCAGCATATTTTTCTGCACGTGGCGCGTGAAGCAGAACAGGAACGGCAGCAAAACGAGCAATACGATTGCCAGACCGCGGTTTTGAAACCAGATAACGACCAGAATACTGATGATTCTGCACGCATCGGCGAACATACTGATGATGCCGGAGGAGAATAGGGTTTCAACGGTATCAACATCGCCGACAAAGCGGGAAACGAGCGTGCCGGGCTCCTGTTTTGTCATGTTGTCGGCGGTAAGGTGTGTAAATTTGTCCATTAAGCTGCTGCGTAGCGCGTGGGTGATTTTCTGGCCGAATACCACGAGCAGACTTTCACGCGCGGATTCTGTGAACCCGGTGAGCGCCAGCATGGCGAAATACAGCAGGATACGTGCGAATGCGGCGTCGGTTCCGGCTGTGATGGAGTCCACAATATCGGCTAAGATCAGCGGCGGGATGAGTGCGAACACAACAGCGCCGATAACGGCCGAAACAATGCCGAGGGAAAGGACTTTTTGCTTTTTTACGGTGTCAAAGATCACCGTTCTCACTTGTTTTTTGCGCGTCATGTTCGGCACCTCCGTTCTCTGTGGTATGGACTTGCGATGCATACAGGCTTTCGTATTCGGGGACGGTTTTCAGCAGCTCTTCGTGTGTGCCGGTCACGGCCTTGCCGTTTTCCATCCAGATCACGCCGTCCATCTCCGGGAACAGGTATAACCTGTGCGAAATCAAAAGCACGATGCTGTCTTTTGCGAGCGCTTGCAAATTGACGAACGCCTGCTTTTCCGTGTTCTTATCAAGCGCGGAGAACGGATCGTCCAGAATGAGGATCGGCTTATCGTGGCACAGCGTGCGGGCAAACGCAAGGCGCTTTGCCTGACCGCCGGAAAGGTACGCGCCGCCGCTGCCGATGAGCGTATTTTTGCCGTCGGTCATTTCCGCGACCTCTTGCTTCATGCACGCAGCGTTTAAATACGTATCGCTGTTTTTGCTGTCGCCGAGCAGAACGTTGTTTTCCACGCTGTCGTTAAAGAGCTCCGGGTCGTGCCCAAGGTAGCCGACGATGCCCGTGCGCACGCTTTGCTCCATGTTTTGCAGCTCTGCGCCGTCCACTGTGATGTGGCCTTCGTACGGATATTCGCACAAAAACGCCTTGCCGAGCGTTGATTTGCCGCATGCGACTGCGCCGGTGATGCCAATGATCTGGCCCTTTTTCGCCGAGAACGAAATATCGTCGAGAATTTTCTTGCCGTCCGGGTATGTAAAGCTCAGGTGCTTGACCTTGAGCGCCTCAACGGGCGTTTCCTTTACTTTGACTTCATCGGCCTCGTTTTCCTCTTCCTGCGGTAGCAGGGGCTTGATGCGGTTCCAAGAGACCTGCGCCTTGTGCACCGCGTTAAAGAGCTTTGCGGCGCTGGAGGATTTTACGGAAAGCTTTACAAAGCATACAAGAAACGTTGTAAACGAAGCAATACTCCATGCCTGCCAGCCGGTACCAAGCACATTCTTCTGACCGAAATACAAAATGAAGAACACGCCCGCCATAGAGATGATGCGGTAAATCGGCGGCATGGCAGCGTTCCAGATGTTCGCTTTCACGGCTGCTTTTTCATAGCTCGTCAGATTTTCTTCGTATACGGCCTGACGCTTTTTTTCAAGACCGAAAACGCGGTAGGTTATGGCGTTTTTTGCACGGTCCAGAGTAGCGGTGCTCAGCCGGCCGGATTGCTCCTTGTACGCCGCGCCGGCTTTTTGAATGACTTTTTTCATCTTTTCCGCCGTAACATACGAGATCGGCGGGAAAAGCATGCACAAAATAGTCAAACGCCAATCATACCACAGCAGCATGCAGAGGTATGCTGTCAGCGCCACGCCGGTGTCGAAAATCTCGGTCGTGAATTTGCGCATGCCCTCCACGCAGTCGTCTACGTCAAGAATAGCCTTCGTCATGATATTGCCTTCGCCTTCTTCGCGCAGGCTTGCACGGCTTTTTTTCACAAGGCTGCCGTACAAAGTTTCTTTCATGCGGCGATTCACATTGTTTGCAAAGCGGCGTACGTAAAAGCGCTTCACGTAGCGTGAGATCTGCACGACCGCCGTGACAACCGCAAAGCGGATGACGAGCATCAGCATGCCGGAGAGCTGTCCGGTGCCGTTTAAAATCTCTACAAGGTACCCGGTCATCGTGCCCTCAAACCACGGTCCGGTCAAAAGACCAATGTTGTAGATCAGGCCGGAGACTGTGACAATCAGCAGTGCTCTCCACTCTGCCTTAAAGTAAGAGAGGACACGATTCGGTTGAAACTCCGCAGACTTCCTATTTGTCTTCATTTTGTGCCTCTTTCTCTTTTACGCGCTGCGCGACATGCAGAAAACCTGCGCGGCGTTCTTCCTTGGATTTAAAATAGAGGGTGTTCAGTGTTTTGCAGAACACCTTTTTTTCATCATCAGGCAGGCCGTCGAGCAGCCACTCGTAAAACGAACCCTCAATTTCCGCCTTGGAGTTGCGGAGCGCTTCGGCTTTTTCAGTGGGGTAGAGCAGCTGACTTCTGCCGTCCAGAGGATTCGGCTCGCGGGTGAGGTAGCCCTTTTCCTCCAGCCGCGCCACGCGACGCGCCGTTGCGCCCTTGTCGATCTTCAGCGCTTCCCACATTTCTTTTTGTGTTGTACCGGGGTTATGCCGTACAAAGTGGATCACATCCATTTCCGCTGTACCTATGCCGTCTTCTTTCATCGTCTGCACCGTAAACCGATTGGCTTCACGGGCGATCTTGGTTATCTTGCGCTCTGTGCTGTCCATAGAGCTGTGCCTCCGTTTCAGGTAAAAGCATTTAGTTGTATGTTCAACTAAAATAGAGGATAGCACAACTAAAACGTACTGTCAACTACATAAAGCAAATAAAACTTCTTTAAAGTTAGTGATGTCTAACTCTTTTGCTGTAACGAAAGGCGAGCAGCCGGAGATTTCCGCTGTTCGCCCTTTGTGTTATTCGTCTTCTTTTGATTCTTCGTTCAGTTCTTCCGTGCGGGTGTTGTAGATCTCGGTGAACGTGTGTGTCACACCGCGTGATTTATATCCGACCATCGTGTCGAGACAAACGGAATGGATGCTGTTGAAAATACTCTTTTCTATATTCGGATTATCGCGTTTTAAGCGGCGCAATAAAAGCTTTGTTTCCTGCCGCTTAGAGACGCTTACGTCATTGTCACACATTGCGCAGTTTTCCGTAAAGCGGCATGCACACTGGATAAACTCCAAATCGTTGTATCTTTTCCATGATAAAATGTCGTCTTCGTGGATGCAATACATGGGGCGAATGAGCTCCATACCTTCAAAATTCTGGCTGTGCAGCTTTGGTGGCATCGCCTGTAACTGTGCGCCGTAAAACATGCTCATCACGGTGGTTTCCACAACGTCACTGAAATGATGTCCAAGTGCGATTTTATTGCAGCCAAGTGATTTGGCTTTGCTATATAAATGCCCGCGGCGCATTTTTGCACACAAATAGCACGGGTTCTTTTCGGTGTTGTTTGCCACGGAAAAAATATCGGTCTCAAAAATCGTGATCGGAATGTGCAGTAATGCCGCATTGCTTTCGATTTTCTTGCGGTTCAGCTCATTGTAGCCCGGGTCCATCACAAGGTACACAAGCTCAAACGGAACTTCGCTGTATTTTTGCAACTCCTGCAAAAGCTTTGCCATCAGCATGGAATCCTTGCCGCCGGAGATGCACACCGCAATCGTGTCGTTTTCCTGAATGAGCTCGTAACGCTTCACCGCAGCGATGAACGGCACCCAGATCGACTTGCGGAATTTCTTTTGTATACTGCGCTCAACGCGCTGGTAGGGTTCAAGTTCTCTTTCCATTTTATGTAAACTCCAAATATAGCTTGTCGAGGATCCTCTCAAATTCATCGAGTTCATCCTCGGTCATCGGATGGCTTAAACGGATGCGCCAAGAGTTCAGCGCATTTTTACGGTCGCAGCTCACGGCATACACCGCGCGGAAGGAGGGTTCCACGAAGCAGGCACATTGCGGCGTAATCCAAGTAGATTATGCGCCGATGCCGCGACCTTTGAAGCCGGTCAGATCTTTGATGACTTCGCCCGCGATGATGAGTCCCACAACGGACGGCACAAAAGCGTTGCTGCCCGGCACTTGGCGGCGCTGCGTGCACTTTCTCTCGGTGCCCGGCGGGCAGATGCAGTGCGTGCGGCAGCTTGTGGCCATGTCGTCCACGGGTGTGATGGGCAGCTCTTTGGAGTAAACCACTTTCAGCTTGCGCACGCCGCGCTTTTTCAGCTCGTTGCGCATAACCTTCGCCAGCGGACAAACGGAGGTCTTGTATAGGTCCGTCACTTCAAACGCGGTTGGGTCTACCTTGTTGCCGGCACCCATGGAGCAGATGATCGGCGTTTTCGCCGCTTTTGCGTTCATCACAAGCGCAATCTTGCCTGTCACCGTGTCAATGGCGTCCACAATATAATCGTAGTGTTTAAAATCAAACTGGTCGGCTGTTTCGGGCGTGTAGAATGTCTTGTATGTGCGCACCACGGCGTCCGGGTTGATGTCTTTAATGCGCTCGGCCGCAACATCCACCTTGTACTGACCGACTGTCTTGCGCGTCGCGTAGATTTGGCGGTTGATGTTTGTCAGGCAGACCTTGTCGTCGTCGATGAGGTCGAGCGAGCCCACACCGCTGCGCGCAAGCGCCTCTACCGTGTAGCCGCCCACGCCGCCGATACCGAAAACGGCTACGCGCGCATCCTTCAGCATCTCCATGGCGTCACGGCCATAGATCAGCTCCGTTCTGGAAAATTGGTTCAACATATTTCTTCGCTCCTTAGCGTTTGTCTTTATATCGCCTATAAATTCAGTATGCTTTGTAAAGTATACAAAACTTAAACGGGAAAGTCAAGATAATACCGATTATACCGCATCTGCCGTTTCCATGCAATACCGCTTCCTTTTTTAGAACGGGTGTGCTATACTGTAAACCCAAGATCAAAAGAGTGGAAAAAGGGGATAGTATGGAACAAAACGAAATTTACGCTGCGCTGCCGGGAGTTTTGCTGCCGTGGTACGAGAAAAACGCACGCGACCTGCCTTGGCGGCACACGAAGGAGCCGTACCGCGTGTGGGTTTCGGAGATCATGCTCCAGCAAACGCGTGTGGAAGCCGTCATCGGGTATTACGAGCGCTTTATGGAAGCGTTCCCCACGGTACAGGCACTTGCAGAAGCCGACGAAGCCCGCGTGTTAAAGCTCTGGGAAGGACTCGGCTATTACTCCCGCGCACGAAATTTGCAGAAAACGGCAAAGCTCCTCACCGAAACGCAAAACGGCGCTTTTCCCGATACCGCCGAAGCGCTCGAAAAGCTGCCGGGCATCGGCGCATATACGGCAGGCGCAGTGGCGTCCATTTGCTTTGAGCAGCCTGCGGCGGCTGTGGATGGCAACGTGCTGCGCATAATCATGCGCATGACGGCGGACGGCCGCCCGATCGACCTGCCGCAGGTAAAAAAAGAGATAGGGGAGGCGCTTTGCAAGGTCTACCCGAAAGGGCACTGCGGTGCGTTCACGCAGGCGCTCATGGAGCTTGGCGCGTGTGTCTGTACGCCGAAAAGCCCCAAGTGCGAAGTCTGCCCCACGCAGAGCTTTTGCCGTGCATATACAGCCGGAAACGTCACAAAATACCCCGTAAAACGTCCGAAAGCCGCAAAGAAAACAGAAGAGCGTACCGTGCTTTTGCTCGAATGCAACGGCAGATTCGCCGTGGAAAAGCGAAGCAAGACGGGTTTGCTCGCCGGGTTATGGCAGTTTCCGAACGTACCTCAAAAGCTCGATGCCCAAATCGCCGTGCAAACAGCGCAGAGCTTTCACACCGACCCGAAGGAGCTGATGCTCGAAACGCACAAAACGCACATTTTCACGCATATTCGCTGGGAGATGACCGGCTATGTGATCCGCTGCAACGCGATGTCCGAAGCGTTTACATGGGCAAGCCTTGCGGAGATTGAGCACGATTTCGCACTGCCTACCGCCTTTCGGCAATTTTCAGACGAGCTGAAAACACTATGAATAAACAGCAAACAGCCCGCAGCAGGAAAACCCAAGCTGCGGGCTGTGCTTTTATGCGATTTTAGTCGTCCAAAATGCCGTGCATCGGGTTGTTTTTCATCGGCGCGGTGCGCGTGTAATGCGTCGTCAGCGGGATGAACTTGCCCTCGCGACTGGATTTTTCAAAGCTCGTCAAGATCTCCAGCACATGATACTGCTGCTGGCAGTTCGCGCGGAAATCGCGGCCGGTGCGCAGCGCCTTGCACATGTCGCTGAGGCCGAGCGCACGGGAGTTCACGTTGTAGTCGAACAGCAGAGGAATCTCCTTGTAGCCGGCGTAAGCGGGCAGATTGCCTGTGCGCAGACCGGGATCGGAGTGCGTTGCCGCCACGTCTTCGGGGCGCATCAAAAGTACCGGGCCGCCGAACGTGTTCGGATCCGGCACAATCATCGTGCCCTTCGTGCCGTAAATTTCAAAGCGTGCGTAGTTCTGCGAGGGATAGTACACGTCAAACGTCGTGAACACCTGCGCAATGGCGCCGTTCGCAAACGTGATGTTGCCGGTGAGGTACGTATCGGCCTCCACGTCGATCTTTTCGCCGTAGTGCGGCTCGGAGGTGATCAGACGCTCTTTAAACGATTTCTTCGTCACAGCCGTTACACCGACTGCCTCGCCGATGAGCTGCACGAGCGCCGTCACGTAATACGGGCCCATGTCCATCATTGGACCGCCGCCTCTTTTATAGAGGAAATCCGGGTCCGGGTGCCATGTCTCGGGGCCGTGCTGAATCATTGCGCATGTCGCACCGATGACATCGCCGATCAGCCCGTCATCAATAACCTTGCGCGCGGTCTGGATGCCTGCGCCCATGAACGTATCCGGCGCGCCGCCCATGAGGAGATTTTTCTCCTTTGCGAGCGCCATAAGCTCTGTACCTTCCTCCATGTCCGCCGCAAGCGGCTTTTCGGAGAACACATGCTTGCCGTGCTCCAGCGCGGCTTTCGTCACGCCATAGTGCTCATACGGACGGGTAAGGTTCAGAACAACCTCCACTTCGGGATCGTTGAACGCTTCATACATATCCTTATAAATTTTCGGCACGGGGGCTTTTGCGCCTGCTTCGATGTATTCCTTCACCGTCTGCACACCTTTTTCCGCGCGCTCCGGGATGAGGTCGCATACGCCGATGAGCTCCACTTCTTTGAATACGGTCGTGATGTTTTTAAGGTAAATGCCGCTGATCTTGCCGACGCCGATCATCGCGACCTTTACGGGATTTGCGTTTGTCATAAAATTCACTCCTAAATAAACTTAAATGTCCAGCACGTCTCGAATGTAAATTCTGGAAACCTCTGCCGAATGGAAGTTGCCGACCTCCGGGCGGTCGAGTTCCACGCACAAAATGCCGTTGTAGCCGATCTCCTCAAGCGCCGCTTTCACAGCAGGGAAGTCGATGGTGCCATGGCCGAGCGCGCGGAATGTGCCCATTTTGTCTGCACCCTCTGCGGTCTTCAAAGCGTAGGTGTCTACGTCTTTGAGGTGCATATACGCAAGGCGTGGGCCGACCTTCTTGATGAGCTCGACGGGGGACATGCCCGCAAGCGTTGTGTGTGCCGTATCGATGCAGAACGAAACGTAGCGCGGATCGGTGTGTGCCATCAAATAATCAATGTCGCTTTCCCAGAACACGCATGTGCCGTAGTGCGGGTGGAAACACAGCGTCACGCCCTTTTCCTTTGCGTAAGCGCCGAGCGTGTCCGCAATGGCGCAGATTTTATCGAGCACCTCGGGGTTTGTCGGGCGCTCCAGCGGACCGCCGTCACCGAAATACCCGCCGTGCTGGCAGTTGTACCACTTGCCGCCGATGGCTGCGAGAAAATCGATTTGCTTTTTTCCGACTGCAATGTTTTCTTCCACATCGGTGCCAAAGTGACCGTACAGGTTCACAAGCTCCACGCCGCAGCGCTTTTCCATCTCGATGAGCTCGTTCGGGTCTTCAAAATAATCGCCGATAAAGGCGAAGTTTTCCACATAGTCATAGCCGAGGAACTTGCATTCCTTAAAAGACTGCTCCAATTGCTTTTTGGCGGTCTCAGCGTCCTTGGCGGTCAGCCAAGTCCAACCGGTATAGGCTGCTTTCATTCTATATGTACCTCCGTTTTATTCATCCAGAATGCCGTGCATCGGGTTGTTCTGCATCGGTGCCGTGCGCGTGTAGTGTGTTTTCAGCGGGATATATCTGCCCTCGCGACTGGATTTTTCAAAGCTCGTCAAAATCTCCAGCACATGGTGCTGCTGTTGGTAGTTCGCGCGGAAATCGCGGCCGGTGCGCAACGCCTTGCACATGTCGCTGAGACCCAGTGCACGGGAGTTTTCATTGTAGTCGAACAGCAGCGGCACTTCTTTGTAGCCGGTGTAATACTGCGGCGCGTTGTGTGCTATCAAGCCGGGGTCGATTGCCTGCCCGTTTACCTGATCCTCCGGGCGGTACACGAGCACCGGGCCGCCGAACGTGTTCGGGTCCGGCACGCAGATGGTGCCCCTTGTGCCGTACAGCTCAAAGCGGCACTGTGCGCCGGGTGCGTAATGCACATCAAATGTTGTGCAAATCTGCGCCACCGCGCCGTTTGCAAACGCAATGCTGCCCGTCAGATGCGTGTCGATATCGACGTCGATTTTCTCGCCGTAGTGCGGCTCGGACGTGATGATGCGCTCCGGGAACGTCTTTTTCGTCATGCCGATGACGCCCTTCGCTTCGCCGATGAGCTGCACGAGCGCCGTCACGTAATACGGACCCATGTCCATCATCGGGCCGCCTGCGCGCTTATAATAGAACTCCGGGTCCGGGTGCCATGTCTCGTGGCCATGGCAGATCATCGCGCAGTTCGCCGCAACAATGTCGCCGATGTACCCGTCATCGACAAGCTTGCGCACGGTCTGAATGCCCGCGCCCATGAACGTATCCGGCGCGCCGCCCATCAAAAGGCCCTTTTCTTCAGCGAGGGCGACAAGCTCGTCGCCTTCTTCCATGTCCGCCGCAAGCGGCTTTTCGGAGAACACATGCTTGCCGTGCTCCAGCGCGGCTTTCGTCACGCCATAGTGCTCATACGGACGGGTAAGGTTCAGAACAACCTCCACTTCGGGATCGTTGAACGCTTCATACATATCCTTATAAATTTTCGGCACGGGGGCTTTTGCGCCTGCTTCAATATATTCCTTCACCGTCTGCACGCCTTTTTCCGCGCGCTCCGGGATAAGGTCGCATACGCCGACGAGCTCCACCTCTTTAAACACCGTCGTGATGTTTTTAAGGTAAATGCCGCTGATGGCACCGACGCCGATCATTGCAACTTTGACCAAATTCAATTCCTCCCTGATAAAAGTAAATCGCCGCCACTCGGCAATTCACGCGTCCATTTTCATGTATATTATACACGTTTCGCATAAAATAGCAAGACGTTTTGCTTAAGTTTCGGGCAAATTTGCATGCAAGGCAAAAAACGGCGGATTATCTTGCTTTTTTGCATTTCCTGTGCTATACTGTACTGCGAAAACTGAATGAAAACACAGGTGCCTTTCGTGTGCTTTTAAAAGCACATAGAAAAGGGTAAAAGGGAAGCGGGTGCAAATCCCGCACGATCTCGTCACCGTGATAAGGGAGTTTGCCGCCATGGCGTTTTGCCGGTCACTGAGCATAGCTTGGGAAGGCGGCGGCAGATGACGATCTTTCAGCCGGGAAACCTGCCTGTGTGTTGGTACGGGAGTGTCACACTCCAAATCACGAGGAATTGGTTGTACCGAAAATGCTCTGACTATATGCCGGGGTCTTTTTGTGTTGCCGTTCTATACACTTTGTACGTTTCGGCAGCACAAAGGACCTCGGCTTTTCTCATGGGCTTTATGGTGTATTTGAAAGAAAATTCATATATACCTTAGTTTCCTGTACCCTTCTTTCAGTGAAAATACAATAAGGGTTGATATTGACCACGGAAAGGAAGCACACCCATGAGTAAGCTTACATGGAAAAAGACCGCTGCACTGGTAATGACAGTTACAATGCTCACGACCGCTGCCGCAGGCTGCGGTAATAACGCGTCTTCGAGCGCATCTTCTGAGGAGAGCAGCACTTCTTCCACAGTTGAAAGCAGCGAGAGCTCCTCAGAGGAAAGCAGCGCGGCGAGCGCAACCGAGGAGGAAACAGACGAAATGGCAGCGAAGAATGTTGCGGATCTCATCGACGCAATCTATGTGCAGGAGCGCAATGACAATACCGATGAAGAATGCAAAGCAGCAAAAGAAGCTTGGGACGCGCTGACCGATGCGCAGAAGGAGCTTGTGGAAGGCGATAACGCCGACCCGGATTATTTCGGCCGCGATACGGGTGACGCCGCGAAAGACGACCCGCGCAACGAAGACGAAATCGGCGAAAACGAGCTGCTCGTTGTCAGCTTCGGTACGTCCTTCAACGACAGTCGCGTAAAGGATATCAAGGGCATTGAGGACGCTCTGCAGGAAGCTTACCCGGATTGGTCTGTCCGCCGCGCGTTCACCGCTCAGATTATCATCAACCACGTGCAGGCGCGCGACGATGAGAAGATTGACAACATGCAGCAGGCGCTTGACCGTGCTGTCGCAAACGGCGTCAAGAACCTCGTTGTGCAGCCGACGCATCTCATGCACGGCGCAGAGTACGACGAGATGAACGAGTTGCTTGACCGGTATAAGGATAAGTTTGAGAGCATCGCTGTTGCAGAGCCGCTGCTCGGCGAAGTGGGCGACGATGCGACTGTTATCAATGAGGATAAGGAAGCTGTTGCAAAGGCCATCACAGCTGAAGCTGTGAAAACCGCCGGTTATGATGACGTTGCTGCCGCTGCAGAAGACGGTACCGCATTCGTCTTTATGGGCCACGGTACGGCGCATGTTGCAAAGGTCAGCTACAGCCAGATGCAGACCACCATGGAAACACTCGGCTACACGAACGTATTTGTCGGCACCGTTGAGGGTGAGCCGGAAGACACCTCCTGCGAAGCCGTTATCGAAAAGGTAAAGGAAGCAGGCTTTACGAAGGTTGTGCTCCGTCCGCTGATGGTCGTTGCAGGTGACCATGCCAACAACGATATGGCTGGCGACGATGAGGATTCCTGGTTGAGCCGGTTCAAGGCTGCGGACTGCTTCGACAGCGTTGATACGCAGATTGCGGGTCTCGGTGAGATTGGGGATATTCAGCAGATCTACATCGACCACGCGCAGGCAGCGATCGATTCCCTGAATGGCTAATCCGTAAACACAGCGCCCGGAGAGAATCGCTCTTCGGGCGCTTATGTTTATAGATTGTTTTTAAAATAAAGAAGAGGTATAACAAAATGAAAAAGAAGCAGATTACAGCCCTTTTGCTCTCGGTGTTCCTGATCTTCGGGTGCAGCGCGTGCGCAGGCAATACGAATGAAAGCAGTGCGTCTTCCGAAACTTCCGTTTCAAGCGCAGAGCCCACCCCCACCGAAGAGCCGGACGTTGTGCCGGAAGACGGCGTGTACACGGCAGAGTTCAAAACAGACAGCTCTATGTTTCAGGCGAACGAAGCTTGCGAGGGCATGGGTACGCTGACAGTCGAAAACGGCGAGATGACGTTCCACGTCAGCTTGCGTTCTAAGAAGATCTTAAATCTGTACCTCGGTACGGCAGAGGACGCAAAGCAGAACGAAAGCGAATGGCTTCAGCCGACCACCGATACCGTCACCTATAAAGACGGCACATCGGAAGAAGTCTACGGCTTTGACATCCCGCTGAAAAGTGTCGATAGAGATTTTGACCTTGCGCTCATCGGCACGAAGGGCACGTGGTACGACCACAAGGTCAGCGTGCGTAACCCGCAGCCAATCGTTGAGGACACCGCAAGCGACGCAGAGACCGAAGTGCCGGAGGACGGCACGTATACGTGCAACGTCACGCTTGAGGGCGGTTCCGGCCGTGCAACAATCGAGAGCCCCACGGAGCTCACCGTTGCGGACGGCAAAATGACCGCGAAGATCACATGGAGCAGCCCAAACTACGATTACATGATCGTGGACGGCGAAAAGTATCTGCCCGTCAATACCGAAGGCAACTCCGTGTTTGAAATTCCTGTCGCCGCACTCGATACCGCACTCGCCGTTACGGCAGATACCACCGCCATGAGCACTCCGCACGAGATCGAATACACCCTGACGTTTGACAGCGCGTCTCTTACCGCATGAGACGGCTTACAGCGCTTTTAGCGGCGCTTTTGCTTCTGGCTTTCACGGGCTGCGCAGCAAACCCGGCACAGCCTGAGAGTACATCAAGCCCAGCGCAGGCCGATGAAACGCAAGCAGATTTTCAAGTCGAAAGCGCCTATCCGCTCGAATACGCGAAAGAGTTCACCGTGGACGAGTGCACCGGCGGTACAAGGCTCATCACCATTCAGAATGCCCGCTACCTCGTCGTGCCGGAAAACAGTACCGTGCCGAACGGTCTTTCGGAAGACATCACCGTTTTGCAGAAACCGCTTGAAAATGTCTATCTCGTCTCCACGTCTGCGATGGACCCGATCCTGAAGCTCGATGCACGAAGCGCCGTCACGCTTTCCGGCACGAGTGCCGAAAACTGGTATCTGCCGGAAGCGAAAGAAGCCATGGAAAACGGTGAAATTTCCTACGCGGGTAAGTACAGCGCGCCGGATTACGAGCGCATCGTGTCTGCAAACTGCGGCCTCGCGATTGAAAACACAATGATCTACCATACGCCGGAAGTGAAAGAGCAGCTTGAAAAGTTTGGCATTCCCGTGCTTGTTGAGCGCTCCAGCTATGAATCCGACCCCTTGGCACGCATGGAGTGGGTGAAGCTCTATGGCATTTTGTTTGATAAAGAGGCGGAAGCCGAAACGTTCTTCAACGAGCAGGTTCAGCGCATCCGGCCGCTTTTGGAGCAGGATACCACAGACAAAACGGCAGCATTTTTCTCTGTGACGTCGAATAACCTTGTCACGGTGCGTAAATCGAACGATTACGTTGCGAAGATGATTGGCATGGCGGGCGGCAAATACGTTTTTTCCGATCTTTCCGATAACGGCAATAACCTCGCAACGATTAATCTTTCGCTCGAGGAGTTCTACGCCGGCGCGAAAGACGCTGACGTTTTAATCTACAACAGTACCATCGAGGGCGAGATTAAAACAACCGAGCAGCTCTTATCAAAATGTCCCATGCTGGCAGATTTCAAAGCCGTGCAGAACGGCAACGTCTGGTGTACCACGCAAAGCCTGTTTCAGGAAAGCATGGAGCTGCCCGATTTGATTTTGGACATGAACCGCGTGTTCACGGCGGAAAGCCCGAATGCGGTCAACGAAGATGAACTGAAATTTCTGACACATGTAAGCTGAGGAAACCATGAAACTAAACGGCACAAAGCGTCTGACAATTTCATATCTTGCGCTCACGGCTGCATTGTTCGCGCTGTTTATGCTGAACATTTTCTGCGGCAGCACGGCCCTTTCGCCGAAGGACATTTTAAGCACGCTTTTCAGCGCGGGGAATAACGCACTCGCGCAAAAGATCATATTTGGTTTACGCCTGCCGCGCGCCGTCATGGTCGTTTTGCTCGGTGCGGCGCTGTCCGTTGCGGGTTATTTATTGCAGACTTTTTTTGCAAACCCTATCGCCGGGCCGTTCGTTATGGGTGTTTCCGGCGGCGCAAAGCTCGCCGTTGCACTCACGATGGTCGTGCTTTTAAATCACGGTTTGTTCACAAGCTCACTCACGCTGATTTTAGCTTCATTTGTCGGTGCCATGGTCGCTATGGGCTTCGTCTTGGCCGTTTCACAGCGCGTAAAGCGCGCAGGCGTGCTCGTTATCTGTGGCGTGATGATTAGCTATATCTGTTCGGCTGTCACGGACGTTGTTGTTGCATTTGCGCAGGATTCCAACATCGTGAATCTACACAACTGGTCGATGGGCAGCTTTTCCGGCATGACGTGGGAGAATGTCCTCACGGCGGCTTTAATTGTGCTGCCATGCCTTGCGCTTTCGTTTATGCTTTCCAAACCGATGGCGGCGTACCAAATGGGTGAAGCCTATGCGCAGAGTGTCGGCGTTTCCGTGCGTCCGTTCTCAGTTACACTTGTGTTGTTATCCAGCCTGCTCGCGGCATGCGTCACGGCATTTGCGGGGCCGATCTCCTTTGTCGGCATCGCGGTGCCGCATCTCGTAAAGCGCACACTCCGCAGTGCAAAGCCTTTGCACGTGCTGCCGGGGTGCGTTTTAGGCGGTGCAGCATTTTGCCTTTTGTGTGACCTCATCGCGCGCAGTATATTTGCGCCGACGGAGCTTTCCGTCAGCTCCGTCACGGCGATTTTCGGCGCACCGGTGGTCATTTTGCTGCTTGTGCGCAAACAGAGAAGGGAGGCGGCAGCATGAGCTATTGTGAAGCGAACGACCTTGCGGTCGGCTACAATTCGCCGCTTTTGGAGCATATAAAATTCGCCGCCGAGCGCGGACAAATTTTGACGCTTATCGGCCCGAACGGCGCGGGTAAATCGACCCTGATGAAAACGCTTGCCGCGCAGCTTGCGCCGCAGGGTGGGACCGTTTTGCTCGATGGGCAGTCCCTTTCGGTATACGCACCGAATGCCCGCGCGCGCAAAATGGCGCTGATGGTGCCGCACACGAACCGCACAGAGCTCACGACCTGCTTTGATGTCGCCGCAGCCGGGCGTTACCCGTATACCGGTCGTCTCGGAATCCTTTCCGAAGAAGATAAAAAGCAGGTTTTCGACGCGCTGCATCTCGTAAATGCAGCCGATATTGCCGACCGCGATTTTGATAAGATCAGCGACGGTCAGCGCCAGCGTGTCCTTTTGGCACGGGCAGTCTGTCAGAAGCCGGAAATTCTGTTTTTGGACGAACCGACGTCGTTTCTCGATGTTAAAGGTAAAGCGGAGCTCATGACGATCCTGCGCCACCTCGCAAAAGAGAAGAACACCGCAATTATCCTGAGCCTGCACGAGCTTGACCTCGCGCAGAAGCTCTCCGATGCCGTTGTCTGCGTTTCGCTGGACAGTGTCTCGGACATCATGACCGTAAAAGACGCGTTTCAAAAAGAGAACATACAAAAGCTATATAAAATGTCCGATGAAGAATACACGTTTCTGTTTGGTAAAAAGGAGCCGCCAAAGTTTGAGCACTACATTCGCAGCGGACAAAAATTATTGCGCTGCGGCTACACAACGGGCACGTGCGCGGCACTCGGTGCCGCCGGTGCGGCGCGACTGCTTTTCACCGGCAAGGCCCTGGAAACGGTCGGTCTGCGTACACCGAAAGGCATCGTTGTTGAGGTCGCGCCAATCTACTGTGAGAAGACCGAAACCGGCGCCGTATGCGCCATTCGCAAAGACGGAGGAGACGATATTGACGCCACGGACGGCCTGCCCGTCATCGCAAATGTGACGCTTTTGCCCAATGAACACGGCATCGTCAAAATCGACGGCGGCACGGGTGTTGGCCGTGTGACCAAGCCCGGGCTTGACCAGCCCGTCGGCGCGGCGGCCATCAACCACGTTCCGCGCGAGATGATCACCGAAGCCCTCTTAAAAGAAGCCAAAACATTTGAGTATAAAGGCGGTTTTTCCGTGCTTGTCTCCATCGAGGGTGGGGAAGAGGCCGCGAAAAAGACGTTCAATCCACACATCGGCGTTATCGGCGGACTTTCGGTGCTCGGCACCAGCGGCATCGTGGAACCGATGAGTCAGCAGGCAATCGTCGATACGATGCAGCTGGAAATTCATCAGGCTGCGCTCAAAAACGGTGCGCGCCGCCTGATTCTGACGCCCGGCAACTACGGCCTCGATTATCTGCGTGAAACCAACCTCACGCTCTTGGATATTCCCATCATAAAGTGCTCGAATTTTATCGGTGACGCGCTCGATGCCGCCGCAACAGAGCACTTTGAAGAAGTTTTACTCGTCGGGCACATCGGTAAGCTCGTGAAGGTCGCGGGCGGTATTATGAACACGCACTCCCGCATGGCGGACTGTCGCACGGAGCTTTTCTGCACGTATGCGGCGCTTGCGGGCGCGAAAAAAGAGGTGTGCGAAGCGCTGATGCAGGCGGCCACAACCGATGCCTGCCTTGATATTTTGGATCAAAACGGTCTGCGCGAGCCTGTCATGCACGGCCTGATAAACGCTGTACAGCTGCACCTCGAGCGCCGCGCAGCGGGTGCATTTCAAGTCGGCGCGGTGCTGTTTTCCAATCAAACCGGCCCCCTTGGGCAGACCGAAACCGCAGAAAAATTGCTGCAAAAGTGGAAGGAGTCGTAAACATGGTACATTTTGTCGGTGCCGGCCCAGGCGCGCCGGATCTCATCACGCAGCGTGGCGCGGCGCTCTTACAGACTGCCGACTGCATCATCTATGCCGGCAGCCTTGTCAACCCTGCACTTTTGGGGCTCGCTAAAGCAGATTGCACGATCTATAACAGCGCCAAAATGACGCTGGAAGATGTGATCTCCGTCATGCGCGAGAACGAAAAGAACAACAAAACAACAGTTCGTCTGCACACAGGTGACCCGTGCCTTTACGGCGCAATCCGCGAGCAAATGGATAGGCTTGATGCAGAAAGCCTTCCCTATGACGACACCCCCGGTGTCTCCAGCTTCTGCGGCGCGGCGGCAGCTTTAAACGCAGAATATACGTTGCCGTCTGTCAGTCAAACGGTTATCATCACGCGCATGGAAGGCCGCACGCCCGTGCCGGAAAAAGAAAAGCTGCAAAGCCTCGCCGCACACGGCGCGACCATGGTGATTTTCCTTTCAATCGGTTTGGTCAATCAGGTGCAGCAGGCGCTTTTGCAGGGTGCTTATACGGCTTCCACTCCCGTGGCAGTCGTCTACAAAGCCACGTGGCCGGAGGAAAGAATCGTGCGCTGCACTGTCGGTAATTTGGCCGAAAGCGTGCATAAAGCGGGCATCACCAAAACGACGCTTATTGTCGTCGGAGATTTTCTCGGCACACGATACGACCGCAGTAAGCTCTACGATCCCACATTCACGACGGAATATCGGAAAGGCAGCAAAGCATGAGCTGCGCATATATCGCTTTCACCGAAACCGGACTAAAACTCGCAGAAAGGCTGGCTTTTTCACATCCGGGCAGCATCAGTCGCGGCGGTAAAAACGGCGTGAAATTATCCGAGTGGACGGCCGAAAACTTTCAAAAATCCGATGCACTCATCTTCATCGGCGCTGTCGGCATCGCCGTGCGCGCCATTGCGCCGCATTGCAAAAGTAAGGCGACCGATCCTGCTGTGATTGTGCTCGATGAGCGCGGTCGGTTTTCCATTCCGATTTTGTCCGGTCACCTCGGCGGCGCAAATGACCTTGCCAAGAAACTCGCGAGCATCTGCGGCGCAGTGCCGGTCATCACGACCGCGACCGACATCGAAGGCGTGTTCGCCGTAGACGAGTGGGCGAAAGCGCAGAACTGCCACGTGCTCGAGCCTGGGCGTATCAAAACCGTCAGCAGCACACTGCTCGCCGGTAAAGTGGTTTATTATGATTCGCAGTGGAAAATCACAGGCACTCAACCTAAAAATGTTTTCCCGGCAGACGAGAACCATCAAGCCGATTTTTCCGTAACACTCTACCCGCAGAGTGATGCGCTGCACCTCGTTCCAAAAATCTGCGTGCTTGGCGTCGGCTGCAAACGCGGCACATCGGCTGAACATATCGAAGCAACATTTAAACAATTTTGCAAAAAAACAGGCTGTGCACCGCAAAGCATCTGTGCGTGTGCGAGCATAGACCTCAAAAAAGATGAACCGGGACTTTTGGAATTCTGTCAAAACCATGATTTTAACATCCGTTTTTATACAGCCGAGGAGCTCAAAAAAACGTCCGGTGAATTCACATCATCTTCATTTGTGCAGCAGATAACGGGCGTTGACAACGTCTGCGCCCGTGCGGCCGTACTGGCGTCGGGCGGCGAATTGGTGATCGAAAAGCATATATACAGCGGCGTGACGTTCGCCGTCGCCGCAAAACCCTTTACCCCGGATTGGAGCGTGTAAAATGAAGCGAAATCTCGTTTATGTCGTGGGCCTTGGCCCCGGCGACCCGCAGTTTTTGACCGCACAGGCGAAAACGGCGCTCGAAAACGCCGACGTACTATGCGGCTACACCGTCTACATCGATCTTATCCGCTCGTTTTATCCCCAAAAAGAGGTGCACGCAACGGGCATGACAAAGGAGATCGACCGTTGCCGCTGGGCGCTTGAGACCGCGCAAAGCGGCAAAACCGTGGCGCTTGTCTGTTCGGGAGATGCCGGCGTATACGGCATGGCGAGCCCGATTTTGGAACTTGCACCCAATTACCCGAGCGTCGAGATCGAGGTCATTCCGGGACTTACGGCGGCGCTCAGCGGCGGTGCGGTTTTGGGCGCACCGCTTGCGCATGATTTTTGCGTAGTTTCCCTTTCCGACCGACTCACCCCATGGGAAATGATTGAAAAGCGCCTTGCCTGCGCCGCCATGGGCGATTTCTGCGTGGCAATCTACAACCCGTCCTCGAAAGGTCGGCCCGATTATTTACAGCGTGCCGTCCGTATTTTGCTCCAGAACGGCAAATCGGAGGAGACCGTCTGCGGCATCGTACGCAACATTGGCAGAGAGAGGCAGCAAAGTGAGATCATAACGCTCCGCGAACTTGAAAACAAGCAGGTCGATATGTTCACGACTGTATATATAGGCAACAAAACAACAAAGAATATCGAAAGCAAAATGGTAACGCCAAGGGGGTATCGCACGGTATGAAAGCTGTGGTGTTCAGCGGAACGACAGAGGGCAGACAGTTTTCAAAAATTTTGGCAAACCTCGGCGTAGAAGTTCTTGTCAGTGTTGCAACAGAGATCGGTGCAGAAGAACAAGACGAGAATGAAAATATCACAATTCATGTAGGTAGATGCACTGCCGCAGAGATGACGAAACTTTTGCACGGCGCGTCAATCTGTGTGGACGCAACGCACCCCTATGCAACAGAAGCCACGCGCACCATTTGTGAAGCGTGTGAAACGACAGGCGTTGAGTACCATCGATTGCTCCGTACCGAAAGCGAATTGCCGAAGAACAGTATCGTGTTTGGAACGGCAGCAGAAGCGGCAGAATATCTCGAAAGTACTGCCGGGAATGTCTTGCTCACGACCGGTGCAAAGGAGTTGTCTGCTTTTAAAAATCTAGATATAAAGCGGATTTTTCCACGTGTGTTGCCCACACTCGACGGTATTCGCGCATGCGAAGCCCTCGACATTCCGCACCGCAACATCATCGCCATGCAAGGCCCGTTTTCACTTGACCTCAACCGCGTGATCCTTGAACAATTCAACATTCAATGGCTCGTTACAAAAGACGGCGGCGCAGTAGGCGGCTTTATGGAAAAAGCAAAAGCCTGCGAATACTGCGGTGCACGCCTCCTTGTACTGCGCCGCCCGCGGGAGAACGGGGAGACAGTTGAAAGTATCCTTGAAAGGTGTAGAGAATTGCTATGAAAATCACTTTAGTCGGCATGGGAGGCGGCACAGTCGACAGCGTAACAACGCAGGGAGCAGAAGCTTTGCATGAAGCCACACTCATCATCGGCGCAAAGCGTTTACTCGAAAACTTGCCGGATTTCTGTACACAAAATCGTATCGCAATGTATAAAATCGGTGAGATTTTATCAGTGCTTGAAACAACAAAAGAACAAAATATCACACTTGTATACAGCGGTGACACCGGGTTTTATTCCGGCGCCTCTGCACTGTGCCGCGTGCTCGATGAACGCCACATCGGATACACCGTGATTCCGGGCGTTTCCAGCGTACAGTTGCTTTCTGCTGCCATCCACGAACCGTGGCAGAACTGGAACCTCGTCTCCGCGCACGGCTGTGCATGTGACCCTGTTGCTGCGTGCAGCATGGGCAAGCCTACATTTTTCTTAACGGGCGGTGAAGTAACTCCCGCGGTGATTTGCGCGAAACTCACCGAAGCCGGGCTGGGAGACGTGCAGGCGGTTGTCGGTGAAAATCTCGGTACACCACAGCAAAAAATCAGTAAGAATGCAGTACGAAAAATATCTGAAAGTGCTTTTGCACCGCTATGTGTGCTTCTTGTAGAGTCGTGTGAAGTACCCGTGCGGCGTGTGCCGGGGTTGCCGAATGAAGTCTTCATCCGCGGCAAAACACCCATGACAAAGCAGGAGGTTCGCGCCGCAGCACTCGCAAAGCTTGCCGTTAAACCGACCGATATTCTCTGGGACATCGGCGCGGGGACCGGCAGTGTCAGCATAGAAATGGCGCTTGCTGCGCCGCTCGGATACGTGTATGCCGTGGAGTGTGACGCAGCCGCCTGTTCGCTGATAAAACAAAATCGAGACAAATTTCATGTACATAATTTGACACTTGTAGAGGGCAAAGCGCCGGAAAAATTAACGGGTCTTCCTGCACCGAATGCCGTGTTTATCGGCGGCAGTAAGGGCAATCTGCCCGAGATCATCGATGCTGTATTGACCGCAAACCCGAGTGCTCGCCTGTGTGTTTCCGCTATCGCGCTTGAAACGCTGCAAACGGCGCTTTCATCTTTTTCAACCCATGGCATGACTGCGCAAATCACACAAATTGCCATAAGCCGCAGCAGTTCAGTCGGTAATTTGCACCTGATGAAGGCGAATAATCCCGTTTTTTTGATTGTGAGGGAATGACATGCTGCAAATGCTCATCTCCGCGCAGAACTCCGGCAGCGGCAAAACGACCGTCACCATTGCGCTGCTTGCGGCGCTCAAAGCCCGCGGCCTCAATCCCTGTGCGTTTAAATCCGGGCCCGATTATATTGATCCCATGTTTCACCGCAGCGTACTCGGCGTTGAAAGTCACAATCTTGATTTGTTTTTCTCAAAGCTGCAAATAGTGCAAAATTTATATAATAAAAGCGCAGCCGATCACGGTGCTGCTATATGCGAGGGTGCTATGGGGTACTATGACGGCCTCGGCGGCACAAGCGACATCGCAAGTGCGTGGCATTTAGCCGATACGTTGAATCTACCCGTCCTGCTTGTCCTGCGTCCGAAGGGTGCAAGCTTAACCCTCGCAGCGCAGGTGCGCGGCTTAATGTCCTTCCGCACACCGCACCATATCGCCGGTATTATACTGAATGACTGTAAAGAAAATTTATACCGTATTTTAGCACCGATGCTCGAAAAGGAGACAGGTGTGCCTGTTATCGGCTATCTGCCCCCAATGCCCAAAGCTGCGATCGAAAGTCGGCATCTGGGGCTTAAAACCGCCGGTGAGATTAAAAATCTGCAAAAGAAGATCACACTTTTGCATGAGACGATGGAAAAGACGGTCGATTTTGAAAAACTCTTTAGCGTCTTTGCGTGTCCGGCACCCAAAGTACCGAAAGAGGAATTTCCGATTCCTAATGTGCGCATCGCCGTTGCAAGGGATGAAGCCTTTTGTTTTACATATACCGAAACGCTTGAAGCGTTCAAAGAAGCCGGCGCAGAACCTGTCTTTTTCAGCCCATTGCACGATAAAAGCTTGCCTCAAAATATCAGCGGGCTGTATCTGCCCGGCGGTTACCCGGAGCTTTGCGCAAAGGCACTCAGCGAAAATACCGAGATGCTTTTGTGCATCAAAACCGCAATCAAAAACAGTTTGCCGACTGTGGCAGAATGCGGCGGCTTTTTGTATTTAGGTCAAACACTTGAAGATGTAAACGGCGACAAATACCGTATGGCAGGCGTTCTGCCCGGCGAAGGTTTCAAGGTTGGCCACCTCGTGCGCTTCGGTTACGCGACGCTTACTGCGAAGGAGAACAGCATGCTGCTAAAAAAAGACGAGTTGCTTCCTGTGCACGAATTTCACCACTGGGATTCCAACGAAAACGGCATAGCGTGCACAGCGACAAAGCCGAACGGCCGTACGTGGGACTGTACTTTTGCAAACGAACATTTTTATGCGGGTTTTCCGCATTTATACTGGGCGGGCACGCCGCTGCCGCAGCGCTTTGCGGACGCCGCCCGCCGCTACATGAGGGACAAAATATGACGGAAACAGAACTTAAAAACCGGCTCAAAACAATCACGCAGCCGGATGAAGCCGCGCGCAAAGCCGCCCACGCGCATTGGGCGTCGCTTGCAAAGCCACTCGGCGGGCTTGGCGATCTCGAACCGTTATTAGAAGATGTGGCTGCGCTTACAGGTGTGCCGCAGTTCGATTTTTCAAAGCGCGCGGTATTGGTGCTGTGCGCGGATAACGGCGTCATCGCGCAGGGCATCAGCCAGTCCGGCAGCGACGTGACGCGCGCCGTTTTGCAGAATCTTGCGCAGCGCAAAACAAGCGTCTGCAAAATGGCGGAAACGGTGCACTGCGGTGTGATTCCCGTCGATATGGGCATCGCGGGAGCGCCCGTGGACGGTGTGAAAAATTGCCGTGTGCGTGCGGGTACGAATGATTTCACCGGCGGCCCTGCCATGACCCGCGAGGACGCTTTACAAGCCATCGAGACCGGCATCGAGCTCGTCCGCGAGCAGAAAGCGCAGGGCATAAAGCTCCTCGCGACCGGCGAAATGGGCATCGGCAACACGACAACCTCTGCCGCCGTGAGCAGCGTTTTGCTCGGCCGTGCGCCCGAAGAAATGACCGGCCGCGGCGCGGGACTCTCCAATGACGGTCTGCGCCGCAAGATCGAGGCCATCTATAAAGGCATTGCGATCAATCATCCCGAAAAAGCCGATGTGATCGGCGTGCTGTCGGCGCTCGGCGGCTTAGATATCGCCGGGCTGTGCGGCGTGTTTTTGGGCGGTGCTCTGGAGAATATCCCTGTCATTATCGACGGTTTCATCAGCAGTGTGGCGGCGCTTTGTGCAGCACGGCTGTGCCCAACGGCAACTAAGGCCATGTTCGCAAGCCACGTTTCGGCGGAGCCCGCGGCGCGTATCGTTTTGGAAGCGCTCGGCAAAAAGCCGCTCATCACGGCGAATATGCACCTCGGCGAGGGCACCGGCGCGGTCGCAAGCCTGCCGCTGTGGGACATGGCACTCGCGGTCTACGACAACTGTTATTCGTTCACGGAGGGCGGCATCGCGCCGTACACCCCGCAATGCTGACGCTCGTCATCGGCGGCGCAGCAAGCGGCAAAAGCGCCTATGCAGAAAGCTTGACCTTAAAGCTCCCGCTACCGCGTTACTACGTCGCCACCATGCAGGTATGGGATGAAGAGTGCGCCAAACGCGTCGAAAAGCACCGCGCCATGCGAAAAGAAAAACAGTTTGAAACGATTGAATCACCTATCAGTATTGATAAAATCAGAATACCAAATCGCGGAATAGTTCTGCTAGAAGACCTCGGCAACCTGACCGCAAACGAGCTGTACGATCCGAAAGGTGCGGGGGTCAATACCGCAGAAGCCGTTCTGTATGGCGTTGAAATACTACATAAACAATGCGAACATCTGATTGTTGTCGGCAACGAGGTGTTCAGCGGCGGTGCAGAGTATGCCGACGAAACAGATCTGTACCTCAAAGCGCTGGCGCAGATCCAAAACGGCATCGCCGCCCGCGCGGATCACGTCTGCCGCGTAGTGTGCGGTATCCCGGTTTATTACAAAGGAGGGGGAAAGGTATGACGATTTTGCAGACGATTGCCGTGGCGTTCGCTATGTTTTCGGCGATTCCAATGCCACAGTTCGAATGGAGCCAAAAGAACATGCGATACGCGCTGTGCGCATTCCCGCTCATCGGTGCAGTGTGCGGCGGGTTGTGGTGCTTAGCCGGCGTCCTGCCTGTGCCGGAGCTCGTCCGCGCAGCAGGCTTTTGCCTTGTGCCTGTGCTCGTCACCGGCGGCATCCATCTGGATGGCTTCGCCGACACATGCGATGCGCTCTCAAGCTACGGTGATGCGGAAAAGAAGCTCGAAATTTTGAAAGATCCACACTGCGGTGCATTTGCAGTTATCCGATTATGCACATATTTCATATTGTATTTTGCGCTCTGTGCTTCGGTGAAATTTACGGTACGTTTCGGTGTGATCTGGATATTGGCACTCACCTTGGAACGTGCGTTTTCCGGTCTCGCCGTGGCATCATTTCCCATGGCGAAAAACACCGGTCTCGCGCATACGTTCTCGGAAGCCGCAAACCGCATAACGGTGCGCCGCGTCTTGATTATTTATACTGTCGTGCTCGGTGCTGCGATGATCGTGCTCGGCGGCTGGGCGGCAGTTTTGGCTGTTTTACTTGTCTTTCGGCGGTATTACGCAGTGTCGAAAAAGCAATTCGGCGGCATCACGGGCGACCTTGCCGGGTGGTTCCTGCAAAGGGCAGAGCTCGCCATGTTGGCAGCGCTCGCCGTGTGCCAGTGGGGAGGAATTTTGTAATGGTGTTCATCACAGGTCCGCTTTACAGCGGCAAGCGCACGTTCGCGCAAAAGCTCGGCGGTACATGCTGTTTTGAGGTGCAAAAGCAGGCCGAAACGACGGAAGACCTCGAAGCACTTGCTAAAATACTTTCTGAAAAATACGATATTATCACCGCAACGGAAGTCGGCGGCGGTGTTGTGCCCGTTGATGCCACAGAGCGCGCAAACCGCGAAAAAGCCGGCCGCTTGGCATGCCTGCTCGCCGCACGTGCCGATTGTGTTGTGCAGATGTTCTGCGGCATTCCGACCGTCTTGAAAGGGGAATTGCCCAAATGAAAATTTACCTTTTGCGCCACGGTGAAACCGCCTATAATGTGGATTACCGCTATCAGGGCGTGACGGACATTCCACTCTCACCGGCCGGGCTTGCGGCACTGAAGCAGGCGGACTTTTCGCCCAAAACCGTTTTTGTCACGCCGTTAAAGCGCACAAAACAGACAGCGGAGATTTTATTTCCGACTGCCGAGTATATCCCCGTAAACGACCTCGGCGAGATGAATTTCGGCGTATTTGAGGGACGTAACTATAAAGAGATGGAGCACGATTCCGCCTACCGCGCATGGGTGGATTCTAACTGCGAAAGCACCTGTCCCGGCGGCGAGTGCAAAGCGGATTTCAGCGAGCGTGTTTGCAAAGCATTTGAATCCCTGCTAAATCAATCTATTCAAAACAGTGAAGACATGCTCGTTATCGTTGCGCATGGCGGCACGCAGATGGCCGTCATGGAAAAGTACGCTGTGCCGCAGAAAAATTATTATGAATGGTGTGCGCCGACTGCCGGCGGCTATGTGCTCGATGCCCGCGATTGGCAGGAAAAGCACGTTTTGCATCTCATCGGGACCGTGCAGTACACAAAGGAGGCCACATGCTGATTTTCTTCGCCGTCCTCGGTGGATTCATTTTAGACGCAATCTTCGGCGACCCCCTGTGGCTGCCGCACCCGGTTGTATATATGGGGAAGGTTATCTCCTTTTTAGATCGAAGCTTGCGGAAAATTTTACCGAAAACACCGCGTGGCGAGCGTATCGGCGGCGCAATCACCGCATTCATCCTGCCTGTCGGCACATTCCTGCTTTCCGGCGCGGTGTGCTTCTTCTTTTATAAAATTCACTGGGTGTTCGGACTTTTGATTCAAATGTTCTGGTGCGCGCAGTCACTTGCCGCAAAGGGACTTGTGCAGGAGAGCCGCAACGTCTACAAGGAGCTCAAAAAGAACGACCTCCCCGCCGCGCGCAAGGCCGTCTCTCGCATTGTCGGGCGTGATACCGACGCGCTTTCCATGGAGGGCGTGACAAAAGCCGCTGTGGAGACCGTTGCCGAAAACGCCGGTGACGGCGTGATCGCGCCGCTTCTTTGCATGCTCATCGGCGGCGCACCACTTGCGCTGACCTACAAAGCCATCAACACGATGGACAGCATGCTCGGCTACAAAAATGAAAAGTACATAAACTTCGGGCGCGTGCCCGCAAAGCTTGACGATGCCGCAAACTACATTCCGAGTCGTATCGCGGCACTTTTGTGGGTGCTCGCGGCGAGGTTCACGGGAAACAGCGTCAAGGGCGCGTGGAAGATCTGGCGGCGCGACCGCCGAAATCATGCAAGCCCCAACAGCGCGCAGACGGAAAGTGCCTGCGCCGGTGCGCTCGGCGTGCAGCTCGCCGGGCCCGCATATTATTTCGGTGAATACTATGATAAGCCGACGATCGGCGACCCGCTGCGCCCGGTCATGCCGGAGGACATTTTGAAAGCCGACCGCATGATGTACGCAGAAAGCATTTTGGCACTCGTGCTCGGTCTGCTCGTTCGCGCGGCATTCGTCTTACTGTAAAGGGGGAGAGAATATGGAACTCACACACGGCGGCGACTGGGCGGGCTACCGCGCAAAATTCGGCCGCGATGCACTCGATTTTTCCGCGAATGTCAGCCCTCTCGGTTTGCCGGAGGGCGTTTCACAGGCAATCGTAAACGCACTGCCCACCGCAGACCGCTACCCCGACCCGCTTTGCAGAGAGCTGCGCCAAAAACTCTCCGCAAGCGAAAACGTACACGAAAACCAAATTCTTTGCGGCAACGGCGCGGCAGACCTCATTTTTCGACTGGTGCTCGCGAAAAAGCCGCGCCGCGCATTATTGCCCGCGCCGACTTTCGCAGAGTACGCGTCCGCACTCAAAACCGTCGGCTGCGAAGTCGAATATTTCTTTTTAAAAGAGGAAAACGATTTTAAAATCACCGAAGAGTTGCTCTCGGCTCTCAACGAAACCATCGACATGGTGTTCTTATGTCAACCAAACAACCCCACCGGGCAGATCGTTACGTCGGATTTTCTCGAAAAGCTCCTGCAAAAATGCAGAACGTGTCACGCAACGCCCGTCATCGACGAGTGCTTCCTCGATTTTCTCCCGGAGCACGAAAGCCGGACAGCAAAGCGCTTTTTGGCGCAGTTCCCCGAGCTTATTATTCTGAAAGCCTTCACAAAATTATACGCCATGGCGGGCGTTCGGCTCGGGTACGCGCTCAGCGGGGACGAGAAATTATTAGAAAATATGCGTGATGCGGGGCAGCCGTGGGCAGTCTCGTCACTCGCACAGGCGGCAGGCGTCGCGGCGTTAGATGAAACCGAATACGCCGACCGCGTGCGAAGCTTAATTGCACGGGAACGCCCCAAAATGATCGCGTCCCTGCGCTCGCTCGGCTTGCGCGTCTTGGACGGGCAGGCAAATTTCCTGTTATTCAAAGCGCCGGAAGATTTCAGCGAGCGACTAAAAGAAAAAGGCGCGGTCGTGCGAAGCTGTGCAAACTACCCGGGGCTCGATAACACCTGGTATCGCACCGCCGTGCGCACGTCGGAAGAAAACGAAAAGCTACTGAAAATCATGCGGGAGGTGCTGAAATGAGCGAAAATAAAAAAGCCAAGTGCATCATGGTGCAGGGCACGATGAGCGGCGCGGGCAAAAGTTTATTATGCGCGGCGCTGTGCCGTATTTTCGCGCAGGACGGTCTGCGCACCGCACCGTTCAAAAGTCAAAATATGGCGCTGAACAGCTTCGTCACCCGCGACGGCTTAGAGATGGGCCGCGCACAGGTTGTGCAGGCGCAAGCGGCGGGCGTGGAGCCGGATGTGCGCATGAACCCCATTTTGTTGAAGCCGAGCAGCGATGTCGGCAGTCAGGTCATCGTGAACGGCGAAGTGCGCGGCCAGATGAAGGCTTCGCAGTATTTCAAGATGAAAAAATCACTCATTCCCGATATTCTGCGCGCCTACAACAGCCTTGCAGAAGATTTTGACGTTATCGTCATCGAGGGCGCGGGCAGCCCGGCGGAGATCAACTTAAAAGCGGACGACATCGTGAACATGGGACTCGCAAAGCTTGTCGATGCGCCCGTTCTGCTCGTCGGCGACATCGACCGCGGCGGCGTGTTCGCGCAGCTTTTCGGCACCGTAGAGCTGCTGGAGCCTGACGAGCGCGACCGCATCAAAGGGCTTGTCATCAATAAATTCCGCGGTGATGTCGAAATTCTCCGCCCCGGCCTCTCCATGCTCGAAGATAAAACGCACCTGCCCGTTCTGGGCGTCGTGCCGTATCTGCGCGTCGATATCGAGGACGAAGACTCCCTTTCCGAGCGCCTTGAAAAAAAAGACGCCGTGCGTCCGCTGGACATCGCCGTCATTCGCCTGCCGCACATCTCAAATTTCACGGATTTCATGGTGCTCGAGCAGCACCCTTTAATGGATGTGCGCTACGTGCAAAACACCCGCGAGCTCGGCGCGCCCGACCTTGTGATTCTGCCCGGCACGAAAAACACGGTTGAGGATCTCCTCTGGCTGCGCCAGTCGGGACTCGAAGCCGTCATCTTAAAGCTCGCCGCAAAAGAGACGCCGGTGCTTGGCGTCTGCGGCGGTTACCAGATGCTCGGTGAGACGTTGCACGACCCGGATGGCTCCGAAAGCGGTCGCCCGCAAACGCTGCGCGGCCTTAACTTATTGCCGACAGAAACGACATTCTGTACGGAAAAGCACCGCGCGCAGGTCACAGGCGAAGTCATCGCCGCACCGTTTACAGGGGCGATGCTCACCGGTTACGAAATTCACACAGGCAAAACGATCGTCCGCGGTGAGCCGTTCTGTACGCATGCGGACGGCACAAAAGAGGGCTGCACAAATCAAAACGTCTTCGGCACGTATCTGCACGGTCTCTTTGACAGCGGCGAGCTGACCGAAAAGCTTGCGGAATACCTCTGCGCCCGCAAGGGGATAGACCCCGCAGCCGCCGTGCCTGTTTCCATGGAGGAATACCGCCGCGAGCAGCTCGACATTTTAGCCGACGGCGTGCGGAACAGCCTTGATATGGATGCCGTGTACCGCGCCATGGGCATGGAAAACCCGAGGGGGTGCAAAGCATGATCCCGCAGCATCATCTGCCCGCCGATATTGAGCGCACCAGCATGCAGATTATCGCAAAAGAGCTTGAAGAAAGGCATATCCGGATACCAAAGGAAAATCTTGCCGTCGTCAAGCGTGTTATTCACACCACGGCGGATTTCGAGTACGCCGAAACGCTGCATTTTACCGAAAATGCCGTGCAAAAAGCCATAGAAGCGCTGCATAACGGCGCCACGATCATCACCGATACGAATATGGCGCTCGCAGGTGTTTCCAAGCCGGGTCTCAAAAAGCTGAATGGGGAAGCCCTGTGCTTTATGGCAGACTCCGCAGTTGCCCAAAGCGCAAAAGAAAGCGGTACCACGCGCGCCGTCGCCGCCATGCACAAGGCTGCAAAAGAATACCCCGGCGCGATTTTGGCGGTCGGCAACGCGCCCACCGCGCTGTTCGCCATTGCCGAGGAGATCGAGAACGGTCTGCGCCCCGCGCTCGTCATCGGTGTGCCGGTCGGCTTTGTGAACGTCATCGAGAGCAAAGAAGACATTTTCGCCGTGTGCGAAAAGCACCATGTCCCCGCCATCGTCGCATTTGGGCGCAAGGGCGGCAGCACCATAGCCGCCGCCGTCTGCAATGCGCTCATATATTCCGCAGCCGAAATGCTCGACCCCACCGCCCGCGGCTGGAAATAATGCGGCTGGAAATTTTTTGTTGACACGATTTGTCGTTTATGATATACTCATATCGATTTTGAAAGACGAAGTGAGATGTAAGAGTTTTTCAAAGCAATTTTTACTTTTGGACCGCCCTTTTGGGCTAAGGCCATACGGACAGCCGGGTCCACTGCCGACCGGCAGCTTCGGCTGCCTTATTGACTGAGTTAAAAAGCTCAGATTTTATAAGATGGTTCCTTTGCAACCATGAAATTGCGCTAAAACGCAGACTTGTGAAACGTCAATAAGAGTAGTAAAAGTTTAATTGCTATATAGACTCTGAAACGCTCCGCTTTCCGGGATACCATGTTTTTATGTTCCGAGAACATGCGCCCAAAAAATAAGCGATTCAAACGCAAGTTCTGCACCTACGTGCCGGGCTTGCGTTTTTTGTTTTGCAAAGGGCTTTGAACGGAGGGAAAAGATGAACGAAAATGTAAAACGCGCGAAGCTCGACCAGCGCCGCGCACCAATCCATGAAGCGCTCGAAAAATTCCGCAACATGCGCGTGGTGCCGTTTGATGTGCCGGGTCATAAGCGCGGCCGCGGCAACCCGGAACTGGCCGCCTTTCTGGGTCAGCAGTGCGTTGGGTTGGATGTCAACAGTATGAAGCCGCTCGATAATCTCTGCCACCCGGTGTCGGTCATTCGGGAGGCGGAGGAGCTTGCCGCCGATGCGTTCGGCGCGGCACATGCGTTTTTAATGGTGGGCGGCACCACAAGCTCTGTACAGAGCATGGTTCTCACCGCATGTAAGCGCGGCGATGAGATTATTCTGCCCCGCAACGTCCACCGCAGCGTTTTGAATGCTTTGGTGCTCTGCGGCGCGGTACCGGTCTACGTCAACCCGGAGGTGGATCATCGCCTAGGTATTTCGCTCGGTATGAAGCGCGAGCAGGTGGCAAAAGCCATCCGCGAACACCCGAACGCCGTGGCGGTGCTCGTCAATAACCCCACATACTACGGTATTTGCAGCGACCTGCGCGCAATCGTACAAATGGCGCACGATGCCGGTATGCTGTGCCTCGCGGACGAAGCACACGGCACGCACTTTTATTTCGGCGGCGGCCTGCCGGTCTCCGCTATGGCGGCTGGTGCGGATATGGCGGCCGTTTCCATGCACAAAAGCGGCGGCAGTTTAACACAGTCGAGCTTATTGCTCATCGGCCCCAATGTCCACGCCGGTTATGTGCGGCAGATCATCAACCTCACCCAAACGACCTCGGGCAGCTATCTGCTCATGTCCAGTCTGGATATCTCCCGCCGCAATCTGGCACTGCGCGGCCGCAAAGTGTTCCATCAGGTCGCCGATATGGCAGAATACGCCCGCGAGGAGATCAACGCCGTCGGCGGCTACTACGCGTTTGGCAAAGAACTCTGCAACGGCAACTCCGTGTTCGATTTCGATACGACAAAGCTCAGCGTCCACACGCTCGACATCGGCCTTGCCGGCATCGAGGTCTACGACATTCTGCGCGACGAATACGATATTCAGATCGAGTTCGGCGACATCGGCAATATCCTTGCATACCTCTCCATCGGCGACCGTCCGCAGGAGGTGGAGCGCCTTGTCAGTGCTTTGGCCGAAATCAAGCGCCGGTACAGCACGGACGGCACCGGTCTTTTGAGCCAGGAGTACATCGACCCCGAGGTTGCCGCCAGTCCGCAAGAGGCGTTCTACGCACCGAAAAAGAGCCTGCCGCTCCGCGAGACGGAGGGTATGGTGTGCAGCGAGTTCGTCATGTGCTACCCGCCGGGCATTCCGATCTTGGCGCCGGGCGAACGCATCACGGCGGAGATCCTCGATTACATCGAATACGCCAAAGCCAAAGGCTGCAGCATGACCGGCCCGGAGGATCCCGATATCCTCCGCCTGAACGTGCTTGCATAAGGAGGGACAAAAATGGAAATGTGGTTTTCGGAATTTCACACGCCGGATGTCAAGCACAGCATCCGTGTTGACCGCCAGTTATATTCAAAGCAAAGCGCCTATCAGCGCATCGATATTTTTGAAACGCCGGAGTTCGGCCGCGTGCTGACGCTGGACGGCAATGTCATGCTCACGGAGCGCGACGAGTTTATCTACGACGAAATGATCACCCATGTGCCGATGTCCGTGCACCGCAATGCAAAGGACATTCTCGTCATCGGCGCAGGCGACGGCGGCGTTGTGCGCGAGCTGACCCGCTACGACCGCGTAGAGCGCATCGACCTCGTCGAGATGGACCCGCAGGTCATCGAGGCCTGCCGCGCCTACCTGCCGAGCAACGCCTGCCGCATGGACGACCGCCGTGTACATATCTACTACGAAAACGCGCTGAAGTTCATTCGCAAGTGTGAAGATGAGTACGACCTCATCATCGTCGATTCCTCCGACCCGTTCGGCCCGTCCGAGGGGCTTTTCACCCGCGAATTTTACGGAAGCTGCTATAATGCTCTGCGTGAGGACGGCATCATGGTCAACCAGCAGGGCAGCCCGTTCTATGCGGAGGATGCCACTGCCATGCAGCGCAGCCACCAGCGCATCGCAACGACGTTCCCCATCAGCAAGGTTTATCAGGCGCATATTCCCACCTTCGCCGCGGGCTACTGGCTTTTCGGCTTTGCAAGCAAGAAATATCACCCAATCAACGACCTTGACGCCAACCAGTGGAACGCGCTCAATATGCGCACGCGCTATTACACCACTCGTCTGCATGTCGGCGCATTTTATCTGCCGGCATTTTTGGAAGAAATGCTGCGGGAAGTGGAGGAAAAATAATGCTGCACCAGAATATTGAAACTTTCATCGGCTGCGAAAGCAGCTACGCGGATGCCGATATCGTTTTGTACGGCGCGCCGTTCGATTCCACCACAAGCTACCGCCCCGGCGCACGGTTCGGCCCCGCCGCCATGCGTCACGAAAGCTACGGCCTCGAGACATACAGCCCGTATCAGGATAAAGATTTAACCGACATCAAGGTGTTTGACAGCGGTGATATGGAGCTGTGCTTCGGCTCCAGCGAAAGCGCCCTCAAAGACATCGAAGCGCGCGCGGAAACGATCCTGCAAGACGGCAAATTCCCACTTTTGCTCGGCGGCGAGCATCTTGTCACGCTCGGCGCTGTTCGTGCGGCGGCGCATAAATATCCCGCTATGCACATCATTCACTTTGATGCCCACGCCGACCTGCGTCAGGATTACCTCGGCGCCGAATTAAGCCACGCCTGCGTGCTGCGCCGCTGCCACGACATTCTCGGCGACGGCCGTATTCACCAGTTCTGCATCCGCAGCGGCGATAGGGAAGAGTTCACGTTTGCGAAGACGCACACCGAAATGCATAAGTTCGATTTCTCGGGCCTCGAAGCACTCACGGCAGAGCTGTGCCGCACGCAGGTGCCGGTTTACCTCACCATCGATCTCGATTGCCTTGACCCCTCGTGCTTTCCCGGCACCGGCACACCGGAGGCGGGCGGCGTGACGTTCATGCAGCTATTAAACGCCATCCTCACCGTGTCAAAGACGAACATCATCGGCGCAGATGTCAACGAGTTAGCCCCCATGCTGGACGCAAGCGGCGTTTCCACCGCCATGGCCTGCAAAGTCCTGCGCGAGCTCTTATTGGCCTTAAACGTATAAATTATAAAACTAACAATATAAAAGGAGCATCATCATGAGCAAAGTTCTCGTTATCGGCTGCGGCGGCGTAGCCGGTGTCGCCATTTCCAAATGCTGCCAGGTCAGCGAAGTTTTCACCGAGCTGTGCATTGCAAGCCGCACAAAGAGCAAGTGCGATGCACTTGCCGCAAAGCTTGCGCCCATCACCAAAACAAAAATCACCACGGCACAGGTCGATGCAGATGACGTGCAGCAGCTTTGTGACCTTATCCAAAGCTACAAGCCGGATCTCGTCATGAACATTGCCCTGCCGTATCAGGATCTCACCATTATGGATGCTTGCCTCGCCTGCGGTGTTAACTACATGGATACCGCAAACTACGAGCCGGAGAACACCGATGACCCCGAATGGCGCGCCATTTACGAAAAGCGCTGCAAGGAAGCGGGCTTCTCCGCCTACTTCGATTACAGCTGGCAGTGGGCATACAAAAAGAAGTTTGAAGAGGCCGGCCTCACCGCACTGCTCGGCTGCGGCTTTGACCCGGGCGTCACGCAGGCGTACTGCGCCTACGCTAAAAAGCACGAGTTCGATACCATCGATACCATCGATATTCTGGACTGCAACGGCGGCGATCACGGTTATGCGTTCGCGACAAACTTCAATCCGGAGATCAACCTGCGCGAGGTTTCTGCGCCCGGCAGCTATTGGGAAAACGGCCGCTGGGTCGAAATTCCGGCTATGAGCATTAAGTGCGTGTATACCTTCGATCAGGTCGGCCAGAAGGACATGTACCTGCTGCACCACGAGGAGATCGAATCCCTCGGCAAAAATCTGCCGGAGGTCAAGCGTATCCGTTTCTTCATGACGTTTGGCCAGAGCTACCTCGACCACATGCGCTGCCTCGAAGACGTCGGCATGCTTTCCACCACACCGATTCACTACAACGGTCAGGAGATCGTGCCGATCCAGTTTCTCAAAGCACTTTTGCCGGATCCCGCAAGCCTCGGCCCGCGCACAAAGGGCAAGACGAACATCGGCTGTATCTTCACAGGCAAAAAGGGTGGCAAAGAGAAGACTTACTACATCTATAATGTCTGTGACCACCAGGAATGCTATCGCGAGGTCGGCAGTCAGGCTATCAGCTACACCACCGGCGTGCCGGCCATGTGCGGCGCGCTGATGATGCTCACCGGCAAGTGGACAAAGCCCGGTGTCTACACCGTCGAGGAGTTTGACCCGGATCCGTTCCTCGATGCCCTCGATAAATACGGCCTGCCGCGCAGCGAAAACCACGATCCGGCTTTGGTGGACTGATGAACTTACTGGATATACGCCCACCGTTTGCGGGCATCAACGGCGAAATTCCGCCGGAATTTAAAACGCTGTCCACACCGTGCTACCTCATGGACGAGGCCGTCCTGCAGCATAACGCAGAGGTGCTCGGCGCGCTGCAAAAGCGCACGGGCTGCAAGGTACTTTTGGCACAGAAGGCGTTCAGCAATTATGATCTTTATCCGATTTTCGCGTCGCATTTGGCCGGTACGGAAGCGAGCGGCCTGTTTGAAGCGCGGCTCGGCGCTGAAGAAATGCCGGGCGGTGAGGTGCATGTGTTTTGCGCCGCCTACCGTGAGGACGAAATGGACGAGCTGCTGCGCTATGCGAATCACATTGTGTTCAATTCGCCGCGACAGCTGCAAAAGTTCGCGCCCAAAGCAAAAGCTGCGGGCAAAAGCGTCGGTCTGCGCATCAACCCGGAGTGCTCTACGCAGGAGGGACACGAAATTTACGATCCCTGTGCGCCCGGCAGCCGCCTCGGCACCACCCGTGCGCAGTGGGATAAAGCCGTTCAAGAAGACGCGCATTTGCCCGAACTGCTCGACGGCCTTCATTTTCACACGCTGTGCGAGCAGGATGCCGACGCACTGGAAACGACCTTAAACGCCGTTGCTTTAACGTTCGGCGATTTGCTGCCCAAAATGCAGTGGCTCAACTTCGGCGGCGGCCACCACATCACGCGTCCCGACTACGATATGGAAACGCTGGAGCGCTGCATCCGCCGCGCGCAGCAGGACTGGAATCTCACCGTGTATCTCGAGCCCGGAGAAGCCTGCGCGTTAAACGCCGGGTACCTCCTCAGCCGCGTGCTCGATGTCGTGCGAAACGGCGAGACGACCATCGCAATTCTCGATGCCAGCGCCGCCTGCCATATGCCGGATGTCATCGAAATGCCGTATCGCCCGCCGCTGCTCGGCGCCGGTGAGCCGGGGGAGAAGCCGTACACGGTGCGCCTTGCCGGCCCGACCTGCCTTGCAGGCGACGTTATCGGCGATTACAGCTTCGACGCTGTGCCCGCGGTCGGCGACCTGCTCGTCTTCGGCGATATGGCAATCTACACCACCTGCAAAAACAATACCTTCAACGGCATGCCCCTGCCCGGCATTTATTCCCGCACAGCGGGCGGCGATATCCGCAAGTTAGCGTCGTTCGGCTACAGAGATTTCAAATACAGGCTCGGCAGCCCGTAAACGCAACAGCAAACGAAAAAGCCGCAGTGCTTCTTTTTCAGGAAAGCACTGCGGCTTTTTGTTTGCTGTGCACATAGCTTTCGGTGTTACCAATATTGCTTATGAAAATCAAAAACCCGCAAAACATCGGTGTTCATGCGGGTTTTCATTGGTGCGGATGTTCATAAGGGATTTCGCAAATAACCAAGAAAGCCTACACGCATATTCATTTTTATCCGCACATTCGATTTTTACTAGTCTCTCCGTTACAATGATAGCACAAGGAGGACAGAATATGAAACAAAAATATCATCTTGCAATGGATGATGCAGAGCGGCGGCTTCTCGTTGGGAGCCTGAATGATCTGCGCAGCAGGCTCATCACAGAGGGCAGATATATCGACGCTGTTGATGAAGTGCTGCTGAAAATCATCGGTGCAAAGCGCAAGAAGTTCAAGGTTGTATACACGGAATGAATTGGGGGAAACACAATGACGGAGTTTGAAAAGCTGGGCGGCACATACCGACAGGCGGGCAATTATTTTCTGCCGAATCTCGAGATTGATAATCAAAGCGACGTACAAATCGGCATTTGGGGGCAGCGACACCGGCGACATCTAAAGGAGCACCACCGGGTGAGATATTACAATCTGTTGACCACCGGGATGCTGAACGATTATCTTGCTGAGGTGGAGTCTCGGGCACAGGCGATGTTTGATACGCTTGTGAAGGAACTGTCCGAAAAAGAAAACTTGAACGAAAAACTCAAGGCAAGTGACCCGCTGGAATGGGTCAGGCGGAGCAATAACATCCGCAATCGAGCTACAGAAATCGTAAATGCAGAGGTCATTTTCGTGTGAGCAGCAACAAAATTTGATAGAAATCAGAGGCGCAGTCAGATGCAGGTAAGCACCGGCTGCGCCCCTTTTTCGTTGCTCTGAAATCGTCTGCATTATCTTAACGAGCAGACTGTTTGTACTCCTCCGGAGCAAAACAGTGCGTCGCCCCGATGACTGCGCCATCTGAGCGAGCAGTGCCTTTTTACTCCGTTCTGTCGAGCTACGCAAAAGGCCTCGTTAGGGACACCCTAAGACCTGCTTACCCGATGCCGAAGAATCGGTCGAAGAAACCCTTCAACTTTTCAATGATGGTCTGCTTCTTCTCTGCACGGTTTCCACCGCCGAAGCGGGAGATCGGCGGCATCAGCCGGTCAATATCCGTGCCTGTCGTTTTGACAGAGCCGTCACGGAAAGAGCTCTCCATAAAGCGGCGAGTCTCATCGTCTTTCAGGTTTTCCTCCTGAATGATTGCAACAAGCTGCCGTTCTTTTTCTTCGGCGACAAAGGTGCGCCATTCCAGCATCACATCTGATACATCGTTGATTCCAGCAATGAAGGTTTCGATCAGTGCCTTCTTGCTACGTAGTTCTGGGCTTGCATCTACTGCCTTCTGGATCGTAATGAGAATTTCTTTATCGTCGCAGTGTGAATCGTGGTATTTCTGTACCAGAAGCAGGATGTAGTCAATATTGATCTCAATCTGCTTGATTAGCTCGATTTCAAAAACGATGTCATCGGTGATGTCCTCTTTTTCGCCACCGGGCTTGCGGCTTTTCCACTCATCCCGTAAGTCCTGATAGCGGCCAAGATAATCCTGAAAATCCCGCTCGCTCAAAATTTCGCTTCCGGCAAACTCGTCGAACGAAGTCAGCAGGTTGCGCATACGCAGAATCGCACCGAACAAAACGATAAACTCCTTCTGCCGCTGTTCGCCGGTAATGCGTTCCTCTGTCAGCGGGAATTTCGTTGTCAATTCCTCAATCATATCCTGGTAGCCTGGGTGATATTTTCCGTCGGCATCCTCGTAGCCAAAGTAGTAATCCTTATAGCCACGCATCAGGACGATACCGCCCGCTTCCTTATCGCCAAACAGAGAAATTGCATCGTCGGTACGCTTTTGCAGATTGCGGAAGCAAACGATGTTGCCGAACACCTTGATGGAATTGAGAATCCGGTTGGTGCGGGAATATGCTTGAATCAGCCCGTGCATTTTCAGGTTTTTATCCACCCACAGCGTATTCAGCGTCGTGGCGTCGAAGCCGGTCAGGAACATATTGACCACGATCAGCAGGTCAAGTTCCTTGTTCTTCATCCGCAGGGAAACATCCTTATAGTAATTCTGGAATTTGTCCCCGTCTGTGGAATAGTTGGTGTGGAACATCCCGTTGTAGTCACGGATGGCCGCATCCAGAAAATCACGGGAACTTTGGTCAAGTGCGGAGGTATCCTCCGGATTCTCCTCATCAAGAATACCATCCGTTTCTTCCTCATTCGCTCCATAGCTGTAAATGACGGCAACCTTCAGCCGCTTCTGTGGATTTTCCGCCATTTGCCTCTGAAACTCGGCGTAGTAGAGCTTTGCAGCATCCACGCTGGACACGGCAAAGATGGAGTTGAACCCGCTGACCCGCTGCTTCTGCTTGATTTCCTCGATCTGCTGCTTGCTGCCGGCAGAGGCAACCTCGGCGATATTCTGCAATACGCTGTATGTATAGGTTTTATCACCCCGGTAGGTTTTCTGGTCAAAGTGGGTCAGAATGTACTCTGTGACCAGCCGGATGCGTTCCGGGGCAAGAAACGCCTTTTCCCGGTTGATGTCCCAAACCTCTTTGTCGTCAATATCCGGCTCGGCGTCCATCGTTTTGATGTAGTCCACCCGGAAGGGCAGTACGTTTTTGTCGTTAATGGCGTCCACAATGGTGTAGGCATGGAGTTGATCGCCAAAAGCCTGCGCTGTCGTGCGGAGTGTGGGATTCTTGCCCATGCCTGCATTGACCGCAAAGATCGGCGTTCCGGTAAAGCCAAAGAGGTTGTACTTCTTGAAATACTTCGTAATGGCTTGATGCATATCACCGAACTGGCTTCGGTGGCACTCATCAAAAATAATGACGATCCGTTTATCAAAAACACTGTGTCCGGCGTTCTTCTTGATAAAGGTGGCGAGTTTCTGAATGGTGGTGATAATGATTCTTGCATTGTCATCCTCCAACTGGCGCTTCAGGACTGCCGTAGAGGTGTTGCTGTTGGCAGCTCCCTTTTCAAAGCGGTCATATTCCTTCATCGTTTGATAGTCCAGATCCTTGCGGTCCACGACAAAAAGCACCTTGTCGATGTAATCCAGTTTCGTGGCAAGCTGCGCCGTCTTGAAAGAGGTCAGTGTTTTGCCGCTGCCGGTGGTGTGCCAGATGTACCCGCCGCCTGCTACGGTGCCGTATTTCTTATAATTGTTGGCGATCTCAATGCGGTTCAAAATGCGCTCGGTGGCGACGATTTGATATGGCCGCATAACAAGTAGCATATTTTCCGCCGTGAACACGCAGTAGCGGGTAAGGATATTCAGAATGGTGTGCTTGCAGAAAAAGGTCTTGGTAAAGTCCACAAGATCGGGGATAATGCGGTTGTTCGCATCTGCCCAGAACGAAGTGAACTCAAAGCTATTGCTGGTTTTGAACTTCTTGGCTTTCTGCGCTTTGGCATCCTTGATATGGTTGAAACGGGTGGTATTGGAATAATACTTCGTATTTGTGCCGTTGGAGATCACGAAAATCTGCACAAACTCGTAAAGCCCGCTGGACGCCCAGAAGCTATCCCGCTGATAGCGGTCGATCTGGTTGAAGGCTTCCCGAATGGGAACGCCCCGGCGCTTCAGCTCGATATGGATCAGCGGCAGACCGTTGACCAATACTGTCACATCATAGCGATTGTCATGAGCTGCCCCCTCCTCTGTGGAGATGGCATACTGGTTGATGACCTGCAAACTGTTATTATGGATGCACTTCTTGTCAATAAGCTGAATATTTTTGCTTTCCCCGTTATCCCGGCGGAGCACCTGCACATAGTCCTCCTGAATCAGGCGGGTCTTTTCGAGAATGCCGGAGTTTGTGTTTGCCAGCACCTCGTCCCAGAAACGCTTCCATTCGCCGTCCGTAAAGCGATAGTTATTCAGCTTTTCCAGCTGCGTCCGCAGATTGGCAATCAGGTCAGCCTCTTTATGGATGGTCAGGCGCTCATAGCCCAGCTCGCAAAGCAGACGGATAAACTCCTTTTCCAAGTCCGCTTCGCTCTGGTACGCCTCCGAGCGCTTCGACTGCGGCTTGTATTCGGTGACAACAGTGCTTTCACTGCTCTGGGCAATGATGTTGAAATAGCTCACGGGCTACCTCCTTCCGGGTCAATCTGCCGGTGTAAAAGTCAGCAGCTTGTCCCTGTAATATTCATATTGTTTCTGCCGTGCTTCGATTTCGGCGGGCAGGCCGGCGGAAAGGTCAGTGCAGAGGGTGTCAAAACGGTCGAGCGTTGACACGATGCGTTTTTGTTCTCTTATCGTGGGTACACAGAGCGGAATACTCAGCAGAACCTCTCCGCTCAGGTGTGGAACACCTGCTCCTCGCTTCATATCATTGAGGGTTTGCTCCATATTCTTTAGAGCATAATACAAGAACTTCGGAATCATCAGACTTTGCTTTGTTTCAAACCCAAAACAATCTGTGACAAAGATAGGCTCATTCCAATATGAAACAAATCCGGCAGATGCGCCGCTTCTTGCAACAACGACAGCTTCACCTATATGATTTGACCGGTCAATATAATAAGCTGGTTCTTGTCCGCCAAGGATGACCGGAATATCTCCGGGAATCGAATCTTTCTTCGTGATATACTCGCCTCTAAAGACATTTGCAGCCAGAGAAAGTTCTACAAAAGCATACCCAAAAACATATTGACACAGTCGAATCAAGGCACTATACTCGTCTGTCTGTCTGTCTGTCTGTCTGTCTGTCTGTCTGTCAAAATTGTCTCGCCCTGTGCGGCGAATGTCAAGAGTTGATCCCGGTAAAACTCATACTGTTTTTTCCGTGCTTCAATCTCCGCAGGCAGACCGATATTCAGGTCGGTGCAGAGGGCATCAAAGTTGTCGAGAACTTCTACAAGACGCTTCTGGATTTCAAGCGACGGAAGCGGTACTTCAAAATTAGATATATCTTTCAGACTAATATGCGGAATTGCGCCAGCTGTTTTCTTCTTGTGCACATACTCCGTAAAACGGCCACTCGCAATATAGTGATATACATATCGGATATTGGCCTGATTAGTGCGGATTCGAGTAACACGTTGTACAAGAAGCAATGGTAAATCTTTTTTAGAAACCATTCCGTAACTGCTGCCAACAAGAGAACCGTCCATAGAAATCACAATATCCTGATCGTTAAGCAGGTATTTCTCAACACCATCTGTGCTTTCCCAATAACGATTATTCTCCTCCGTAAAGTCCAAATAGCCCCTCTTAATATTCATGCCACGCATTAACCTGATTCCATCTTCTTTGAATTTACTACTATCAAAAGGGAATCCAGAAAGCAAATCGCAAAAATCCCCCAATCGTTTATAAACTGTGGTTGCATCGTTATGAAGCAACTTATCCCTATAATACGCATACTGTTTCTTCCGTGCGGTAAGCTCTGCGGCAAGTTCCCTGTTGAGGCCTTCGGTAAGTTCTGTGAAATTGTCCAGTATACGGACAATTTCACGCTGCACCGGCAGGGGCGGGACGGGGAACTTAAACGCTGCAAACTGTTTCATATCAACAGAGGCAAAATTTCCTTGATTCAAGTGCGACTTGCAATATTCATCGAGTCTAAAGCAATAATAGAAAACAAACATCATATCAACGCAATCTTTGAACTCGTCTTTAAGCGTCAGATACGTGAACCTCTGATTTGCCAAAGATGGCACTTTTATCAATGCGTGCTCACCTATTGTGGCAGAAGTGGCAATGATAATTGAATCTGCAGGAAATAACTTTCCTTTGACAGCTTTTTCAGAAACATATTGGGTCGCTGTTGTCAAAATTCTTCCGTTTTCACGGATGTCCTCCATGCGAAACCAAGGAATAGTGCCGTTTTCCCAAAACTCACTGTTTGCTTTTGAGGGTGTGTATCCATTTCTTGTTATGAACAGTTCGGGGATTGGTAGATATTTCACCCCATCGGGGCAAAGTTCCTGAATCAATTTATCAAGTTTAGTCATCTTCTTCACCTTCTTCCACCATTTTTCGTGCCAGCATACCCAATCCGTACAGTTTTTCACCTGTCTCAACAGGCGACACTGTTTGTTTTTCTAAATTAAAAACAAACAATCCATCTAATGAGAGTAAATAGATAAACGAGTAGTTAATAGGTCGCTGACTATATGTGATTAAGACTTTTAACAATTCATCCGGCATCCAGTCGTCAATGAACAATTCGGAATTTACGAATAAATCATATCGTTTCATCGATGCATATCCGCCAGTATTAAGTTTCTTCATTTTTGTTTCAACAGCCGAGAGAAAATATTTGCACCATGTGTTTCTTATATCCGGATAGTCTAAACCCGTCCAAGCATAGCCCATACCCGGGCCGGTCATTCCATATTGGGTATAGTTGTATCCTTTCTTTTTCAAGTAGGCAATTCGTTTATCCTGTTTTTCTTTTTCAAGGTACGGAATTTCACAAGCAAGCGCCATCGCTTCTTGCTCACTTTGCGGAATCGCCGAAGTAACTTCTATCCCAATATTGTTAGAGATATCCCGCAAATCCGGTTTATCCGAAATCTGCAAATTTTCGTATTGATCAGGAAAGAATTTCTCTAAGACAATTTTGGCGTAACATTCATCATAATCCAATTTCGTATGTGAAGGCAATGGACGATCTTTTTCAATCTTAGCCATAATCATCCCTCCAATTACTAATTGCTCATTGCTCATTGCTAATTTCAGCAACGATTTTATCAATTTCCTCTCTCAATTTCTGTTCCCGTGCGACGATTTCCGCAATTTCTGCATTCAACTTCACAATGTCAATCTTTTCCCGGGTGTCCTCCTGCTCCACATAGGTGGAAACGGAGAGATTGTAATTATTCTGCTTGCTGCCAACTTCGTCGTTTGGCACAAGGCGGGCAAAATGCGGCTCATCCTTGCGTCCTGCCACGGCGGACACGATGCGCCGGATGTTGTCCTCGGAAAGCCGGTTGTTCTTCGTAACCTTCACAAACTCCTTGGAGGCATCCACAAACAGAACGGCGTTGTCCGTCTTGTTCTTTTTCAGCAGCATAATATCCACAGAGATTGTAACATTTAAGAACAGGTTGGAGGGCAGCTGAATGATAGCGTCCACAAAGTTGTTATCCACCAGATACTTGCGGATCTTCTGTTCGGCCCCGCCACGGTACATAATGCCGGGGAAGCAAACGATGGCCGCTGCACCGTTATTCGCCAGCCACGAAAGGCTGTGCATAATAAACGCCATATCCCCCTTAGAGGCAGGCGCCAGCACACCGGCAGGGGCAAACCGGGGGTCGTTGATCAGCGTCACATTTTTGTCACCCTCCCACGGCACGGAAAACGGCGGATTGGAGACGATCAGCTCAAAGGGCTGGTCATCCCAGTGCTGCGGGCTGAGCAGGGTGTCCTCCCGTACAATGCTGAACTTATCGAACTCGATGTTATGCAGGAACATATTGATGCGGCAGAGGTTGTAAGTGGTCAGGTCAATCTCCTGACCGTAGAAGCCTCGCTCGATATTATCCTTGCCCAGCACTTTTTCCACCTTCAGCAGCAGAGAACCGGAGCCGCAGGCGGGGTCATAGACCTTATTGATTTTCGTTTTGCCGATGGTGCCGAGGCGGGCCAGCAGCTCCGAAACATCGGCGGGAGTGAAATACTGACCGCCTTTTTTACCTGCATTGGCGGCGTACATTCCCATCAGATACTCATACGCATCGCCGAACAGGTCCGGGTTGCTGCCCTCCGTGGAGAACAGCGGCATCTGTGCCACACCGTTCAGCAGCTCTACCAGGACTTTATTCCGCTTGGCAATCGTCTCGCCGATGGCCTTGCTGTTCACATCGAAATCGTCAAACAGACCTGCAAAATCATTCTCAGCATCTCCGCTGGCGGCGCTGCTCTCAATGTGGTTGAACACACGCTCCAGCGTCTCGTTCAGGTTGTCATCCTTATCGGCACGGGCGAGAACATTGCAGAACAGCTCCGAGGGCAGAATGAAAAAGCCCTTTTCCTGCACCAGTCCCTCACGGGCAGTCTCCGCCTCGGCGTCCGACATTTTGGCGTAGTCGAAATCGGTATTTCCGGCAGCGTGCTCGCCCTCATTGATATAGGCCGCGAAGTTCTCGGAAATATAGCGGTAGAACATCGTGCCGAGCACATAAGATTTGAAATCCCACTCCGCCACATGGCCTGCGTGAACAAGGTCGGTGGCGATTTTATAGATACGGCGGAATAGCTCGTCCCGCTCCTGGTCTTTCTTTACATCAGCCATTGCATTTACTCCTTCTGGGCGATCCACGCCGCTTCGATTTCATCAAAGGGGATGTCGTTTTCTTCACAAAATGCCTTGATTTTTTTCATTGCCGTGATATTCGGCTTGGTTTTGGCGTTTTCCCAACGGTTTATCGTTCCAACGGATACATTCAGCGCTTTTGCAAAATCTTTCTGTGACAGCAGGGCTTTCTTGCGCATGACCTGTATTAACTCACTTAAAGGCGTCATCAAACAGTTCTCCTTCCAGAAGATTAACAGCATTATACCATAAACCTATCATTTTCTCAACACCATTTGGAGAAAAGAGAATACCAAAATACAGAGGTACAGCCTTCGGATTGATCCGTTGGCTGTGCCTCTTTTGCATCTTTAAGAAAAATTTGAAAAATAACTTCGTACAAATCGAGAAAGATTTCCCAGTTGGTTAGTAGGGGGTTAAAAAATCAGCCTTCTCGCTGGCTATCTATTGAGGAGATTCTTCTCTTGTGCCTTGAAAGAGGTGAATTTTTGAAAAAGTGCGGGAATTTTGCAGGAAAATTCGGCAAAGGAAAAGTGAGAGGACGGTAGCTGGTTCCACCGCTTGTCGCCGCTCTGTGGTTTTCCGTGTGCACCTTGAAAATTAAATAGCAGAAATTTTGGAGAAGAGGGTCACCAAACACCTACCCATTTTAGTAACAAGTGAGAGGAGGTTTTTCCAATGGTCATCAAAATCACACCGCAGCAGGCGAAAAGAGTCAACGCCCTGCTGCGGAAGCTGTGCGCCAACTATGACGGCGGCAACTGCCTGCTGCTGGACGACGGCGAGCCCTGTGTCTGCGTCCAGAGCATCAGCAAGTACGGCCTCTACTGCAACTACTTCAAGAATGCTGTGCTCCCGACAGACGAAAGATTATATGCCGAGGTAATGAAGCCATCCGGCGGCAAGCGCTGTGTGCTGTGCCATCAGCCTTTTGCACCGAGGGCAAAGAATCAGCGTTATTGTCCGGCCTGCGCCGCCAAGCAGAAACGGTTGAAGGCAACCGAACGGCAGCGCCGAAAGCGGGCATCAGCGTCACGCTTTTAAGGTGCGGACAGCCCTGAAACACAAGGCTTTTTGAATTCAAATCTACCCAAGCAATCCAGCAACACCTTAACCTCAAAAATACGCTTTGAAAAGCGTGACAAATTCAAGCGAGAGGAGAAATTCAATGAACCCATATTTTACAGCGCCGGACACGGAAAAGTTCAGGTTCTACCGTATACCCAAGTTGCTATTCACCGATGAGCGATACCGGCCAGTCTCCACCGACGCCAAGATGCTCTACGGTCTGCTGCTGGACCGCCTATCCCTGTCCGAGAAAAACGGCTGGAAAGACGAGCGTGGCCGGGTCTACCAATATTTCACCATCCGTCAGGCGCAGGAGCTACTGCACTTCGGCCACGAAAAGGTCTGCCGTCTGTTTGCAGAGCTGGAAGCAGCCGACCTCATCGAGCGTCGCCGTCAGGGACAGGGCAGGGCCAACCGCATCTACTTAAAGGAATTCACGCAGAAAGCCGATTTTCGGAATCCAAGAAGTCCGGGAATCGGAAGAAAATAAGACTTAGAGAGTGATAGTTACTACGTTCCTTGATCCTCTCTTCGGTGTAGTTCTCACCAATGGTTTTGGAGCGGGTGAAACGCTCCTGACCTTCGGCACGGAAGGAAATGTATTTACCGGTTTTGATCTTATAACCGGCTTCCTGCATGAGCTTCAAAAACTCGTCGTAGTCCTTTGCCACGATGACAAACCGGTCAATGGTCTGTTTGAGCTTCTGCTTCCAACTTGTGCCGCGTTTGGCTTCGGTGTATTCCTTGTAGCCCATCCCCTTGTTCTGTGAGGGTGGAATCACGGAAAGCCCATTTTCTTTGCAGAGCCGGTCGCTGACCTCGCGCATATCGTAGTAGATTTTCTTGTAGCTCTTATAGGCGTGATGATCAACGAAGTCCACGGCATTGAAAATCAGGTGGTTATGCACATGGTTTTTATCCGTGTGGGTGGTCAGCACATATTCGTACTTTCCGCCGAGGATTTCATCAGCAAACTGCTTGCCGATTTCATGGGCAAGCTCCGGCGTTACCTCACCGACATCGAAGGACTGGATCACATGACGGGCTATGATCCTGACGGGCTTCATTCCTTTTTGCTCGGCTATCCTTCGCGTCCATTCAAACTCTTGTGCCGCCGTTTCCGATGCGCACCCGTAGGTGGAGATCAGCAGCTTGTCCTCGGTCTTATCGGGGTTTGAAATGTACGCGAGAGCCTTGCTCAAAGTTCCTCGGATTGCTTTGATTTTAGTGACTGCCATACCAAATCCAGCTTCTCTTTCAGCTCATCAATATCATCCTGATAGAAGTGTCCCGTCGAGTTGATTCTACGGCAGATGTTATTGATATTTGCGCCGATCTTGTTGACTGCTGCGGCAAGCTTCTTCTGCTCGGTGTATGCGGCGAAGCATGAAGCCCGCTTTATGAAGCTGTTAATCGAGCAGAACGAGGACGGGGGCAAGCGCAGGAATGCCGCAAGGAAAAAGGAACTGGAAGCGGCTGAAAAGCGTATCAGCGAACTTTCCGCTATTTTCAAGCGGCTGTATGAGGACAGCGTAAGCGGTCGCATTTCTGACGAGCGTTTCACGGAGCTTTCGGCAGACTATGAAGCCGAACAGCAGGAATTGAAAGAGCGTGTTGCCAGAATACAGGCGGAGCTTTCCAAAGCACAGGAAGCTACCGTAAACGCAGAAAAGTTTATGAACATTGTCCGCAAGCACATGAACTTTGAAGAACTGACTCACACCCTCTTGCGTGAGTTTGTAGAGAAAATCGTTGTGCATGAGTGCAGCTACGATGAAAACGGCACACGCAGACAGGATATTGAGATTTACTATTCTTTCGTCGGCAAAGTGGACTTGCCCGAATGACCGCCCGCCCTATCCGATATCAAAGGCAAGTATCGGATAGGAAAGGCAAAAATTTTTACACTTCTATTACTTCTTTATCACACATAAGCAAATTAGTAAGGTCTCTCATACCAAGTATATTTTTCGTTTCCTGACCGATACTTTAACTATAAAAACGAAAGATAAGGATGGTCAGCATATGAATAATATGGATTTAGGATACGAAATATTTTGCTATCAATGTGAGCAAACAGCGAACGGAAAGGGCTGCACAAAGCTTGGGGTTTGCGGAAAGACACCAGAAATCGCCAATCTGCAGGATTTGCTGATCTTTCAAATCAAAGGGATCAGCTGTTACGGAAAAGTTCTGCAAGATGAGGGACAGCATATCGATAAAAATATCATACGGTTTATCGAAAATGTTCTTTTCACAACGCTGACGAATGTTAATTTTGATTCGAAAGTACACGTGGAATTATTGAACGAATCACAACGGATAAAAGAAAATTTGAGAACAATCACAGGAGAGCTTCACAATCAGACATCATACGCCACTTATGATCTTCCCGAAACAAAAACACAAATGCTAAAGGATGCTCAATTCGCGGGAATTATGTATGATAAATCCCTTGACCCGGATATTCGCTCATTGAGACAAACCATTTTATACGGACTGAAAGGTATCAGCGCCTATGGGCATCAGGCAAGAGAACTGGGCTATTACAGTGATGAGGTAGATGAATTTTATATTCAGGCATTGGAAGCTCTCACAGACGATAACCTTACAGTGGAAGAACTGATCCGAATGACCATGCGCACCGGAGAAGCGGCAATTGAGGTTATGAAAAAATTGGATGAAGCCAATACTGCAGTTTACGGAAATCCGGCACCCCATAGGGTCAATATCCATATGAGGAAAGGACCCTTTATCGTTGTTTCGGGACATGATTTGAAGGATTTGGAAATGCTGCTGGAACAAACAAAGGGAACGGGGGTCAATGTGTATACACACGGTGAAATGCTGCCGTGCCACGGATATGAGGGATTAAAAAAATACCCCCACCTTGTCGGGAATTTCGGTGGTGCGTGGCAAGATCAACAAAAACAATTTGATGATCTTCCGGGATGTATTCTAATGACGACGAATTGCCTTATGCGGCCGAGAGAGAGCTATAAAGGCCGAATCTACAGCACGAATGTAGTGGGCTGGGAAGGGGTAAAACACATTGGGAAAAGAGAAAACGGTGAAAAGGATTTCAGTGAAATCATTCAGCAGGCAATAGAATTGGGCGGCTATCCGGAGGATCAGGAGCCCCACGAGATACTTGTCGGATTCGGGCATCATTCGGTATTAAGCGATTCTGACAAAATCGTAGCGGCAGTAAAAGCAGGAAAAATCAGACATTTCTTTCTTATTGGCGGCTGTGACGGAGCAAGACCCGGTCGAAACTATTATACAGAGTTTGCTAAGATGGTCCCGAAAGACTGCGTGATATTAACGCTCGCATGCGGAAAATACAGATTTAACAAACTGGATTTCGGTGAAGTAGCGGGTCTGCCGAGACTTTTGGATGTCGGGCAATGCAATGATGTATATTCTGCCATACGGATCGCAACAGGTTTAGCAGATGCTTTTGGTACCGATGTAAACGGATTGCCCTTGTCGTTGATCGTATCATGGTACGAACAAAAGGCTGTTGCTGATTTGCTGGCATTATTGAGTCTGGGAATTAAAGGCATATATTTAGGCCCTACCCTGCCGGCATTTTTGAGCCCGAATGTGCTTCAGTATTTAGTGGACACCTTCGACTTGCGGCTTATTACCAATGCTGAGGATGACATTAAGACCTGCCTGAAACAGAATATTTGAGAAATCAGGAACCGTCAATGCACTTTGATAGTAACCGTAGAACCTGACAGCGCACAGTATAAGAGAGCTGGCACGAGCCAGCTCTCTTTAATCTTTTGACATCCTGCATTTATCCAGTGCGTGGACGGCGTGAGGTGTTCCTCCCATGTTGTGTCCATCTCGCTCAACTTGGGTGCGCTTTGCAACCCCCACAAAAGATATCGGTACGGATCCAGACCGTTTTCCCTTGTTGTTCAATCAGACTATACATTACGGCACTGGCCCAGGCGCCGTCTGGCGTATTGGCGAATAATCAGTTCCCTCGTCCCATCGCAAATGGCTTTATGCTGTGCTCAGCGCGGTCGTTGCTCAGCCCCAGACGGCCATCCTCCGGATAGCGGATCAGGTAGGGCTTTTTAAGGCCCTAAATGCGTAGGTTGGTGCTTTGTTGCGATATGCTCC